>Ga0179593_1408053_pt1:0-5000 | contig 10963 bp, 13 predicted proteins | sample CZODoug2_1_08_16_FD_185931 | JGI IMG/M metagenome (GOLD analysis project Ga0179593, IMG submission 185931) | Vadose zone soil fungal communities from Angelo Coast Range Reserve, California, USA - CZODoug2_1_08_16fungal (PacBio error correction) | ecosystem: Environmental > Terrestrial >...
AGGGAAACCAGAAAGGGGAGAAGAGGAAGCGGTCTTCTGAAATTGAGTACCGACGAAGAGTGAAAAGAGGTGTACGTTCAAATACGGAGAAAATTGGTCGTCATTGCTGGAAGGACGGGCAGAGCATAACGAGAGGTATGCACTCGGCGCCGTCTCTCGCGCTCAACTTTCAAATCAAAAAATGACCAACCCTCTGACTAACTAGGCATCGATTTCTGAAAAAGGGAGCCTAAAGTCGAGAGGGCCTCAAGTATCCACTAGAGGAAGTTCGAATGCAGGTGGACCTCAAGAGGAACTAAAAGAACCAAACTGGCCAAATTGGCTCTGCTCAATTCAACTAATACACTAATAGAGCTGTAGTTGATCGTTGGAACAAACCTAAGTCGGTCTCCTAGCTTCAGAATTCGCTACTTATCGATATCGAGAAGGGAAAGGGATAATTGCCCTTTCCATTGTCAAAGAGCTCAACTCAATCGCACGAGCAAAAAAAGCTGGCGGGGGAACCATAGAAATGGTCCTCCAGCAGTAGGCGCACGAGGAAGGGTCTAATCGAGTGCAAAACTGTGACAAGAGGTAGAGGGTGAAAAGTGATGTCTAAATATGAGGGGGGATCAAAAAAAGGACGATACTTGCGGACGGGAAATCTAGAGAGGGGCGGTCAAGCCAATCAACCTATGACAGGGGATCCTACTCAAACATAAAAAATGTGGCACCCGGCATCAACAAAGAAAACACAGACTGAATATTGTGTACCTTAAACTAGCTGGTAAGGAGTCGCGCGGAGATTCTGTGAAAATCGAGGATTGGAAGTTCAGGGTCTGCGGAATCGACAACTAGAAAGACGCAATCGAGCGAAAAAAGGAGAAAGCGAGTCAGGGGTACCAGGCGATCTTGGGGGGAAGTGGGGGGGCCAGAATAAGGCCAAGGGCTAGGACGGGAAAAGGAGGTCAGATTGTTGGAACTAAACACAATAATCGTGATCAAAACAAAACGGAAGAATCGGGGGGAGCTCTTCAGGAAACGGAATAACAGGGTTCGAAAAGTCGCTGCTTAAGTGAAAGAAAACAAGGAAGGAAAGGGAGGCCCGCGCGGGGAATAGGAAACTGGAGTTAATCGTACGCGGGAATAGACGAGGGCGGAACAACAGTGATAACGTCCTCGGCCAACGAGGCGCGAAAAAAGGCAGGTCGTTAAGGGAAAGGACAAAAAACGAGACGGCGGGGACCGCCTAATGCGGGACTCGGCGGAAGAAAGACTAAAAGGCGGTCGCGATCATTCTGTTTGCTAAGGAATGTAATGATTCGAGGAACTGGCCGCCAACGGATGTCAAAAGCGCGAAGAATATGAGGGGGAGGGGGGGGAGTAGGCACTAAGAAGATCGTCTTGAGGTCTAGAAGGTATAGGCCCTGCCCCTCATAGTAAGAAGAAAAAAAAGTCGACGCCAACCAGCAAAACTCAACAGTAAGAGGCTTCATTATCTACTAAGCATTCCCAAATAGGTGGGAAGCTTTCGTAAAAAAAAAGCGAGCTCCAGGGTCCTATTCAAAAGAAAGAAACGACGGGCCTGAGAATTTCCAGAAGAGTGGATCAAAACGGCGAACTTTTCAGAAAAAGTCAAATAGGCAACAGAAGGCAACGAAAGGATCGGGGCTCGTTCCTTGGGTCGGCTATAGAGGGGAGTTTCTGCTAAATAAATTCGGTGCCTGTCCGGTCCAACAGATTCCGGGGAGTATCAGCAACCTATTTCACATTACAAGAGGGAGGGGAAGGAAATCGTCTCTTCTAGATGCAGTCTTGTCGCGCGCTGGAAAAAGATCGTATCATTGACGACAGCGCCGCAATTAACAGCTTTCCAGCTAGGACATATTTGCAGACATCTAAGTCATTACTATTTTGTAAGGGAGGGGGGACGTTGTATCTTTAAACGGCGGAAAGAAAAATTAGAATTGCAACACACATATAGCATCGACCTGAAAAAAAAGGGTCAGCTTCGGACCAAACTTGAAAAGGTCAAAGCATCGAAAAGAAGGGGAATCTATATCTATCTCGAAAAGAAATCTTCAAACCCCAAAAAATGAGGAGATTAAAAAGAGGACCAAATAGAAGAGACCTTGGAGGGGTTGGGAGAGGTAGGCTACTGATTCCAGGGGGGCTTTGACATGTTTTGAGATCAAAAGGGGAAAGACGAGACGGGGTCTAAAATCTTTTACAATAACAGAAAGGGTAGTACAGGTTACTTAGAGGGGAGAAGGAAAAGATCAGGAATCAAAATCTGCAGCTTCAAGCTTCGGCAATCACCGGGCGGGCAATCAACTAGGAGTGAGGACTTTTGCTGCGGGAGATGCAGGAAGCCGATTGCGTCTGGGGGGGGGGGGGTACTCGATGTCGCCAAGGTCAAAAAGGCATTCAAGGCCTAAATACGGATTCCATGTTTGGGCAGGTAAAATTGGAAAAAACGCTTGAGAAAATCGTCTGGGGGGAGGATATCCATCGAGAAAAAGAGGAGGGAAAGTATAAGAGAAACGAATGGAAAAAAGGCGTTCTTGCACTGACACCCCTGTAAAGGAGACGCCACGACGGGAGCCGTCCTGCTTTGAAGGGGTGATGGGGAGAGCGTGTCACTTGAGGAACCGGCGCCGACTAATGAAAAACATCTTCTTAACTGTTCAGAACTCGCGTTGCCTGAGGAGGAAGGGGGGAAAATATAAAGCAGCGGCGGAGGCGGCAAGTTGTGTTTCGAAACGCTTGGCCATCTGAAGGGGGCTAGGGGGGGGGAAAAGGATTTCGTAGAATGCCTGCGGAGGTCTTATCACGAGGGAGGGTTGGGCGTCGTTTAGAGGAGGGGATTTGGATAACTTCTCCTGAACCGAGCAGAAGTGGGGTTGGGGGGGTGGATGGAAACAAATCCCTCTATTATCGGGAGCTGAAGAAAATGGGCGTGGTGGGTTACGGGGCTACAAGCCCGGGTGGGGTGGCAGATCTGGGGCGAAGCGGGCTCTGGGAAATTATCCGGCTTGGGGCAGCCAAGAATCTGGACGAAGGAAGGGTAGACATAACTGTGGTATCCTTCAAAAGACCAAAGAGTTGGGCGCGAGAAGATTTCTTGATCGCAGGGAGAGAAGTGGCGATTCGGCGCTTTTGACGTGCGTGGGTAGGTCTGAGGTGGGTGGTCAGGGGGGGAGATTGGATTAAAAGAAGTGGGAACGACCGGGTGGGCGGTAAGTGACGGGCCGGTTTGTCCGATAGAGCCGGGAATGTGGTCGAGTGTAACGACGTCGTTTAATAAAAAAGGTGTGGTGTGGGGGTGGGTGTTTCGGAAGGGTCGGGTCGGTGTTGACGACAGACCATCGTGCCAGGAAAAGTGGGGGGGGGGCGAGCACATGGGGTACATCTTCAATCGCCTTCAGGGAACGTGGGAAATGGAAACGTGGGAGATCGGTTGTGGGGAAACGAAAGGTGGGGGGTGGGGGGGGCTAATAGAAAGGCGGCCTAGGGTCGGAGGGTGGTGCGCGGGGGCTGACTAGAAGGGGCTGGGTGGCATGGTGAAAAGGGTGGACATTGGTCTTGAGTCGGAAAATTAGCTGAAAGAGTTGGCCTCGGCACGGGAGAAAGGAGCAGGCATGGAAAAGAGGGGCAATAATCGCGATTGATGACAATCCTGAGGGGAGGCTAGAATTGGAGGCGAAAATGGGAGGGATTCAGGGTGGCAGGACGAAGACTGAAAAAGGCGGATGTGTCGCGGTAGGACGGGCGCATCCGCAGAAAAAAGCTGATCGGGGATCCAGCAACATCTAGTGAAGGGGGGGAAAAGCGTCAGTTGGCGGGCTGGTTTGCAGGAGAAGGGATCCCACCATTTTAGTTCGGGGGGCCGGTGGGGGTCCATGGGGGGGGGGGGTTCAGTGGTCAGCATACCTCGGTGGAATATGCGCACCTCAATTTCATGGGGGTATAGGCAAAACGGTAGTTCGCAAGAGTTCAGCTATTCGTCAGAAGTTAATGAATGGCATCTCTGCCGCCCTCACCTCGCCCGGCCGACCAGAGAGAGATCAGATCGTGCTTTTCAACAATCAAGCGTGGGTCGCAGGAGATGCGTGAGCGGGTAAGGAGTGATTGAATCCTTGTCGCGGGGGGAAAGGAGTGCGAGCAAATAGAGACAGGGCTGAATTACAAAACCACCGATTTAATTGGGACGCTCTAGAAAAAACCGGCATCTCTGCGTCTGAGGGGAAAAGGAGTGCTGGGGGAAGGATGGAAATTTATCTATTCACTGTACAAGAGTGTTCGGGGAATCAGGGATTCGATCGGAGCGTGGTTGCTTTGAGAACGCTATTCTCTGCGCGAGGGTGTTAGGGAAAGGTGATGCGGAAGGGTCGGATTACAGCGGGGGTTTTGTTTGTTGCATCGGGGAGGAGAGAAAGAGCGGGAGAAAACGAGGGGGGACTCCTCTCCTCAGGGAGGAGAAAGGCTCTGGTCGAACAGAGAAAAATTGTGGTTGACGACGGGAAGTGTGGGAAAAATTAAAGATCACTCTTGAGTGGGAACAGTCCCTGGGGGGGAAGAACGAGGAGGCTAATAAAACTTATGTGGGGGAGGGATCTCTCAAAAAAACAAGTGGAAAGAAAAATGGAGAATCCAAGGGGGGTAATCCTGGTATCTCACTCAGAGAGGCAAATTAGTTCCCACGAAATTTAATAACTGGGGAGACTGTACACATACGGCAGTGGGGGACGGGGGGCTGGTCGCCAGGGCATCGCAAGAAGGAGGCGCTGTGCCGACGTCTCCGTCGTAGAGCTGCTCAACAAAGATGGAAAAAAAGAAAAAACAAGAACGTAACCATCGGACTATAGAAATAGAAGCTGGATGGCAGGAAAAACCGCAAAGTCGAATAAACGATCCGGGGGAGGGTACCTACAAAGAGATGGACAAAGGATGTGTAACAAAGGGGGGAGAACAGGCCAAGGAGGCCCGCACAACTGGTACTCAGCAAAAGTAAGCTTTAA
>Ga0179593_1408053_pt1:7500-10963 | contig 10963 bp, 13 predicted proteins | sample CZODoug2_1_08_16_FD_185931 | JGI IMG/M metagenome (GOLD analysis project Ga0179593, IMG submission 185931) | Vadose zone soil fungal communities from Angelo Coast Range Reserve, California, USA - CZODoug2_1_08_16fungal (PacBio error correction) | ecosystem: Environmental > Terrestrial...
CGGAGTGAATAATTCGGGAGAGGGGGGGGTGTCGAGTGACTCGAAGAAAACAAAGTTATTAACAGCTTCCCTCAATCGGAAATCAGCGACGAGAAACAAAAGGCGGTTGTGGCGCCATTGCTGAGCAATAAAGGGGGAAATAAACAAGCAGGAACGGAATCAAGAGAGCTGAGAGATCCTCTGCTGGATTGTGGTTCATTAGCCAGGATTTCAAAAGGAGGCGAGTGCGCATGGGCCCTGCCTTGATGGAATAACTCGGACTCAATACATAGCGGCGTTTTCTTCCCTCAACGCTCAAGACTCTAGATTCTGCGAGAGGGAAGGGTTCAATTCCCGTGCAAAACAAGATCAGCCTCTACGCCCCCCTCCCCCACTAAGGCATGCCTGTCATACCCGGCTTCAGCTTCAAGAGAAAGAAAAGGGGGTCAAGCAAAGAACAGACGTACTGGGGTCAGGGAAGGTTTCTACACCAAAGCTACGCGCGCCCGAGCGTTTCAACTATTCACAAGACGAAAATCTGAAGAGAATGGGGGTAATATGTTGGGGCAGAGGGAGGTTCATCAAGTGACAAGCGTAGAAGAGGCAACCAGACGGCGACTGTCAGGGGAGGACTTGCCGGTTTCAGGAAAGAACAAATCTAGTTTCTTCTAGGGATTCTATCCTAATCAAATCCAGAGATAGAGGATTCAAGATCTCAGCAAAGGACAAAAGAAAAATGTGTCCGGAAATAGGGGTCAAAAGCTATGCCGGGTTGACCCATGAGGAACAGATAGGAAAATTCTCAATCTTAAGGAAAACATCTACAGAAAAAATCAACAAGCTTTCGCTGATGAAAGCGGGGTCACAGAGGTGGAGTAGTTTTTGGAGGGTCGGGGGCGTTTACCAGATGAGGGAAAAGGAGAAAGAGAAGGCCTTGAAGAAAAATCGATGTGAAAACCACAGAGAAACAGAGTATGAGACATCGTAGTCCCTTAGGAAAATCCACAAAGCTCTAAAAGAAGGAGAAGTCGAATCGCTCTGTAACTGAATGTCATCGGGGCTACATAGGTGGATCGCTCTCAGAAAAGGAGGAGGGAGAGAGACCAAGAAAAAAGTTTCAACAGAGCGATTCGACGGAGTAAGTCTTTAACAGGGAAGTTTACGCAGGGCCAGACGGATGAACCGGTTATGTAGCATATAAGAATGATCGAGGGGGTCAATTCATTGTTGTGAAAGAAAAGTACGTCGCTTGATGACTGAAAATCTCCAGAACGCAAACGAATCCACAAAAGGCTTCCACTCGGGGAGGCCAATCCCTCGTTAAAGCTGCGAAGAGTTGAAGTGTAGTAACGGAAGGAGGGAGAGATGTTTGAAAAAGGAGGAAAAATTGAACTGCATCCCAATCAAAGGCAAGATTCCTCCTTCCAGGTTCCGTTTTACTTTCTCTGAGCTGAGCGTGCAAGTCAATACGACGGCTTACGAGCGAATCATCAGAAAATAGGAGAGGGGGTACTGGAACGCCTAAACAAATCTTAGTCCCCAACCACGGAGCAATGCTTTGGACCGGGGGGTTGGGCCGAATCTTGGACACTTGATCAAGAGAAGGGTTATGAGGAATGTCGTGCCATTCTTCCTGGCGTGACGGTGCAGTCGGGGGGAATAAGAAATCCTAGGGCGCAATGGGGGGGGGGGGGGGAGAAACTGGTAATGGTGAAGGCGCGCGCGGTTGTTACTGAAATTTCTTCATCATGGGGCCTGAAGCTACGTACGGCGGAGCGCGGGGGGGGGAGGGCGATAGAAGGGGCAGCCAGGAAAAAGAACAGGCAAAAGATCTCACACCTGGGGCGAGCTGAAAATCTGGAAGGGGTCCGATCGGAATAGAAAAGTGTAGGAGTATATCAATATCCTTCTGGGTCTCCAAGTCTCAAGATCTCCTTCAAACCTGATCCGGACAACAAAAATGGATCCGAAAAAACGCGACGTCGTATTCAAGCCGATAAGGGGAAGGGGTGTCGGCGTACCTCGTCTTGTAGATTGGACTGGAAGCAATGGGGTAGCAACTCAGCGGCAACGAATTGTCGGCAGTGATTAGGAAGAAAGTTGGGGCCGCGGGAGTACCGTTTTTTTTCGCATCAGGTGGATCGCCTGTCCAAACGGGGAGTGATTTACAGAAGGGAAATCTAACAAGCGATTCAACAGGAACTCCTCTCGTTGTTGTGGGAAACCGCTGACTGGAAAAAGGGGGAAGAAAAGGGAACCGACTGGGACGTTAGTTCAGTGCCTCCGGGATGGCTTCCATCTTGGCCGGCGAGGGTGGGGGGACTGCTCATGTTGAGTGGCTTTAAAAAATATGAACATCTCTAACAGAGCAAGGAGGGAATGAATCATGCTTCAAGTAAGCAGACTGGCCTGGGCGGGGGGGGTGAATCCTGTCTTTGCGGAAAGATTTGGAGGCCAATCAGGGAGGCATTGGAAGGGGGGTACATTCACAAAAAAGGTACCGGCGCAAAGTGGGGATTCCCTCGGGGTATCTCAGAAGCTAAGCAGGGGCGCGAAAATCTCCATAAAAAAGCGTAGTTAACACTCTACTTCACCGTTTAGGTGCTGGGTTTGCGCAAAAGGGGGTGCCCACCCAGGTCGTAGGAAATGGGGGGGAATGGTCTAGAAATGGATTTTGGGGTGAAAAAAGCTTCGCCAATCGCCAAAAGGGGGCAGCCGCCATCATTCGGGCAACGTTTTGTTTGACATCACATAAAAGTGCGAAAAGAAAGTATCGGCTTTCAGGTAGGTGTCAAGTGGAAATGGAACGCTTGCCGAAGCTGAACATTAAGGGGATGGGGGCAAAAAAGGGGAAGCCAAAATGAAAAAGATTTTCCAAGCAATGGGGGGCCGGGGGAAGCTGTCAAAGGATTTCTCTGCTAAAGGGAAGTTCTGGAAGATTCCTGTGTCCGGTCGGGAGAGTTATAGATCTTAGGAGGGAAGAGGATAGTCGTGGCAATGGGGCAAGGCCACGATTTCTGTGGAATCTCGAGAAAAGAAATATCAAATGGGGTAGTGTCTTCAAACTTCAATGCGAGAGAAAAATGCCAGGCAAAATAGTTCATGGAACGCTGACCGGGGAATTTGGTTTCGCCGGGGAAGGCGAAAAAGAGAGGGGGTTTGGGGGGGGGCGCGGTGATGGTACCCGATTGATCCTAATGGGAGATGACTGGGGGGTGGGTTTGGGCTCCATCTGGTCTAAGTAAACGAATGGGGACGGGAAAAACTCGGTCAATGGTTGTGGGGGCCTTGGATCGTTTGAGTCAAAAAAAAAAACGCTTATCTTACTAAGCAGAACCGCGTCTGCGATGAAATGGAGTGGGCAGAATAAAACAACAAACAGTTTTGCCTGATGGTATATAACCGATCAAGGGCGTTGGGAAAAAAAGACGGGCTGAAAAAACTAAGCGGCGGGAAGAAGAGAAAGAGGGTTTGTGGAAGGGGG
>Ga0179593_1448001_pt1 | contig 10963 bp, 16 predicted proteins | sample CZODoug2_1_08_16_FD_185931 | JGI IMG/M metagenome (GOLD analysis project Ga0179593, IMG submission 185931) | Vadose zone soil fungal communities from Angelo Coast Range Reserve, California, USA - CZODoug2_1_08_16fungal (PacBio error correction) | ecosystem: Environmental > Terrestrial > Soil >...
TGAAGGGGGGGAACAGAAAAGGATGTAACTCACAAGGAGAGAAAGGAAGGGCTTTGAGCGAAGTATCAATTACAATAGTCGGCGCTGTGACGATTTGGCAAAGACGACAAGAACGGGTGGGAGTCATTACTTCAAAAGAACCGTAGAATGTAGTAAAACCCTACAAAAACCGGGGGGGAAACTTACAGTAATGGGGAATGTACACTTGACTGTGACGGGGGGGGGGAAAAGTAAAAAGGGTGCGAGGGTGACCCTTCCCGGGCGCGTCCGGGAAAAAAGGGATGAAATAGATTCGCAGGAAAAGACGGAACCCCGGGGGGGAGAAATGGATTAAAAAAATATATCATCAATGAAACTGGGGGTAGAAGGATACAGGTGTCAAGGAGCACATCCACACCTTTACGGCCACCAAAATATACAACAGAGTATTGGAAGGACAACAACAGACAAAGAAAGAAAGCTTTGTAAGGGGGGGGGGGGGTCAGGGGAAAGAAATTGCTAGAGACACAGGGGGTCGTCACGGAGTCTGCAGGGAAAGACCGTTTAGGAAAATTCAGAAAAGGGACAAAACAACTGGGTGAAAACCCAAAAGATGGGGAAAGGACTATATGCGAGAAACGGGGGCAGAGTTCAGAATTGGGGGGATTTAAGAAAAGAAGGGTCACTACAGTCAAAAATAGGTATGAAAAAGAAAAGAGGAAAAAGGGGAAAGATCCTTACTGGGAAAAAGACAGTCCCGAAAGCCGAGTTGTTCAAAGGGCCCTTAAAGAAAAATAGGTGAGATGCCATGCCCGAATAAGGACATATTAAATTAATTGAACAAGCACGGGGGGCAAAAAAACCCACTGCATTAGGGGGGGGGGGGGGAAAAAAGGATCCTGGAGCTTCGAGTGATAAAAAAGGGGGAGGTCTAGTTCTGGAACTTAAGCAGTTTCAAGGGCAAATGAAGAGGGAGAGGGAGCAGAGGAAACATATGAGTTGGAAGTAGATAGTGAAAAATAAGGTCAATACGAGACAATCCTTGCGGGGGGGGGAGAAAGAGATGAACACGGAAAAAGGGAAACGGATGACAAGGGAAGACTACTTCTATCAAAGGCCCATCCAAAGCAGAGGAATCATGTGATGAGGTGTGTGGGGGAAACTAGGAGGCGATAATCGATAGGAAAGGAAGAAGGCGAAATGGAGTGAAGTCCCAAGAAAAAGCTTGGGAAGAATGAGGGTCACATTTGGGATCGGGACCGGATCAGGCATAAAACAATGAATCTGGTTGATCGAAGGAGTGGAGGACCCAACATAAGAGTTGGAGGACATGAGAGTAAAACACGTTCAAAACGGAAAACGGGACTAAAAAAACCAGAAGAGAAAAAGATGATACCGGACAGGCGGGAACGCGAGTATACTTCTGGAGAACATAAGGGGATAAAGCAAAAGTATATTAATAACTCCCTATCCGGAGAAGAGAGGGCGTCCCGCGGTCATCATACAAAAGCACGTCGGCATGTGGCGTCAGTCGCATACAATAAGGAGAGGGGAAGGCTGAGTCGTTGAGAAGAAAGATCAGGTCTCGGGGGAACTCAAATCCGCAGGAGGGTCGCCGGGAGGGGGAAGGTCAGTAGAGAACGGGAAAAGAGCCGTTAAAGGGGAGAGGACTGTGGAAAAAAGGGCCCTTAACAAGGGAAACTCAAGGGGAGATACATTAGGGAAGTGTGAAACCAAAAGCATTCACGAAAAGGTGTGTTAGAAAATCAGTAGCGGAATAAGACCGAGCTCGAGGAAAAACACACGGAGAGGAGGGGAAAAGAAATGCTAGTGTTCGCGACGGGGAGCCAGGATTGCAACGAGGCAGTGTGCGATAAGTAGGCAAGGAAATGACACAGGGGCAGGGAAAAAAATTGTTTCAAAAATAAGGGAAAGGAGGTAAACCGTCTTTCGACAAAAGGGAAGAGAAGGAATAATGGAAAAAGAGTAGATTTAAATAGAAAAGATCGGAAGCGACACTACGATCCCGAAAGGGTCAATTGGCTTCAGGCGAAGAGGAAAAAGATAAAATTGCCTGCAAAAGGGGGGGGTCTCGTACAGAGGGAGAAAAATATGAGCTAGGGCTTTATTCGGGGACTAACTTGGGGGGATGGAACAAGACATGTTGGAGGGAAGAAGAGCAAAAAAAGGAAATAGTTTCGATGGGAAAGAGAGGGAGGTTGGTGGTAGTCATTGGTAAGGGTATGAAAGGCCGGCATCCCGTAAGCAGTGGAGTAGGGCCTGGGCTCATAAGGAGAGACCACCTACGAGAATGCAGGAAGGGAAGAAACCTCAGGAGGGTAAAGATCACGGGGTAAAAACGAGCAAAGGGGAGTAGTTCAGTTAGAAGAGTAATGGAAAAGATGCGCATTAAATGAAAGGTCAACCGAGGGGGGTACCAAAAAGAAAAAAAGGTGCACAGAAGGTGTTGGGGACAATTTCAGTACGAGAGGGGATAGAGGGACGTTCGGGTCGGGTAAAAAAAAACAGGTGAAGTGAGCTTTTAGCCCACCTCAGGATGGCCCACGAGAAAGTAAACCTGCAAAAAGAGAGGTAACAGACCTCAGACCGGAAGAGGATCAATAGCCCCGATAATGGAACTTAAACTGGGGCTGAGAAAAAGATCGGAGAGAACAAATCTACACTCAGGACGGGCCAAGAATGCACGTTTGTTTTGTGGGGGAAATGGGGGGGGGAGGTGAATGGAGAGTCAAAGGAGGTTGGGGAGGGAGGTCCGAGGGAGGGAGAAAGTGGTTCTGAAGGAGGGGAAAAATGAAGTAGGGGCTGTGCTTCCGGGAAAAAGGTCAGAGAATGCGGGGAAGGAAAAAGTTCGGGGGTTACCAGTGCGTGAAACCGCAGAAGGGGATTACATTGAATGTAAGTGCAAGGTGCGGGTGAGCTGCAAAGCGCACCGGTCAAGAGTAGGATTACCAAGATTTGGGTACCGAGGGAAGTGTTAGAAGAAGTCTTTCAGGTCAAAAGAGAAAAACGCCTGCACGGACCAGACCATTTGGGAGACAGTGGGAAAGGCGCAATGGAAGACATACCGTAAAAAGTCGAGTCAAAGGGGGGGGGGAGGACATATTTCCGGGTGTTGTGTGGGGCGGGGGAAAAGGGTCCGAGGGGGGGAAAACGAAAAAAACGTGAAACACGCAAGGCAGGATGAGATTCGTCCGTTTAAGGAAGGGGGTGGAGAGTCCGCCCAAAAAAAAGAGGGCAAGAGGAGGGGAAAAAATCATTCAGAGGGCACCGGGAAGGGGAACTCGCCAAATCTTCCTCTAAAAAACAGAACTGGTACCAGAACCCAAGAATGGAAGAAACAAAGGAGGGGGGGGAAGTGGTAAAAAAAAAAAAAAGAAAAAGGGCGCAAAACCGGAAGGATCAAAAAAGGTGCGCTTTTAAACCATATCTCAATACCTAATATAAAATGGCCTGAATACTGAGGACCAAATGGGCAACGCCGGACCGTCTTAGCCGGCAGAGAATCGGTACATACACCCGGCCGTTGGGAAGATTGCGGCACTAGACGACCACAACACAACAGAAGGGAGTGAGTAAAAGGAAGGGACGCCAACGCAGCAAGGAAAGTCAAAGGTCCCGACGAGGAGGGGGTCTACGCAGGGGAACTGAGGGTCAAATGGCGAAGGGGCAATGCCCCTAGGATGAGGGAGCAGTATAGAGGTTTGGACAAATTCGCGGTACCCCGTTGGGCGCAGGAAGGTACTGACGCTCAAAAGGGGGCTGTCCAACGGAAGCAGGGGGGAAGTAACTTCTCTTGGGGGAACTGGTAACAGTGACCGGACTGGGGAAGCAGGAAGACCCTGCTCGGGTAAACACTGCAAGGGGTCCGATACTACTGGATCAAGAAAGACGAATTTGCACACAGCGGGAGACGGGCAAAAGGAATGGACGAATGACACAGTAAAGAGATAAGAACAGGCCGGTTTGTGGAAAAAAAATTTTAAAGGAGGCAGGAAAAGAAAGAAATACACCTTCCCAAGATAACAAAAAATTCAAGATGGAAAGGTTGTGCCCCAAGCAGTCAAAGAAAGGGGGGTGTAAGGCATTTCTGGAAATGGAGGGAAAGGGCAAAAGGGATCCCCAATAAAAAAGGGGCAGTCCGGGGAGGAACGAAAGGCTAATGACCAATTAAAGGAAAAGGGGGGTAAACCAGATGGGGGGATACTAGGTGGGAAAGGTGGAAGATTCCCTCAAAAGTTAAAGTAAAGAATTTAAAAAACGGGGGAGTAGGAACGAATCTGTCAAGGGACAAACCGAAGAAAAAAATAATCAAATCTAATAGGGGTAGTGAAAAAGGACATACCTAGCAGGGTTTGTCAAAAATACAAAGGAAGAAAATAGGGGGACAGGAAAAAAAACGAAAAAGTAGACGGAGGAGAAATGTGACAGCACAGTTCAAAAAAAAAAAAACAGAACGGGGAAGGAATGGGGGAAGGAAAGTGCGAGGCGGCAAAACGTGAGGGGACAGAGTACGTAAGAAAGGGTAAAAAGGGAAGGAGCGGATATTGAAGGGGCGTGAGTTATGGGAGAAGGGGGCAGAAGTCCATCTCGCTGGGGCCAGACAGGAAGGTGGGAAAGGGAAAGGCTTCGGGAACAGGTCACCGAAGGCTTAAAGAAAAAGGGGTCAGCTAGTACTTCGATCAACAGGGGCCTCATCCAGGCAAAGCCACTCGTGAAGGTGGGGGGGTCAAGTGGGGAAGCCTCGGGGCGAGAACAAACGCAAAGTACGGACCCGTAAAACGTCAGACCTTAACAGGGAAGCAAAGGGAGTTAAAAAGAAGAAAAGTGGGGGGAGGGACAGGGGGATCGGGGAGTGATAAGAAGAGGGCCGGAGAGAACCTATGTCGCAAACATACGGGATGTCTTCTGTAATACTCTGGAAACGAGGCAACATGACCAAAAGAGAAAACGACCATAAACAACTGAGAGGGAGCAGGGCGGCTCAAAATCCTTCGCCTAACGGTGAAATAAAAAAATGAAGTAACGAGAAGACAAAGAAACTCAATAGAGTCCTGACGAGGGGGCTAATGAACAGGAAAGGTTCAATGGGAGTGCAAGCTGAGAAGAAAGCCAATCGAGGGGGAAAGGGAGGAGGTAGGTTGAGGACGTCAGAAGAAGACGGAGAAGGGAACTAAGAAGAAAACGTGCTGTCGTCCTGACGGGAACATGGAGAAGGTGGCCTTCGAACACCGCTGCCAGGACTAATGTCTAATGGTTCCCCACAGGGGGAAAAGGGGAAAGGGTCATCCTTGTATAAACATGATTATTGGGAGCCCAAAAGAAGGACCTGAGGGTTTTTTGTGGTTTGGGTTGTGGGGGGGGTTTTGGGTTTGTGTGGGGGGGTGGTTGGTTTTGGGGGGGGGGTTTTTTTGGTGGGTGCAAGAGGGGCGCTTAAAAAAACAAGGAAGGAATAAACAACAAAAAAAGGGAAGGGAAAAAACTATAGAGATTGGGAGGTCGGCCTGGAAACGCGACCTCTTGCAAAATAGCATTGTGGTGTGAAGCTCCAATAATATTTCGTCGAAAGGGGGAAACGTGCACCGGTGTCCACAAGGGGGGGCACACTCCAGAAGCGGACGTCTGACCTGCCGAGACGAAGAAGCCTTCGAACTGGCATCAGTGCAGAAAGAGAGGGGAATTCGAGTGGAAAGAGGACCCGTATTCAATCGGACAGACTGAACGCACTTCCACAAGGGGGGGGGGAGCGGCGAGAGCTGCTACGTCAACAGGCAGGATGTGGGATAAGACCTCCGAAAAACAAAAATCAGGGAAGTCTTTGAGGAGTCTATTTTTGATTTACAGTCGGGGGGGAGGAATTGGAAGTCGGCACTCCTAAAGGGATTAAAGGTTTAAAAGAGGGTGGGGGCTTGAGGCATTGTTGATAGTAACGAGGGGGAATAGTCTGCCCGCACGACAAGATTCGGGGAGGGGGAAAAATGCTAATAAGGAGGAGAAATCCAGGCGCATGTCGGTCTTCTGCTCAGAGGACAGTCCGATCAACAAGGGACAACGCAAACGGGATCCGGTTTCTCAGGGGGAGGAAGGGGTCAATTAAAATGGAAAACTACCTTGATCGATGCGAGGGGATGACTCGGAAGCCGAGTTGTGGGAAAACTGCCCACAGGGGGGGGAAAAAAAGGAATTAGTGGACAGAGGGCATGGGGATTACTAAACAGGGAAAAAGAGTGGGAATATTGGTAGGAAGAAGGGGACGGTTCCAATGTTAAGATCGGGCGGCCCAACTGCATTCTGGGGGGCCCGAGAGGGACCGCCGGCAAAAAAAGAGAAGAATAAGTCAACAAAGGGGCTGCTCGCAAATAGAATGGGGGAACGGTTAACCCGGTCGTAAGGAATACAGAAAACTAGGCTTCGGGCAACCCCCAGTCTAAGTAAGAATTGAAAAGAAAGTCCGGTGAATGGGGGGGTGGGGAACGTTCTTGAAATTTATAGCGTCCTGAATTGTGGGAAAAAAGGGCTGGCCGGAGGCACCCGGAGGGGTAAGGGAAGGTGGGACAAGGGACGGGAGGTCGTGGGTACCTGGCGGAAAAATACCAAAAAAAGGAGGGTGCTTGAGAGGAGGGGGTCACAAGCGATTTCCAAGGCGAATGTCTTGAAATGCGGGTTTGAAATTCAGGTGGGGGGGGAAGGATGGAACTCACATTAGCGCAAAAGAAAGGGAGAAAAAATATTTTTTACCAAGACTTTAAAGGTTTGTCCAAGCATTTGCGGTTTACACCAACGACCACAAAGGCGGAAACTACATTGGGAGAAGGGGTGGGATGCGAATTTGAACAAGCCATGACCTTCCAAAAGCGGAGGACGAAGGGGGGGGGGGGGGGGGGGGGTAGCAAGGATGGTCCGGGGTTTTGAGCATAGGGGGGAAAGGGCCGAGGATGAGGGTCAGCATAAAATGACCGGCGAATAAAAAGAACAGGAAGGTAGAATTTTCAGGGGGGGCAAGCTTACCGTGAGCACATTCAAGTCCGAAAAGAGGCGCAAGAGAGTGCCAGAGAAAGAAGGAGGCCCCCGGGAAAGGGGCAAAAACTCGCAACAGGGCTTCAGATCACACCCCAGTCCATTACGTTACAGGAAACAAGAATGGCAGAAAAGGATTGCGGGGGAAAAGATCTAAGACTCCGGGAGCCGACAACAGGGGATTTTCCTATTGTAAAAAGAAGGCAGCGAAAATCTGGAGGGCCTTATAGTCAGAAAGGCAAGCGTGAAAGGCGTAGCAGCAACGGTGAAAAAGTACCATTTGGCCTGGAGGGGGGCGTCAATCTCAGAGAAAAAACAGAAAAACGGAGGGGAAAGTATTCCGGGGCAGCAGGACAAGGGTTACGCAGGAGAAATTTCTGCTACGACCGGGAAAAACGGGCCGGCAATTGGGAAGGAGAGGCCACCACATGGCGGGCTGATAGGATTTTGACAACCGGACAATCAGGTGGAGGACATGCTGAACCCCGTCGCGAACGTCTCTGGGGGTAGTTAACTTAAATCAGGGTTCACGTCCGAGAGGGAAGGTACAAGGTAAGATGGGGGTTAAGTAGGCCCTGTGGGAGAGTGGGGGGAAAAGGGCAAGGTGCAGATAGACGGGGAATACTGGGACTCTATGTTGAGAAGGGGGGGGACTTGACCAAAGGGGAGGATAATGTATTGATGAAAAAGAGAGAAGTAATGGAAAGGGAGAAGGAGGGGGAATTGGAGATCCAAAGCCGACAGGAAAGACACAAAGAAAAGCACAAAGGAAAGAGAAGTATTGACCAAACATGGACATCGAATGGGGGGGGAAGGGGGGAAAAAGGGAGGGAAATGCAAAGTCTTCATGTAGGCCCCAAGGCAACGGTTGTAAAAAAATTAACTACAAGGCTAATCAACTTAAAGTAGGAAAAAAAATAAAGGGGGAAAGAGGGGAAGGAAGTAGATTGGAGAGACAAGGGAAAAGTACAGGAATTCAAAATGCGCGGGATCAATCGAGAAAGAGACTAAGAAAAAGGAGACCGGACGGGGGTATTCCGGCAAAACATACTAACCAGAGAAGTTGCAAATACCTGTCAAAACGGGAAAAAAAAATAAAAAATTGTTCCGCAAGGGAAAGCCACGAAGTAAGGAAAGAGAATCCCCGACGTTTAAAAAAAAAACGACTGGAATGAAGTTGGGGGTGAAAGTCGACTTCGAGGGCTGCAACAGAAGCAGGGTATGTGCGAGGAGGATTAAGGGGAGGGGGAAGGGATCGGAAATGACCAAGGAGGTAGGAGGGGCTTGAGGACTATCTGTTCAACGGAAGGTTCAACATCTCGAGGGGGAAAAACACGGGGATGGGGAAGGAAAAGAGAAGTTTAACAAGGTAAAAAACGTAAAACGAGAAGAGGAGTCAACGACTCAACTTAGAATACCTGCAAAATCAGAAATGACCTCGTAAAAGGGTGGGTGCAGTGGGGGTGAACCAAAGAGGAAGGCATCTCAGCGCATCGGTAAAGGAGAGGAAGGCCCTTCCAATGAGAAAAAGGGGGAGGCTCTTTGCATTGGAAAAAAGGTTCGGGGACCTGGAGTCGAAGGCAAAACTGAGGGAAACCGAGGGCTCCGACCTAGTTCGACCCCAGGGAATAGTAGGGCGGTCATTGCTGAGAGAGAAACCACTCTGCAGACCCAGACACACTTAAGAAACAACAAAGAACGATCCAACTGCTCGTCCGGGTGCTAAGTAGACATTCGCAAAAACCGACGTTAAATCACACCTGGTATCGAATCACTGAAAGAAGAGGAAATGTCGTAACGGCAACAGGAGGAAAAAGCCGAAGGAATGGGGACTTTTCAAGTCAAGGAAACGCTCCAGGCGACGGGAAAAGGGGGCGGCGGGAGGGTGCCGACTGGGGGTGGTTTATTTTGGTGCGAATAACGAGGGACTCCTCAAGAAATATAGGGGGGATGTCGGGACGGAGGGGGAAGGGGGGTCTGAGTTGAGTCGACAGCCGCGGAGGCGGGTTTCCAGAGGGGATGTTTGGACAACTTTGAACCTTGCACAGGAAGAATTTGGTACAATTGATTATGGGGGATATCCAAACCAGATGACTCGGGAATCGAAGGGTCAGCAAAAATCATATCGCGACGAAAAAAAAAGGAGGGAAGCGTAGAGAGAGATGATTGATTCGCAGGACAAGCCGGGATTGAACTAGTCATCTGGGGTAGATACAACATAGGGAAGGCCAAGGGAAATTGGGTCCAGTTGGTGGGGGGGTGCAACCAGCCTAGCCAATGCGCCTACCGAAAGGAGGGGAGGTCTAAAAGCCACCGAAGAAAAAAAATGAGGAAAGAGAGGGAAAGTCAGAGTTACCGGGATACGCAGGAATGAGAGACGGCCACGACCGGGGAACGTAACGCGCATTGGATCGTCCGGACAAAAAACGACAACTAAAAGAAAAGGAATGCGTTTGGTACTTCGAAAACCGGGAAACATCTATGAGCGGGAGGTGGAGATTAGGAGAGAGGGGGTTTACCTGGGGGCGAATATACGATAGAAAAAGGAACTCGCCTAGGCAGCTTTTAACGGAAAGGTGGGGGGAAAAAATTCAGGGGAGGTTCTGAAGGGAAGTTTTAAGTGTCGCCGGGGTAAAGCCCTCAATATTAAGGAGTAAACTGGGCTCATACAAAAGAGAAGCCATAAAGAGACAGGTCGTAGGAGCTTAACCGAGGAGCAGTCCCGATACAAAAAAAGGGGGAAAAAAGAACGAAGAAACGAGGGACATTCGGGGGACATGATCCTTGAAAAAAAGGCTGCGATCTCGCCTCCGCCAGGGGGGGGACCAAAAACTTTCAAAAAAAAAAAGTTACTCAAGAGTATTTCACAGAGAGGTCTGAAGGTCTGAAGCTGACTATCGATCCGTTCCGAAGGGGAAAGGATCGTGAGAAAAAAAACTGCGGGAATGGCAGCGAGAAGGTACAGTAAGGGAAAGAAAGACCTATAACTCATAACAGAGAGAAAAGATCCTAGAAGGAAACTTTTATGCTTAAGAAGACTCTCGTCAAATCAAAGCCTTGTCTGGCAGACAAGGGGAGGGAGGGTACCAATAGAAAGGGGGGTTTTTGACCTGGGGGAATGGAATGTCAGAAAGGGGAGGAACTTTGTCGGGGAGGCAATGAGGGGACCGAATTGTGGAGGTAGGGGGTTGACAAATGAGATATTGGAAGGGGCGGACCAAAGAACATAAGGGAGATGAGGAATGGTCGTTTGAATCGAGGAGACCCGCAACGAATGTCTTACTGAGGAAGGGAAATGTCCTTTGTCAGGACTGGAACTCGAAAGGCACGAGAAAGGAGAAGGGTCCTTAACAATATTTGGGGAAAACTATCATTGGGGAGGAGGAAGGTTCTCATAAAAAGACCGACCTGCCTACAGGGGGGTGGAGACAATGTGGCAATTCGGGAAAAAAGGGAAAAATTAACGTCCAAAAAGTGAAAGACGTGGGGTAATCCCATGCATATTTGGCGCAGGGGGGGGAAGCATCGGGGGAAAGGTGCCGAAGGAGGAGGGAGAAAGAAAGGGCACCGATAATACCAGGGGAGAGAGGCCTTTTTTTAAGGCCGAGAAAAGAGGGACGTCCTCAAGCGGAGAAAAGAAAGTGGCAGCTCAGGAGGGGAAAAAAAGCCCGGAAACTCGCAGGGCAACACAGACCACGGAGGGAAAGAAATCCAGACGGGAAAACGAACCAGCGAAGGGCAGGAACCAAGAGGAAGGGTGTACAAAAGCGGGGCTATCAGGGGAAAGAAGAATACCAACTTAAAGGGGGGGCCGCTTGGCACCCAGCGACTCCTATAAGCCAATTCTCTGCCTTGATAAAGTAGGCCATTGCAAGAGGGGGACTGGAGCAAGAGTAGTCCCTGCCGTAAATGTCCCTGGGGTGCGGTTGACTTGGGGGGAAAAAGCAGA
>Ga0179593_1550883_pt1 | contig 10963 bp, 8 predicted proteins | sample CZODoug2_1_08_16_FD_185931 | JGI IMG/M metagenome (GOLD analysis project Ga0179593, IMG submission 185931) | Vadose zone soil fungal communities from Angelo Coast Range Reserve, California, USA - CZODoug2_1_08_16fungal (PacBio error correction) | ecosystem: Environmental > Terrestrial > Soil >...
GGAATGGAGAAGTTTTCAACAAGCGGGGGCTAAAAGTGGTCAGGATCCTATGACTCAGTGGGCTCAGACCGCTGTCCGAACAGAGAAAACCCGAAGCGACGGGCATCATCCGGATACATTAAGGGGAGAAAAAGGTGGTGCAATTGACCGCGGAAAGTTGAAAGGAAAGGGCGTACCGCAATTGTCACGAAAACGGACAAAGACCGTAGGCCTGACCATCGCCTGGGTGCAGTCACCAGAGAGAAAGAGAGGTCCCAGGAAGACTTGAGCTAGGGTCTCTGCATATACTGCAGAGCTGGCGAAAGGAGAAAAAGTAGCTGAGGAAAGTTGACCATCGGGCTATGTAATAATTCTTAAGATGTGAGGGGGAGGCCAAGAAGGGGGGGGTCCGCCGAGGTAGGGAGGAGAGCTGGCTGCCCTCTTCATAGGAAAACTAACCCAAATAGAGAGAAAAGGTATGAGAGAAACCCCGAAGAATGAGACATCAAATTCTCTCTAATGAGAGGGAGAAAAAAGAAACAGGTGCCTGTCTCGCGGAGCACATTAAAATAAGGGGGGTCACGTACGATGCGAGGCGATACAAATAGTCTCGCGGAGGGGGGGATCACCTTAAAAAGGGAGACACCTCAAAATGTTCTGCCGGGGACAGAAATCGATTGAGAGTGCGGGGTCGAGCACCCGAGTGAGGGGAAAGGTCCTTTCTATAGCCGAAAGGGAATGATCCGGGGCGAGGCCCGTCTATGGTATCGGGAAGGAAAAAAAATTAATTTTCTGGAAGACTTAGGCTCTGATTGACGATATGTTGCAAGCAAGCCGTCAGTGCGCCTTCATGGGGGAGTGGTCAAAAAAAAAAAAAAAAAGTCAAAACTGCGACCGTGAAAGGGGAATTGGTCAGATATTTAGGCGGCCGTGGAATCTAGACTCCAAGCGAGACGAAATAACTGGAAAAAAAAAACGACTGATATGACGTGGGCGCGCGTCAGAGTAACGTCGGCAGTGTCAACGTGGTCATTTGGGCGCCCAGTATGGGAGCGTAAAGAAAGTGGGCTCGGACTAGCGCGCAAGGGACCGGGGGGAATTCGACTCAGTGCAGGTACTCGGGGCCGGATCAAGCCATCAAAAGAGTGGAATCACGTGATGCGCCTTGGGATAGGACGAACAAGTGAGTGAGACTGAAAGGGGCTGATCCGATTCACCATCGTCTGAAATGCCAAGGGGTACCTCCTCTGGGCGGTGGGCTCCTTGTCGGACCCAGCGTGGTAAGAAAGGGGACGAGGGCCGACCCATCGACCGGCCATTAGAGACCAGGAGGGTTGGCCATCAGCAAAGGAGTCTCTTTGGCAAGGGTTTACTGGCGAGCGGCCAAGCTGATACACTCAAAACCATCCTGTTGGTGATCATTTAAAGGAAAAAAGGGGATGAAATGGCTGATTCAGACGCCATGCGGACGGGAGGAAGACCTTCTGGATGGAGTGAAGAAGGAAGGAGGAGGGGTAGGCATCAGACCATACCTGGGAACCGCCTCGACCGTTTAATCAGAGTAGAATTAATAACTTAAAAAACGAGCCAGGAAAAGGGAATCAAACCGCGAATCGAGGCAGTTATATTGGTGTAATCTAAAAAGAAAAAACACAACAAAAGGGAGGAGGAAAAGAGAAGAGTAACAGAATAAGGGGGGATGCAAAAGAACGTCTCTAGAAGGGACATGAACTGCGGAGGCGGGGGTGAACGGAGATCACTGAAAGTAAGGAGATTTCGACCAGTTTCTGTAAAAGACCGATCACTTAAGCCGCTTGAAAAGGAATCCAGGAAAGAAAGCAAGTAACAAACCTGTCTCATCTGGCGATGAAGAGGAAACAAAAGGGGGGTTTCCACTTCACTAATGATAAACCAGAAGTAGCTTGGTAAGAAGGCCTGCGCTTCATTAACAAAAACAAAAAAACTTTACCCAGAGGAGAGGGCTGATGGCCCGGACGGGAGAGTATACGGGAAGTGGGAAGCGGAAAGGGGCGACTTACCGAGAAGGGATGAACCCTTCGCTCGAAACGGGTTCAAAGCCGCTTCGCGGTTACAAAAGATTAACGCCTGTCTCTCGGGGCGGGAGACTCCGGTAAGAGCGTCTTAACCAGGTCAAAGCAGCGCATCACGTCAGCTCCGGGTCGGGATCATGCACGAGGACTTTCCAGGGAAAACGTGCTTCGAGCCGCGCGCAATCGAGCGGCAGACCAAACGAAGGGACTGGTCAACATTGAGAGAGGGGGTCAAAATGTCCTAATGACCGCGAAAAAAGGCGGTCTCATCACGATTGGGGGAAGGATCGCGTCTCGCTGGGGAGAAGATCAATAACGCCTCCTCCACAAATCTCAAAACCAAGTAAAGCATCACATGAATTGACTCGATAACTGACGCACGACGACGCTGGAATCGGTGCAAAATCGAAAAAGGCTCCGAGACATGTCACCCCGCCAGGGGGGCTACCACGGAGGGGCTCGGGAGGAAAGGCTCAGGCACCATCTTAAAGCGACATTTCCCTCAATCGGGGGACACACGCACGCGAATCCATCGGGAGAAAGCTTGTTGGATACGGACAAAAACCCGCAGGTCCTATGTTCGGACGCATCGGACGAAACACCTTCAGGGGGTCATAGGACGAGAGGGGACCTCAATCAATTCTCAATGTAAATCGCAATGCTTCTCACGCGATGTACCATATAGAGGGGGGGGGGGGGGGGCTCGGAAAAGCGGGGCACTTGTACACAAATCATTCCGGACTAATTTTAGTAAAAAGGGAAAATGAAAAATTGTCTATTGGTGACTCCGGCGGAAAAAGAGCGCTTTACTCCTGTATCCCGATGTTCCAGGAGGGTCATCAGGGAAATTTCTCATAAGAAGGGGGGGCCATAGAGGGTATCTTGACGAGGCTTACTCTGGGTACGTCTAAGTACCTTCCTCTTTCAGTCGGGAGGGCAAGGCATTGAATGGTTCAGAGGGGCACCGGGTAAACGAAACGTGATTGAGTACGCAGCAGTCATAAAATTCACTGGACACCATGGGGTCCATCAAAAGATTATTCCATCGGGTGTGAGTCGTGATTTCGGGTAGGGGGAACATAGTTAGAACGAAGGGGCGTTAACACGCTCTAACGCTACAGCGAGAAAAAAACCCATCTCGTCAAGAACGAGGAGAAAATCCGGCAAGAAGGGGGGGGTTCAAGGGGGGAAAAAAATCGGCACATGCCGCTCTCAAGAGAAAAAATATCTGGGCGGTTTGTGGGGAGGGCTTGCAAAAGATTCTCAAGAAAGGAGTTGGAAAGACCATCATTTTTTCATCGGGTCGAGAGAGGTGGGTGCGAGAGGGAAAAAGCCGCTTAACCGTGGGAAAAGAAAGAAAATCGCTGCTCGACTGCGGACTTCTCATAACAACAAAAAGGAGGGGGAGGAGGGGATAAGTCGGGAGCGCAGCGTCAGCTTCAGATTGCGCCGAACGAAGTCGAGGGGAGGGCCAGTCTAAAAAGAAACTACTGAACAATGATGACTTGCGGGTCAAGCCCTGTTCTTGGATCTTTCCCTCCGAGGGGGCAAGAAAGTGTGGGGTAAAACTTGAGGGGCTGCGGAAGACCTGTTAAGGAAGTCAAGGGGAAACAAGCCGAGGTCTCAGGGAAAGAGGGAAACGATCTGTTGCAGCAATTTCAAAGAAGCATTTGTTTCCGAGGAAAAAGGTTTTAAGCAAAAAATCGGGTAAAACAAAAGCGAACCACGACTAGGGCATCATCCTATAGAGGAGGAGAAAAAATTGGTCAAGGAGAGAGGGGGAACCCTGATGGTCCTGCAATTGGGGGCACGACGGAGAAATAGTCTCGCCTTACCACTGACTGGGAAGGGCACTAAGGACATGGGACGTAGGTAAGGGAGAAAAAGGCCCAGCGAAGGATCGGAAGGGGGAAAGGCTGGCATCGAGAAAACGTACGATGATCCGTTTGAGAGAGTCCCTATTCGGGAGCTCTTAGTTAGAACCGTACCAAGGGGCCTACCAAATAGTACTTGCTTCGCTTTCTACACCAATTGAGCCGTCAGGCGAGACCCAGGAGAAACTGCTCACCGTCCCGAGAGCTCGAGGAGAAGGATGAGGAGAGGAAAGATACTTGCCTAGAGGAAAAAGTGAACGAACGAACCACAGAATCCTGGCAGCTTCCAACGGAGAATCAGGAAAAGTACGAAATGTAGGCGAGGAGTTCAACGGGAAGGGGTAAACTCACATCCGGGTTCGCACGGAAGAAAGGAGGGAGCGTGCGTCGGAGCAAAAGGAGGAAAAGAGAGTGGCATTATCGCCTCGGGAGAAGGGAACTGGAGCTCTCCTCAGTGGGCGTCGATGGGGGCTCGCTCAAGACTTCTTCGATTTGAGGTGGAAAAACAGCTAAAGAAAGATGCTCCGGTCTCGAGAAATCAATGTGGTCCGGAAAGAAGAAGTGCAATCTTTTGAGAGTTTCTGGATATCGGCGGCCTGATGATTGGGTCTCCCCGCAGGGGATCCGTCCACTAAAGCTACCTTTTAAAAAGGAGCGTGCGCGCGTTCGTTGAAAAAGAAAAGGATTAGGTTGTTGAGAAAATGAAATTCATGGGGGAGCCCAGTGCGCAGTGGGGCCACAGTGTTCGCGTCGCGAGCGATCGACGCCGTTCTAGACCGGGAAGGGGGGCGGGCAATGAAAAAAAGCTGACTAGGGAAGAGGGTGCGCTTGCGTTGAGGGAGAGTCGGAGTATAAAGGAAATCACGAGAAAGGAAAAGCGTCGCCAGCCGGTTGGGGGGGAAAAGGACGGCATCGGCGGTGGAACAAACGGACGAAGGGTTCAGTTCCGAAGTGGGTCAAAAAGGAATCAAACATCCTCTTTCCGCCTGGGAGGGAAAATCGGAGCGCTTCCGGGGTGGGGAACATAAAGAATACGGCGCTGGTTCCTCCAATTTGTTACATTGAGACCCGACCAGAGGAAAGAGGCAGTTATAAAGACGTCAGCCTGGTTTTGAGCAGTGGAAGAGGAGATTTGAAAGGGGGTGACTTAATGGCTGCACGGAGAAGCGGGCAAGGGAACTACGACTTGAGAGAGCTAACCTGGATGATTGAAAGGCGGCGAGTGAGGGAAATCCAGACCTTCCGATAGGCAAAAAAGCTCCTGTCTGTAGATGATGACTCAGTGGAAAAACCAAAAGATTGACAACCGGCCGCGCCGCTAAAAACAGGGGTGAATCTCTCCAAAAAAAGGATAAAGGAGCGTTACACCAATCATAAGGGATGCGGAGAGAGGGGGGGGGGGAAAGGAGAGGGCCTTGCTCGTCCAAGGAATCTCAGGACCGGACGCTTTTTGGAGATGCGGGAAGAGGGAAGCCGAAAGAAATGAATAAGCAAAGGAAAGAAGGACCGTATACTGAAACATGGCCGCAGGGCGGGACTATCATAACCATGATCCCAAGGGGTACAAGCTTCACTTCATAACTGAAAAAAAAGGTGGGAGAGGGAGAAGATAGGAGCTGAGCTTCACCAGGATACCAAAGAGGGGAAAAATTCGATGGCTGCTGTGGCCAAAAGGACGCGTCAGGCTACAAGGGTAGACGTGGGCAACTGACCTCGAACAGTCCTGGGGGAAAAAAAAAGGGGAATCTAGAGGTTAACCACCAAAGACTTCGCGGCGGGGAAAGTTTGCCAAATGGCGACGAAACATCGGTAAATCGCAAGCCTTGAGGGGGGTTGTTTTGAATCGACTCTCAAGAGGAAAATCATCCAAGCGCAAAAAAGGAGACAGCTCGGGAGTGAGGACTAGGATCATGCAAGTAACCAGAAGAGGAGCGTCGAATAAACTCCCGAGCACGTTTGCGGGGGTAAGGCACGAGGTGAGTCAACAATGATCATCAAGTTAGAAAAAAAAAGGCAGGTGATTAACGAGGGAAAGAGAGGAAGTAGAAGCAGGGCTCAGAAGAAACCTGACCGCGTCGGAGGGAAAAGCATAAAAACTCCGACATTCGAAAGAAAAAAACTCCAAAGTAGGCCTCGGGAGGAAAAAATTAATTCTCTAGGAACGGCCGCACTGAAGGACTGTAAGATAAATCACCGAAGAAGTAGGAGAAGGTCAGGGGGGATGACCGCAAACCAAAGGGAAGGGGCTAAGCGTACGTCTCATGAACAGCAGAGAAAAGGAAATGGCCCTCAAGCGGTTAAGCAATAGCCTCCTGATCGAGGAGTAACGGAACACGGATTGGGGGTTTTGGGGGATACAGTAAACGTGCTCAGAAAGAGAAAGTCGTCGTACTAGCGATTTCGCCAGCGGGGTAGCGACGCAGCCATGACTTGGAAGGAGGAGTCCTCACTTTTTACGCGCAAGCATGCTCCAGGTAGAGAGGAAAGGAGACTTCTCGACGAAGGAGTACGTCGCAATACGCTTAGGTTGGGATCTCAAGGGCGGGAAGACTGTGGCCATAGAAGTCTTCAGGAGCTAAAGGGGAAGTATGACAACTTCTATGTGGATAACTCAGAAGCGTCAAGAATCGAAAAAAGAATCCAAAGGGGGGATCAGTCTAGTGCAGTGAGATCAGATTCCTGGGCAGGAGAAAAAAGAGGGGGACTGTCCGAGATCAGCGAAGGGAGATACTCTGATCTGGTTGACGGCAGAAGCAGAGTCCTTCATTAGGGGGGGATGGGAACGGGTGACGTCTTCAATTGGGAAGCAATCGTGCCCGCGCGGCACTAAAACCAAGGGGGAGAAAGAATTTTATCAGGGGGACCATCGTCGTGGGGCGAGAAGCGGGTTTAAATTAGATGGGTTCGGAACGCAGGAAGGAAAAAAAAACCTCGTAAGTACACGACAGCGAAAGCGCTCCTGAAAAAAAAAAGGGGGGGAGCGCAAACAGGGGGAAAAATCTATCTATTGACGCGAGACAATCCGAATCGGGGGGGGTTCCCGGGGGAACGGAACGCCGGGGGCTAAACTTTACAAAAAAATATCTGGAAAAGGGTGGTGGGGAGGGCGTGCCCGGCAGACGAGGAAAGACAAGACAGCTTGTGGGGCACTAAGCAGGGAATCTTGGGTTCATCTGAGGGAGGGTAGTGTCTCGCTGTGGGAAAAGACCGGAGTTCCGCAGCGGAAAAAATAGCCTCGAGACTGAAGGCAACCTCTCGACAACAAAAAGGGAGATAAGAGATCCCGGTTTCGAGGCGGAAGTAGGGCCCCGCTGAAAAAAATCGGGAGTGTATTGCCCTCGCCAGGACCGAAGCGGGAATGATGACTGGGCTTCAAATCCTGTCCTTTGAAAGGGAACTCCGTCCACGCAAGAAAGACAAATCCGATTTTTTTTGGGGGAGAGTAGGGAGGCTGAAAAGTCCGTGCCGATTCAGGAAAGGGTCACACCATGGACGTTTGAGGATCGATTGAGTGACGGTTCAAAGCCGTTTTCATGAGGACTTTAGAGGCTTGGGTCCGATACTACTTCAGAGGAAACGAACAAATCGAAAGACCAAAGGTGAAACGACGAGGAGCAAAAAGACAGGATATACTCTTAGCCGGGGGAGTTCTGCTTCTTTACCTGACATCGTAGGGACCCACGACGGAAAAAGCGGCACTCCGTTCAGGCAAAAGGAAGGATCCTTCTGCGCCGTCACCGGGGAAAGTGACGCAGCTTACGAGAAAAGCATGTGTTGGTGGGGGGCTCGGTCAGGACTGCAAGAGCTGGGGGACTAAACGGGGGAAAAGACTCAGGAGTCCCGCCGAACACGAGTAGGAAGGAACCACAACGACCCGTGTCAACCTAAAAAAGGGGAGAACGACGCTGCGAGGGGCAAAAAGCGCTTCGCCCGTGACCGCGAACCATCTCGCAGGAAGTAGCGGCAGGTCCTAGAAGAAGCACAAGTGCCGCGCGATAAAGGTGCCTTTCGTCCAAGGGACGTCGCTACTCAACATGAAATCCTGAGTAGCCACTTACGGAGAATAGATATTACTAAAGTAGGAGGATGCTCAACGTGGAAGGGATCCCAATAAAAAGAGTTGTTCGCCGGGACTAAGCGTCTATGGCTAGTCGTCGGCACAAAAGGGTTCTTTTCATAATATCGCCGGCGTAGGAGGAGAGGGAACGACGCGTGGGCAAGAGAAAAGGAAAATTTCCTCCGAATAGTTTAAAGGGACAGCGTCCGCCGTCAGTGCTGGGAAAGAGAAACTTTCATTTGCCGGTCCAGAAGAAGGAAAAAATCTATTGCATGGGTGGCTGGATCGAGACAGAAAAATCGAGACTCTGTAAGAGGAAGATTACCGGCTTGCGTGACGCGTCATCATTAGGGAACGCGGAACGGGGGGGGGGAAAAAAAATTAAGAGTTGGGGTTGCCGAAGGAAGTGGAGCACTTGCCCCGAAAAAGGAGGTGTAGGATCTGAGCTTGCTCGGAATCGCTTTGGAAGCGGTGGCATTAATCCCGGGAAAGAAGATCTGACGCTTGTAAGTGGGATAAGCAAGGGAGGGGGGGAGCAATTCGATGTGGATCAACGTCAAACGGCAGAGATTGCCATCCAGGAGTTCATTTGGACAGCTTGACCTGCCGGAACGGCTTGGGGGATGAGGGGTCAGCGAGGGTTCAATGGAAAAAAAGAAATTGTTCGAGGTCCTCCCTCAGAGGAAAAAGGGGGTTGGTCCATAGACGCGCCAGGAGGGGTAGAAGAAAACTCTTGATAAGGTGGGAATTTCGTAATCGAATCGAAAAGACAAAAAAGCGGTTTTTGGATCAGTTTAGGGGGGGCAAATGAAGGTAACGAATGTAGAATCTATGCTGCAGGAGGGCTGAATAGAAATCGGAAGGGAAGTGCGGAGTTATCGGAACATAAACAGCCTAAAAAAAGCGCCTTTTAATAAGGTTATAGAAATGGGGCGGAAAAAATGATCAGGTGGAAAAAAAAGGGGCGGCTCGAGCGCTTCCGGCATCAAAAGGTATGAGGGAGATACGAACAACAACGAGTAGGGAAAAGAGAAGAAGAACATCATACTTTGTATGCAAAAGAATCGTGAAGAAAATCGCAGGGGGAAAACACCTGGAATCATCCGAGTAACAAGGGGGGTACTCGGTCAACTGGTCTGGTCTTATGGAGACGAGATTAAGGACCAGACGGTAAAGGACAGCCAAGGAGGGACGATCATGGGAACATCTGGCGAGAAGGGGCGCAGCCATTAAAAGAAAGGGGGACCGCTGCACTCAGACTGATCAAACCCAGGTTGCCGGGGTATTTTTATGAGACTGGCCGAGAGGCATTAAAAAGACCAAGGAGTGTGAAAAAACAAGGGTGGAGGAGGTATAAAAACCCCGGAACTGGCGAGAAGAAGGAAAACTGTGGGAAGCAGGAGGGGGAGAACTGGAACCTCGAACAGAAGTAATTGAACGGGAGCATTGCAAAGACCCTCTTGCTGTCAAGAAGGTCCAAAACCAGAGGGGGGGATCGGATCGCCGGGGGGAGGTATCCGACAGAGGTTCGATCAAGAAGGTACAGCAGTCAGGTCCTGATGGTGAGTCAGTGTAGAGGCACGAAAATGGGAACGTTGATAATACTGGAGGAAAAGATCACCGCGAACCTACCTTTTTTCGGAGGGTCCATTGGAGGAACAAAAAAAAAATCATCAAGTTTAGCAACACAGGGTAGGAAGGGGATGACGCGCGCACAGCGCGTAAGGAAGTCAAGGGGAAAGGTGAAGGGAATAAAAGAAAGGGAGTCTCGCTTGCGGAGAATATAATCAATCCGCCGCATAGCCGAGCATCTCAGAATTCACGGAGGCCGGGGCCGCACGGAGCTAGACTGCGCACTGACGGTCGGACGCTGGAGGGGGGACAATACTACCGCGAAGAATCCGGAGGGAGGGAACCTTTTGTGCGGCCGACCGCCTCTACCACGCGGGATGGGGAGAACGTCAAAAGCGACAGCGGCGATATAAAGCGCGGAAGCTGAAGCACGCGAAGCATCCGATCCGAGGGGGGAAAAGGGGAAAGCCAACCCGGCTTGTTGAGGGGATAACCGAGAAGAAGAAGTACGACTATTCGGATAGCGGATTGCGAGTCTTTGCGAAAAAGGCCGTTTCTAAGCACTTTGTGACGCGCAGCAATGAGAAGGGAAACGCATGGCTACGTTCTCGGGAGGGGGAAATCGGACGTTAGCAAAAAAGTAAAGAGGAGGAATGTGGTGGTATCAGACGGAGAAAAAGAGAAGGGCAGCCAGTCCTAAAGAAGTCCCGGGACACCAGGTCAGGAACCATTAAGACCAGGAATCGGCGTGACTGAGACACATACGGCGGAACATAGTCATAATAAAGATAGAGGCCTATCTGCGACCCAGGGATGGGAAAGGAAAGCAAAAGAAAAAAAACCGGCTAAGGGGAGAATTGGACAAGCATGTTCCGTGTATAGGAGAAGGGGGTGGCTGTGACAGAAGAACTCAACTTTGAAAACGCGGGGGGAAAACCATGGTCTCATGAAGTCTATCTGATGGAAAAGATCGTTTCTATACCGAGGGGGGGGGGAGATTAGGTTTCCGGAAATCAGAAGAAGGAGAAACTTGCGATGGAGCAAACGCGACGAATGGAAAGGGAGTTCAGACAAAGAGATCTAAAAAAGAACGTATTTACCCTAGAGGAGGGAGTCGGTGAGGAAGGGATTTGGGCGGGGAAGGGGGAGGAAAGGAAGGGGGGCAAGAGAAAGGGGAAGGGGGTCGGGTTTGGGGGGCGCCAGGGAGACAGCGAGACCTAACGGCCAGTGGGGGGGATGAGAAAGAGCCATTCCGCTCTTGCATAACAGGAAAGAAAGTTACAAAAAACTAGGGAGGGGTTGGGGGGGGTCAACTGCCAAAGACAGCTTGTGGATCAAGAAGGGGATCGCGAAAAAAGATGTTGCGATCTAAATAACGCGCGTAGTAAGAAAAAGCAATCGGTGAAAATCGACACGTGATAGGAAACAGG
>Ga0179593_1632222_pt1 | contig 10963 bp, 13 predicted proteins | sample CZODoug2_1_08_16_FD_185931 | JGI IMG/M metagenome (GOLD analysis project Ga0179593, IMG submission 185931) | Vadose zone soil fungal communities from Angelo Coast Range Reserve, California, USA - CZODoug2_1_08_16fungal (PacBio error correction) | ecosystem: Environmental > Terrestrial > Soil >...
ACGTCAAAACAAAAAAAACACATAAGAGGAAAAAATAGATCAGATTAGGCGCGATCTGAAGCGGACTGGGCTGGCCCGGGCCCCGGCAAAACCGGAAAAGGCAAAAAACCGGGGGCAGACGAAGGCCACTTCAATGTCGAAAAGGGGCGGGAGGAGAAAAAGCCTAACGGCTTAACCCCCACGAGGGCGGGTGGGCGGGGGGGGGGTTGGTGTGCAAGAAACCATCAAAGAATCCAACCAACAACAAAATTTTCTTAGAGGTGAGGGAAAAGGGAAGCCCCGGGAGGCCCACAAAAGTTGAGCCACGGTTCGCGTGCAGAAGACCTACAAGCGCCCAAGGAAGAGCGACCAACTGTTTACGACGAACAATCGAAGAGGAAATCCACACGGCAACGTACCCAGTGGGAAAGGTGGTTCAAAAGGTAACGACCGAGGTCGGCGTAGAGCCCAAAAAAGGGGTCGGTGGGGGGGGGGGCCGAGCCGAATAATCCTCCCAGGAAACAGCGCCGGGCGTGTGCGGTCGATCCGGAGGGGAATGGAGGAGAAGGGGACACCCCAGAAGAACACAGGCAAGAACAGGACACGCCAAAAGAACCGCCCAGTGTACAAAACTGAAACCGGATGCGGTTGTGGCAGCCGGTTTGGAAAAAAAACAGTGCTGAGAAAAAAGCCACACAATATGAGGACGGCCGCGAAATCAGGTTGGTCAAAGGAGAAAAAGAAAGGAATCTACCTGAAAGGGCACACCAAGAACGGGACAATGTCAGCCAATGGATCTTGTAATGGAGCGGGACCACGGAAAGAAAGGACGGAACTGTACCCTAACCCCGCCAATAGAAAAGGGAAAGAAAAAATGTCACCGGAGGGAGATCGCTTATGACGAAAATTGAATTCAGCGGGAGGTGCGCAGCCGCCAGTTCCTGAGCGGTGTTAAAAAAAAGGGGAAAAGAATGCGTGCAGCGGACTGGCAACGGAGGGCAAAGGAGGGACCGTCCCCCATATCGGTTGTTGTGTGAACACAAAAAGGGAGGTAGCGCGAGGCTTAATAAAACTGCCGGGAAGTAACGGACTTCCGGCCGGGGGGGGGGGGGGGGGCTAGTAGCTTGCCCACCGCCGGGGGGAGTCTCAAAAATTTCGTTTTGCACGGGAGGGGGGGGAGAAAGGGGGGGATCGGGGAGACCGTGGCTGCTGATGAAAGAAAAGTACGAAAGGGGACACCTGTTCTGCACCGCAAACCCCCCCGAGTCCCCCACCCACAAAAAGGAGGAAGGACTGATTCCCTGCTGTTATTTAGTGGATTCCTCGCGGGTGGTACTGGACCGGTCAACTTTTCTTCCGCGGGGGGGAAAAAAAAGAAAAAAAATGCAAAAGGACAAGAGGGACGGGGAATCGGGTAAAAGGGCCAAACCGTGGACCCAACACGGGCTACAAGACAGTTGTCGGCTACGAAACTGGGCAAATAAAGTCTTGTAACAACAACGTGCACGAACTCAAATGTTTTTGCCCGTGGTTGATGCTTGGCAAAAAAAAACCGGCCAAGGAAGAAAAAATACACGCGGCCCGAAAAAAAAAAAGTCGGGGGGGACAATGGCTCGCCGTCGAACATAGACGCACAAACTTGAAAGGGAGCGCCCTGACGCCTGGGGGTCTGGGGAAAAAAAAAAAAACAACGAAAGATGGGGGGGAAGTTTCGCCGGTTCGTGAGAAGCAGGGCGACGGCGGATGGCCGGTGGTTTTTCGCGGGGAGTTAATGGTGTGGGCCGGAGAAAGAAGGGTCAAAGAAAAGGGAAAGAAAGGGATGCCGCCAAAGGATGGGGGGACCTCGCGGGCGGCAGCTGAATGAGAAGAAATCCATCTGACAAGGCGGGAGAAAAAAAAAAATCGAAGGTTGTAAAAGAGTCGGCAGATGCGGCAAAGGAGCAGCGGCTCGCAGGCGCCGGACCATCCAAGAAGCCGTTCGAGGTGGCAGAGAAAAAAAAAAAAATGAGGGGAACGCTTGTACGCGCCGAGGCCCTTCGCCAGCCATCGGCTAGGGGGGGGAAAGGACAAAACAAGGAATTTGGGGGGAGTGTCGACGAAAGGGGGGACGTTCCGGCGACCATGGCAGTCGCGGCCTCGTCGATCGGAGAACACCAGCGCTCAGTCGAATAACCAGTGAGCGCCCTGGAAGGGTGAATGCCCGAACGGTCAGGATTGGGGAGAACGGCCCGCGGCTGGCCCGATGAAAAAGATGGTCAGGGGTGAAGCTACCGGTAGAAAATGGGGTGGCTGGACTGGCTCAGCATTGGTCCACAAAGGGGGGGGGCCGCGTTGGTTCGCAAACCGCCGCAACCCGGCCAAAACTAGAAGGGTTAGTCGGCGGCTTTGAAAACTCGAAAGGAGGAACACAATTCAAGGAACAAACGTCTGCGTGGGCTACACCAAGGAAAAAAGAAAGTCGCAAGGGGCCGGAGTCAGACGGCTCCTGGCGCACCGGTTTCAACGAGGTCCGAGTGGGGCCATCCCGCTAACAAAGGGGCACCAAGAAGACGTAGCCAGATCTCCAAGCCAAAGGGGGAAAAAAAAAGACAAAGAAAGAAAGGGGGGACAAGGCACAGGCTCAAGCAACATCCTTTACCAGGATAAAAGGAGCACATCGCATCCGCGGATGACGCAGACGGGTGGCTCAACTAAACCCGAAAAAGAGAAAAAGGAAAGGGAAAAAAAGTAGGACAATCCGTAGTTGAGAAAACGAAAAAAAGCATCACGGCCGCATCATCCAGTCAAAGGGGAAACAAACTGACACAGCCTGAATGAAAAATGTTAAGGGAAGGGAGCCCGCACACCAAGGCTCGCCCAACAGAAAATGGGGAGATCGGCATCCGATAGCCGGCAAAAAGACCCGAATCGCCGGAAAGAGAAACGAAAAAGACGAACAAAAGGGGGAGGGACGCACTCAAAGAGACGAAGGTACGATCTCATTCATGGATTGAGACACACAATCGCAGAAGCCGGAAAAAAAAGGGAAGGGTGTACTTGGAAAAGGGGGAGACCGAACTAACTACAATTCATGGCGGTCACCGAGCCTGGCAATTGAAAAAAACCAAAGATGAGGCAACCGACCAAGAAAACACCGAAATTCCGGCTTTTGAGCAGTACCAGCCACTCAAAAAATCGAGACGGCGCAGCTTCCCCAAAAAAAAAAAATCATCGGAAAAAAGAAGGGGGAAGGGGGACCATAATCCTTAACCGTAAAACAAACAGTTCGGCGCAAACAACAACGGCGCCTGAGACTGGGTGGTAAGAAAAAAAAAGAAGGAGGGCCGAAACGAATCTCGCCAATGCACAACTAACAGACGTTTACGAAAACCCAAGAACATGCGCCCGTAATCCTAAAAAAAGGCGGCGGGATCCAACCGTCCGAAATCCTCAAGAGGGCAGCTGAAAAAAAAAAAAAAAAAGCTCGAGACGGCCGAAGGACAGGGGAGGGGAATCGAACGGCAGGCCTGCTCGAGAAGTCGCGGGCGATCCTGCCGGCCGTGTAAAAATGGATGCGCGGGTCCGTCAAGACTGTGTCGAAAATGGAATGTCGTTCCATCAAAGACCGACCCAAAGAGGTCTTAAGAATAACCATCCATGTGGTATTGCCAAAAGGCAGGCAATCAGTACCCAAGGGTAGTAAAGGAATTACCCTCAAAAAACACGGAAGGAAAAGAGGGAAACGAACCAACCGCACCGACCATAAAAAAAAAAACAGAGAACAGGGGGTGTCCCTTTTGAGAAGGTGCGTTCCAAGCCGCGCGGACTTCGGAGGACCAGCCAGGAGGAAACCGAATGCCCATCCCTGAAACATCCCAGATCTTCGTTGACGCGAACACGCGAAATACGCCCGTCAGAGGGGGAAAGGGCCGGGGACGCAATCGTGCCTGCAGGGGTGAGACAATCAACAAAACCTGATAAACAACACTGAGGTCTCTGCGAAATGTTGCCCAGGAAAACTAAGGCCATAAAACAGTGAAGAAGTACATCGATCATGTTCCACAAAGAGTTGTCCCCGTTGACTCATATCAACGATTAAAAGTTCTGCCGTTGCAATTACTTCAGACGGAAGGGGAAGAAGAATCCAGGGAGAACAAAGACCTCGATGTGAAACGACAACTCCAGAATTCCACCATTATACCGGCGGCGACATTGGCCCAAAAATTGCAGGCGCCAGTGTCGAGGGAAAAAAACGCGCATTCCAAAAAAACAAGGGAGAGTTTTGCCCTATAAAACAGAAAGACCAACAAACGAAATCCACTCGCCGGTCCAACAGAACGAGAACGGCGGCAATCTGCCATCAACCTGAAAAGTCACAGGGTAAGAAAATAACTCGACCGGAAAAAATCCCGCGCCACGCAAACAACCGCCCCGGCGCATTCAGGAAAACGAAAAGCCCAAAAAGGAAAAAGGAGAATTATCATCATCACTGCCCAAAAAAAGAAAAATCCATAAAAGATTCGGCCAAGCCTCCACTCAATGACGAAAAAAGCAAAAAGAAATGACCGCTGCGAATGTGGAAGAAAAAAAACTCCAGCAAAGCCATGAAACATTGCTGTCATCGGACCTAAAAAGAGCGAAGATCAAAAGAAGGCGGAAACAATATCTTAATACACAAGTCGGCCTTGTTAGGGGTTACGGGAAAAGGAGAGAAGAGCCATAAGTGGCCAATTATTGGAAACATGGTTCTTGGGTGTGGTGTCCCACTGAAAAGACGAATACGCGTGAAGTTGAGGGGGCAGAAGGAAAGGGGACCACGATGGTCGCAGCGGATGGACGGTCTGAATCAGCAGGGTGATCAATCACGGCTGAAAACAGACGCCACGAGGGTCAGAAAAAGCGTTCCCGAGAGTTACTGGAAAAAAAAAAAAAAGGTCCCAGAAGAAGCGAGGGGAACACGTATCGGGGGAAAACAATCAAATCGCCTTCATCATAGCAAAGCCGAAAAGGAAGAACCCGCAACACGCCCCGCGTGGGGTGGGAAAAAAATTGGTTTTGTCGCTGCCACAACGACAAAGCGACACACAGGGGGGCTGTAAACCCCCGGACGTGTCCGATACGCCAGAAAAACTGGTTGAACACGAGTCACTGGAACGGGGGTTTGGGGCATTTACGCGATCTCGCCGTTGTTGGTGGCCTCTAAAAAACGGGGGATCGTTTGGAATGCAAAGGGGGAGCCCGTGGGCTCGTTCAAAAGGCTCCCGCCCCCTGGGTAGCCTCTGCCGCGACGCCGAGAGAAGGGGTTTTGGGGGGCGAGGGATGGTCCGTTCGAAAATCAAAAAACCCCACCCAAAGGACGGGGAAAAAAACATGATGGGCGCTCACCGGCCTGGTACAAAAAACTACGAACAAAACCTGGTAGAATTGAAAAGGAAAGAAAGGGGGGGGGGGGATTTCCGTACCCGTCCATCCCCCGGGCCAGACAGTAAAAAAAGAGAAAATCAGAAAAGGGCCTAATAGGGCCGGAATTATGACTTCTGTAGGCCACTCAAAAACCGAGGAGGGAGTAAGAGAGGACACTTCCAAGGGCAAAGACGTCATACTTCCAGCAGGAGATAGGAGAGAGAGAGTTTGGGACTGCTTGGCACCCAACGTTCCAGAAACCCGAAGGCGGGGCAGCAGGTATCCGAGTTCGTATCCAAGGAAGGGAGGGGAAAAGGGTTGCCGGGGGGTTTTTTTGTGGAGCACGAAACAAGTAGCGCCAAACCACACAACGTTTTGTGATTGGCAAATCGAGGAAGCGGCGGCCAGCCCCAAAAAGAGGGGGAAAGGGGAGCCAAATTTCCAGACCGACACCACTCGCATTAAGCATCGCCCAGGACGCAAAAAAAAACCAACGGAGGGAAAAAGGGAAAAAAAAAGTGCAAACGGTACCCCGTGGGAAGAAGAGAAAGCGTCTCGTAGGTTCCAAACGGGGCAGTAGGGCAAAAACGTGTCGTTGGGGAAAAAAAGAAAAAAAGGGCCCACCAGCCAATGGTCGCCCAAACCGCGAAACTTGGATTTGCGGGTTCGAAGGGCGGTCGAATGCTGAGATGCAGGGGGAACAAAACAGGAAGAATTCAGGTTCCAACCAGACCAAGAACTAAAAAACAGGCGGTCCAAAATTGATCGACTTGCCTTCCGCCGGGATGAGGGCAGCCGTGATAATCCGCTTGATTGGACCCAGAACGACGGACCCACCCCCCCAACCAAGACCAGAAAAACCGAGGACGGGCCGCGAACAAGGGTGTGAAAGGAGGAAAAAAAATCGCCTGCCAGGCGACGACGACCACATGGACAGCCCAATTGGAATTCATGGGAAGGGGCCGGGTCGAAAGAGGGGCACTGGGAAAAAAACTAACAAGCCCCCAGAACGAACAGGGTAGTTTTCTGTAAGAACCTTCAAGGGAAGAAAAAAAAGGAGTTGCCTGGCCAGGGGGGGAAAAACCAGTGGGGGGGAAGGAGGTTGTGCGCCTGCAGGTTCCTTCGAGAGCTTCAAAAAGCGTGGCGGGCTTGTGCTCGTCGCAAAAGAAAAGGAAGGGCAGAAAGAGCTACGGTGGGGTTGTCGCGTGGGGTTGAGCGCGCCGGCTTTATCGCGAGGGCGCGGTTAGGTCGTGCCGGGGTGTTTCGAAGCCCACGCGGGGAGCTACCGCCCGCCCCGAAAAAGGGACCCGGGCAGGTCGATCGTTTTTCTCGGAACGCGCAGGTGGCTAAACGGGAGCGACACTGAGGTCGGCCGAGAAAAAAAAAAAAAAAAAGGGCGCAGGAAAGACCCCCAAGGGGCAAACTGGTGGATTCTTAGTTGGGGCGACTAACGGCCGGTGTGGTCGGACCTGAAGGATCGCACACAGGGGACCGCCCGGAGCTGTCCACGGCACGTCAAGGGGATCCTTATTCTGCCACGATAAGGTGCAGAAGGAAGGGGGGAAGGGGCTAGAAAAAAGATGCGATCGGGGGCAATTACGTCAAGGGATCAGCGGCAAATGAGGGTCTTTGTTTTCGCCGTTATCTGGAGAACCAAGACTCCGTACCAAAAAGAGGGGAAGCTGAACGAAGGAAGCGTTATGGCAGGTGAACGTCGATTTTCAGTACTCCACAAGCTCATGGTGGAACTGGACAAAGTGGGGGGCTGGGCCTCGAACCGGCCGGAAGGGGCTGATGTTGCAATCACCGGAAAAAGCCGGTGGCGCGAGGCAGATGGGCCCTGGGGAGGGTCGAAAGTTGGGCGGTCGACAAGGGGGGAAAACTAAGGAACATTTGGGTGACCCGACGTGGAAAAACAAGTGATGGGTGCCTCCGGAACCACCGGATTGTTATCAAAAAAAAAAAGACGAGGCCGGGTCGACGACAACCCATCACAAGGGGGAACGATTGCCTCGTCCGGCATCGGCAGGATACGAAAGGCTCAGGCTCGACGCGCCTAAAAAAGGGCCAGCGAGGGTGGGGTTATCTACGCCCGTCTAAAGCGTTTCAACGCGCGACCAATCAAAAAGGGTGAAAGCGAGCTTAAAGAAAAAGAGCGAAGAACTCGTACTGATTTTTCACGCAATCGGCCGTCGGGTACCGTTGGGCGTGCGGGAAGGACCACATCGAAAAGCCAACGAGCCCCTAGTAGAAACGAAGACACAAAAAAGGGGAGTCAAAGGAAAGAGGGGGGGACGCAATCGCCGCGTCGGACCGTCCAAAGACGGTCCAGGCTTACGGTCCGGAAAAACAGTTGCAAAAGAAATGAGGGGTCAGTTTGCGATGGATGGACTGCGTGAAAGGGGGCGGGGGATAAAGAAGACAAAAGAGTGGTGCTTGTCGGGGGGAAGCTGTTGGGTCCCTCCTCCCCAAACAAAGAAAGGGGTACCGGGGAAGGGGGATTCAAAGGGCTTTGAAAACGTCGGAAAGAAAAGGACTGTTCCGCCGATGGGGAGCCTTGGGAGTCCTCGTCCTGGGGCCGGATGTCGGAGCGTCAGTCACAAGAAAAAAAGAGTGGGCGAGTTGGGCAATCGCGAGAGACATCTTAAGAGGTATCTCTACTCTCCCTTTTTGTCCACGGAACTGAGGGACCCGCGGGAAGGGCCGTCTCCGCAAACCAAAGAAACTGCCGGAAGGGGGCAGTTCAATGCGATCCAGCGGATGAAAAAAACCGTGAAAGAGGTTTACGGTCCTAAAGAGATCTCACTCTCACAAGGGGGACGTAAGAGGAGAAGATTCTCGTAGGGTTTTTAGGGGGGAGAAAAAAAAAAAACCACGCGATCAGGGACAAAAGAAGACGGGGGGGGGGAAAGGTGACACTTAAAAAAAGCCCTGGATTTCAGGGGTGGAGTAGCCGCTTCCCAAGGTTCCACATTTCAGGCCAAACAGGAAAAATGGGAAGATCAGAAAGCCCGATGACGACCAGTGAGAACGACTCTACGAAAGCCGAACATGGGCGACCACGACTCCGGAGGACCAAGGAGTCTCAGATATTGCGCCCCATCGAGCCTTTTGCGAAGGATAAGGGGAAGGGGAACCGGGGGAAAAGTTCAAAAAGGAAGTCGCACCCGTTCCAACGCCAGGGTAAGGGGTGGAACAACCGCTGACAAAAAAGGAAACTAAAACAAAAAAAAAAAAAAAAAAAAAAAAAAACACACCAAACAACAAAAAAAAACCACCCCAAAAAAAAAAAAACCACTCAAAACGCCAGACCACTCCACAACCCGGAAAGAGAGCAAAAACAGCCAATAAGAAGCTCAAAGGTGGAGAAAAAAAGGCAACAAGAAAAAGGTCATCCAGCCGCCACGAAAAGGGCAAGATCGCCATAGAATCCTTAACGTTACGCGAAGACACAAAAAGGGGGGGTACTAGCCCGTCCGAAGGACCTGAAGCGCGGGTGTCGAGGAGGAAAGAAACGCTGGAACATGAGCTCAGCAAGGTGCGCCGACTAAATTAACAGAAACCCCATCGGCCCCGTGAAAAGACGAAAAGACCGAATGCCGGAGGGGGAGCAGAACGGGGCGGCAAGCTCTATCGAAAAACCGCCATCCGACGGAGGAGGGAGCAGACCTGCCGTGATCCGTGTGGAAAATAAAAATGACGTATCCTTCCCGAGCTGGAAACGAAAAGAAGGCAAAGACGACTATCTTTCGATGGATTGCGTGATAGAAAAGCCACGAACCAAGATAAGACGGGGGTAACGGCGGTCCCAGAGTGCCCCCGAACGTTTCCTAGCCGGGCCAAAAAAGGAGACCAAAAGAGTCGCGGAAAAAAAAAAACAACTTTCCTATTCGCGAAGTTGGGTCGGGTGGATCTCGGGGCGTCAACCAGGAGGTCAAAAAAAAACGTAGAGATCGCAAGGCTGCCACATCGAGAGGCGAAAGTGAGCAACGCAGAAAAAGCCGGCCGATCAAGGGATCGTCGGGCAAGGGCCGAAAAAAATGCAGCGTTGAAGGGAAGGGGTGGGGGGGGCACAACCGCTAAACAATAGCGATTCATGTGCCACTTCTAAAGAACCAAGAAATCGCGTCGAAAAATCGACAGTCCACAGACCAGGAGTGTGCCCGTTTTAGAATCTAATCACAAGGGGAACCGGGCCGGGGAGCAATACTTCGCCGGAGAAAGTGGGGTGCCAGCAGTCCGACCCAAAAAAAAATCGAGAAAGGACCGCCCAAACTATCGGCTATAAAATTCCGAGAAAAAAAAAAGAATGAGACGGCGCGCAGGAACCCTGCCTTTGCAGAGCACCCCCATGTGTCGGGAACCCGGCAAGCAAAGCCCCGCGTTCAACGAAAAACATATCATGAAGAAACAAAAGAATCCACCGCCGCGTGTCCCGATACAAGCATCCGAGAACCTAACCCTCGAAGACAAAGCAGACCAGGTCGAAGCGGCGCTCGCGAAAAACCACAAATGCCAAGCGAAAAAAGACAGACATATGGAAGGACAGCAAGCGCATCTCAAAACCGCCGCGCCACGGTCTTGCGAACCTGCTAAAAAAAAAAGGAACTGTGCAGGAAAAAGCAAAAGAAAGTTGAAATGAGGGGAAAGGGACAGATAAAGCCAACTAAATAGCAGGGGCCAGGTACGAAAAGGAAGGGCGGCTTGGTTATGGAAAAAGTGTACCACTCAAGGAAGGGAAAAGCCCTAATGTCCCGCTTAACCAGAAAAAATCAAGCGGTCAACTGGTGTGTTTTCAACTTCCAGAAAATCCAAGAAATTAAAAAACGAAGTCACCTGGGGACCAACCTGATTGGAAAGCACGAAAGGGGCGGTGGTCTGGAATCGCATGGGGAAAAGGCAAAAAGCATCGCGGGTTTAGCGCGACCGAGGTAAAAAAACGCGGGGGCCCGGCCAGACGCAGGAAAAAAAGACGGGAGACGCTTGGGGCCATGCGCATCAAAGCAATTCAAGCCAACGCCTCGAACATAAAAAAAAAGACTCGTTTGGGGCCGGGACCAGGGAGTGATCTTTCCGAGCAACAAAAAAAACACAAGAACTAAGCGCTCAGGGGACGAAAAAAGGGAAGAAAGAAAAAGGAACTCAGTCCGAGGCACTTTTATATACAGGGTTACAAGTTAAAAAACTGGAAAGGGGGACCAGGGGCCGATCAGAGGCAGGGGATGGCCCGACAGGTCAACCTGGGGGTAAAGGGCGAGAAAGCGACCAAGGGTTGCGAAAAAACTGCACGGTACGGGAGAGGAAAAACAATCCCCAACGAAAAGGTGGGGCGACGACCACGAGTCACGAAAGGACGAGAAAAAAGGTTGGTTGGCGCTCCTGTGCGCGAAGTGCGCAACAAAAACCACCAAGCGCCAACCCTATCGGGCGCGGACCACAGACAACTTGAACAGAAACCGAACCTGTGGAGAATTGAAGTGGCCTTCGAAGCTTGGGGGGTGGGAAAGTACTTCCAGGTGCCAGGGGGGGAAAATCAAGCAAACCCCCAAAAGGGAGACGAGCCGAGGATCTTGCTGTGACGTATGACGTGAGGGCGGAAGTA
>Ga0179593_1398511_pt1 | contig 10962 bp, 6 predicted proteins | sample CZODoug2_1_08_16_FD_185931 | JGI IMG/M metagenome (GOLD analysis project Ga0179593, IMG submission 185931) | Vadose zone soil fungal communities from Angelo Coast Range Reserve, California, USA - CZODoug2_1_08_16fungal (PacBio error correction) | ecosystem: Environmental > Terrestrial > Soil >...
CTGGGGAAAAAAACCACTTGATCAAACGCAAAGTCGCCAGGTGTCGACTGAATCACTACAAAGGGGACCGAGAAAGGAAAAAGAGAATGGGCAAGGAGCCCCCTAAAAAGCGACGTCCAGGCTGGTTCTAGCGGGCCAACAAGAACGGAGCCTGTCTTTTCTAACCTCTGAGGAAAGGACAGAACGCATCGATCTCGAGGGCAAGGTCCATCCGCATGAGGGGAAAAGAATTCCTAAAAAGAGAGGGATCTTCTCCTCAGTCCGAATTAGAGGCGGATCGATGGAGGGGGTCACGCCATCAGAAAAAAAAACGGACGCGCCTCCAAAGCGACGTCGATACTCCCCGTTAGCAAGGGGTGAAGAAAAAAGACCTGATCGCTCTCAGCAAGATCCGATATTAAGAGCGCATCCAACACCGGGCTTTGGCTGTCAAAGAAGAGTAAAAGGGGGAGGCAGCGCTAATCTGGCAACCTCGAGGAGAAGGACAGAAAAAAATCGGGCTCGGCAGAAAAGCTCGAGAGAGGAAGGGAAAGGTCTTAGGCATAGAGAATCGGAAACGTAGAAGGGCCTGATGCCTTCCCAGTTTAACCGGGGAGCAAGCGGATACGGAAGGGACGAAGAGGGGGAAGCGTAATACTAAGGGGAGGCCGACCGGAAACACACCTAGACGCTTTCTGACATGAAAGGAAAAAAAAAAAGCAATAATTGCCTGCTCGTAGCAAGGGGAAAGGAACGAGAGATGCCACTAGGGGAAGCCGCTTGAAGTCCTCGCAACAAAAGGGAGAGGGACTGCCCCTCAATGTGCCGGACGGGGGGTAAGATCTGAGACGAGATAGACAGGAGCGGCTAAGCTGTAGGTCGCATCGAGAGAGGAGTATGAGTCGGGAAGGAAGAGTAAGGCGACCTCCCCTTGCACGAGGAAACAACCGACGGCGTAGAAAAAACGTTTACCGAGGAAGGATAACTGGATGAGAGGCTTCCTTCAGCCCTCCTATTTTTGGGAAAGCAGATGCCGCGATCGCGGCGCGTGGAACGAAGCAAAAAGGTGAAGAAACAAGATAGAATGGGTTCCGCTAGACTCGAAGAGGCCGCGCCGCAAAAGGGCGACAATCGCTCAGTAAAACGAAGACCAGGCGGCGCGACCCGCAAGTGATAGAGCCAGGGACGGGGAAAAAAGCCTACCATTATCGCTTTCTGAGGGAGCCGCCTGCATGCCGAGCACGCGCAAAGCTGCTCAAGAGCAGAATCGCGTGATCTCGCCGCTGGGCAAGCCGGCAATCGGAGACGAGAGGAAAGTGGTCTCCTCTCTGGCGATAGAGAATTCGCCAGCTGGTTCGAGAAAACGACAAAAAACTGGAAAAAACCTACTGTTCGACGAAGATAGCGAAAAACTCGATCGGCTGGGGTAGGCGGAGCAAGCCTGACTAGATCCCTCTGCGCAAAGGGCTCCACGTCGGCCATGGTTTGAGAGTAAAAAACCGTGCAGCTGAAGGGGGAAAAAATGGACTACGACAGATGAATAAAAACATAAAGAAAAAAAAACGCAGGGGAAGAGACAACACTACTCATCACAACTGTTTGAAACCAGAAATCAACGATGTCCACAAATGAGGCGCGACATGTCAGCTGCGGAAAACACCCGAGCCGGGGGGAAAGCAAAAGAACCAGCTAACTTCTCCTTCCAAACAAAGCGGACTAGTTACCAAGACATGAAAAACAGCCCGTGAGTTCCGACTATAAAGGGTGAAAAAAAGAGTGAAGAAGACAACTGTAAAAGAGAGAACTGACGCCCTACTTTGGGCGGTCCTTCTTTTCTACGATTGTACCGCTAGAGAAGTGAGAAAGGAATCCAGACAAAAAAAACTTATGATTGATGTCAACGAGAAGCATCCAATGTCGTAGTAACGCGACTTTGCTAGAGAAAATCGTACCCTCCAAAGGGTCGTTGCGAGGAATTGAGCTCGTAAGAGGGGGCAAAATAGACCTGGCACGAAAGCGAACCCGATACTGGTGACAAACACCGGTAAGCGGGCCAAACTTTAAGGGGGGGGGCGAGAAGAGGTGTTTTGGTCCAGGTGGAGACAGGGGGGTGGTCACCGTCGCTGGGGGGGGAGCGCAAAAGTAAACAGCCACGGAAAGGCAAAAAACTCAAAACGTCATGTCATAAAAGTTGAAGAGGTGTCGATAAACCAGATTCACCGCCGATCGACTCGTCCGATAGGGGCGTGGGGGGGGGGGGTGGGAGGGAAACACTTGAAAAGCTCAAAACCATGACGACTTGGCTCATCCTGGCGCGAAAGTCTTGATCTCTTCCGGCTGTCGCCGAACTCGACCAAAAGGAGGGGGCCTCGCGAGAAAGGAGTAAAAAAAAAAAGGGAGAGTCGTGAGGAACAAGTCGATGTTTTCTATTCGAGAAACGTAGCTCGCACTTAGTCGAGTAGCAGGGCGACACGAGGAAGAGGTCACGCCGGCGAAAGCACGGCGAGATAAAAGCTTGAGCGTGAGAAAATTGGCGAGCCTCATAGTGCAGGGAAACTTCAAGGCGCCGCCGACGCGATCAGGTACATAAGCCGCGGGGACGGGATTCTCGGCGAGTTAACTGCTGGTCGCGAAGCCATGGCATGGAACGAAGAGAGGGGAATTCTCCGCCGCGTATAACGGAACGCGGCGTAGCGATCTTGTAGGGACACAAGGCTAGAGAAACGAAGGGTCGAGCGGATGGGAAAAAAAAAAAGAGTCGCGGGAAAGGAAAGAGCACTAAGAAGGTCCAAGGACGGGAGGAGAAAAAACCGATGTTGGTATCATATCGGGACCAGTCCGAAAAGGGCTCTGTCCGTCCCGACCTTCATAAACCAAGCGTCGAAGAAGGAGGACAGTTGAGGGGGGGGGGAAAAACCGACCGTAAGACGAGAAAAGAGATCGAGAACGAACACCGGAAGGGCATGCCTAGCATTGAGGAAGACGAAAAGAGAGCCCCTTAGCAACTAGGAGCATCTCGGCCGGCCGTTAGAGATCATCAAAAAATGCTTGGAGTGCCGCCGGGTCTACGGAATAGCAGGTTTGAGGTGTTCCGTGAAATGCCGATACGAACTCCGCCAATACCTTACACGGTCACGATGTCCAGGCTCACCGGTTAAGGCTAGGGAGGAGCAGAAAGGGGGAAAAGCCGGCAAAAAAGCATGGCTGCCGCCTATCCCGAAATGTCGCGCAGGGCTGCACGGGACTGCCAGTATAGCTCTGCATCAACTGCTGAAAGTATGCGTTGAGACACGACGTGGGGGCAAATCTCTTATCTCGGCGGGAAAAGTAGATAAGATCAAAGGAAAAAAGTCATTCAACGGGAAGACGGGAGACAGATCGCCTTGGTCTGATCTCGCGTGAAAAGTTGGCAGAGGGCAAGAACGCCACGCGAACGGCAAGCGACCTGAAGGGAGGGAGAGCTGCCTACGCGCAGGCGAAGAAAAGCTAATGCTGGCCGAAGGAAGGGAAAGATGGAGGGACGCGAAGAAACCTCAAAAAAAAAAAAAAGGAACGGATCGTTCCTTCTCTCAGGGTAAGGGCATTATCTCCTTGCCATCTCGAGCGGGTCTCAAACAGATGGGGGCCTGAGAATCGCGCCGGAGAAAAACGGTTGTTCACCAAGATCGAAACTAGAAAAAATAAAAAAAAGGAGGAGGAAAAGGGATGAAGAAAGAGGGGGTGACGAAGAAACGGGGAATCCGCGCCCTTCGCATTTTCGGAAGTGGGGTCACTAACGGGTGTGGACGACGCAAAGAATGTTGCAAGGGAATCAGGGACACAAAAGAGCTACCTGGATGGGAGAGACGAAAAACGTCAACTAGCTGGGGCCAGGGCGTTGCGCAGAGAGGTTCGACGAGCGCATCTATCCCGCTTCAAGTAAAGGACCGCATAAAGGCCGCGCTGCGCGCGAAGTCCGAACGGGCCCTCAAGAAGTCCGTCGTCGAGCGATCGCGGTGGCGGCTTCTGTTGCACAATCAGACGCAACGAACACCAACCGACGCAGCAGTCAGGATCTCCCTGAAGAGACAGGGGGACTATAGGAGGCGAGGAAGCTCCCCAGGAAAGCCGCAGAAAGAGCTAAAACAAACACCGCTGAGTCACGTCCTAGGTCAACCGTGATGCAGGTAGGAAATGGCACGCCTCTAGCAGCGAAACTAAGAAAATCAAAAGGTCCAGAGAGACGTAAGGGAAGGGAGGCGGGCGCAATCTATACCTGTGCGAAGACGCGATGCCTTCCGGTGCGCCTACACTGAGGAAGGAGTCAGGAGACTGGCGAAACTACAGGTCATGACTGACGGGGTAAAAAGAAAAAGGGGGGATATCGGGGTGTCGAAGGGCGTCAAAAGTACCAGTCTGCCGATCAGAGCCAAAAGGCCGGCCTATCATGAGACTAGCGAGCCAGGGAGGTGCGCCTTCCGTCCGGGGTCTAGGTCCTGCCCACAGGGCATGGAGGCTTATCTTCGGGGAGGCGGGAGAACTCTGCTTCCGCGCTCGAGCCATGGGATGATGAAATGGTATGGGCAAAACATCAAAACGCAGGACGACAAAGAAGGCAGACAACCAAGCTTCCGGGAGGGGGACAGACCTTTACCGAGCAATGCATCGGCATAATCGGTCTCCCGATATTTTTTTTGAGGCGAGGTGTCAATAGAGGACGGTCAGATGCGCCAGGTAACAAGAAATCGCGAAAAAAGAATTGGAAGAGGAGAACCGAGCGGCGGCAGACTCCACTCGATCTTGAACTAAAAGGCGGAAACAAAGGCGAAAAAGGTACATCGAAGAGAAAAGGAAGAGACAAAAAAAAAGATTCAATGAGAGAGGGCGCAGGGAGCCTTGCCGGTGCATGCCTATGATCCTAAAAAGGTCCAAGGCTCAATCTCGGGAGCGAAGAGGGAAAGAAGGAGGGGACAAAAAAAAAAAAAACTCAAGGCATTCCCGCGAACGGGAAAGAAAACGGGACTTACCGCGAAGAAAAAACATAAGGGGGGAGGAAGGAACGAACTTTTCGAACTAATGGAAAGAGAAGGAAAGGCGAGCTGCATGGTTCGAGGCCGGGCAAAAGCAGGGTAAGATGAAAAAGGCCGAAATGCAGACACCGGATTCCCAGGTTTAAGAAAAAGTCCACTCTGTAGAGTGACCCGACGGTCTTAAGGACCTGCATGTCGCTCTAGAACCCAGGAAGAACTGGGAGCGAAACACCAAAAGGGTCTACCGACCTGCACGAGTGGGAAAATCGTAGGGAAAAAATGACTGTCGATCAGTCGCAGAAAAAACACGAGACCAGGTGCCCAAATCACTCTCAAAGGGCGAAGAAAAAACGGGAAACGCGACACCGCAGGGCAAGCTCCTTTGTTGAGAAAGGGGGGGATCCTCCTTCACTTGGGAATAAGTAAAAAGGCAACGAGAACTGCCTGCACGACGTTTAGTGGTCAAGGCGGGAAGCTGAGAACTCTATTCTCGACAGTGGTATCTCTCTTCAAACCAGAACAACGGAAGATTGGATATAGACACCCGCCAACGTCATCGGCGTCGCTTCCTCGATGACCTCAAAGGACCACAAAAGTCGTGCAGGCCTCGCAGTACGTAGTAGAAAGGGCCGGTCGCGAAGGTATCTGGGACAACCAGGGCGCGGAAGAAGTTAGTGGGAAAAGGGGAAACGCCGCATGGTTGAAGGGCTAATTTAGCTTCTGTTGCACCGTCGATCTCTGGACGATCCGCCAAGGAAGCGAACCTCGATGGCCGTCTTGAAGGAGTGAGAGTCAAAAGGAAAAGTAAGTTGGTCGGGAAAGGAGGGGGATTACACACTTTTCTCTCGCGAAGTAAGAAGGGCGCGCTTCTGAATCTGCACTTAACTAAACCCTGCCGACGGGAAGGAAAGAAGAAGGAGACGCATCTTGGGAGCTCCGTCCTTCGGGCGACGCTCGAAAAAAAAACCAGCAAACCGGGGGAAGAGCAGAAATGCGTCGAACATAGGGTTGAGGAAAAGTGAGGTTGTCGGAGGAGAGACAAGTAGCGGAGTAACGTAGTCGATCGAGGCGCGGCGACCATGAAGCCGATCGCATAGGGTCACAAAAAGAAAGAGATCAAGATTTGGAAGTTCATCCTTGGCGACGCAGGAAGCACACTACGCGGCAACCGCCGAACGAAGACATTTCATCCTCGCAGATACCCGGGGACCTTTCGCGGCGATGGATGCTGGGAGAAGCAAGCCATGGCTTTCCCTATCGAGTGGACCTGGGAAAGGGAAAGGGGGCAAGAGGGGACAAGAAGCTTCAGATAGCGTTGATCACCTGGCGCAGACCGCGACCTCGATCGTCGGACATCTAGAAGACAAAAAAAAAAGAGGACGCAGCAAAAACAGAAGCTGCATCGGTCAAGGGACGCTAAGGACGAAGAGGTTGTGGGCAGATCGGACCGGACGGCGGGGAGGGGCTCTGTCCGGCCAAATTACATCGCCCGGCGCGAGGCATCGCCAATCACGAGCCGCAGGGACCGGCTACAGTAGAGGCGATGCGACACCGTACACCGGTAGGGGCAGGCAAAAGTCGGGAAAAAAGAAAAATGGCAACACCACGGAACCTCGAACTCGGTTAGCATGCGCGCCCGGACGGTTCGCGTCAGGACAAGTGCGGTAGTGGCCACTGTGAACGAGATCAGGGGGAAGGTGGGCCAAAGGGCAGCAGGGGAGGTAGTAACAAAGCCTCCCTGGCGCGTTCCTCATTCCGTTCGAGGAAGGCTACCGGGAAGGCCTCGTCGGCAGGGGGAGCGGCGAGAAGTACACGCCTAAAGCGAGCATTGGAAGAGAGAGGGCTAAAAAAAAATGCTATAGGAGACCAGATAGCGCTGATCAAACGGCTGACACTTATTCTTTTAACTGGAAGGTTGGGAATCCTACTCTCGAGTCTCGGGGCAGGAGGAGGAGGAGACACAGTCAAAAGGAAGTGCCAGCTCTAGAAAACAGAAAATAGCAGTGGGAAAAGCTCGTGGGAAACTTAGGGGGCGATAGGAGGGGAAAAAAAAAAACGCGACGACTCTCCGGCCACGGAGGAGGAAGAGAAGACAAGCGCGCAGCGCGGCCTCTTCTAGAGGCCGAATGACAGTAAAAGACGGGGAGACGATAATCGGCCCACTACACCTCAGCGCAAACGCCAAGGGAAGGGGAGATTAAGGCGCTCGAAAATCATGATGTAGACGTAGAGGGGGCAGCCTGCCCATCTCTATCGTGAAAAAAGTTGTGAGTTATAATCGAAATGCGGCCGTTGCTCTAGGCACATGTTGGGTAAAAAGATCGAACCAACAAGGAAGGAGTAAAGAGAGAGAAATCTTGGGGAACAAAGGGGGAGACCATAAAAATCAGACTTGGGGAGAAAAAACGAAAAAAGGGGGGGGTTCGCGACACTCTCTATAAAGGAGCAGGAGATCATCTAACTACCTCTACGACCTGAGTTCAGCAGCCAAAAAGCTGGGGCGAGGGAGGGGACAGAACGAGGACGCGATCGTCATCTATCCCGGCTGCCTCAGCCGCTCTACTATTGGACCGATCTTGCTCGGTAGTAAAGAAGGATCAAGGTCTCAGTACGTCAGGCGAATCGGGGAGGAATTCACGCCTTCTGCAAGAAAGCCCACAGCCGCGAGCAGCCAAGTCGACTCTTATGAAACCAAAAAGGGCATGCACTTTGTCTATCTCCTCTAGAGTACGACCAGATAAGAGCTGCGCACCAACAGCGGCGCAAAAGAGTTAAGGAAAAGGGGTTGTCATCGCTAAGAGGGGGCAAAAACCTCGGGCAGAGGCGCGACCCTCTGTGCGCGGCGCGAAAAGATACGCTGTCGGGCGGGCGGGGGAATACAGCGAAAGTGAACCGGCCGAGGCCTTCCCGTTTAGCGGGATGAAAGCTTACCGGCGGCCGGCGCCATGGATCGTAGAATAGACTGAATGCTGACAGAAAACCTGACCACAAAGGAAAAACCGTTCGACTTTTCTGGAGACGCCTCCAATACTGTTTAAGGGAGGAGCAAGGAAGCCCGAGCTAGAATATTTGCGAAATGGGAGAGGGGGCCCCGCTTACGAAAGGGCGGGGAGTTCCTGACCCCTCTGGTTCCGGGTCTGAGAAGAGCGATCGGGCCTGGATCTGCTCGCGGTCGGGAGGCACGACTCCGGGGCGGAAAGGGGTCGTAATGAAGACCGGCCGAAAAGTACCCTGGCCCTATCTGCTAAACAAAAAAGGGACGAGTGCTAAGGGACAAGTGCGAAAAGGATGGCTCGTAGATCTGGCGAAAAGCACTATTTTTTGGCTGCGAGATGGGCTAGACGCGTGCTCGACATCAAAAATAAAACGAAAGAGGCTACTGGCCTAAATTGTCCGCTAATCTGCCACGAAAGCAGAGTCGGCAACTGCCAAAAAGTATCGTGAAAGAACAACAAAGGTCCCGAAAAACATTGAACAATCTCGAGAAATGCAAAGCGACCCGCGGACTATATTCATTTCTCTTTCTTAGTGCCCGGCAGGGGTGGGGGCTGTAGGCCAGGGGGGGGACAATAGCGAAAAACAAATAGAGTGTCATCCTCTTTTCCAAGCGGAAAAGAGGAAAAAATAAAGTATAGGAGCACGAAGGAGGGGAAGAGGGAAGCAGTAGAAGGGGAGCGACTCGAAAAATCGACTTGTCTCATCTCAAAAACCGACTGTTCCGGAACGACCATGGAACTAAGCCAAGAGAGAGGGAGGGTCAAAGGGAACCAAAGACTTACGAGATAACGACCAGAGCGCCGAACCTCATGCGCCACGTCTAAAGGGTTTTGATGAGTCCCGTGTCATCTTCCAGAAAAGGTACGCTCAGGAACCGCGTAGCGCTAGAAAGAAATGGTTCTCGACACCTGCCTCAAAAAAGGTAAAGAACGCCTTACGAGGCACCATAGGGAGAAGGGCTGGGGCCGAAGGGGAAGAAAAAAAAAAGGTCCCAAAACAGACCAGCGAAACTGCCGAACACCGCGCGCGCGACCCAAAAGGGCAAAGAGACCAGTTTGGGGCCCCGAGACAAAAGGGGGGGGAGAGAAGTGAATGGGAAGAACGACTCGAACGCGCGAACAAAAGACTTTGCGGGCCCGGCCTTTCCAAAGAGGAACGCGAGTCAGACTACCGTGTAGGGTCCTACTATAAAAACAACAAACAGTAGTAAGGAGGAAGATATAAAGGGAGCCAAAAGGAGGGCTACAAAAATTCGCTCCTCTCTAAACGACGAACCCGCAACGTCGTGCCGGACTTTAGCTCGGATGCTGTCGGATGACCGGGCACTGCGTCTAAAGGTCTGAGAGGGAAACGTAGATTGACCGTGAAGGGGGAAGAGAAAAAAGATTTGGTTGGCCGAAAGAAGTTTATCGGAGGTGGCAAAGGGCGGTCGCGCCTATCTCAAGTCAAAACGCAGTGGCCACCGAGTTAAAGTCGTCGGTCTAACAGTTGTCGTGGATGGGGAGGAGAAAAAAAAACATGGGAGATTGAAGACGGATTGTCCTAGCAGCCCTTGAATAGGAACAGGGGAAAAAAAAAAACCTGTCCGACGTGAGAGTCGGGAAGGCGCTTGATCTCGGTCCGGCTTGTCAGCCTTCAGCAAAAAGCGAGGAAAGTCTGCAAGTACGTCTAAACAGACGTGGAGAAACGCCGCATCGATTTGGGTCGAGAAAGGACCCTTAGCTGCTAAGTAAAGAAAAGGAGAATGAAGACCGAGCGCAAGGTCCGCCGAGACCTCGGCTAGAAGACGCTTGAGGTTGGCAGCTGTGGGGTCTACGCAGAGGGATGAAACAAAAAACGCGAAACAGAGGAAATAAGAAGCGGGTCGTCGCGTTCAGCGCGATGTACTGCAAGGGGTCTCCGCAGCCATGCGATGGGCCACTAGAGGGGAGGGGTATGGAGAAATCCGACGGCTGTCCAGCGAGGAAAAGCGTCGAGGAGACGTGGTCCGTCACTTTCTCTCTCCAAAGCCCGATCGAGCGCCATCCGCCGCCAAAATATTCGCGGAAAGATGCCGACAGCAAGATCGTCCGACGTCGCGGAGGCCAGAACTCGTGGTAGCAGTCGGGCACTTTGTAGCGCCGGCGCTGTCCTGCCGACCTTCAATCAAATGGCTACGATGAGCGAAAGAGAAAAAGTACGGGAAGGATCCTATCTCTATCCATCTCGACCGCACTTGGGGGAGACCCAGAAAACTGAGGAAAAGGGAGGGTAAAAAAAAAAAAAAAAGTCCTCGACTCGTGAAAAGTATCGGAGAAAGCGGGGATCATATCATGCACATTTGGATGTCGTGCCTCCCATGGCAGAAACTAGAAGAAAAAAAGGGGGGGAAATGGGGAAGTCATCAGGCTTATTACACTGCCGCCCATGCGCCAGGAAGAATTTCCTGCTTTCAATCAGGGACTCAAAAGGGAAAGGCAGAAATCAGGCGCGCACCTTTCGGTCTATGAAACGCGACCCTCCTTAACGGAGATCTTGCCGCCGGCAGAGGAAGAAACTCAGCAGTCGAGGGGACGAGCCGCTTGACTCAAACGGCTGAACGTAGCGTGGCTAAAGGGGGGTTGTGTAGCGAGGCGCAGGGAAGGAGGCGCGATTCAGGAAGGGGAGAGAACCGGCCTTGACCCGAGTTCGATCTACGATCGCCGTGTCGGCAAGATGGGGGGAAGCGTTGCGCAGTAAAGCCAACGCGATCGAAGAGACAACAATGGCGAAGGGAAGCGCATCCGCGTCAGTCTTCTGCAGAGGAGGCCGAAGTCTTTCCTCGCTGGATCGATCGCAGCGTGCTACATCGCGAGAAAAAGAAACGGAAGATCAATCTAAAACAGCAGGTCGGGAGGCGGAGGATAGAAAAAGGGGGAAAAGCGAGCTTTTCGGAAAACCATTGGGAAGGAAGTCCCACATTTACTGTAGGGCGCGTGATCACCGGGTTTGCACCAAT
>Ga0179593_1478948_pt1 | contig 10962 bp, 10 predicted proteins | sample CZODoug2_1_08_16_FD_185931 | JGI IMG/M metagenome (GOLD analysis project Ga0179593, IMG submission 185931) | Vadose zone soil fungal communities from Angelo Coast Range Reserve, California, USA - CZODoug2_1_08_16fungal (PacBio error correction) | ecosystem: Environmental > Terrestrial > Soil >...
GGGGTGAAACGGAGTTTAAAAAAAACTCAAGACAGAACATTCAGGAAAAACAGACCGGGGGGGGCTGAACGCACGTGAAAGCCACCAACAAAAAAAACCGTTTAACCGATCCGGTCGGTGCCCCGGAGAAAAAGGGTTCCTGAGAAAGAAATGTACCCCCGTGGGAGTTAGAACGACCAGGGGACTCCACGCCAGACCGGGAAAGACGAGTGATACTCCCAAGTAGGAAGGAACCCCTCAGAAACTTCAAAATCCAAGGTCACACAAACAAGAAGTACGCGAAAGTAGTTGGCAAAGAAACATGGGAGAAAGACTGCAAACAATAACGAAAAAACGGTGGCAATTAGAGTGGAATGCCGGCCCACAAAAGTCACCTTCTGTCCCCCCGTTTGTACAAAGAAAAAGGGAGAACCAAAAAGGTCCTAAACATTGAATACGGAACGAAAGTCTCGGGTGAACACACGAACAAAAACAAGTGCGTATGTGAACCATGGGAAAAACTTTCACGGAGGAATGGACGAAAACCCTTAAAACACGGGCATACTCCCCCCCTCATAAAAAAAAAGGAAAAAAAAAACAAACACTGTAGGGAAGCAACAAAAGGGTGGTGGTTTTCGGACCGTAGCGTGGGTCTTTCACAGTGTCACCAAAAAAGTTCACGGGGGCCAACTCCTCCCGTTGTAGGGAAAGTCGGCGAAAAAAAGAAAAGAAAGAGGCCTTGGGTCACTCCTCCGGTTGGGGGGGAAATGTTTTGGGTTGGTTTGGTTGCCTTCTGGGAAAGGCCCAGGAGGCCGAACGAAAAGAAAAATGACTTCATGGCCGGGGAGTAACAGCAGACCATCAACAGAACTTGGAGGGTCACTCGGACGTGGGAAAATCAAAGGGAAAAAGCCGGGCAGGAAAAACCGGAGAAAAGATGAACCGCTTCTGGTCTTCAAACTCTGGAAAAAAGACGTTCCCTCCCAACCCTTACCGGTTCTCAAACGGCGGGATTTCAACAGTCACACTTTAAAAAAGGAAAAAAAAGAAGGATATCAAACTGTTGTTCGTGTAAAAAGGGGTCGGCGAATACTGAAACTTCACTTGGTGCTAAAAACAAAAAGACTAAAGCCGGACGCAGTTGGCTACATTAACTTTCCATCTCTAGGGCCACTCATCCGATCGCAGCAATAAGATGTATATGAGTGGTGTGGTTGAACGATTGGCCCACCGCAATATCACAGACCGAAAGTCAGCCTTTCAAGACCAGTCACTCAATGGGGCCTCAAAAAAAAAAATTAATTTAGGGAATGGAGGTTCGGCGGTCGCACCAATCATATGCACGGGCAAGAATTAAAGGGGTGGTTAGGTTCATCGGGCAAAGGAAGAGAGGGATTCCGAGGGGGGAAGCACAGTTCAGGAAATTCGTCACAGGCGTAACCAGGGGGTCGGAAAAAGGGGAAAAAATCGCAGGGAGAGGTAGGGCGGCACTTCGCGTCAATAAAAAGAAAAGCCGCGCGATGTAACGCCCTTGCTGAATAAAGTAAAAAAGTACAAATCAAGAGAAAAATAGAAACTCAATCAAAAGAGAAAAACTTCACTTTCGGGTTCAAACGATCAATCGAGAAAGAACGGGAATCCCAGTGGGGGACTATTGCGAGATCATGAGAAACACTTGGCAACTTCAACTGAAAAATTCAAAAGAGGCGAAACAAGAAGAGAAGGAAGAAACGGGGAATCAACGTGGTTGAGATGGCATGTGTGGGGCAAGGGAAGCCCGGGTGGCAGAGAATACTACGTGTGGCGCCGTCATCGTGCTAAAAGTGATGACAAATGAGGACGTGCAGGAAAGATTGGAAGATTGCTGTTGTGGGAGTGCGTAACCGCCAAAGGACCTGAGGGGAACGTTTTCTCCTTGTTATGACCGATGAAACTGCATGGAAAAGAGAACGTTCGGCTCTCAACATACGGGATAGGGAATTCTTGCCGTTTGCGCTGGATTGAGACAACAAAAAAAGCAGAAAAGAGGGTTCAAAACTTGGTCTGACGATCGGCAACTACCAAAAAGGACAATTGTGGAGCGAAAGGGTACAAAGGAAGGTGTGGCCTTTCTATTGGGTGGTAAATGCCAACACTAACGCCAAAGCGAACAAAGGCGAACACGAAACTGAATAACCCTGGCGCTAAAAAAAAGCGTAGTAAGTGTGTGTCAAAATAAAAGAACTTTCTGTGAAAAGTCGGGGGACGGCAAACCGACGGGGTGAAGGGAGGAAGCAAATTCGCCTGAAAAAAAGGGGTTTTTGCAGAAAAAGATTTGACGGAGGGAAAAGGTTCCTCAAAACAAAAGCAATGGATGTTCAAGAAAAAAAGAAATTCGGGTTTTCAGGGGGGGCGCCGGGTGGCCTGAGGGGCAGCTCTACGGGGAACAAGACATTCGAGGGGACTTCGCAGAAAAAGAGGGACCATAGGAGAAAGTTGAGATAGGGGGGGAAGAGTAGAAAAAAAAAACTTTTGGCCTTGAAAAAAAAAAAAAAAACGCGCCAGATAAAAAAGCGCCGGTGGGGGGGTAAAGTCGGATGGTTTATTGGCCCTGTGGTGCAGGAATCGCGCGTCTCTGGCCGGGGGGGGACTATACTGGTTGGTTTTTTGGTGCATGGGGGGGTTGAGGCAACCTCGTACCAGAGCAGGGTAGATGTCACGGCACGCGGCGGGTGAGGGTTGGGTAAACAGGAGGGGAGGTCAGTCCAAAATCACACCTGACGAGCGACGCTCCGCCCAAGGGCGACCGAACGATAGGTGAAGGAAAACAAAAAGACTTCGGGATTTAGTTGAATCGTCGCCGTTGAAAGACCACCAGGTCCTAAAACCGAAGCGAACAGTATTCCAGGGGGAAATATCCAAAAAAGAAAAACAAAACACCAGGGGGAAACAAAGAACCAGTTGGACAAACAAAGGTTCCCCCCCCGCACTAACCTTCGTAGAGCCCGCAAGTACTGGATACTCAAGAAGGGAAATCACTCAAAATACCAGTTGTACCACAAAGCCTTCGCGAACGGCGGAAACGGTCTTCGGATCATGGTGAGATGATGGTCAGGGCCTACTAAAAAGGAATAGGAGAATAACCAACTTGCTGAAAGAAAACCATTGGCCTTTCAATGACCATAGGAAAGGAGCGGAAAAAGGGGGAAGGCACCATCCCCCAGGAAAAGGGTGAAAAGTGGTTTCTACCAGGGGGCCCCTGATGGGGGAATGACGAAGAAGAAGGAAAACCAATCAGGAGGAGTGTCAGGGGTGGTCGAAACAAAAAAGGTGAACAGAATTGGAATGAACCAGATTACTGCAAGAAAAACTCAAAGGGCCCTGCCGATGCTGCGCAAAACCTCTATGTGGGAGACGACATCCCAAAACAAACAACAAACTTGGGGGAGAAGAAATAAAGATAATAAGAGATGAAGGGGGGGCGGTTTCGGTTCTGGGCAGAGAAGGGCGAGGAGTCACATGGTGCGACCCGGCTGTGGAAGGGGAAACCGTCGCCCCCGTTTTTAACTCAGACCGAAGGCCTGAAATGTGGGGGGGGTTAAAGGTTGTTCGGGAGAGAAGGCAACGGGAGTGCCGTCAGACAAAAAAAAGGGGGGACAAGGTTCATGGCGCCTGGAAAAGGGACAGGCACTTGAGAAAGATTGCGGGTGAGAAGACAAAATCCTTGAGTCGAAGGTGAGATCTCAAATCTCATCAATTGTGAAATGAAAAATTCTCCGAACTCAGTCATTTTGGAAAGTTCGCTCAAGGTCAGGTGGGGGAAACTGGGCAGAGGGACCAGTGTGCTTCTGAAAGACGAGCGTGAACTTGGGAGAAGAAGGGGGTGATTGGAATTTTAAGGTCGAAACTGGAGGAACTTCTAGACCTGCGATGTTTTAGACGATACGAAAAAAAAGGGAGAAAATACCAGAAAAGGGGGGGGGGTTGTGGCATCCTTCATGGACAAAGATAACAAAAACGGGGGGATATTCTACTAGCAACGGTCAAAACGCGAAACGGCCTGGTGGGGTTAAAAAAGGATAGAAAAAACTGCGATTGACACAAGACAACCGGCAAATTCGTGCAGAACGCAATCCAGAAACCGGTCCGGGAGAGGAAAAGGGGAAAAAAACTTCACAAAAAATTCCCCACCTCACCAGACAGAGCGTACAAGAAAAAGAGGGAAAAGGCATGTCCGCCCGTTAAAAAACAAGGAGTGAAAATAATCTCCGCAGTTTGTCGGATTCAAGGTGGGAATAATACCCGATCTTAGAAAAGTGGGAAAAGAAACTGGCGAGTTAGAAGGGGAAGAAGATGTTTCCAACGAGAACTCTTAACAGAAAGAAAAGGGAAAATACGAATGGGACTGTTTAGCCTTACTTGGGAACGAAAACCAATCGTTTGCTAACGTTAAAAGACTCACGCGGGCTGCAAAACTTTGGTGGGGAAGGAGAAGGAGACGGAAGGCGTGGAAAAGGGAACAGAGACGAGTTGATGGGAATCCTAAAAGGGGAGAGAGCAGGGAGAGGGACAGGGATTGTCGACGTCGCCTAAGGGAGAAAAGCGAAAAAAAGGAAGACAGACAACGACCGGGTCCCCGATCAGAGGCCCAGTTAGAATGGGATTGTGAAAGATAAGAAAGTTTGACACGCTAAAGAGGGGGGGGATCAGGGAAAATCCTAAGAATGAAAGTATACGGTGGGCCCTTTTGAACTCAAAGGGAGGAAAGCCCTGGCCGTCAGAAATGATCAGAGGGATAACAAGAAAAGCACGGCCTTTTAAGACAAGCAAATAAAGGGAATACGGAAGTGACTAAAATAATAATGAAATACACCCAAAACATCACTAGAAACTCTATAGAACGGGAAAAAAGGAAAAAGCGTCTTTCGTGAAAACAAAAAAAAAAATACAAAGCAAGCAGGTGGGGGGAGGAAGGTAGGACCTTCTGAATTAAGACGTTTTGAAAGAAGGGCAGTTTAAAAGAAAAAAAACATGCCCTTCAAAACAAATCGCAAGAAATTTTACGACCTGCTCGATGGAAGGTCAAAAGGGGAGGGGGAAAAGTTGGAATGGGTTTCGGAAAAGAAAGGTGCGGGCAAGAGTAGCAGGGGTGAATGCCCAGGATTCTAAAATGGCCGACGATGGATGTTCATCGTCCCTGGGGGGGACGTCGTCACGGAAAGAAAAAAGATAGCGGCAGATTGGGGAAGGGGAAACGGACCGAAAGGAGTTGCTACGAAGATGGTCAAGCTTTCCAAGATATAAGGAAGGAAACCGTTGAGGAAGAACGGGAGGAAAGGCATAGTGTGTGGAAAAAATAAGGAACAGAAGTGGTAACAGAAAAAGGGAGGTTAGGTTCTTCTGAAACAGGTAGCAGACGAAGTGGTCAGGAAGGAATAAAAAAGGTGCCCCCTCGCCAAAAAGAATACTTGAAAAGAAGAGGAGAACGAAATGGGAGAACTGCGTAAGTGAGTTCGATGCTTGGGGGAAGAAAGAGGGTTAACGACGACTAAACTAACAAAAAGAACGACCGAGAAAAAACGTCTAAAAGCTGCTTGATGAGAAAGAGGGAACGCCGGGTGAGGGGTGGGAGATTTTTTCCAGATACATGAAAAAAAGTAAAAAACCGCGCGGGACGCAAGCAGCAAAACGGCCTGGTGACGGGCCCACATCAAACGGGACTGGCCCCTGATTGAAAGAAACGGGATGGACGGTCACTCAACCCCGGGAAAGGAAGGAAGGTTGTTCTTGGGTGAAGCCGGCGGCTGCCGAATGGAAAAAAAAAGACCCCACCATGATTGAGAAAGGAAGATGATTCATGCAAACCCGGGGGAAATAAAAAACGGGGATCCCATAACGGGGAGAGCGGGGAAGAAAAAGAAACTTGTGGGAAATCAGAACGCAAAAAAAAACAGACCTACTCGACCACCCAAACGTGTGGGGGTGACTGTGAAAAGACTGCGCAGGGAGAGGAGGGCAGTCTTTAGTGGGTTGTCTTAAAGGCACACCTTTCGCACGAACGGCCCAAAAAATGAACCAAAAAGAAAGACACTGGGGATCAAAATACGTGAGGCCGAACAGGAGGAAGCGGGTAAAGGCACGTTTTTGGGACAATGTGACAAGGAGACAACATCGGGAAAAAATGCCCCCGTTTCTAAGGGGGAAAGAGATGAACGAAAACGGAATCGTCGTTGGGGGGGGGGGGGAAAAAAGATGGGTCGTGTTTGGTTTTTTTGGGTGGCAAGGAAACGGCCGCCTCCGCACCCGTCTGTTGGGGATTGACCCTCGTTCACCCGTCCGGGGAAAAAAAGGGGAGAGGGAGGGTCGAAGCCAAGGTATAATCACATCCTCGCAGCGCCTTCAGAAAAGGTTTTGAGGCAGGGTGACCCTTGAGTGGCAGACAAAAAACAAAAAAAAAAAAAAAAAAAAAACAGAGTTTGGGGGAACTTGATTCCGGTAGAGGTGAAGGAAGAAGGGGGGGAAAAAAAGATCTCAGAAAAAAAAAAGAGAGGAGGAAAATATGGGATGGGGAACTAGTTTACCATTCGAACCCTTAACAATAACGGGTGGGGTTAACACCTCATGAAACTTAAAAAAAAAAAAAAAAAAACAGCCCATCAACCTTAACGGAGACAGGGAAGGGAAGCGCTTGCATGAAAGAGACGACTTGTCTCCCGGGATTCTTCCTGAAAAAAACAAAAGGCCAGGGAGGCAAAAGGGTTCAAGAAAGGGGCTCCACAGCCCTCCGAAGCCTTCTCAGGGGCGGGAAAAAAAAGACCAAATAAAAGTTCCCAAACCAAACCCGCCATCGAATTCGTTGAAGTGCTAAAAGAGGGCAAAACAAAACCGGACATGCCGATGGGAAAAAAAAGGCAAAAGAAAGTATTTCAAAACCCGGAAAACTGTACCACGAACAATTTCCCGCCCCGGTCCATCAAGGACTCTATGGGGGTGGAAGAAAAAAAGCAACAAACGGTTAGCTTGGGCCATTGGGGAAAAAAATTTTCTCGACAGGTGCATGGAAAAAAAAAAAGAAACACTAACCTCCAACGTCAGAACAGACCCGAAGGTAAAAAAACGTAGGGTCAAACGGGGGGCTAGTACCGCCGTTCTCTAACACTCCAAGGGTGAAGGTCGAATAGCCCATCAAGGCGCGCCCGAAAAAAAGGAAAAGGGAAACTCGGGCAGTTTCTCCAGACCATTGTGGATGTTGTTTTTTTGGGGGAAAAAACATTTCTGACGGCCGAACGCCACCTGACCCAACTAAAAGGAGGGGGGAACAGGGGAACCAGGCTTGGGGGAAAAAAAGGGGGGGACAACACCTCCTTTGAGGTTAAAGTCAAAAATGGTGAGGGCCCGGCCACAATAAGGGACGATGAACGGCAAGAGAGAAATTGTGTCAATCCTGTATCTGGGGGAAAAAAAGCGAAAATAAGGGACACGACCGAATTTCCATGTCAGAAAAAGAAACTGTGTATAAAAAACGATGCAGACACCAACTTTTGGGGCGTCCGTCGTCGGTTAAAAATGAACAGTTGGCGAAAAACATAGGGCAAGGGGGGAAGGACGCGTTTTCGCCCGACCCAATGCGGACTCCTATGCTCATAGTGGAAGTCCTTCCGCTTTCTGGGAGGTGGGCATGGGCCAGAAACGAAAGACCAAACAACAAACAAAAACTTCGGGGCCCTTTGACAATGTCTTTGAAGGAACAAGGAAAACGGGGAAAAAAGCAATTGAAAGGCAGGGAAAAAGTGAATGCATGCGCAACAAAGGAATAGGCAAACCTTTCCCGTCCAATTAGGGGTGCTTTTGGAACCCTCACTCATGCTCAAAAAAAAGGGGAGCTGGAACGAGGTGGAAAAAAAGAAGGCGAGCAAATTCACCACGGGGGGGAAAAAAAGGACTCAGTTAGAAAGGAAATTCACTAAAAGGAGTCTTTCTTCTCGGCGAGTACAAAAAATAAGGAAGAATATCCCGGGACCAGGGACAGGGTAGAATCGATCATCTACAAGAGTGGGGGACGAACTCCCTAAGTAAACTCGAACGGAAATCCAAAGGAAGAGGAAAGATCGAGCAGTCCGGTAAAGAAAAAAGGGAGAGAGACAGGACGCTCGTCTTTCAAACAAAGGAAATCCAAACAGAAAAACTTTCTCAAATGTAACGGAAGGAGAACTCGAAAAGAATTGCCTTGAGATCAAAGGGGGTCACGAAGCGGGTGAAAGCAAAAATGTCCGCTTGTGGAAGGAAGAGAAGGGGAGGGTGCATGTTAAAGGAACAACAATTAATGTCCAAAGGGGGGAATGAACCGGGGAAAATTGCCTACTGGGAACCGGGTCAAAAGCAACACAGTCCGGACTGTGTTCTCGAGGGAAAATAAAGTGGAATGAAGCCCCAGGCGAACGGGGGAGCGAAGGACAATACTGGGAGGCACTTACTGACCGTTCGGCTTGGATTGGAGGGAGGCCCAAAACCTCACGCCTAGTGTCAAAAACTTTGGGGGACTGCAAAAACAAAGAAAGAGAATCGACACGATCCGCAACTACCCCCGGTCGTTGGTTACCAGGGACCAGTGGCCTTGGGGGGGAGCTCAGCTAAAGGGCGAAAAAGAAGACGAATTTCCCCAGGAGATAAAAAAAGAGGATTTAACAATCAATCCCTGGGATGCAGAGCAAAAGACTACTGACTTCGTCAAAAAAAGGACAGGAAAGGAAAAAATTTGCACGCACGTCGGTGGGACGGGAAATCAAAAGTTTACACAAACCCACGAAAATGCGAAAAGTGGGGACGGCTAAGAGAATTCTTTCGATGCCTAAAAAAGGGGGGGAGGATGACCTAGATTCCCAGAGGGGAACCAATCTTCTCGGGGAAAACTTAGGGAAGAGAACGGGCTTTTTGAAAAAAACCCAGAGGTAGGAGCGGTATCCGGAGAAAAAAAAAAACGGGGCAGAATACAATACAAAAAAACGCAGCCTGAAAAAGGCGCCCCGACACGTTTTGCGGGAAAAAGAAGTTGGGGACAAGGTTTGGGGGCAACGCGGTCTGAACAGAGGGAATGGTTTGGCTGGAATTAATTGGGTTTTGGAAGGGTTTTCATTCAAACTCAAAATCCCCGCCCGGGGAGAGTGACCAAAAAGAAGTGAAGGGGGGGGGGTACAATCGAAAGGGAGGGGGGATGAATCAACCCGCCGGACGAGAAGAAAAAGCGCAACAAGGACTACCCACAATCTAGAAGAAAAAGGTGTGGTGGAATTGAAGCAGACCTTCAAAAAAAAAAAAAAAAAAAAAGGCGGTATTGTTGAGGATACGAGAACGGATCACACACTCAGGGAAAGAGACAGGTGTCAAGGGTCCAGAAGAGCCAAGACCTCAACACGCAAAAAGAAGTCTAAAAAAAAATCCCCGAGAAGTTTTTCTGTTTTTTAAGGAGAAAGGGAAGCACCGTAAATCACTCGAATGAAAGAAACTGAAATCAACGAGGCCAAACAATGAAGAAGGAAGTCGTATTTGGAAAGATTTCCGTTTTCGGACGGCTAGGAAGAGGGGGGGGTACACCAAACATCAAAGAAAGACAAGATTTGCTTCAATAAATCGCAGAAAGGAGGAGAAAAGGGGTGGAGGGAATCATGAGAATTAAAAAACTGGTGGGCAAGGTGGGGAGGAAAAACAAAATTCGATGTACAAAAGGAAGAAAGCAAAAACTTTGAAAAAAAGACACCCCCTCTTCTTGTGAAGTGGCCGACGAGGTTCAACATACATGACTGCCGCATCAAAAAAAATCAGCTACAGGTGAAGAGAAAGGAAAAGGTTTCGGACAACCAAAGAGATGAGTAGGAATCGCTCAACAAACACCCAATGTATGATTAGGAGAGAAGATAATCGAATGCGTGTGGGGGGGCGAAAAGGGGAGCCTCTGAGGCCCGCTCGGGGGGGGCTGGGTGCAGTGTGAATCTGCAAACACGGGGGAAAAAAATCGTCGAAAAACCCTTGTCTCGAAAACGAAAAAGAAGAAAAGGAGGGGGGGGGAAAAAAATTTGGGGGAAAAGGGGGGGGAACGACGCATCGAGGCCGTAAAAAAAAAGCCAACCTTGAACAAAGGTGTCAAGTCAGGGACGATGCCATTCAATGCAACTAGGCTGAGGGGAAAGGTAATGATCCAGCTTGGGGGGGGGGGGTTTTGGGTTATTTTTGGGGGGTTTGTTTTTTATTGGTTGTCATGGTGCCGCGAGCCGAAAGGAGAAGGAAAAACTATGCGAACAAGAACAGTTGTTTCGTCAGGCCAGCGTTGAAAAAAAAACGGGGGGTCGATGTATCAAATGTGCAGCTCAAGGATAGTCGAGGGGAAGTCTATTGGACCAGGGGCACTTGAGGGGAGCGTAAAACTGGATTAAGTTGTGATGCCGAAGTTATCGGAAAGGGGTTATACATCGAACTTACTAAAAAAGGTACCATAGGGTTTTTTGTTGTGAAAGAACAGGATGCACAAATCAGAAAACCAAAAAGGGGGAGTCGACGGAGGTCAGGGCAGGACAGAAAAAAAAGCGTGTGAGTGAAGGGAAGTCCCGCATGAAAACCATTGAACCCCCGAAAAAAAGGACCAACGGAGTCCGACCTCGCCAAGGAGAAAAAAAGGGGGGGGGAAAGAAACCCTCAAAAAACAAAAATGTCTCAAACAGAAATCGAAGCTGTCAAAGGGAAGGGACTTCAATACATCTCGGAACGGCAAACGTAGAACCTACAGGAGGACGCGCCGGTTTGAGGGGGGACAAAGTGTGGTGGAGAGGAAGAAACCGATCTGACAGCTGTAACAAGGAGGGAAGGTCAGAAGAAGAGTTGTTTCCAACGAGAAGGGCTAGGCAACGCCCAGGCACAAAAGGAGAAAAAAAAGGGGGGGAAAAGAAAAAGGGGCTTCTTTAGCCGATACTGTGCGAAAGGAGGGGGGGTGCAGAAACGGGACATAGTCCAATT
>Ga0179593_1491395_pt1 | contig 10962 bp, 14 predicted proteins | sample CZODoug2_1_08_16_FD_185931 | JGI IMG/M metagenome (GOLD analysis project Ga0179593, IMG submission 185931) | Vadose zone soil fungal communities from Angelo Coast Range Reserve, California, USA - CZODoug2_1_08_16fungal (PacBio error correction) | ecosystem: Environmental > Terrestrial > Soil >...
ACTTCAATTCATTTGGTCATTCATCGTTAAGGCGCGGGGGCAAATGATGCCAACCGATTCGTAATTTTAGTAAGGACAGCCGGTATCGGACCTCAACCCAGCTGATGTCGGGTGGGGAGGCTTTAGAGTGCCGTCAGGGATGATCAGGGTAAAAAAAACATGGGGGAAGTCTGCAAAGGATTTGGGGGGAACTCTAAGTAAATCGGTCCAAGAAAAAACCAGTTACAAGAATAGAGAAAAAATCCGTCATAACCTCAGACATCCATAGTAGTCGGCAAACCACATGAACTCGTTTTTCAACTAGGAATCTTGCGGGGCTCATAAGAAAAAGAAGCGCGCACGAACAATGCAACAATGCGGAACTCTAAAGGAGGGAAGGCAAAGGAAAAAACCTAAAAAGAGATACCTTCACAAGGTTTAAATATAGCATCCCTGGTGGTCAACGAGGACTTGTATGGCAGCAAATGCGGAAACTAGAACTAGCTGGCGACCTGAGTCAGCAGCAAAGAAAAGTGGTCATTTCGTGGAGGGACGTTCCTTGAGTAATAGACTGAAAACAGTGGGGGGGGGGGGGGGGGGGGGGGGGGGGGGGGGGGGGGGGTTGGGGGGTGGGGGTGGGGGGGGGTGGGGGGTGGGGGGGGGTGTGGTAGAACAGTTACTCCTCGAGGGAAAATGCGAGATTAAGTGAAAAGATCCAATTTTTACTTCATATGTGTTGTTTAAGGAAAACCATTTCGTTGCATCACCAACAGCATCCTCTTCAGGCCCAAATCTTCCAAACAGAACGAAACCTGAGGGGACCAACCGTAACACCTCGAACCAAGATAAGACCTCAACCGAACATCAAGAGAAGTGGGAGGGATCCAGAAAAAAATAAAGATGTGCGAGTATGTCGCATCGAAACAAGAGGGGCCGACAGATCATGATTTGGGAGGGTTCCAATTGTTTTGTCCTATGCAGTTTAAAGCGAAGTGGAAAAAACCTGTTGACCTGTGGTCATGCGGAAAGTAGAATGACGGCGTAGTCACTGGACCAACACCAGATGACCTGATCCGAAACGAATCATTATTTAGACACCTCGGGGGGGACGGTCATAGAAAAAAAGACCGAGAGAACACGCAGGTTATTAATAAATTGATTAGAGGGGGGGAAGACCATTGAAACTCCTCTGAAGGAGCAAAGGCAGTCGTTCTATAGACCGTCAGAGATCTATTCCCATTAACAGCCGGGACAATGATAAGCATCTGAAAAGCGGTTGGGGTCAACTTGACCCACAACATTCCCCCGCCGGGTGTATCACAGTTGAAGGGCCTAACCCCAAAAGCATCATTCGATTCAGCCATTAAAAAGGGTGCAGCAAGGGGGGTGGGACGAAGGAAACCGCTTAGGGTGGCCACTGTATTTAACAAAACCAACTGTATGACGGAAAAGCGTCCGCCGGTAGATATGAAGCCCTGACAATTAAGTGGTCCAGTCAAAAAGAAAAATTGGCCAGCCATCGACAAAGGGCAGGAGGAGGTCAGTCAATTTTGGACAGGGGGGGCTCGAAATTGGTGGTCCAGTGCCCCAAATCGCGTCGAGAAAAGATTGACTATAATCCCCCTTGGATAAAGAGGCAGGATTTCGAAACAATGCAAAAGCTTGATGACGATCAGATAAGATGCTGGGTGCCTACATACCCAACAACGTATGTGAAACGATGATGACTATCGGCTTTGAAGGAGGTTTTAACAAAAAGCATCTAACCAGCCTTGTGACACCTTGGGGGACAGTCGGAACCGTGTAAACCCGTGCAAGAGAAATACCAAAATACAATCAAACTAGAGAGGTGACATGTTAGAATCCAGTTAGAGGAGAAACACCTGCTATCGCCTTGCATTCAACCAGACGGAGAAGTTGTCGTCCCCAGAAGCGAGGAATATCCGGGCCTTTATTCACCGCGGCCTGTCCAATTCGTGTGATCGGGGAGAAAAGGGGGAGGCCAAGTTCACGCTTCCAGGAAGTGTCATGGGGAAATGGAGAGGTGATGTAGAACCAAATCGGGGGTCCAGAACTACAAAACTGTGGGGAAGTTGTCCTTAAGGGGATTGTCCTCACGTCAGCACCACCAAAGTACACCGACCGGGGGAAACCCAAAAGCTGCCTTTTAGACCAACAAAACTAGGGAAGGAAAAGAGAGATAGAAGAAAAGGAGGGCGCACAGGGGAAAGACTCAGCTCTTTTTCAGTTCTAATTGCGGTCCGATTATGAATCAGTAGGGCAATCCAGGGTAAGTGACCCCTTGTTCGTGAAATGCTAAGAGATTCTTCCAAGCTCAAGTATCTTAGCTGTCTCTGAGTACACCGTGGATGAACAACGTCAATGGGAATGGATCAGGAACTGGAGGAAACTCGCATAATTTCGTTGGAACAGGTGAAAAAACAACGACCAGTACCACTTGGAAAAGGTACGAAGTGCCAGGGGATGTCATCGATAGGGACAAAACAATCTGCCCTGGTTTGCCTGAGCGATATGAAGGGACTTTAGGGGAGGCTGACGGCACCTAGAGTTGGGTTGGATACGGGGGGGGGGCGTTTGCCAAGTCGGGTCCATTGACAGGTTCCGGTGCATAGCCTGGATGGAGCGAGGATTTTGTTTTGTTAGGATGGAGTGTGGTAAACTAACTCGGCAACCGCATGTGCCCGAAACGAGATTCGAGTGTTGGGTGGGGGTGATTTTTGGGTTGTCATCAAAATCTTCAACTGGTATAAACAAAAATATAAGCTTTCAAGCCATATCCGTATACGGAATATCCGTCAAAGAAAAAAAAATCAGACCCTGGTGAAGAGGCGGGTTATGGGGGGGGCAAGTGGCAATGAGCAGAGGTGATCCGGGGAACTCCCCATCTTGGAACTGAAGAAAGGGATCACTTGTTGAGATGAGGGTCAATCGAAAATTCACCTACTGTTCACAGGGAATACATAAAAAGATTCACCGATACTGATGCAGGTAATGAAGGAAGGGAGACTGTCAATCTCGGGGTCACCCGGCTTTTTGGAGGTAAAATGTGGTCTGAACGGACGGGAGAGCGAATTGAGGCTTGGGGGGTGAAAAGGGAAGGGACTGTGACCGCTTGTTTGGCAATACCGTAAGGGGAAAAAATCCTAAGGGTAGCAATTGGGTCCAGTCGGTACTGGGGAAAAGGCTCACTTAGGGGAGTGTTGACACCTATTGTCACCAGTTGTGGGCGTGAACTTCCTGAGGGTTCAGGGGGCGCCAGAGGTTGACGTTAACCTGGGTGGTCTCATCGATAGACCTGTAACAAAAAAAACTCCAGGAGTCCGTTAAGGATGGGTTTTTGGGGTGTGAGGTGAAAAAAACGCGCATGAAGTGAGGTACGTGCGACTGAAACGTAGCACGGCAGCTAACTTCTCGGTAAAAGAATCTGATAAAAGTTGATCCGATTATAGGCACGAATAATAACTGGGGGGCAGGAAACGTCGCCAACGCATCGTATGACGCAACGAGGAAAAATACACGGGTCTGGGGAACCTTCGGAAAACATTGCTCGGCGATTGGGGTTGGGGTTGATAATTCGGGGGGTCAGGGTTGGTTCGATGTTGAGTAGGTGGGGAGTTGGGGTGTTGGGAGGAGGCTCAAGAATGAAGATCTGTATGGCGGAAAAATATGCTTGGGACAAACCAGGGAGAGAAGGGAAAAATTCCCACATTAAGAGGAGGGAACTCACTAGTGGAGTCGAAGAACGTGTTTAGGCTGACTCCCACCTGTAACGTTAACGCTACTAAAAAAAAAGCGAAGGAGGAAGGCTCGGGGTATTCCGAAGCCGAGAGAAGAGGTGCCCTAATGCTATCTTACCAGAATCCAACAAGTCAAGGAGGATTAGGGGTAAAGAATTAAAACTACCTAGGACTGGAAGGGAAGACGGGGTTGAGGGTTGGGGGGACTGCAGTAGCTGCAAGTTGTGGCACCTTACTGAATCTTAAGCACACTAAGCCATTGATGAAGAACTTAGGGGGTCTTTGATGGGTCCGCATAGCCGAGAAACTACAATGGGACCCACGGGAAGGTTGACGGGTGGGGACGAGGTCACCGCCTAAGAGAGTTGAAGAGTTGGGGCAAAGCTGGGCTGTGTTATTTGGGTGCTTGGGCCGAGAGGGGGGGGGTCATAGAAGGGACTGCTGAAACCCTGACTATTTGGGACACGCTTCGAACAGAGAAATCCGACAAAATGTAAGGCGTGTAGTGGGCGAAAAAAAGAACCGCTTTGCAGTGTCTAAAAGAATGATTATGAGTCGGTGTCATTCGAGAATGAGCAGAGAATGGAGAGGAGTGTGGCAAAGAGTTTGTTGGAGCTCGAAAAACAAACAACAGGGGAGAGAAAGATAAAAAGTCTTCAAGGTTCAATGAAGTGCATCAAACAAACAAAATGGACAGGCGTCGGGTCGGTTCCTATAATCCGGGTGGAGTTATGTATATAGTCGCGTATCGTCGTCCTCCAGACACGGAACAAGACGATGAGGCGGTTTGGACCAGGCTTTACGTTTTATGCTAAATGTCAGGGTGGAGCCTTGCAGGGAACCGGTCATCGGTTCAAACCGCAACACGGTTTTGCAACCACACCTCCTCCGGTCCTCATTCTACGGGAAGAAAATCCAATAGTTAGCTGCAACTGGTCAAACGGGAGATTCTGCGGAGATTTTCGCGACAGACATCACGCACCAACGTGCACAGTTGGTACCAACAGCGGGTGTGGGCCGAGTAAGAAGATGCAGCGAGAGTGCATTACTAGAAACCTGAAACCGGAACCCTTCGTTCACAGCCGGATTTTTTGGCCCTATCAACACGAAAAAAGGATGGTTTTGACTTCATAGCCGTCATACTTACACCTCGGACAGACGAAGTCTTGAGAAGCATTGAGAGACAAAAACCTCAAAAATAGTGACCCAGTCGTCTTTTGTCAATCCTCGGTACACTTATTTAACGAGGCAAGGAAGTAGAACATAGTGGAAGGGGCATTACGTGAGAAAGTTCAAAGGGGGGCTGAAGAGGTCGGGGGGGAACGGAAAAAGGGAGTCCTCCCTTCAGTACTGGAGTCAGGGAAACATCGCGAACCCTAGGAAACAGACCTTTACGAAAAGACGAACCACAGTCGAATCGGGGAAGAAGCAGAACAACCCTCAACCGTACCATAAACTGGCTAAGGAATGGTCGCGTAGACAGTATTCACCTGGAAGGGCGGAAGGGGAAGGGGTTATGCGACTAATCTCGGGCGCAGATGAATTGCCTTACTGAGGGGTGAGGTCAATCCAGAGGGGGTTGATCATAGGGTGCGAAGTATCCAACCTAAAACTTGTGTGGATTGGAAAAACGTGCCAGAATGACGGCGGGAAAAAGACACTGAACAACAAAGACGATGACCTTTACGCTCTCTACAAGACAGACGAAAAGGTCTAGATTAAAAAAAAATAAAAGGGGGGTATGGAGATTAGGCAGATCTTTAACTCCGATGGCACAAAATGGAGCTTTAGACAGAGGTCTAACTGGGGGGATGGAAACATTATCACGGGAAAACACCGGGAGGAAGCCACTAGCTTATGTTGTAAGGAATCCAGTCAACCGGGGGGCTCACAGTACCAATGGGGGCTAACCCACATCAACTCTCGCTTCATAGAAACCCAGTGTGCAGCTGAACGAAAATGAAAAAAATAGGGGGACCCTGGACTTCTCAGAGTTAACGCAGAAATTCGTACAAGAAATGGTTAGTCGGGAGGGGGAACGGGACAGAACCGGGACAAGTGCAAATTCCCAAGACTTAGTCGTTAAAGAAAACCATCGAAAGAGAGCGGAGCAGATGGACTTACGGAGCAAACAGATGAGATTCCGTGTCCAATCACTTCCCAACAATGCTCGAACAGTCCTCTTAACGGGGATTGTTTAGACTCAAAGGGATCTACGGAAGAAGTCGGGAGCAAGAAGACTGTAAGACGATAAGCAAGGGGAAGAGAGGTGATGACCAGGGCCAACTCAACCACAACATCAGTGGGAGTGATGTAATCAGAAGGATAGGGATGACAAACAATAGATACCACCGGACAGTCATTTATGTCTCCAATTCAAGGTAGAGAAAAAACAGAAGGGGGAAAACGCCACATACGACCAAAAGACCGCAATAGGAAAGGTGGCAATGTAAACCATGTCCCTACCCCTACCATATCAGGTCGCATTCCACCAGACTTGAGAGTGAGGGAGCCCAATATGAAAAGGATCATCACGGGAATGAGAGGTAGTTCCGCGTCAGCGGCCTTGGTAAATAGGGGGAGGGGGAATCGTTCTTATGACCAGTTCCCATTACAAAGAGGAAAGGAAAGGGTGATAAGGTGGTGCAGTCGGCAATTTGGGGGGGAAAAAGTTGAAAGCAAAATCTAGTGACGATAGACTACGCTACGAATTAATGGGTACACTGTGGGGGGAAGAGGGGGCTCGACCTAAGACCTACAGGTGAAAAAAAGAATCAAACAGATAAGCGCAAAGAGCACGAAACGGAGAGGTCAGGAAGAAACACACAACGCTAGGAGGATGGAAGAGAACTCAAGTGGGAAAGATAAAGAAAGGGGGGAGGTGAGGTGGGGAAGAGCTGTCAGAGGAAGCAGATGAAAGGGACAGGGGGATTGGAAAAAAGGGACCCCAGTTTTAGTAGTGACTCACTACTCTTCCAAAGGATGCTGAGAGGGAGAAATCAAAGGCCAACAACAACTTACCTGCAGGGGGGGGAAATGACAGGAAGGGGAACAAATATGGCGTCCTTAGATAAAGGGTGAAGACGGTACCAAAGGATACAGGGACGTTGGAGAAGTGCCCAGGAGGGGGCAAGAATGGACGAGAGAAACAGTCGTGGAACTGTTTCAAGCTAGGGAGTAGGGAGGAAAGAAATGTTAACTTACAGACCTAGAGGTATTTAGGGTTGGGTCCGGTATGCCTTGTCAGGTTGGTCCGTAGGGTAAAGTCACGGGGTTTTATGGGACACAAAGATGGGAGGGTGGGGGAGATTTCCTTGTGACCTATCTGCCGATGGACCAAACGAAGCAAGGGGTTAGTGGTAGGGGGGAGGGGGGAACACACGTAGTAGAGGGGGGGCTGCTTATCTGTCAATGCTAAATATCCTTTTCGCTAGGTTGCTTACTCCTGCCTTAGCGTCCTATGATGGACATTAAAAACTGTGAAGGAAGGTATAGACGGGGGGATGAGGGGAATAGGGAAGGCAGAAACGGTGAACAACGTCACCATGGAAAAGAAGTCGAGGTTGTTCGAGGGGATCTGACGGGTACTGAAGTGGGAATTAACTTGCGGTATCAGTAAGGTCCCATAGCTACCAGCTGCGACTCTAATCCTCTATGCTGCGTAAATCGGAGGGGGACAAATCAAGAGGCCAGTGGGCCAAACCAGAAAGAGTTGGGACGTTAGGTTCACAACTGATTATGAACACTGGTAGCAGCTAACTTCGAGGGGATGCTTGGGGTTTAAGGGGGAGTTATTGACATGTGGACCGTCGGTGTTTGAGGGGGATGGAAATTCTAGTGGAACCGGGATTACTATGGCTCAAAATGTCCAAGCTGGGTAAGGCGCCAAAACGGATGAGGGAAGCGTGGATGCCGAATAGTTGTCCACGCGGTGCTCGTGCTTGAATCTTAAAGTAGTTTACAGGTTCCGAAAGAAGGGATAGGTCGATCCGTATGTCTGAGGAGGAGAATGTGAGTAAGAAGATGATCAAGACTGATGAGATGGGGCAAGTCCCTTTCCTACTGAAGGGGTGGGTGTATGGAGCTAATGGGGGGGGGGACTGTGAGGAGCATCAGAAAAGGTTAACACCATTCTGTGTATTATCAGGATTGAGATGATAAGAAATTGGTGCAATAAAAGTACTGATAGCTGGGAGTGTAGGGGAGAGAAATTTAGAAGGAGAAAATAACTTCATCTTCTGTCTACCCCTCAGGCGTGAATACCTTCTGATGTCTTAGTTAAATTGAATTAGAAGTCGTTTTGATGTTGAGGTCGAGGGTTCGGGGGGAAGTCTGGGGGAGATCAGGTTTGGATGCAGCTTTAGAGATATGGGGGAGGGGGAACTGTAAAATTGGGGGGATCTTTAACCGGGACCCTATTGAAGAAAAAGATTAGAAGGAACTTGCTTCCAAATCAACTTCAGGGGAGACTAATGTTGACGAGGAAAAAATAAACGTGGGAAGATGAGGGGAACATCAAAGGAACCAAGATAAGTAGTGTTGGGTAGATTAGTGTATACATATATATCGGATTAATAAGGAAAAAGAAAGAGGTAGACCACATAGAGGAGATATGAGTTGAGTGGAGAAGTGCGCCTTGAACTTCTTGACCTGCTAGAGGCTTTGTTTTCTCGGATTAGAGAGTGGTGGAATAATGAGATCTAAACATCGGTCTGCACGTTGTGTGAGAAAAGAGAAGCCTTCAGAACGCGAAGTGGGCCCTTAGGTTAACGTTCCTACTAGGGGCGGGTCTGATGTAGGTAAGTTTTGATCTCACAAATAAGGGGGCTGGTTGGGTGCAACGGGTGTGCAGGCTGTGACCGATTGATATAGGGGGTCCAGAAGGAGAGAAACCCATGAATGGTAATCGACATACGAAAGGACAAACCGCAAGCAGGGGTGTGGATACCTCTATAGCAGGGTGAGAAAGAAAAGGAACTCTCTGGGGCGCTGGCGACCAGCTAGGTGAAGAAGGAACTGAATTGAAGTGAGTTTAATCTACCTCACAAAACACAACTCGGACTTGAAGGATGACTAAAGTTAGTTAATACGGGGATGCACAGGAGCGCAGAGACCGAATAGGTAATGCAGGTGGGAGAATAGCATGGAACGGTATCTCAAAAGGCCCCCACTGATGCGGTTGTCAAGTAGTACAGTAGAGCAGGTCGTCAGGGGTGATCAAAGAGAGAAGTGAGAAACCTCATTCAATCGGGTAACAGAGCCAACTGCACGCACTCTCCAGTCAAAAGCCTTAGAAAAGCAGCCCAGGAATCGAAAAAAGTAAAACGACGGGGGAAAACGGAGTTCTGCAGAGGCGAAAGGAAGACTAAAAAAAAAAAAAAAAAAAAAAAAAAAAAAAAGAAAACTCAGTTGCATCAGCTTTATGGGGGCAAGTAAATGAAAAAGCATGATGCACTGCACAGGAAACGAAGTAGACATTCATGGACGCCAAGGTGGGGGGGGGGGCCATAGAAACCATCTTTTTTGGGGGGAACAAAATTTGTAGCTTCGAGGCAGCATAACTGACGCAACCGGAGAGTTTACTACTCGGTGTCACAAAGATACATGGTTTGTTCTGTGTCTCAGGGTCAAAAGGGAAGGAAGAGCAGTGTAAACATTGCTCAGAATGCCTACTTTTGAGGGGGAAGGGGGAGGATGTAGGTGGCCGCATAGCGACTTACGAACTATCAAAAAAGAAAGAATATATATTCACTGGAGATGACTATGAAAACCAATCTAAAATCTTACACCTATCGCAAAATTACCACATCGAACAGGATCGGATCAAAAAGAAGAACAGACGGATAAGGGGGAGTAGCAGGTAGAAAAGAGGGAGTGGACAACGCCCGTCGAGGTCGTCAAGGGGAGTTTTTCGACAAGAGTTAAGGGGAAAGAAGGGAACCGACGGCCGGGACTCCAAGGTTAACGGTATGAGGGAAAAAATGACAGGTGGAGCCTTGAGGTGGATGAATAGCAGTCGTCTCCAATAAGAAGGTCCACAGAAAGAAAGAAAAACAAAACTCAAGATGAAGGGGAAGACAAAGCACAAAAGATAAGAAAAGGGGTATAAAAACTCGGGGAAGACGTCGGAAGAGAATGGTCCGGCAACAAAACAGGTGGAGGAAGATGTGGCGGCCCTTGAATGAAAGAGGCAGATTAAGCGCTTGGAGTAAGAAAAAGGGAGCTCTCTATTAATTTTGGTAAACTGGGCCCCGATCAAAACCAGGGAGAAAAATACTGGATAGGAATTGTGGGTCAAATATAAGGGGAAACCAAGCACCAGGCCAAAAATAACCCTGGGGCTCACAGTCCCCATCAGGTTGTCCGAGAACAAGATAAGAGTAAGTCAGCGTAACATGTCGTCAAGTGGGTTTAAAAAAACGTACCCGCTGGGGGGGGGGGAAAAGGGAGTGACGCATGTTCACTGGTTAAAATCTTCGTTCAAGATAGGATAAAGAAGAATCAGGGGGGGGCGAGACTGAATATTGTACCAAAATCGCACAAGGAAAACTGGTCATTCAGGGGGGTGTGAGGATCGGGATTACTAGGTCCGGGTAAGAGCGTAAAAAAATTCGCAGAAATTAAAGGGGAGTTCAAGGGGGAGAACTCCAATTGGATAGGAGAGCCAAAAAGGATTAAGCCTCAGCTACAATCTTATAGAAGAGGAAGAGGGGGGAAGGGGGCTGACCTGCCAAAGCAAATACACACAAGAGGAAGAGAGGTCAGTGGAAGATATGACTACTGCGAGTTAAGAGGGGGGAAACGCAAGAAGGAAAGCAATATTTGAGAATCAAAAGAAAGTTGGTTGATCAAGGGGCGACAGTATGCAACCGAAGGAAGTCTACACCAAAATGAGGGGACCTGGTCGATTGAGCCTAACCAATAATCACAGGAAAGGAAGCATCAGGTGGTGGTCGTCCAAGTAGAAATCACGCAAGGGTTGACTGAGCAGAAAGCACTGGTTGGGCAGCGGGAGAACACCTGAGTACACTTGGGGAAGAATGAGAAAGAAAGGGGGGGACATTAGGGGAGGGAGTTTACACCAAAAAGAACTGATTTGGAAGAGTAGCGAAGAAGAAAAGGTGGATGGCGTAACTGGGATGCAGGCAGGGCTCTACAATCCTCTGAAAAAAGTCTGAAACCGCCTCAACCTAGATGAGCTACCAACAGAGCACCTGCTGTTATT
>Ga0179593_1491994_pt1 | contig 10962 bp, 7 predicted proteins | sample CZODoug2_1_08_16_FD_185931 | JGI IMG/M metagenome (GOLD analysis project Ga0179593, IMG submission 185931) | Vadose zone soil fungal communities from Angelo Coast Range Reserve, California, USA - CZODoug2_1_08_16fungal (PacBio error correction) | ecosystem: Environmental > Terrestrial > Soil >...
CATCGACGAAGGGTCGGGCACCGCGTGCACGAAACAGGGGTAAAACGGGCAGAAAAAAAAACTAAAGAAACTTGAAAAATCAAAAGAGATACAGGTAATAGGCGCTGCTAAGAAGCGGCGCAAGATCACTAATTCGAAAACATGAGGGAGAAAAGGGGTAAAAGAAAAGAGTAGCGCAGGAAGAAACGGGTAATCAAGAGACAAAAGAAGTAAAAAAGTGAAAAGCGAGAGGAACTTAAACGTAGTGTCTATGATACGGGAGTTGTGTTTCTCGAAAAAAAAAAGAGACGCAAAACACTCAGACGCGTACAAGAGCAGTAACGAGTGGGACGTCCCAAAGGAGGGGGAAAAAAAAAGGGAAAGATAAGGAAGCAAATCCAGGTAATTGCCAGGTGAGGCTATCTTCACGGTCGAAAACGTTTAAAAACAGAAGACTTGCCGAATCAAACTAAAAAAATGCGCAAAGCGGGGCAGAGAGACTCTAAAAGCTGAAGTTTCTGAGAGATTGAAAAATGGGCAACCGGAACTAGAACAGGAGAACCAAAAGAAAAGCCCTCGCGCAGCCAACGCGAAAAAAAAATCCACTCTACATGAAGTTAACAAGCGAAAGGGGACCTCTAGGGGTCAGCGCCGCTGAAACGAAGCTAGCGGGGATTGCCCAGACCAGGAACATAGGGCCAAGATAGGAAAGACTCTAAAACCCAAAAAGCACATGGGTCGACGTGAAAATCAAACATCAAGACAAGCACGCCCCCCTGGGGGGCCGCCGAAGCAGGCGGGAAAAGCCGGCAGATCTTTTAAATCGAGAGGAGGAAAGCGCCGGAGGTCAATTCCGCATGACGCCGAGAGCAGGTTGCTGGCAACCTGGAAGACCCAATACTAAAATGTACGTATGAAAGAAGAAACCTCGCCGTAAAAAGAACAGTAAATCGGGACGATGCGTCGGGGAAGGAAACAAATACGATATAAAGATGCCGGTCCCCGGATTCTCAACAGGGTCAGGATTGGAGGGAAGGAGAGGGCAAAAACAAAAAAGAAGCGACGAGAAGGAGTGCACTCCCGACAATTTGTCAAGGCGAGGTGACTCGGGGAAAAGGGATCAGAAAGGGGCAACTTGGCAACAACTGCTCGTGTGAGAAAGAGTGTCCGTGACTCTTGTTCTCAAGAAGCCTAGGCAAAAAGGGAGGCCCTCAAAGAAACGAACAACAAAGAACTGGCATCCTGTCCAAAGCTGGCTTTCGCCGGTATCTGACGAGACAAGCAGGAGGGAAAGATAAACGTAGGACATGCGATCAGTGAGAAAGCAGGATTGTCGAAAAAAAAAAGGCGAAAGAAAAATAAGGAACAAACTGAAAACGGACGCGCTTCAGAATAAGGCGGTAACCGGGGAAGAAAAGCAACTCGAAAAAAATGGCTGAGAACCAAAGGTATGTAGAGCAGAACGGGGCCATTGAAAAAGAGGAAAAAATAAACAAGCTGTGGAGCGAAAATGCCACCGGGGGAAAAGAAATCGAAAGAAAAAACTCAGCGAAAACACCACGGAGGAGGGAGAGAAGTTGTGATGAATAGTCGGTGCATTTCCGCAAACTGCCATCTTGGTCGTATTTTCACACACAGAAATTGGGGGGGACGCATAAATCAACTAGAAGCGCAAGAAAAAGTCAGCGATGGTTGGAAAAAAGAGTTTTCCTAGCAAAAAAAAAGGGACACAACACTTTGACTTTTCGCAAGATTGCAAACGAGCGTTCGAAAGACGGTCCTTTTCAATTGCATCTCATCCAATGAAAGTTCAAAGTCTCTACGGAGCGAAAAAAACGAGACCGAGCCAGGCTGCCCGCGACTGGAGAAAAACATGCAAAGAGTACCGCCGTTTGAAAAAAGCGACCGTTAGAACACGAGCGCACTGGAAACAATGTTTTCATTTAAAAAAGGGAAACGGGTTGAGCCACCAGAGAGAGGGGATGAAGAGAAGACGGCCACTAGTGTCAAGTACGCAAAGGAAGGACCGGCGCTTCAACTTAAGGGATAGAAGCTAAATAGCGGTGGTACCTTCCGCAAAAGCACACGAGGACACCCCGAAGCCGGGACCAAAAAAAGGGGATTGAAGAGGTATGCGAGGAAAAAAAAAAAGGAGACATGGGGAAATTTACCGGGGGTTAGAGACAGCCAAAACGGGTAAATAAGCTCAAGTTGGCAAAAACTGGTCATTCCAAAAAAAAAAACAATGAAATCAGGGACGAATGCAGAAACCCACGACATCCTTGAGAAAAGTGGGGACAAAGTTAGAGTAAAAAAGGGGAGTGAAAAAGGATTACGCCATATGCCAGGCGGAAAAAGCTGGGTTGGCGTGAAATTGGGTTGCAGGAAAAGACAGTGGCGTTTTTTCGCGATGCCAGTGTGATCAAAAAAGTCGATGCCTTGGGGGGAGCGGCCGGGCCCTCAAAGAGGAAAGAGGCTTTCGAAAAGGAAACCGGACTCCTGAAGAGGTGTCCACGCAGTTGGTCGCCCGCGGCGAAGTCGCGCAAAAAATTGGGACAATTGGATTGGCGCGGTAAAGAGACGCTCCAGAATATCTAAGAAAGTAAAACAAATAAGAACGCACCCGAGCCAAGCAGATTAGCGCAAACGAGAGAGACCGCTGTTCATTGCTCGCAAAAACGGGCGAAACAAAAACAAAAACGAACAGTCAAGAAACCGCAATTACACGAAGTGCACGGGAGACGAAATGCGTGTTTACAATGCAAGGGCAGGGCTGAAGAGGAGGGGCGAGTGGTTGGAAAAAAAAGACTGGGCAGGGGTCGGGAGAAAAAGAAGCATGCGCCGGTTAAAATTCGTTCATCGAAAGCGACTGGAGGGGCAAGGCAAAAGGAGGGGGGGATAAAAAAAAAGCTATGGAACGTTTGATCAGGGAAGGGAAAGTTAAGAGGGGGAAGTCATGTTAAAAAGGGTTCGCGCGCCAAACGCTGTAGCAATCCGAGACGGAAATAAAGCGAGGGGGGGGGTTTAAAAAAAAAGGCAGCCCTGAATAGGGGTCGGCGGGACACTCGGCGCCTAATTCCAGCTTTGCAGGCATGATGAAGAGGCCATCGCCTCAAAAAACAACAAACGAAGGAAAAAGTGGGGAACTCAGGAAAAGGAAAGCGACGGGAAGTCGTACGCACTATGCGCCGCACCCTGTGTCCGCGCGCCGAGGCGGAGAAGGAAAACCATAAAGCGAGTTGAAGAACAAAGACGCTGAGAAAAGGAAAACGACGAGTTCCGGCGACTGGAGATGGGCACGAGAGAATCGGGAAACACCTACGGGGGAATTGAATGCTCAACGTCTCTGGAGGTAAAGGGGAAGAAGAGGTTAAAAGGACGGCGAGAGCGTGATCTCGCATCTAAATGGGAACAACGATAAAAGCAGAGCAAAAAAAACTCCGCAGACGCAGGGTGAAACAACGCTTCTTCGCGGGCCAAGAGGGAAATAAGTTAATGCAAAACTGGGGGGAACGAGCGGGACTGGATTGAACTTTTGGAAAGCAATAAAAGCGATAGGGAATGCCAAAGAAAAACGACATGCTCTAAATCAGGGATTGAGTCGCGGCTGAGTGGGGAGAAAAGGGGGGGAGTGCGAAGATGGCAAGAAGAGACATAAAAGAAGACACAGCGCAGCACGCCTCGCGAAACACGGGCAATGAACTGAAACTCTTCATAGTGGGCTCAACGCGGGGAATCGAAATTTCTCAAACCCAATGAGAAAGAAGAAAAGGAGGCGGTGATTGGCAAGGCAAAGCGAAAAAAAAGGCCATCGCGGGCAAGAAGAGGGAAAAAAAAAAAATTCTGAAGCTAGAAAACAGGAAAACCCTTACTGGGCCGCCGAAAAATTGAAGGAAAAAACAAAAAAGATCGGCCGAAGTCGGGACTGCAAAAGGATGAAGGTCAAAAAGGCGCAAACGGTCTACGAAGGGGGGGGTGTGATGAAGAGCACAGTGGAAGGAAAAACTTGAGCAAGCACCACGTGCTGAACGGAAAGTAAAACATCTCTCAAAGAAAATCGTCTTTGGAACCTACGATCCACTGAGAGGGGTTCAAACCGCACCGGAATATAGAAGCGGAAATCTGCAAACGAGAGAAAAGAAGGAGAGAACACAGGTTGAAGGACCAAAAGGGGTGCGAAAGTGAACCGTGCCGGCGAAGCAGCGTGGAACCTGGATTGGAAACGCGTCGTAGGTTGAACAACTCTTTGCAAGAATAAAAGTGGTTCTCCCGGGCAGCGGAGTGCAACGCGGCAACAGAAAAAAGGGAGTGGCTAACCGGCAAGGAGAAGACCAAAGGAGGCGCCGAATAAAGGAAAAAGATAAGAGAAAAAGTCATTACCGATGAAGAACAAAAACCGGTAATGGGAAAAAAAGCGACCCTGCGAAAAGGGAGGGCGATGAGAGGCCGCGGTCCTTGGCCGAAGCGAAAAGACTAGGGGGACGGGGTCTGAAGAACCAAGGATTGGAAGGCGCAAAGAAAAAAGGCATTGAACCGTCGTCAAAAACAAAAAGCAGTGACACCGACAGAAAGTGCGCATCAAACAATCAGAAATCGAGATCAAACAACAACAACGAGAGGGAAAGAAAGAGAGGGGAGGGATGGCTGCGACTTTACTGAGGTCCCAAACAGGTTCCGCCGGCAAGAAACGTTTTTCAGCATGAAGTCCATACATCAACCTACTTGGGGAGCAAGACGCCTCGCGATGAGTTGAGCCAAGGAAGTCGCCAAAACCGGTCCTTGAAGAAGGAGGGGGAACAAGGAGAAGAGAAGCTCAGACTGCTGGTTCTCACTATCGCATCCGGCTGAAATAGATTCTCTAAATCTATTCAGGCTAAGTGACAGGTACCCAGACTTTAGCATGAAAAGGAAAGGGGGGAGTCCGGAGGCAAAAAAAAGAAAGAGCCGACCGGAACACCGGGGAAGCGCGGTTTTGTTCACCGACGACGCGTTGCCGAAAAAAAAAACGTTGATGCTGAGGAGAACTCAAAGCAACTTCGTTCACTTCGCAAAACACTGCAGTGTGGCCCCGAAGGTGAAGGCCGCAGGATGTAAGATATCGGGGGGGGTTTAAACCCGCTAGACTCAAACCGGAGTAAAGCCCATAAAACGAAGCCGAAAAGCACCAAATTGATGTGGAGGGGAACGACGAAAGAGCAGAGGTGAAAAGTTTGGACTCACGGTTCCGCAGCAAGAACAGGGGAAGGGGGAGCTCCAGTGGGGGAATTGGGGTTCCATGGCGAATCAAACCCGGTCGATAAAAAAAAAAGAGCGAAAGCCAATCCCATCGATAGGGAGAAAAGAGGGACAGATCGATTAAAACATCTGGAGAGAAACATTGCCGGGGCAGGGCAGTGGCGGTATTGGGGGGCGCCGAAAGAAAAGGTGTCGTCGAGTCTCTGTGTACATCCGATCTGAAAGGTTTGATAAAGGCCTGGGAAGAAGCAAGAGAGTCGGCTGAGAGGCGGGAGAGGTAGTGAAAACGAGTCCAAGGGAAAAAGATTGGCGCTGTGGTCGAAAGCGCGGACGAGGCAAAACTGCCTGAGGGGGGTCGCGGAGAGAGGGAAAAGTGGCGCAATAACAGTATAATGTAAGATCCAGCAAAACAGATGGGGGAAAAATCAAAAACAACGTTAGAGCATGGATAAGCAAGAACAATCTCTTTCTGAATCGAGAAAGGGAGAAAATCACGGATCCACAGAGCCAAAACCCGGGCAATGACGAGTGAGGCCAAAGGCTTTCACGGCGACGACGGAGTAAAAAAACTTTGCGGAGTGGCAAAAATGGGTCAAGGTTAAGAAAAGACACCAAGGTTTCCAAATCAGAGTTGAAACGGTTCATCGAAGCGAGTGGACACTGATAAAGTGACGGCTCGGGATTTGGAAAAATGTAAAACTCCGGACGAAATAAAAAGGGGGAAAGGGCTCGTAATGAGGAAAGGGAAACGGAACGTAGACGTGTGACCAAGGGGTGTTTGTAGGGAACGGCGCAAAGAATGCGGGGGAAGGGGACGCGAAAAATGAAAGTTTGCCTGGCGATGAGAACTGATGAAACGCAAATCTCAAAAAAAGGAGGAGGTAAGAGGATCAGCCGGAACGCGGAATTCAGTGCTCCGCAGTGCAGACGAAACCCTGAATCCAGGCACTCACGTCGATTAAACAGCACCGCGCTGGAATTACAGCGGAAGGCCAAGGACGCGACAACGCCGCGCTGCTGAGGTCGCACCAGTAATAAAGGAGTCAGCCAGAGGGAGCCGTGTTGCGCGTGCGATGAACAAGACGATGCTTTAAATTACCAACACGGAGGGGACGAATCGAAGTTGGAGGGGGGGGGGGAAGCTTGAACGACCCGCAAAAAAAACTCTCCGCTCAATAGACCGTTACTCCGCACCAAGGGGAACAACGGGCCGGACTCTGCGTCACCGCAGGAAGCCGGTAATGACGGTTAACAATGGATGACATTGTTCAGAAACGGCGGGAAGAAGAAAAAAAACATCCCTAAACCGAGATGAGAAGACTCGGGTCTGTTACTGAAACTTGGATCGTGTTACTATAGAAAGATTGGGAGAGAAAGGGCAAAGCGAGAGAAAGGATCGACAAAAACAACTCCCGCGCGAAAGCGTGGACACCTTCTCCTCAAAAGTGCCAAACGCGGTGAATCTAGTCAACCCGCTGAAGAAGAAGATCTAGAGAAGGGAAAGAAGCGAACAAGGATCGGGAGGAGGTAAATAAGCGAAATGTCGCGGATTCACAACCCCAAACCAGAGCTTCTCAATAAAAACAGAAAAGTCGTGGGGTACTCTATGGGGGGGAACAAGGCGGGCTTTGGTCTTCCGCGCAGGGAAAAAAGGTGATGAACCTGGAAAAAAGTGAAAGAGGGATCGTAGCCATCAAGAAGGCACCGGAAATCGAAGTAGAACCATATGGCTACGGACTTCAAAAACGTGTTGGTATAGGCCAACTACGATCCAATCGTGCCGTGTTGACCCGGCTTCCCCGACGCTAATCGTGTGATCAGGGAAAGAGAAAAGACATAAGAAGGACGAGAAAAAGAAGGGAAAGGGACAACTGACACGAATGGGAGGCGAAGTGACCGAGTGGACTCAAAGTTAACGTCAAGCTGTATGGCAAACTCAGGCGGTGAAAGCAAGTGCCACTCAGTGTCTCCTGTGAAAGCTTTTGCAAAGCGCCAACGCCATGGAAAAAAAAGCAGGGGAAAAGGACTGGACCTCACGACGGAGCGTGCGAAGGAATATCAACGCGAAAGCTAAGAGAAGTCCGACAGATGACAGAAGTCTTGGCAAGCTCGCGCAGCTCTAACCCGAACGGAACATGAAGCGAATTACAAGAAGTCCGGGGGGGGGGAGGGGGGGGGGGGGGGGGGGGGGGGGGGGGGGTGGGGGGGGGGGGGGGGGGGGGGGGGGGGGGGGGGGGGGGGGGGTGGGGGGGTGGGGGGGGGGGGGGGGGGGGGGGGGGGGGGGGGGGGGGGGGAGGGGGGTTGGGGGGGGTTTTGGGTGGGGGGGGGTAGTTTTTGGTTGGTTTGGGGGGTTGGTGTGGGGGGAGTTTTGGTGGGGGGTATTTTGGGGTGTTTTGGGGTTTTGTTTTGGTGGTTTGTTTTTGGTTGTTGGTGTGTTTGGTTTTGTTGTTTTTGGTTGTGGGTGGTTTTCTTTTGGGGGGTGTGTCAGTTTTGGTTGTTTTTTTTGCTGGTTTTTGTTTGTGGGTTGGTTGGTTGTTGTATTGAAAGGCTGGGGGGTGTTGAAGGTTGTTGGGGGTTACTTGTGGGTTTTTTTGTTTTGTTTTTGGTTTTTTGATCTGGTGTTTGTGGCGGGTTGGTGTGGGTGTATTTGGGTGTCTTAGGGGGTGGGTTTTGGGGGGGTGGTTGTGGGGTGGGTGGGGGCGAAGGTCAATGGCCCCGCGAGCCCTCATCAGGGAACGGGGGGGGGGCACTACGCTGCCCCAAGTGGGTGGCCGAAACCCGGATGCAAGAGAAACCATCTGGACCTTCCAGACAAGCCCGCGCGGAACCATCCTACGCGTCTCAACTAAACAACACCACCAGAAAAGAAATCCTAGTGCTTTCTGGGAGGCATTTGCCTCTCCCAGCTTTGGTTCGATGGGGGGGAAGACGGCATGCCCAGTTTCGGCAGGGCCTTTACATACACTACTGGGGCATCCAAAGAAGGCGAAGTCCAAGCCGCGATTCCTTGAAATCGGGAACGGTGAGGGGGATGCCAGAAGTTTAAGAGCGTCTCGAGATGTTCATAAAGGGATCAACGCATCGAAAAATGAAAAGGGAAGAGAGAAGAGGGTACGGACAAGATAATGACGGAAAAAGGAGAAGACGTGGGTATGCAAGCTATCAAGGAAGCTGGCCTCGTTAAGAACAAAGAAAGGGAGAACAAACTAACACATCAGTGGGATTTCCCAAGGGGAAAACGCGTTGGGAAAGAAAAGGACTGGCTAGGAGAAGCCTGCGTTCAAACCGACAATTCGGCCGGGTCCTTAATGTGAGGACCAAGCAGATTCGATATAAGTGGTTGCCGAGGAAACAGAAACCATAAGGGGACTACGAAGGGAACAAGCAACGGGGGGGAGGAGGATTGAAGAAAACAAGAAAAGCCGAGCAAAGAAGTGTCTACTTTTCACGATGGTTCCAGGCTGGCCAAGCTCCAAGATTGGGAGAATGATCAAAAGAGAAATCAACCGTCGACGGCGAATGCGGACAAAAAAAGAACATCCTTGGATTTGTCAAGAAGGACAGAAAAAGAGGCACCGAGGGGGGAGAGAGGCCAGCTCTGGGGGCCTTGCGAGTGTTTGGGAGTTCGACATGGGCAAGGGTTCGGACCTCAGGAGAAAAGAAAAGCGATGGGAATTGTTCACAGGGAGTGCATAACGAGAGAAGGCTCGGGTACAGACGGGAAGAGACGTTCCAACTCACCGATGTCACGCTTGGTCGCCAGGGCGCTCTAGCTGACTTCGTTTGGGGGAAAAGGAAGCTTAGAAAAAAAAATAGTTCTAGTAACAGCAAGAGAGTATAACCATTAAAAAGGAAAGCGAGCACAGCAACGGAGGGAGGAGAAGGCGGCGCGAAGAAAAAGCCGCCTTGCTCGGCAAAACGGTTGAACGATCCAGGTCACGAGAGGGGAAGGAAAAAACCAAGCACGACACGGAGTGGCCGGCTTGACGCGGAAGAAAGTTTCACGGGCGAGTAAGCAGGTATGAGGGTTTGGGTTTTGTAAGATACGCAGTCAGACCAGCAAGAAGAGCACATGCGTGGACAAATCAACTTAAAGCGAAAGCAGATTCAATTCACTAAATTTTGCGCATCCAAGAAATTTCTTACTCAGACGAGGAGAAAAAGGGAAGCAAGGGCGTCGATCGTCGGCGAGGGCAGAAAACTGCTTCAAAACATGAGTAGTATAGACTAGAACGAGGAAAAATAAGGGGGAGTAGAAAAAGAGAAAGAAATCAGCTCACAGCGGATGTACGCTAGGGCAAAAAGAAAGTACTAACAACAAAGGATAAGAACCATACAAGTAACATCGCCTGTAAGCGGAAGAGAGACGCGTGAGCCCTCACCCAGGGAAATAAGGCTGGAGATAGGGGGAACCAAGCACCGGAAGGGACTCGACAGAGCGAAGAACCCTCGGGATCAATTCTGAAACTACAGTGCCGTGGCAGGATCAGCTACAGAGTAAAATAATAAGCGGCAGCCTCAATGTCCGGACAATTTAAATGAACGAACTCTGAGAGGGGGGGGGGTAAACGCGGCAGAAAGGGAGGGAGGTTTAGGGACCATGCAAAAGGAGATGCAAACCAATCATAAGAGCCCGAACCAAAACCGAACGGCCCATTGGAAAAAAGAAGGAGGAAAAACGGTCCCCTGTTAAGGACTTTGAGGGAAATCGTGATCCTGGGGGAAAAAAACCGTTTTTTCCGGAGAAAGAAAGCGAGCTGCCTAAGAAAAAGCCCTGCGCATCTGCGCCTGGGAGAGGATCGGGGCGGCGGGACGTGTAAAATATCATGGGGTTATGGAGCGATTGTAAAAAATCAGAAATTTCTGAAACAGAAGCAGACGCCAAAGTCCGCGTAAACAGCTTGACCATTCAGGAGAGAGAAGGGAGGCATCGGATCTAAGGGAGAGGAAACTCTTAAAAAAATACGGTGCTGGCAAACCAGCTAAAAATCAAGAGATCAGACGAGCCTAAACCAAAACATTCGATAAGACGAAAAGAAGCAAGGATAAGAGCTGGCCCAGCACAGGCGTCTTCTCATATGTGTGAATCAAGGAGGGGGTCGGGGGGAAAATCCAAGGGGATGGGCTGCGGCCGATTCAGGCAAGAATGGGAAAATTCCTGACAATCTTTTACGGATCAAAAAGCATGAAAAGGGCCTTCAAGGAATCAAAAAGTGTAAACCAGGACTCAGTTTTGTAATAGCCAACTACGAGAAAAGAGGAAGGGGAAAAGCGACCATGCGCTAAGACGGGGAGCTTGGGCAGAGCCCGGGAGAACTCAAAAAAGGACGCGTATTAAGGAACCCACAAATTGGTCGTCGAAAATAAAATTGGGGGAAAGAAAACACAGTTGTGACCGCCCTGGATTGGGCAACTCGTCGTCGTAATCAAAAAGTGGGAGTGCTCTCAGTAATGGGAGAAGTAAACTGGGCAAAGGCCCGGGAGGAGCCAAGGGAACCCTTTTAACGGCCCAACAAATGCGCCGAATAATCTGATGACATTCCGGACGAATTCAGGGGAGAAAAGAAGTGTCGGCTCGAGGAAGGCCGGCGAGACCTCCGAACAAGTCACATAGGCGCGAGCGAGACAACAAGCGCGTTTGGGGTTGGAGCGCTGCCAAAAGTTGTGGGTGGAAGAAAAAACGGCAGGCAAAAGCGAAACCAAAAATCAGCGGAATGGAAAAGACAAAGCGCATCAAAAAAGAAACAG
>Ga0179593_1554596_pt1 | contig 10962 bp, 15 predicted proteins | sample CZODoug2_1_08_16_FD_185931 | JGI IMG/M metagenome (GOLD analysis project Ga0179593, IMG submission 185931) | Vadose zone soil fungal communities from Angelo Coast Range Reserve, California, USA - CZODoug2_1_08_16fungal (PacBio error correction) | ecosystem: Environmental > Terrestrial > Soil >...
AAAGGACGTTTTCCAACCCAGAGTCAAGACGCAAATGCTCAGGGAAGGGGGGTCAACTGTGCAAAAAAACAGGAATCACATTCGTGGAAGGCCACAAAACTCGGGACTCAGAATCCGTTCTTTGCACAACTGATCATTCAAGGAACTTTCATGACTAAGAATGGATGCTTAAAAGAGGGAAAGAAAAGGGAAAATATGGGCATTTCAAAACTAGGTATTCCAGGGTCTCGTTTTAAGGACTCAGGACAACACGGTAAAAAGCCCCATCGTCCTACGAATAATCGGTGACTAGGGCAGTTCGTACGAGCATAGGGAGGGGAAAGTGGAATCAGGAGTATCAATAGGCCTGCATAAAACCTTAGCAATCTGCATAAGCCTGGATGATACAATGGGAAAAAAAACGAAAGCAATGGGGGCAGAACTGTTTATCGATTGCGCTGCCGCAAAACGAAATTAAAAGAGATCCAGACCGGGCGCGCGGTTGATTGGAAAACTCACTTGCAAGGGAACGAGACCGGGCCAGGCGCTGAAGCGGCGAAAAAGAAGTCTCGAAAACAGAGCGTGGCATCAGACAAGAAATAGCGAATTGGGAGTTGGCTGCGGCGAGGTCGGACGCAAGTCTTGAAGAGTGCGAGAAAAGAAGGGAAATGAAACGACGGAAAGGCAGAACGGATCAAGGACACGAACAGAAATGTGGGGGGAGCGGACGCGCGTCGCGGGGGGCTGCTCGCAATCTCACAGCAAACCACTTGCAAAGTGGGAAAAACCAAACAAAGTGTTTGGGGTTGGGGAAGGGGCAAAACCATCCATTAAAACAGTTGCAAGTGAAATGCCAGGCCGGGAAGCTAGAGTAAAACTCCGGCATAGGGGGCGAAGGAAAAAAACGGGACGGACAGCCGCTTCGATCGTCGTTTGCCCAGAGTGACAACAGGGGGGGGGAACAGTTGATCGGAGATGAGAACGGGGGAGGGTCATCTGTTCATGGACGCATGGTTCTCAGGGGAACGGAAGGTTGAAAAAAGGGTGGCGGAGACGACGGAAAAGACAAATGTCAGGGTCTTTGGACACCTGAGTTGCAGAACGGAAGGGAGGAAAACAAGCGGATTCGTTGGGTCTGATCAAACGGGTGGCGATTAGAAGTTAAGGGGGAAACGTTAAGGGCCAGGCAAAGGTGGAGGTTCAAAAAAAAAGCAGATTACAAATAGGGAACACGCAGGCAACAAGCTCTTTGGGGGTCACAGAAGCAGGGCAGAGGGGGGGGTGAAAGGGGGACACAAAGTGAAATCGCTAATGATGTGTACACCAGGGAAGAATCAGCAATGAGCGCACCGAAGACGGTCCTCTATACCCCGAGATAAGGAGAAAAAAAAAAAACCGACGCAAATCCGTCTCGGGTCTGTGAGGGGGAACACCGAGTATACCGCACTGCACATGACACTCGGGGTTACAAAGATAAGCAGAAACGGGAAGACAAATTCCGGAATCAATGGGAAAAGAATCTATAGCAATAACCTGCAATGGGAATTTCCGGTAGCAGAAAATGGCTGGTTTTTTTTGCGGGGACAAAAACAGAAGCAATTTGGCAGCGGGAGTCGCAGCAACCGCCTGGGGGGGAGATAAGCGGCCGGTTCGCAAACTGAGGGAAACAAGTCGGACCGAAATCACCGAATAGCCGTACCTACCGTAGTAAACCAAGAGGGGAAGGAATCAGGAGCACGCCTCTTTGTTTCGACGCCTTGGACGGGGGTTCAGGCGGGAGGGTGGCGATTGGGGAATGTACGTCAGCTACAAGGGAAGAAAGGGAGAAAATCAACTTGTGGACATGAAAACTCTGAGGGGGAAAACAGCCCGGGGCGAAAACGCCTGGTGGAATGAATGAGGCGTGTCCGGGGAGGGGAGGGAGAAGTGGAAAAAAGTGGGGGGGGTCTGGAACGGTGGAACCAGGCAGCGACTAAAAAACAAAAAGGGGACAACACAAGTCGGATGAGGGGTTGCTGGGGGGGCAAAAAGATCGGGCGCTCGGGGGTGGATAACGGAACGAGGGGGGGGGGGGGGGGGGCGGGGGGGGGCGGCCTGGTGCGGGTCAAGGGGGGGCAGAGGGAAGATGTTCCTCCTATAGGCGAACTAAAAAAAGTAGCAGAAGCGATAATCCGGAAAGGGGCGTGGATACGCAGGGTGAATTTTTTGGAAGAGTGTTCAGATTTGGGTCCCATTCAGTCGGGGTTGGGGAGAAAGGGGAAGAACAGCGGCTTGAAAGGTCCAAGTTCGTATTCGAAAAATCAATAAATCTGGTCATTGGTCGATACACAAAAAAAATCGACACAGTGAAAAAATCTAAGCACGCGGGGTGTGGGTTCGTAGGGATTGATAGACGGGGGGGCTTATGTAAAGAACTTCCCGTCAAACAAAAGGAAGCACATCTGGGGAGGAAAAAAGGGGCAGATGCGGGGGTTGGGTGGGGGTTGTCTAAACTTCACTTCGGCAAAGAAGGAGAGGGGGCGAACCTGCGCATAAAGAAAAAAGATCGAGAGAAAAAAAAGGATCCAACGTAGCGGTAGAAAAGGAAGGGGAAACAATGCATGCTCGGCCAAGAGAGGGATAAAAGGGGAATTGAACGCGGCGTCAAGCAGGGGAAAAAAAGGGGAAAAAGGGGGAGGAGGATTCTCGATCGATTTTCAGCACGGTGAGAAAGAGGGAAGGGGGGAAATTACAACTTCTTTTCGACGGGGGATTTTTTGTAAGCGTAAGAAGGGGGGGGAACGCATGACCTCTGCTTACTGAAGAGATCGGCGGCTGGGGGGGACGAACAATCAAAGGCCAGAATAGTTGTCGATTCATATCAAGAAATGCTGAAACGGAAAGAAGCCCGTCGTTCAGGCGGAGAAGAAAACAACACAAAAAAAGAAAAATGAAGAAAAAAAGAGTGAAAGCCTCTCTGCTAAGGGGGACTCGCTAAGGTGAAACTAGGACGAAGGTGGCCGCGCGAAGAGTGAAAAACCTGGGATTCAAATGAAATCTCGGGGCCTGACACGTGGGAAAAGGTCTATGAAAGGCGCAGGGGAGATCGTCGTGTCGGGAAGCACTGGCCTAGTGGAGTGAAGAGCCACATCGGATTAATGCCGCTGCGAGAGTTTGAGGGCGGAACGAAAGGTGTTGGGACGCGGGAGGATAGGTCATTTATCGGTACCTTTGGAAATTCTGAAAGAGAGGAGCTACAAAAAGAAGGTGGCATGGCACTGCGATAGATCAGACCCAATACCTGAAGGGAACCGATGGAGGCGGGCGGGATCGCGTCAAAGAGGCGCCCACGAAAAACAAAAAAAGAGGGATGTTACTGTCGGGCCGCGTGTTGGCCACACTCTGGGGTACTGGAGGGGGGAGGGGGACGAGGTGACTTTCTCAGCGTCGCGGCGCTTTCGACTAGCGGAAAGCGGAGACAGGGGCCAAGGGAAAGAAAGTGGCCAAGAAAAACTCTATCTGCCTGGGAAGATAAGTCGGCAATTCGGAGGGTGAAATCAGGCTGCATTCTTCGGGAATCATCTGGAGGGGGGGGGGGGGGGTGGGGAAAAGGAAACGGCCCTGGTATTGTTACATTTTCGCTGAGAGGACAGCAAGAGGAGGAAGGGGGGATACGGGGGATCCATACAAAGGTCACTGTTGTTGTAACTGGAAAGAGGGAAGCTGCAGGGGCAAGGGAGGATGGGGAGTCAGGGGTCGGGATTTGTTACGGCCTGTGCCGTCGTTCGAAAAAAAAGGGGTAAAGGGGAAAGCGGAGGAACAGAGAGCTCAACACAACTTGAGATTGAAAGAGGACAACAAGAGAAGAGGGGAACAAAGGGGGGGGAAGGAAAAAGGTAGCGAGAAGCCGAACGAGCACCGAACATCAAAACCTAAAAGAAAAGGGGCAGCAGCGTCCGACTTAAAAAAAACATCAAAAAAAAAGGAAAAGGGAGAGTAAAGAGCAGCGATACAGAACAGGAAAAAAAAAGCGCTCACTTCTCGCAAGGGGAAGGGATAAACACATAAATAGCCAGTCCAGGAATCAGCTTCAACAAGAAAAAGAAAGAAACGGAGAAAAGCCAATAACTTAAGATCATCATAGAACGGAAAAAAAAAAGTAATGGACCCGCATCCGCCCCAGGAACCATATCAGAAGAGAAAGCTTACAGAAAGAAAAAATTCCCTTCTCCTAGAAAAAGAGGAGGCAAAAAAAGAGGAAGAGGGGAAAAAAACAGACAATCAACAACAGGATGCAATATAAAGAAAAAAACGGGAGAAACTCAGTGCTGAGTTTCTTCGGGAGGAAAGAGCACGGCCCCGCAACGAATCTCCCATTTGAGGAAACCAGGAAGAAAATCGAACGAAGAAAAAAAGTGCAATCCCAATGTCACAGAGCGAGAAAAATATACGAGGGGAAGAAAAAGGGTGAGAAAAAGACTCCGGAGCAAGCCAAAGGACAAGACACTAGAACTTCGAAAAGAATCAAACCCATCCTTGAAATGCGAGCCAGCCGTGTCACAAGAAGTGCGGGCAAAACAGAAAAGGGTCGGGACCTTCCATGAAATAGAAGAAGGAAAAAACACACCCGCTGTGTCCGAAGAGAAAGATGCAAGACCGTCATGGACAGAACTCATGGAAACGTCTAGGGGGGAAAAAGAAAAAGAATATGAAAGGGTCGTGCCTGCAAAAAAGCGGAAATATTTCCACGAATGATCGTAGGGGACTCACTAGAATTGAGATGCATAAATCTTGTGTGGAGTATGATTGCAAAAAAGCCCCAAAACAGGAACATCGGTGGGTGTCATCAAGCGCTTATGAGCCAATCGGGGGGAAAAAATTTTGGGCGGGAGGGCGTAAAAAGTGTACCCATTAACCCGCTATAAGCACGCATTACGGGGAAAAAAAAGAGGAAAGCAGTTTCCAACATCGAAACTGTAAAAAGAGATCGTACAAATACATTAAAAGACAATTTATGAAATGGGGGGGAAAAAACTGAAAAAGAAGGAAAAGGAACCTATAAAACAGCACCTAACGTGGACGAAAAAAAAGAACAACGGAGGGGAGGATCCCATTACAAGAGGGGGAGATATGCCTGGCGCGTCATGAAGGGGCAATCTCAGTTGGGGGGCAAAACGAAAAAAATTACTTTGGAATGGACTTGACCACCGGCGGATGAAAGGGTGGGGAAGAAGAAACTGTCAGGTACTATCCACTCAAAAGCACAAGTTGTACACAAGAAAAGCTGAAGCATAAACCGTCTGTGAATCTTGGACCCATTAAAGGAACGGGGAGAAAAAGGAAGGTCAAAAAGGAATGATGCGAATCATCTAACAAAAACGGCTACGCGGGCAAAGTATGAGCATGGCTTCAAGGGAGACGAAGGAAAAAAAAAAAAAGGAGGGCAAGGAGAAATACACGCGACGAAGAGAAAAACAACGAACCCCCCCACCCTGAAAATGCCTCCAACAGCAAATCGCTGAAACACCCAAGAGAACCACGCCCAAACTGGAAAAATTGAAATAGGAAGATGTGAAAAAGAAGGAGGGAACTGTGTAAAACCTTACCAAAGCCGTTCAAAAAAACAATGTCAACGACCGGCCGTAAACATGTGAAGTTAGCCAGGACGCAAGGCACAAGCCGGGCAAATCGCAAGATGTCCCTGAAGCTCGAACAGGATCGCAACATCGCTATAAGAAAAAACGCGGAGATACTTCTACCGGCGCAAAAGCACTCCAGTGCGGATGTGCGGGGGATTGCAAACCCATGTTTCAGGAAGGGAGTGGGGGGGAAGAAACGGAATGACCAAGGGTTTTGGAACAAAAACCCAGCACATTCACTAACCTGAAGATCCATGAAAGGAAAAAAACCAGGGAGGGGGCCGTCGCAGCGGACAGGTGTTGATCAATGAAAGAGGATCATCTCAGAAAAAATTTCCTCCCAATCGTGCCAGAAGGGGCCAAAAAGAGACCCGAAGGGGCAATCTCAGGAAAAAGCCACCGCGAGCAAACGATCCCAAAAGGAAGACACAAAATCCTATTTGCGGTAACGAAAGGCTGTAAATATAACTGGCGGTGGACGCCGTACGGCGGAGGTTCCAAGGACCGGAAGCCGCCTTTTATCCAAGAAGGGAAACTCTATACTGCGATTCGTCACCCCGTTCCAGAGAGAAAAGTCTGAGAAAGGAAACAAAAAAGGAAAGAAAAATCAGGGATGCAGGAGTCCTGGTCCCTGACTAAAACAGCAGTGTGGCGGAGTAACTGGTCATGAACACGGAAGGGGTTACCCTGTCAACCAATTGAGAAAACGAAAAAACTCATGTCCTGTGCCGAAAACAAAGATGCAAGCGTTCTCGTTTTACTCTGGAGGATACGGCTGCAGGAAAAATTACATAACTTGTCGCCAGGGGCTCATGCCGAGAACTGGTGTGGAGCCGCGCTTTAACACCATAATAGGTAAACCTCTGCAAAAGTGGGTGGAAAGCAGAAAAATCGACTTTCAAATACCGTGGCAGAGAAGTACTCTGAATCTCCCTAGGGGCGGAAAAGGTACGAAACGCAAATTCATCGAAATTGAAAGCAAAACCCGTGAAAAGAAGGCAAGACGCGCGAACGCCATCAAGACTGTCAAAAACGAAGGCCAGAAGAAAAGGGAAAAGAGACAAACGGGCGAAGCCGCCAAAACTTTTTCACCTCATGGCACCTGAAAACCGGCCCGAAAAAGATGGGGTCATCCGGGGGGGCACAGAAATCTCCGAGAAAACTGCACTTTTGCACGAAAAAAACGACAGAACGGTGTCAGCACGGCTCATACGCTTCAGCCACAACGGGAGCGGTAACTGTGAACTTACTCTCAAATGAATGAAGGAGCGACCTAAAACCGAAACGCAAGTAGAGGGCGCAGGAAGTCCTCCACCGGAACAACCGGCCAATTGGAAGAAGGTGGCAAAATGGTGTAAGAAAACACGCCAAAAAAAGGAATACCTCTCTCTGAATGCCGGGTACATAAGGACCGGCCCAGAAGTGGACAAGAAAATGAAGAACGGCAAGTGCACCAGAAAACCAGATCGGGAGGAAAAGTCCACGGGGGGGAGGGTTTTAAAAGGATACAGCCAAAAACATTCAAAATAGAATCGTACTGAAAAACCCAAAGTTCAGAAAAAAACACTTAAAACAGAGGGATACTCATCGCTTCTTTTCGAAATTAAATTGGGGTTGGGCAAAGCCCCGCAATGATCTTAAAAATAAACGAAAAAGCAAGCGCAAACTCACAACAAGCAGTATTGGGAAAATTTTTGGCGTATGGCGAAGAATCAAAAGAACGGAAGGTAGCAGCAAAGGGGATTGCGATGGGTCCGACTCCGGTGTAGCAAAGGGACCCCATCGGCAGGAAACATAAAACATTAGAAGAGCCGTCGAAATAGATCTTCATAACATCAACGGAAAAGATAGAAGAAAGTTCGGAAGGAAGATGTTAGGCCTGAACGTAAAACAAAAAGGAACCCGCCAGATTCAGTGCAGGTCAGTAGAGCGGGATCTCCCTCGAGGATCTTAACCGAGAAAAGTTTTGGGTATCCTGGGCGAGAAATAAGAGGCCCTAATTCTACGGTCCACGATGAACAATCCGTTGCGAAATCTACTCCACCGCGATAAGAGGGAGCGAATAGGATCCGGTGTAACGTGGGGGTAACACCCGCAAGCCAAAAACGGAGTAACATTTCAAGTTCGTTCGACAGTTCAAGTCGGGCAAGCAGAAAAGTCAAAAAACAACAACGGAGAGGAAGAAGAATAGTTGGTGAAGTAGAGGTCCCCTTGGGAAACAGGCATGCAATGATGATAGGAGTGCAAAACACGCGTAGTTCACGGTAAGCCACAAGCGCTATAGAGGGGGAAGTAATTCCAAACGCGCACGGAACCCGGTCACGAACCGAAATAAGAGGGAAGGAGGCAAGAAAAAAAAGTGTTATACGGACAGAGGGAATATGACCGGTCCAAAATCGACGGGAAATCCTATATAGGTACGGTCGGCCCGCGTATGAAGGTGTAAGGACAGGGGCGCGGCCCAACCTCCTCACATCAACGAAAAAAAGGTGAAAAGAGAGGGAAACGGATGAAAGCAATATTGCAAGCAAAGAATAAGGACCTATCGGCCGGAGCAGGCCTGACATAACAGCGTGAGGGAGCAATCTCACAGAATGAACAGTTGAAATTGGGCACGATTGAAGCAAGGTGTTACAATATAAACCTGTTGAGGAGGGGAGCTAAAATGCTCGGTACGCACCGCAAAATAGACATTGGGCAAGCGGGGGACGGGGGAAAAAATCAATGCGGAGGACGCATCCACGGAAACGGGCTAGGAGACGCCATATGTAGTAAAAGTAAAAAAACAGCTTCAAATGGTTATAAGACGAAGTTAGTGTGGTCCCCTTGGAGTTGGGAAAAGAAACGCGAGGCCGGACGCCTAATGCTGCGCGGCATGCAGAATGAAAAAGGAAACAAGATCGGGGACCGGCTGGTCCGGAACGTAGTACAACCTTGCCTATGAGAGCAAAAGCGGGTCTGGTCGATCGAAGAGCAAACATGCTGTCCCCGCATTGGAACGTTGTAAAAAAAAGTGGTGGGAAAAAGACCATCATCTCAACCGATTCTGAAGGGAACGTCAAAGAAATGCACCGGACCACCCAGGAAAAGGGAGTGAAAAAAAAGCTACACAAGCTTCGGTACGGCTGTCAAGCCCACAGATTGGAACGAGATGGGGCATTTTTTCGGATAAGCGCGGGAGAATGGAATGCATCTGGCGAGATATGGGGTCAAGGACAGAAACCGGGAAAAAACTCTTCGGTGAAATGACACAAGGGTATTAGGGCCCTGTCTTTGAAAAACGCTGATGTGCTGATCCGCGGGTGGAGTTGTTAGGAAATACAAGGACGACGGTTATGGTGGAACATTAAAAAAATTACGGGAGAGGCCCCGAGGAAGATAAGACAACGGTACGCCGAAAAAGTGGGGTTCGAGACAGTTACGGGCAATCGGTTCCTGCACGAAGTCGCTCGAAACATTGGTGTCAAGTGACAGGGAAGCTCTCCAAGCGAGCAAATTAAAGACTCGCCGCGATATAGAACGAAAACCAGAGACAAACAGTCCGCTAGTTCATCGGAAAACGCTAAAGTCCACGTTGAACGTCTTTAACAAAGGGCCAAAGGGAGAGAGCGTCATCCATCAGATACAAATGACGATCAAGCAATCATGCACGGAGAAAAAGGGAATGGACCGCTCGTCGGAGCGTCGAAAGTTGCATCAGGATGATCAGAGACGGAAAGAGCTCGAAACTGATAAGAAAAGAAAAAGATGACGAGGGGTCTGCAAAAACGACTCCGTCGAAAAAAGAAAATCAAATGGGGTATGAAAGTACACCGGCGGAGTCATCACGCCCAACATTTCTGCATCGCGGGCGGCAGAAGAAATTTGGCTCGCACTTGCAACGGGCAACTAGGAGGATAATGACAGTCCGTTGGGCGGCACTGCCCCATGGTTGGGCGATTTGGCATTGCAGAAAAACGTTCAAAAGAACTCTTTTAAAACTGGAAGCCCCTGGGTAGGGGAAATAGTGTTTAGGGTCAGCGAGTTGCTTTAAATTGACACAAAACCCGGGCCATTCAACGCAAGCAGGAAATGGGTCCACACGCACCGAAAAAAGAGAAACGCGTAGATGAGAAGGAAATTGGACTAGCGTTGGGATACGCGGGGCGCAACAATGGAAGAGGTAACAAAAATAATTGGCAGTCGGAGGGCCGCAGACTGGAACATCACGGTACGAAAGGGTGCGGGGCGAGTGACAAATAGTTGAGTCGAATTCTTAAAAATACGTCCAGGTAGTTTTGGGGGAGTGGCTTAAATAATACGGGCGTGCGGGGAGGAGCGGGTGGATCCCTCACGACTAGAAGCCAACAAAGGACGCGGCGGTAGGGGCTTAAACATCAGGACGTCATCAGATCAAAAAAAACGAAAGACCATTGCTCTCGGCCCGGGTGGGGTTGAAAAAATAGTGAAGACGAGAGATTGAGATGGTTCAGGCTCCTTCAAATAGACTCCAAAAGTTCGTACAGATACGGACGCTTCGGGAACTAACTTCCGGAGGAGAGGGGACATACCGGAGGTCAGCACAATCGACGCAAAACAAAAAATTGGGGGCAAAGTAGGGCGCACGAAGGATTAGAGGCAGGACGGACCCCGGGGGCGAGACTTTGGACAGTGGAAATCGGAAGAGGTTGCTGCTTTTAATCGGTGTCCAATGTCCCAAGAGCGGAAGCCTTTGCAAGCGGTTGGTGGGGGGGAAATCCAGGTTGGCAGTCGAACTGTAGGTTGTTCCGAGAAGAAGATGGGAGCTCCGACGCCCATGCTTTGGTCGAGTTGGGAGGGGTAAACATTTATCGAATCGTAAAAAAATTTGGACGATTCTAAAAAATGGGAGATGAAAAAAGGGAAACCTTCAGGGCGTGATTGACCCCCTCGCAAAGAAACGGAGCTCGTGAGTCAACCTCGGGGTGTCATTCGTTGAATCGCCATCCGAAAAAACTCTGTCTGTTGCGCCGGAAAAAAAGGCCAGCTGGCATTGCAGATATCATCTCGGAGTGCACGTGGGGGGTCAGCTGTCAGCGCAGCAGTAAGAAACGATTTAATGTATATCACTCGATCGGGGGACAGATGTTGAGGCGCGCCTTTGAAGAATGGCGTGGGGTGGAGTTAGCTTCGCGGTATAGGGGGGTTAGGTCGAAAAGGCGGAAAAGCACAGACGCCAATGGGGGGCGTACCCGTCAGAGAAGGCCGATGGCCTGTTGCCATGTCTTCACTGTCGTCAAGTGAACTCGCCCAAACGCCGAAACAAGGAAGCGTGAAATTCAGGAAATCGGCCGGAAAATAAGCAAAACACAGAGTAGTATCAGAGGTGCAGGGACGCGGTGGGGGC
>Ga0179593_1615263_pt1 | contig 10962 bp, 12 predicted proteins | sample CZODoug2_1_08_16_FD_185931 | JGI IMG/M metagenome (GOLD analysis project Ga0179593, IMG submission 185931) | Vadose zone soil fungal communities from Angelo Coast Range Reserve, California, USA - CZODoug2_1_08_16fungal (PacBio error correction) | ecosystem: Environmental > Terrestrial > Soil >...
AGGAAAGAGGAGGGGCCGGGGATGGAAGGCGCGTCCTTCTTGGGCGGAGCTGGGGCAAGTGAGGTTGAGACACAGTGGTAAAAGAGTAGGATGCCCGGCATCCACGTATTTACTGAATAAGTAAGAGTGGGGAAGGGAAAACTGAAAAAAAGCAACTCCACTGCTTGAAAAAAGCTAAGGGGGGGACCAAGGGGAGGAGCTGGGACCGGGGCGTCCTTCTCGCATGCTCGTCGAATTGACACAGGATTTCCTTGCACTCAATAAGGGTGAGACTGATTCGAGAGATTGATGATTACTTAAGGGTGTAGTACAGGGAAAAAGGGAGGAAAAACTCTGAGCGTGCGGCATCCGTCTCGTTTAGAGGGAATCAGGAAGGCCCTCTTCCAGGACATGCGAGCCAATTGATTGAAAAAAGAAGCGTTGATCAGTCCCTGAAGGGAATTAGCGAGGGGAGACGGTGGCCCAAATTAGGAAGGCACAGCAAGTGAACTACATATAAAAAAAAAAGAGCGCTTGCGAATCTTCGGGGAGACATTTGAGGAGGGGAGGGGAGTGGGAGAGGGAGGAACCCGCTTTCTCGTGCCGGGAAGGTAGGGGACAGCAGTAACTTCCTCTGGGGGAAAAGACGAGCCGCCCCGAGGCCCTAAGGGAGAAGGGAAAACCGAGCCTGCTGCAAGAGGGGAAAAAGGGTCCGTTGAAAGGGGAGGCCAATCTAGTGCAGGGTGAGGGGGGGGAAAGGCGGAAGGAAAAAAGAAGAGGGGTAATGGTGCGCAACATCCGGGGGCTACGGAACCGACGCACGAGAAGGAAAGAAAGAGTCGCGGGGGAAGAAAGGAAAAGTTGGAGGAAATGAAACCAGCAAAGAACAAAGAGATCGCGGACAAGTCGGAAAAATAGGACCGAGAAACTTTACAGACAATTAAGGGGGGGGGTGGGGGGTCGGTGGCCTCAGGGAGGGGAATAAACCGAAGAGGAACGGCCGGGGGCCCTTAGGGTAAATAAAATACGAATTCTGTAGGACAGGAGAAGAGGCGCAGAACGACGGGAGGGCCACCCAGGCGGAAGCGACAGAATAGCGGTCGATTTAAGGGCAAGGAGAGAGGGAAATATAATTGATGGAAGTAACGGCGGCAAGAAGGGAAAAAGAATAATAAGTGAGTGGAGTGGACATCATTCCGACTTCAATAATGACAAGCAGCGTCAGAGAGAGAGAGATAGTATGCAAAACATAGGGACGGATCGATCTGACTGGCAGGAAGGGGAAAGGAGGAGGCGGGAAGGCTCACGCTGACGAGACCGCACAACGAGGCATGTCCAGACTCTTCCTTCATCTGCCTATGCGATTGTCAGCAAGCACGCAGCAGGAAATGAAAGAAAGTAAGAAAGGAAGAAAAAAATGGGGAAGAGACTGGTCCTTCGACTGGCGGCGTGATCCGAGTAAACAAAAGGAAGGTACTGCATTCTCGGTCACAGCTTGGGAGAACCTCGAAAAGGGCTCCTTAAACAAAAGAAAACTCAACTGCCAAAGGATCGGAAATTCGTAGGAGAAGACGACTTGTTCCTTTGCACGTTCTGCAAACCAGGGAGGCGTCGGCGAGAAAACGTCGCGCCGAGTTCCATTGCTCAACTTGCGCTAGTAGGTCAGACGTCCTCTCCGAGCTGCGTCGACATCTGCAACTCAAGGCTTCCTAAGAGGAGGCGAAGGACAACGGAAACAAAAGTGGGAAAAATGTTCCCCTTCTAATCAAAAGGTAGGGGAGAAAGGAATAACGGAGTAGCTGGGGGTTGGGAGCGGCCTCCGGAAAGAGAAACATCATAGGCTGGCAAGACAAAGGCTCTCGGCGGAAAATCCGGCAGATCTTAACTACCTTCGCTTACGAAAACCGGGATAGCGAGAGGCATTTAAAGACGACAGGACGTGCCCATTCTAAAATCGACATACTATGAGGCAGACCGGCCGTCGCATGGAGGAAAAAAATAAGGGATATGAAAAAACATCCAACCATTGAAGTCCGACGAACCGGCGGTCTAGAAAACATCGTGCCGGAGAAAATCGCACACATCCGCGACAGCCAAAGAGCGGGCGGGAAGCAATCTCGGGAACCGTCGGAAAGGAACGCCCTAATACGTATCCGAAGTTGCCGGAAAAAATATTCACACGGGGGGGGGACGAATTCCGCCAAAGCAGAGCACAAAGAGGAAAAGTTTGCCTATTATCAGGGAAAAAAAGCGGGACTTTCTCAATGGCGCGTTCGACGAAAGACCTAAAGAGGGGTGCGGGGCAAAAAAGAAACAACAGCTTATCGCAACAACCAAGGAAGCTTGAACGCGACCAGCTAGCACCGAACCTTGTCCGCCGCCCACGACCACGCCTCGGGCCTCCTCGGATTGCTATGGGGAAGCATAGTTGCCAATGGCTAATCAGCAAGAAGAACCCGTCTCATGGACGAAACGAGAATACCAGTGACAGGGGACAGGAGTGGGGTTGGTGGCGACACGGATTGCTCTCTCTCTTCCATCGTGGGTCCAAAGAGGGGTAAAAAGGGAAGGGGGCCTTAATCGGGCAAGTCAGGGGGGGTCCTGTTAGCGGGCGCTGGGGCGCAGAGCGTACGCATCCTTTGATCTGGCGACGTCTCGAAAGATCTCTTCATTTCCAGGCAATCCATAAGTCCGAGAAACTGTCAATGGCCCACCTAAACGGCGTAGGAAAAAACCTTGCAAAAGGGATAAAAAGTCGGATTCATCGCGCGGGGGAGAGAAAGACGTTGTTGGACCCACCCCAAAGACCTCAAGAAGGAGGCGGAGACTACAAGGCAAGGGGTTCGCATCCATGGCCGGCAATCTTGAAACAGGAGGAAAACGGGGGCGCGCCAGCACGACGGTAATGTGCTACAAAACGAAACCGAGATCGGCCGAAAAAAAATTCGTAACTTTTGGGGGGATTACGAAAAGTCTGCATCAAGAATCTGGTGGGCTCTCGAACGGCTTGCCGGCTTTACTGGAAAAAGTCGGGGCGCAAAACCGTTGGCAAAGTGGACGATACGCGCACGAATGCAGCAGAGGTCCTAGGAAAATCGAGAAAAAAAACAGTAGGAAAAAAAACGAGAAAAAAAAAAACCACTCGGAGTGCTGCTGTCGGAACATGACCCTTTTGCGGGGCAGCGTCCCCCGTCACAATCAAACGGCACGTATTTGGGCAAGAAAAAAGGAAAAAGCGGGGGGGGCGGTTTTAACGGAAAAAGAGAGGCATGTTGCCGTCATGCAAAAAAAATGACAGAAATCCAGGAAAGTCACATCTAGACACTGACGCATAGCGAGAGACCGCTGTGGACCCTCGGGGTCAGAAGGAGGAGGACCAATGGCTGCTGCTGGTGCCAGAGAAAACGTGAAACGTTGGAAACATCGACATCGAACAAAAAACGCCTTAGAGGATGTCCCTCGTCAACCGGGGGCGCGCACTGGAAAGAAGAAAAAAGCACAGCTGAACAAGGAGAGGCAATAGTGCGCAAAAAGGGAATCAGCGCGCGCCGCTTCAAGGAAAAAAAGCGCCCGGTTTGGGGGTGGCACCGCTCCAGGACAGAAGAGGAGGTGCAGAATTCAGCAAGAGGAGAAGGAATAAAGGGCTGGTTAGAACTACAGCAGTCAAGGAAAAAGGAAGTTGGAAAGGCTTTCGAACTCCTAGTCAACACAACAACGGAGGGGGGGGGGGGGAAAAGAAAAGCGAAGGAACCAAGGGAAGCATCATGCGTCCAGTGAACCAAGCCAGACGTCAAGCGCGAGTGATGAAAATTCGGGCAAGAAGAAAGAATGCTACTCTCTTCATAACACCAAAACCTAAGGAATCAGCGGGTGCGGCGCCGAGGACGAAATTTTTTCAGGAACCAATTGCCCAGCCGGCAATGTTCAGCGGGGAAAAAGGATTTTCTTTCAGCGCCGCGCCGAGAAAGGGGAGGGGACCGTCAAAGAAAAACGGTTCGCCCTCTTACGATGATGCCACCGCCTCGTCCGCAACAGCACAGAACAGGGTAAGAGAATCCAGGGATGCAGCACCCGCAAAAGAGGGACCTGATTCAAGAAGATGAGAAAAACCAGGCTGGAGAGGTCGGCATGACGGAAAAAAAGGAAAAAGGAAAGGGAAAACGACGCCCCCCGGCCCGAGATTTCCGGATGCGCAGTGGAAGGAGATTGGACGAGCAATCGCCAACAGGTCCGAAAGAAAGCCCTACGACTTTCTTGGAAGCAAACTAGGAGATATAAATGGTTTTGGAGAGCGAGCAAGCCATCCGGGGGGCGGGGGGAAAAATCCGGGGATATTAAAAATGCCCCGGTTTTTACGTAAAACGCGGCGAAAAAAGAAAGTGTCAAGCAGCCGCAGGGAGAACAATCAATTGAAGGATCGATGAAAACCGCGCAGGCAGAAACAACCGTTTCCGAGGTGTCAAAGGGCGGAAGGGTCAGGCTAGTAAATAAGGCAAGTCAATCATTAACGCCGGCGCGGCAAAATAGGGGGTCCCAGGACAGGGGAGGGGACGAAAGGGACAGGAGAAAACATGGTGCGTAACCGTTAAAAGAACAGGGGGGGGGAAGAAAAAGATTCCGCAAGAATGTAAGTGATGACCGGTCAAGTGAAAACCAAACGGGAGGATAGCGGCGCTAATTACGGTGCAGAAAAATTCACCCAGAAGCAAAAGAAAGGAATTGCCATGCTAAAAAGGAAAGCCGGCCACATGACTGTGACCCCCCCCGCAACAGGGGGGAGTAGAAGGGATCGTGAACGACAAGAAACGACAGGAAAAAGCCAGCGACTACAAGGTCCCTACTTCATCGACGAGTGAAAGGCTCTAGAAGGCTCACGTTGAGGGGGGAAACGGAAGAGCCGCGGTCCGCCCCATTTTGTTAGCCAGAAAGGGAATCAATAAGTCCCTGTAAAACGGGGAAGGGAAAAAAAGCCAGAGGTGGGTCGACCTAAAAAGGTCGATGCAGGACGTGCAGGATGACAAGGAATAGCGGCCCCAAAAAGAGAAAAAGCGAGGTCGGGATCGAATCATCTCGAAAAAAAACGAAATGCGAGATCGCGGGAGGGGGTTCGAAAAAAAGCAGTCGGCAGGGGCAAGACGGGGGTGTCGAACAGGGATCGAAAAAAACGACACCGCTTGCTCGAGATCGTCGAGAAAAAAGGAAAAAAAGGCTAGAAAAAAAAAGTGTAAGGATTTCAAGCAAAAAAGGAGCGATCCGAGGCAGCTGATTGCGAATTCGTCATTTCGAAGGGGGGGGAAGAGAATTCCGGCAACGGAAATAATGGAGAAGGGGGGAAAAAAACCGAGCGCTTGTCAGCGAGGTGGAGCAGAAATAGGGAGTGCGTGGATTTCGAGGATGTGACACTGATCACCTCGTGCAGCAAGCGACCCAGAAGGGAAAAAATTGGGATGTGGTCGCTATTCTCCCGACGAAACCGGAAATGAAAATAAAAATGATGCTCGCACAGAAAGGAGCTTCGCCGGCGCCGCTAAGCGCCCCGCGCTGCCGGGCGAAAAAAGCAGTCGTCCAAACGCGCTCGATGGGGGGCAAAGCTCGCGATAACCGAACGTGCGCCGACCGGAAGCTGGCCGCAACCACCGCGCTCCGGATTCGAATAACTGGGCTCTTCGCCGGGGAAACGGAAAATGAAAAAAGACCAGCGTTATTTCCTGAAGTCGTGTCAAGAATATGGCCACGGTGACGCGGAGCGAAGGTGGCGGGGGAGGAATCCTAGTCAAAGGAGTCTCGCCAGAAAAATGGACAGCGCGCTGGGACCGTGTCGTGTCCAAAAAAAAAAAAAAAGCAAAAAGGGGCGCAAACTAAGTGAACCAGAAGCGCACCGATCACGGCAGGAGGTGCCAGCGGTTTCAAAGGGGAGGGGAAAGTTGTCAGGAAAGAAGCCCAAGCGTCCGGAAAAAAGAACTATCGGGGAGGGCCACTCACAAAAAGAAAGACAAATCCCACACCAAACGGCCGACGACGATCATAGCGCAAAAGGTCAAGGGGAGAAGGTTGAGCATGGTAAAAACAGGCGTGAGCGGGGAGAGGGACTCCATTTCGAGGTCGAGCTCTCGGGACGGGAAAAACGTTTCAAAAAAGAACTATATGAAGGTGAACGTCACTATCTAATCCGAAGCTGGAATGAAAGGAGGAGATACCAAAGCGTAAAAAAAGGGGGGCGCATGACGTCGCGCGAGAAAGTCGGGGGAGAAACAAAACAAAAAAAAAACACAAGACAAAAAGAACACCCACCCCCCACCCCACTACCACCCAAAAAAAGAAAAAAACACCCCGGAGCACCAACAAACGCAGCCCCCCACAACCACACCAAAACCCAGGCCACCGCTCCCCTTCCTGGAATCACCTGGAGCAAAAAAATTCCAGCAGGAACTGGAAGGAACATATGACTACGGCGAGGAATGAGAATAAAGGAAGGGCCCTACTGGGCTGCGGTCGTTCATCGTCCCTCGTTGAGGGAGGCGCGGCACAATCAAGGGCGAACTAGGATCGCAAGCTCGGCCGGGAGCGGGGGGGGGGAGAAAAAGAGGGGACATCCATGTCTGCAATATGCAGAGAGACAAAACCAAACCCCTTCACGGTCTGTAAAGGGCCAAAGAGCGTACCCCAATATCGTTGTTGGCGAACTCCGCGAACCGCTGGAGCAGGAAACGCATGACGAAACGCAATGGATGCCAGGGAGAGGGCGCGGGAGGCACTTCGAGCGTCGGCCCGCATCTGACTGCGGGGAGGGTGGCGAAAACGCCAAATAGAAGGAATAATGCGAAAAACCGCATGACACGTCGATGGAACACCAGCGCAATTACAAGGGCAAAATAGGGAAGGGATGTCAAAGGTGGACAAGGAGCCCAGGAGAGGGAGAGCATCTATTATCTCGATGAAGGGACCGGGAAAAGCGGCACGAACGGGAATAAGAAATCGCAAATTAATAAAATGACAAATCCAAAAATCGATGTGACCCTTGCGACGCATCATGAACAGCGGCCTGCAGCCTTGGCGCAGCGAGCAAAAACAAAAAAAGGAACACCGAATGCAGGACCGGGAAAAAAGCAGGGAAGGGGGGCAAGAGCATCACGACTACCCGGAAGACGAACCGCGCTCCCCCGGAGGGGAAACTTCCGGAAACCTTCCGCTCATCACGGAGCGACGCAAGAAGGAAGGCAGAAAGGAAACCAGGGTGACGGAAAGTAGCAAAAAAAAAACAGGCGGACAGAGCGAGACCAAAGGGAGCGTGGGGAAGAGTTGCGGGGGTTGGAGGAAGCCGGGCAGGGGACTTGATCTTGTTGCCGTAAATGTTGTGAAGGGAAAAAACGGCGGGTCCGCTAAACCCTCCCCAAACACAAGAGCCGCAAAGAATGCAGCAAAGGCGGGATCAGGAAAGATTCTCACACAGGGGGGGGGAAAGAAGAGAGAAGCTCCTGCAGGGCATTCTGCAGCGCCGCCGCATTTTGGAGGGGGGGGGGGTTTGAAAAGACACTTACTCCCGCGAAAAAGCCCGGGAGGGGGGAAAAAAAGTCAAAAAAAAAATGATGCGTTGATGCACGGGTCAAGAGACCCGCAGTAACTGCAAAAAGACCATTTGGGACCAAACGGGACGCTCATAGGCCGGGGGCAGGAGAGCAGGCTACCAACGTCGAAAGAAACACAAAATGAAAAAAGGCCCTTCATTGCGGGCGGCTTGCAAACGTCGCTGAGATGAAGGTCCCAAGGTTTCAGATGGAGGGAGGAGGCCGGCAGCCGGCGGCGATGGTGACCTGGTAAGGAAAGGAGCTTGCAACCTGCCGCATGGCATTGATCCCGGAAAGAAAGAAAGAAAGGCCAAGTCTGCCTGCCTTCAGCGGGTCGGGGCTCGGCCAAGGCAGCGATCGAAAGGCAAGAAACGCCATGATGGGTCGAGGTCAGCGCTGCGGTCGTCGTTTCATCGGGAGGAGAAGCGGGGGAAAAGGAAGAACCTCGTTCGAGGAAACCGCAAGGCTGCGGACAGCCCGTCAGATAGAGACTCCACAGGAGGAAAAGGAGCACATGGGCGAGCCATACCTTGGGTGAGATGGCCGTGGTCCGGAAAAGACTGGGCAGGGGGAGACATGGGGAAAAAGTCACCTCGTCATGAAGCCAACAGCGGTTCGATGAAAGGGCAATAGCGAAAAAGAGCGACGAGAAAGGAGAAACGCTCCTCGCCCAGAAAGCGGAGGACGGAACGGAGGGGGGGGGGGGGTTGCGGGTTCAAGGGGTCAGTAAACCGAGGGGTTTTGGGGTGTCAATTGAAAAAAAAAGGGGTTTTCCCCCCCCCTTGGCGAAAAATCACCCGGAAACAAAAATAAACGGAAAAACGTCAAAAGAGAGCTAAGGGAGGTGTCAGAACGGAAACTCGTGCCGAGCCCCGGCAGCGCGCACAAGAAAGGGACTTAAGGATGTTCGGCCCGAAGAAGTAGGCAAGTAAGGAAAAGTACCGAGCAGACACGAACAAGCCGGTCAGCAAGGCATTTTCTCGGCCACGCGCGGCTTCCGCCGGCGGCGCAAAAAGGGGAAAAACAAAAGTCTTCGATGAATGAAGATCCGTTCGAATTCGGGGGACTAGGGAGCTAAAAGGCCAAAAGAGGAGAGAATGCGCACGCCTGACGAGACCGCACGGTCGACATTGGCCGAGAAAAGGGAAGCCAAGGCCTGCATCTTCGAGGCAAGAGCAAAAAAAAGGAAAAGGGACATCTGGCCGAAAGTAAGAAAAGGGGAACTGTTCCGCTCACTGAAGCTGTCGGGGGGGAGGTGGGTAGAGCATCGATTCGGCGCTCGGTGCAAAGGAACAAATTCCGCCGGGACACCAAGCACCTCCAGGTCCAAAAAGAGGGGGAGGTAGCGGCGCGACGCGGAGGGGGGAATCTACGAACGCTCGTCGGCAGGGCGGGGGGTCACGAACTGTCCCAGCCCGCCCCGTCCATTGTCTTAAATCTAGAGGGGTCAGCGTAAAAAAAACAGCCGAAAAAAAAACAGACACCATCGTCCATACAGACTGAGGGGCATCTATAACTAGACTGTCAGAAAAAGGGACCGCGCCACCATTTTCGGGGGGAAAGAAGTAAGGTGGTGTTTGGCGGCATAGGCCTAAGGCTCGCGCAGAGGCGCGCAGAAGTCTCTGCGTCGCGTGAATCTGCGTCGACGCTGCGACTAGAAAAAAAAGGAAACGGTGCGCGACGCACAAAGTTAAAAAAAAGGTCATTGTTCCGCGCAGGAAGACGGCCGCGAAGAACATCCTGATGGCAAAAGACATGATTCGGCACCAGCAAAGGAAAGGACCCCCTCCGCCGCCTTGGAAAGGCCTGAAAAGAAAAAGGTGGGCCTTGAGCAAAAACCGCGACAACACCCAGCGCGAGATATGCCCGCAAAGGGTCCGCTCTGTCTCGCCTAAGAGGAGAAGGGAAGGGTGCAAGGGAAAGAGAAAATAAACTGAGGGACGAATTCAGGGGGAAGAGAGCACAAAATCGGATCAGGAGGGAAGGGTTTCTAGGGGGAAACCTTCAAACGCCTGGCGGAGAAAGGCTAATCGGAACGAAGAGTAGGGAAAGCGTGCGGCGGGCAAGTAGGGCATCTGGCCGGGAAAATCAAAAAGGCAAAGACGCATGACTTATAACAGCGAAAATAGAGGGCACCGGAGCCTTCCAGCCCCGTCAGGCGATCCTCGGGCGAACCGGAGAAGGGGGAGGGGTCCGCGGAGAAGAATCACAGCCAGCGTCATCGACCCAAGGAAAAAGGGATCGCGACAGCACGTGAAGGGGATGGGGGTGGCGAACACGAATTGGCGTGATCGAGGGAGAAGAGTTTTCAGCGTGTTAAACCGCGTGCAACTATTCAAAGACTGTAGCGGTGTCCAAAACTGTACGTACGCTTTCCGGGCGCAACGCAATTAGACGGGAGTACTGCGTGACATTGAAGAAATCCACAACCATGGGCCCTCATATCCGAAAAGCCGCCCAATTCCGGCATTTGAGGGGGAGGCCCCTTCGATCCAGAGGCACCACTTCTGAGTAAGGGGGACATCGGGGCAGGAGGCGAAGAAAGGGTGGTTGTTTGTGAAAAAGAACGGAACAGACATCCAGGATCCGTCCGTCCTCGCGCGGTTTGAAAAGGGGAACCGGGGAATCCTATCCAATCGGGAAAAAAAGTGTTGCGCCAGCCACGAGCTTGCCTCGCGGCGGACCAAAAGAGAGAGCCGAACCGTTTTGGTGAGGGAAAAGTCTGCTGCCAGATATTCCAAAAAGCGCAGGAGGGGATCGAAAAGCCGGCTTGCGTATTTACTTGTCAGCGAATCTGGGGAAAAAAGGTGCCCAATTTTGCGGAATACGCGCCGCGAAGGGAAGAAAATGGGGGAAACTATTGCGCTTGAAGAGGCGCGAAATGAGAAATGAAGCGACCCAGGCCAACGTGCTCCTTCCTACAGGCCAAGTGGGGGCTCAGTCAAAAGAGAACGCTTAGTGGGCCAAAACCTCAAACAGGGCCGGGGTTTACGTGGCTTGTGTGGAAAGGTTAGGGGGCCGTCATGCCCTCAAAGAGCTCAAGCAGGGAAAAGATCAAAAAGGGACAAAAGGAAAAGATCCCGGCAAAGTGGGAAGGATGCGCATGTACCCTGGCTAGGGAAACGCGCAGGCACGAAGAGGATAAAAATCGACTATGGGAAGGAACGGCCATTGGGAAAGATTTACCGCTCGGAGGGAAAAGGGGACCAATGACAAACTTTAAAGGAAGTTTATCGGGAAGAACTGCAATGATTCTGCGGATCCGCTCCCGCGAGGGAGGGACAGGATAAAAAAGGGTTGGGGGGGGCACCGGGGGGGCCGCGGGAACAGAAAAGAGGTCAGAAAGGGAATCAGCGGATTCTACTTATCGGGCAGGGATTGCCTTACAAGATCTAACCTTACTGGAAGACCGGGAGAG
>Ga0179593_1758077_pt1 | contig 10962 bp, 14 predicted proteins | sample CZODoug2_1_08_16_FD_185931 | JGI IMG/M metagenome (GOLD analysis project Ga0179593, IMG submission 185931) | Vadose zone soil fungal communities from Angelo Coast Range Reserve, California, USA - CZODoug2_1_08_16fungal (PacBio error correction) | ecosystem: Environmental > Terrestrial > Soil >...
AACTGATGAAAGTGGGGGAAGGTTTAAGGTATTAGTAGCAAGAAATGACAAAAAAAAACCATCCGGGAGGGTGTAGCAGGCAGACGTCCTCCTCCGATTCAACCAAACTCTTTTGCTAGGTTACCAAGCGGTAACAAGCAGCAGGCAGTGTAAGGGGCTTGAGGATCGGTCCAGAAAGCACACCCCTGGTGCCAGCTGGCATCGGGACTCGTTGACCAGAGGGAAGAGCGCCTTGGGAAAAAGCTAAGCATGAAAGAAGGTTGCTTGCAGAAGGGAGGCGAATCCGCGACATGGAACCCGAACAGGAGGAGCAGAACAGACCCGCGGCATCAAACATCCTGAAGAACCTATCAGTCGGGAATGCCGGGGATAGCAAGAAAACAGCTGCCTGGATCATCTAAGACAGCAAGCCGCCCTGAGAAATCAAGAGGAAAATTCACCCCGACCACAAAAGGCATCACTGGATCGAATAACGAATAAAAGAAGACACCTATGAGAAAAGAAGAAGAAATTTCCCAAAAAAAAGGTGGTTGGTTGGAAAGAGCAATGTGGAAGTGTACCAGGGTGTGGTTTGCCCCCTTGCTGTGTATGTGGCACGTGGAAGGGTCTTCGGGAGGCACACCCGGGGGGTCTGTTGGTGACCAAATACACCGTCTCAGGACGTTGAAGGAAACCTTCTCGGCAAACCGTTAATCCTAAAAAGAGGGGTGAAAAATTAACACTACATTTAATCTGCGCTCATTGGGCGACCTGGGGCACCAATTGCGAAAGAAAGCTTTAAAGGAAAGAAAAGCCCATCCATGGAGCCGACTTTCAATAAAAGGGGCTGGGAGCGCCTTATGAAGTGTGATAAGGATGGAAAAATTCTATGGAGGAATCGGGCAAAGAACCGAGAAAAAAGAAGAGTCAGACGCGCAACTCCGAATGAAAATAATTGTTGCAGACCTTCGCGAAAAAGATGAAACGAAGAAAGAGAAAAAAAAAAAGAAAAAAAAAAAAAAAGAAAAGAAAAAAAAGAACGAAAAAAAAAACAAAAAGAAAAAACAAAGAAAAAAAAAAAAAAAAGAAAAAAAAAAAAAAAAAAGAAAAAAAAAAAGAAAAAAAGAAAAAAAAAAAAAAAAAAAAAAAGGAGAATGGGGGAAGGAAAAGAAAAGAAAAAAAGGAGAAAAAAAGGAGGAGAAGAAAGGAAAAAGAGAAGAGGAAGAAGAAAAAAAGAAAAGAAAAGAAAAAAAAAAAAAAAAGAAAAAAAAAGAAGAGGAAAAAAGAGAAAAAAAGGAGAAAGAAAAAAGAAAAAAAGAAAAAAAACACAGAAAAAGAGGGAGAAAAAAAAAAGAAACAAAAGAGGAAAAAAAGAAAAAAAAAAAAAAGATGCCGGCTGGAGTACCGCGGGGTAGGTCGCCATGGAAAAGAAAGCGCACTGAAACCTTAAAACTATTTAAATGGGGTGGGAAGTTGCGCATCTGGGATGGGCCCTTTGCGTGCGTGAGCGGTGGGTGCGGGGTGGTCGGCGTAGTCTTCGGAGGGAAAAAAAGAAAAAGAAAGCCCGTGTGCGCTCCTAGATCACCGGAGAAGGCGTACAATGGACACCTGGTCATTTAAAGACAAGATTTCTATGGCGGTTGCCGTTGTTCAAAGAGAAAAGGAAGAAAGAGGGGAAAAAACTGAACAAAAAAAAAAGTAATTAAAGAACAGCTAAAGAAAAAAGGCCCCAAACCGTGTCACGTCGCGTGGGACACTAGTGTAAAGAAGAGAGGTGTGAACGAAACGATTGCCGGAAGGCGCGCGCTGGCGATTCCGCTACGCGATGGCTCTGCCCGCGGAACGAAATCAGCCCTCACTACGGGGGAGGGGAGATCTTCCAGACGATAGCCTGCGGTGAAGAAAATGACTAGAAAAGACGGCCCGTGGAAGCGGTTTGCTGTAACAAAGTGGAAAAATCAAGGAAAGTACATCCAACGAGGGAAAAAAGACCCTAAGTTCTGAAATCTGTCAAGCAAAAGTTAAACAAAAAACGGGGTATCATGACGCGAATGTCGGCGCACCGACCCCCAGCATACGTTGATAACTACTCTCAGCGGGGGAAAAAAACCTAAAGCAAGAAAAATTGTTTTTACCGGGGAAACCAGGGGGAGAAAAAAAAAAGATCGAGCTTTTGCCTTTGTTGTCACGGGCTTGCGGGCTGCGAGGGAATTGGAAAGAATCAACTACTTTCCTGTGGGTGTGGAAAAAGCAAGAAAAAAAAGCCGCGGCCTGAACGGGAAAGAGCGGGGCAGCACGGACGTTCCGCAGGCAGACATTGCGGAAGATAAGACACATAAAATGTGCTCGGGCCGGGGAAAGAAGGAAGTGCACACGATGACGCACGCTAAAAAAAAATTCAGCCAAAGAGAATCAGACCGCAAGGGCACGCTCATGTGGGGAGGGGAACGGGAAAAGAAAAAGAAACATTGAGGGAATTGGGGGGGGGGGGGGGGGAGTTCAGGGTGTGCAGGGAAGGGTTTTTTACGAATTTTTCAGGCGCGTGCCACACCGGCGCGGGTATTATGACCAGGTGGAGAGAGGCGCTCAAGAAACAAAAAGTATTGAGGAACAAAAATCCAAACTCAATTACACAACGCACGGGGTCACTCGACCGAAAATTCGGCGCATAAACATTGACTGCACCAAAGAGGGGTCTTTAAGGTACCAAGGAGACCGGGGACGGAGACCCTGTTAGACTAACGAATTGCGGGGGAAAAAGAAGGGGAGGTAGATAAAAGGGTTTCGACGGTTCGTGCGCAACGGGGCGGAAGGGACACGTTAGAAGAACGGCCAGGAAGAACCTATGAAATGACGTGACCACCTACCCATTAGGAGAAATGAGTGAAGTAGACTGGAAATCTGTATTCCCGATCGGCGGAAGCGGGGCCGGATCATTTTCCAACAAACAGGATAAAAAAGGGGCAGGGAGAAACCGAACCGTAGGCAAAAAGGCTGCTAGATAGTTCACGAAGGAATCCTGAAAGGAGAACTTCATAAGCCGTTTCGAGCGGTAGGTAGAAAGGACGCGCTAAGCTGAGGTCATGTGAAGAGGACGCTCTCAAAAAGGTGTCGGGAGGGGAATCGAAGAGTCAGGATCACGCCCGTAAACTTGATTGCAGGAAACACAGTGGGAAAGGACCATCCGTAGGGAAGGGACTTTCACATCTCGGGGATTCTATCGTCTGATTCCAACGAGGGTAATCAGACCGCTCCAAGGACGCCGGGTCGAGTCAAGAAAGTTTCTAGCACACTGCAGAACGTATCTTAAGGAAAAAAGAAGAAGGCCGACCAAAGCAGGAAACCAATCTTAGCTTGCGCAGGTGCAAGCACGCATCCCGTCTGAATCTCCAGCGGCGAAGGCAGGGACTTCGCATGCAAGCCATGGAAGGAAGGGACGCGGGCCTTTGGTACAACGACAGATAATGTCCAGGCGTCAGGTTATTTCAGACGTTGTCCGATTCAATTAACAGAAGGGGTCGCAATCAGATAGGAAAAAGAGGGGCGAGAAAGAGGAGGGAAAGAAAATCGAGGGGAAATGGCACGGAGAAAATTGACTCGGACTCAACGAGATCGCGCTATTCGCGCAACAAGGGAAGTCACAAGAGAGCCCAAAAGCAACAAGAAGAAAAAAAAAGAAAACATCCGCTTCCATCAAAAAAAGAGATGAATCGCCAACACCGAGTAGGTCCAGACCGGAGGCCGCACCAATCATGACGTGGGGAGTCGCTTGTCGCGGGCGCCTTGGCTGAAAACAAGAAAAAAGAAAAAGTTTGGAAGGAGGGTACTGCAAATCTTGATCAGAAAAGTCAGCTGCAAGCTGCGCAATCTTAATTGAACCAAGGCCTTGGGAGAGAGGGAAAGGAAACATGCATAAAGACCCGGCAATCTACCAAAAAGATTCAACAGCATCGAGTTCTCCCAGGCGGAGGGTCCGAGTGGAAAACATAGAGTTCTGGGACAAGAGGAAGATGTTACAAGGGCTCTGGAGCCAACAGCCCTGGAGGCTCCTTGGAGGAAAACGATCGCTCTCGAGAAGCCGCCTCCAATAGAGTGGGCATTCCATCAGAGTAATACTGAAAGCAAATAATGGTCGCTCTTAGAGAATCCGGATGCAATCGGCTCTCAAAGAAATCCGTGGTCCTTCTAGGGGGAAGGGAGGGTTTACCGGGGTGGCGTTCAGAGGGGAAGAGTAGGAGATGATAAACGGACGGGGGTGACAAATTAGAAACGACATTAAAGACGAAGATTCAGAGAGTGAGAACTTCAAAGGGGGGAGAGATAGCTTCGAGCGTGCGAATCATTTCGAACGCAGGACGGCAGTCATAGCGGCGACAAGCACCTCAACGAAAGAGCTGGCCTTCTGTCTCTTAAACGCAGGAAAAGGGAAGAAAAGAAGATGAAACAACCAACGCGGACACCAGGGGTGGTAACTGCTCTCGTCAGCTAAAAAATCCAAACGGGGTAAGAGGGACAGACGGATTGTTTTGCAAAAACTGCCGACAAGAGAGGGGGTAAAGCCTAGAACATGTTGAATAACAAAGTACAAGACAAAAGGGGGATACGCTGAGGGGCGCTTGAGACCCATCTTGGGGGTTAATCACGGAAAACGAAACACACGTAACCAGTCAGAGAAAGGGGGGAAACAACAACAACGAGGAGAACAAATAGATTTCTAAATGAGTGGGGGTTCCCTGTGTTTCCTGGTATTCTTACGAGGAGAAAGGGAACTAGGCAATCGATTGTGGGCCTGATACGCCGGACAGCCGAATTCACCAAAAAGGCTGGTTCACAATAGTTACACAGGGAAAAGAAATCGGGGCAGAGAACAAGGGGGGGTGGGAGGGGGGAGAGAAAGCGAAGACGCACACAACAAAATGGCATCGGGGATAGTTAAAAGAAATCTTAAGCGCGCCCTGTAAATGAAGAGACCGGCACCCCTTGTCGGGGGGAAGGGAGGTTAAGAAGAGAAAGGGAAAGATGACGCATGGAGGAAACCGGCGAAACCGAAGACCAAGAAAGAGGACTCTCTCAAGAAGTCTTGAAAGGTATACCGCAAAAACGGGAGAATCTTGGAAATTTACACACGGAAATGTTGGTGAGAAAGACTTTAATTTCACCAGATGAAGGATCTCTAAAGACGCCCCCTGAAAGCAAACCGCGAAAGGTCAAGTCACAGGGAATAATTCCCGATTTCTTGAACCAAGAAAAGGAAAAAAAAAAACTCGATCAAAGATCTGCATAGCGGAAAGCCTTGCCACCAGGAGCTCAGCATCGCGAGACAGAGAGTTCCGAATTATGAAGTAAAGACTGGCTAAAAGAAAAAAAGGAAAGCTGAGGGACGGGGGGACCGGGCCACAAAAGCCACCGTTGGGAGCCTCCGGGAAAAAACGGGTGACAGAAAAAGTGTTAACATTGCGCAGGGGGTCGGGGTGAAGCGGGGGGAAGACGAACCATGGGGGAAAATAACTCGGAAAGAACATCATCGCGGCAACTCCGAAGAAAAAGAATTTGCAGAAAAGCTTACGCGTCCAGGAAAATATAGACAGGAGGGAGGGAAGAGATTCGATGGAACAATCGTGACCTGTGCGGCCTCCTGTCTGAAAAAGACTACCGGGGGGTGCGTCGTTTCAAAAGGACGAGGGAGTGAGGAAGAAGCGGTGCAGGTGGCAGTGCTAGGAGTTACCCAGGAAAATTAACGCAGATATCTCTAACAGCGAGAGGCTGGGGAAAAGTTCCCTTAGGAAAAAAAAAGGGCTAGGCGGGGAATAATTTCTAGAAATCGTCGAAAAAGTGGAAATTGAAAGAACGCTTCCGAAACAACATGCCTGGACAAAAATTGGAAGGACTTTGAAAGATGGGTATAGAGAGAGAGGTAAAGGGCATGCGACTAGCGAGCAATAACGTAATTCCGACGTAGCCGAAGGAGCATTCTGGAAAAAGCAAGAGCTAAAAACAAGGTCAATGAATCCGACCTGGAGAGATGGGGTAAGGAAGGAAAGTCGGGCCGGATGCTTGAAGCAAAAAACCGAACTGGAAGCGTAATTGTGAAGGGTGACTCGTTTGGACAAATCCGACCTGAAATAGAATCAAAGGAGAGGTTCAAATTAAAAACCAGGAACTGGGGGGAAAAGGCGGGATTGTATGCACATAGGTCACATGAAGGCTCGTACTGGAAGAGTGCAAAAAAAGAAGAAAAAAAAAAAAACACCACCAAAAATAAAAAAAACCCGAAGCAGTTACTTTTTTCAAAAAGGGGAGGCAATGGAAAATGGAGGAGAGGCTACAGTACGCGCAAGGGGAAAGGGGTAGCGAACGAAAAAGGGCTTTAAGAAGCTTTTGCCGTGGGAGGGCACGGGTCTGTGCGGGGGGTGCAAGTCAAGAAAAAATACCCTGGAATGTTTGGGAAAGCGGGAAAAAAAGAAAGACTGGGGCGAAATGCGCGGCCCAGCGCACGGGTATCTTATGTTCGACAGATCGGTTCATATTAAGCAAGCTCTCAGAAAGAGAAGGAAGGGTTGAGGGCGAAGGAAGGAGAAACCATGACGACTTGTAAAAAAGAAAAGAGTCAGCCGTACTGAGTGGGAAAGACGAGAACGCGCACGTTACGGGGAAGAAAAATCCGAAAAACTCCCGTTCTTTTTTGTTCGGTTGAAGGTGGAAAGAGTGTTAGGGAGAAAAAAGCGCAGGGAAAGGGGGTCTGCAAGACAGAGAAGAACAACAAGAGGAGGAGGAAAAGAGAGTCCGCAAGATCAGTCTCAATATCCCCGCGAGGTGAGGACTGAAAGGCAAAAGTCTATTGTCACCTAAATTCTAAAAGAAAGTCCTGAAAAAAGGGTGCTGACCGGGAAGGATAAAAAGGGGTCGTGAGTGAGAGAATTGCGGAATAAGGATTGAGCAGATGGTTTGCGAAAGCGGTTTGAGAAATAGGTTGGAGGGAGAATGGGGCTGCCTTATCAGCTACAGGGAGGAGGGGGGAACAGAGAAAAAGAGTGAAGCATCAAGATGTTGAAGGAAAGCTGGGTCCTACGATCGGCGCGTACGGGGCGGGGGAGGGGGAAAAAACTCAATTAAGGCGTAAAAAGAAGACAAAGGCAAAAAAAGAAAAGGAATAAAGAGCCTGTTAAGTAATAGAAGAGGGGAAGTAAAACAAAGCCGTTTGGCAACAGCGGCGTTACGTCGCGAGAGATAAAGGAGGAAAGAAGTGCAATCCTCAAAAAAAGAGAGAAAGTAAATAGTGGAGGAGCCAGGGAAGAGAGAGACTCCGACAGAGAGAACCCCTTCATGGAAGGGTCAGCCTTCAACGCCATTGCCCGAGGGCAATCACGGTAGGGACCATAGTGACAGGCAGGGGAAAAAGGGGCTAGTGCAGGGGAGGCCGGGGTTCAAACGATTCTTACAGGACAAAAGGGAAGGAGAGTCATCAGAAGAAGGAGAGGCCATCACACTGAGTCTCGTAAAGAAAGAAGCGCGCAAGGGACCTCATAACATTCTAACCTGGGGGGAAGGTATAGCGAGGAGGAGAGAAAGAAAAGGATAAAGAGAAATACTCCATCCTGCTTCCCAAAAAACAGCACCGATCGTCCGCCTTGAAAATAGTTAAGAAACTCCGGAAAGAGAATTGGACATAGGCAAGGGGTGATTCTACTGGTTTGGAAAGAGAAAAAGAGGACGTGGAAGCCGATACCGGAGGGCGAAGACCGCCAAGACCGCCATTTTCGCACTGGAAGTCGGGACCCTGCATAGCATTAGAGAAAGAAGTTAGGACGGGACAGATAAACTTAGAAGAGAAAAAGCCCGAAAGAAAAGAAGCACCCGAAAGGAGTCCGCAACAGAGGAGCTTCTAAAAGAGAAAGGGAAAAACGAGTAAGGGGAGAAACCCGGGAACAAGGTCACGAGATGGGATTGCGCTGGCTACTTCGAGGCACCACCGGTATCCATGGAGTGGGCGGAACTTTTTAATTTACTTATCGGGGGAAAAGTCAAAGTAGTTTCGGTCGCTGCAATGCGAAGTGTGCTGAACCAAAGGATATCTTAAGTTGAAAAGAGGGAAGAAAACACAAAGAAAACTTCTACACTGAAAAAGGGTAGTAGTGAACCAATGTCCAGCGGGCCCTGGATGCGGAGGAAGGTGAATCTTAACATAGAGGGCAGGGACGGGGGAGCCTTCCACGGAAAAAAGGAGGAGAAAATGGAAAAAAGATGATCCCGGGATTCATTGGCGAAAACAAGACTCTCTCTAGTAACGAATCCAGAGTCTGTTGGCAAGAACAAAAATTTCCTTCACTAAAAAGAATAATGGGGAGGGAAAGAGAGAGGGGAGAAAGGGGACGCTGTCCTGCCAAAAGAAGAATCAAGTGGGGATGTGACTTCGTTGGCGGGTTTCATCAGAAAGATAGCACAGGGATCGGGAATAAAAATCATAAAGGTAAAGGAAGAAGTGTAAGGCGAATGGGGGAAAAAAGACAGTTGAAGGAAAAGGGCGTGATTGGAAATTAGGCGTCTCTGTTCTCTCTCAGTAAGGGGACAAGGCGCAGGACAGGCTTGGTTCTGTAGAATAAACAAACACTTCCCTCAAAAGAAGGCGAGGCCGGCTTGAGCTAAAAAATTGCTAAAGGCAAAGGAAGGACCGAGTTCCACCAAGCTCTCCAGGGAAAAAAGAGAAGAGGGGAAGAGCAGAAACAAAAACACGGGGAAAAGAGCACTCTTTGAGTCCGGCCGTAGGGGTACCTATTGTAAAAACAGTAGAGGAGGACTGAATAACTACAACACAAGAGGAGAACCCATTTGCAAGCCGTAGAATAAGAGGAAAAAAAAGGGGACATCGTCAGGTCAAAAAAAGAGAGAGAAAAAAAAAAACGGGAGGAGAAAAGGGAATCTAACTGTGGGGAAGGTGCTCTTGTTCTTAAGGCTCCTGAAAAAGGGGGTCTCAAGAGTGAAAAGTATGGGCCTGCCAGAAGGAATTCCGTTCAAGAAAGAGGAATGGTTGTTGACAATAGTCTTTCAGGGAAGAAAAGCGATGCATCAACCTTGTGAAGGTGAGGAAGAAAAGAAGAGGAGGACAAGAAAGAAAAAGCCGGGTGGCATTATCAGGACCTCGGGACCATCTTGAATATCGCCACTTGTCAAAAGCCAGGCAGCCGCCTGGGGACGGGGTGGGGGGGAAGAAGTCACAGGCCAGAAGCGATTCCCAAAAGAAATGACTGACCGGATGAAGCGAGACTAACGCGAGAGTCAAAGAAGTGCTTTCGTCTAAAAAAAAAAGGCGCTGAGGTTCGAGTGCACAACGGCTGTGCGATTGTCACCAATTGACCTGGATCACATCGAAACTTAAAGGAAACTCCGGAAGATCAAAATACAAGAGCCACCCATAAGGAAAAGGAGACGTGCTTTGAAAGAGTCATAGGACAGCGCCCTCTCGATCCCGAATGCCACGATTTCTAAAATTAAGGAGAGGAAGGAAAAAAGCTATGGGTCCCTAGCGAGCGGAGGTCTGTAAATGGCAACTAAAAGGGGCCGAGCTGAAACGGGGGAAACCAATGAATGGAGGAAAAAGTAGAAAAAAAGAGGGTTCCCGAACACCGGATTTGGAGGACGAAGGAAAGAAAAGTGAACTCAAGTTTGGGAACAAATCACTTGGCTTGGTTTGTGCGCGAGAAAGGAAAAAGAAAGGGGGGAAAAGACTAGCCGGCGCCATAAACTAGGAAGAAAAGAAAGACCTCCGTCCAAAAAGATGACTAGGAGTATGAGGGTGGGGGGAGAAAATGGGGAGGCGAATCGAAACTCTCGAGGAGAGGGGGGTCGGCTCCGGGTCTGGACAAAGCTCCTTTTTGTTTGGCCCGTTGAGAGGGGTGCTGGAGGCGTGGGGAACCGAGGGAAGTGACGGTGTCGGGAGGGTCAGGGCGTGCGGCTTCCCAGTGACTTTTCTCGTGAAATCCCCTCGAGATGGGGGGATCGAGACTTTAAGGAGTTACTGAAAATGCCGGAATTAAGTTCTCGCAATGAGGTGTATCGTAAGAAAAAAGGAACAGCGTGTTTAATTTAAAAACAACAGAGAATGAAAAACACAGAAGAGGAAAGACTCGGGGGCACCTTGGGAAAATCGTGTGATCGAGAGCCTTTTTGGCCTGGAATCCCAGGCAGCGCAAAGAGGGCCTATGAAAAAACTCTTCAAGATCAATGTAGAAAGAAAGAGGGAAGGAGTCCTGCGTTCTTGAAGACACTGCTCGAAACTTTGAAGCGCTCGAAGACCGTCTTCCGGAAGGGGAAGGTAAATTTGCTGGTAGAGAGTTGGAAAAAGCAAAAGGACACCTTAAATGGGAAATCAAGAGACACAGATGCCTACCGGGGACAGGTTCGGGAAGGTGAACGTTGTTTCCATTAAATTTTACAGTGGGAGGAGGGAGAAGAACGGAAGAAAAGGATGCGCCAGGAAAAACGGTACGTTCGGGTAGGGGAAGGCTCCGCTTCACTGGGCAGCCATTAGCGCGCGCGGAGAACAACCGGAAGTAGATGGTTTAAGGAAGAGTCCGAAAAAACGACGATTGAATTCCAATGACGGGGTTGCTGTCACGGAGGGGGCTCGACCTTGCCACCTCCTCAATTAGGTGTCCTTGGTTGGTTAAGGGGTCTCCTCAACTTCAGAAGAGAAGGGTAAGCCCGTCCGCACGGACGTGACACACAGGGGATTGCAAAAGGGTCGAATATCACACAGCCCAAACCGGGAATGAATTCCTTGAATAGGAAGGGGATGCAACTATACGTGCAAAAAGAGAACCCGCTTCACCGCTACACCTTTCCTCAATGTCGGGCCACTCCTCAAACGGGAACTTGAAAATGGAAAAAACCGGTGGGCCCAAAGAGGGGAAGGAGAAAAAAGGGAAAAGGAATTATCGATTTCAGAAGGGGAAAAGGCGTGATAGTGAGACCGGGGTAATCGCGGGG
>Ga0179593_1436972_pt1 | contig 10961 bp, 15 predicted proteins | sample CZODoug2_1_08_16_FD_185931 | JGI IMG/M metagenome (GOLD analysis project Ga0179593, IMG submission 185931) | Vadose zone soil fungal communities from Angelo Coast Range Reserve, California, USA - CZODoug2_1_08_16fungal (PacBio error correction) | ecosystem: Environmental > Terrestrial > Soil >...
CTGAAGAAACAAAAACTATGGGAAGGTCGGTACTCAGGGAGCTCTTCACCGGCGGATGCTGCAGAAACCTAGGTTCCTTTGGGATCGACACTCTCCAAACCATAGTGATCTGAAACTCAAAGGATAGGGGGGGGGGAAAGGGGAGTCCAAAAACAAATTGTCGTACGGAAAAAAGGAGGGACAAAAGCTCTGGATTTCAAGCGCGGCAAACGTCGATGGATCAAGGGGCCCCTAAAGAATTTGACGCGCAAAGTACTCGTAGTGCCATAGGGGTTGGGGCGGGGGGTCAAGATCCAAGGGTAAACGAGCTCATCCAGGGGGTGTGTGGGTTTTCAGAGGGGTATCAATGCACAATGAGTGGTTTTCACTCAAATTTGTGAACCAAACCGAAAAGGGGACTCAATAAATCCTGATAGGGTGCAGATGACGAAGGGGGGGTAACAGATGGCCAAAGCGATCGGGGAAAAGTAAACTGAAAGGGGGTTGAACGTCTGGGGGAGCTCACGGGAGGGGCGGCAGGCGGGCCTCCTGGGGGGACTGGAGGCACACAGCATCACCAGTTTAGGTAAAATTTCAAAGAAAAAAACGCAACACCGGGTGGGAGGATCCCCAATAAACGTTCCGGGCGGAAAAATCATGGGAGTAGAAGGTGCAATCAGACCGCGACCAGCTCTAGCAAGCAGGAGCACGGTCGGAGCCTATCATAGTCAAAACGATCAAAAACCTGGCCCGTGGGCGGGATGCGAACACCTCAAAAGACGAGGATCTCTAATGGAGAAGGGCAAAAGTGACAAAGGGGTCGCGCAAACACATAAGCCAAGAGAAAAACCCATCAGTCCCCAGGCTTAAAGCAAAGCTAACGCAAGACAAACGGAGAAAGGAGGGGAGAAGAAACTACTCCGGAAACGGAAATAATTGAAATTACTGCGCGTCTTCCCAGAAGGAGATTCCTTTATTCAGGGGGGGGCTCAGAAGTGGGACGATGGATCAGCAATGGAAAAAAAGGGACGGAGGGGTAAAATTGCATAGGTAAAAGAAAAAGCCCTAGGGGGTGCGGAGCAAAGGCAGGGGAATGAACCAGAGTACGAGCAGGTATAAAAAGTGTCACCATCCAATTGAACTCAATCCGAGTGACCCACACAAAAGCGAAGAAATTTGAAAGGCCAGACCGGCAGGGGGGGGAAGGGTTGCGAAGCCCGGCGAAAAGGTTGCTATAAAGAAAGGGTATTTACTGAAAAGAGAACCTTGGGAGCAACAAAAGACTTAAAAAGCCCTCTAACGGAATCGATGTGGAAAGGAGAAGCTGCCCGTAGAATCGAAAGCGAAGAAGAGGTGGTGGTTAGCGTGCTAAGGGAGTGACGAACAGTCTTATCAGAGGACGGTCAATTTGACAATGTCAGTTAAACGGGTGAAAGATAAGCAGGAAAAGAAATCCGTGGAATTCATCGTGTCGAACTAAACCTGGGGGGGAAAAATCCGCGGCGACCAGGGCGAGGTAGGCTAAGGATGTGCCAGATCCCCATTTGAACAAAAAAATGGTGGGGGTAGCCAGCAGAGATTGGGTTAAGGGGGGAGTGAGTTAGGGTAAGGGGGAGGCGGCGCTCCGTGAATGGCAATCAGTAGCGAACTCTGACTAAAGTCGAAGTCACAAAATATTCGAAAAGCGCGTACGGGGGAAAAGAAAGGTTCCGCGTATGAGACGAAAAAAACAGGAGGGTGTGAATTCAGTGTATGGGGGAAATGAACGGGTGCGTCATAGGCGAGAAGGAGGGCAAGCTATGGGGGGACGAGAAAAACCGAAAAAAGCAGAAGGACTCGTAATCACTTTGGGGGCAGCAGTCAGCTAGAGCGACGCCGGTCCAGACTGGGGTTAAAGAATACCGGGAGAATTGCAAAAAGAACAAAAGAGATCGATCGAGGCAAGGAAAAAAGCGTACGCTTCTGGTCACAAACAAAAAGGAGTGGCTGTCTGAAGTTAATTTTATGCGCCGGGAAGGGCAGGGCGGGCAAAGGAAAAGGGGAAAAGCGAAGAGGACAGGCCTCCCCGGGATTTTGATGTAGGGAACGTTGGGCCATTAAGAAGGGGCTAGAGTGCCGTTGAGGTGATGGGGGGGGGGGGGGATTCGCAGCCACCGAGGGCATTACGCATCGGAAAGGCGAAAAAAAAAAATGGAAAGCGGGGGAAACAAAAGGTGAGAAGAGAATGTATTGTGGGCATCGTAAGTTCAATCCTCAAGAGATTTTTTCACTTCTCACCAAGGGGAAGGGGGGATCAGCACTGGAGAATTAATATTTGGTCTGAAAATTCGAGGACAACAAGGACCTAGCTTCCTCAAACGAAAAAATAGCCGGTTCGCTAAACCCAATGGAGACGGGCGGGCCTTGCGGGATGGCGTGTGGCATTGATTGATCAAAACCCTTCTCGGGAACGGAAGTTGGTGGGTAAATGGGTCTTAGGATGGAAAAAAGAAAGGAAGGGGTCGGGGCGCAACATACGAAGTAACCTGAGACGAGATGTCGTTTCAAAAGGGACGGTCGAGGTCACACCACTTAGTGGTAGGGAGGCCTGGGTCGTGGTCCCGTCGGGACTGGAGGGGAACTTAGAAAGGAAGAACTGGGCGAAAGAAAAGGGAAGGGTTTCAAGGGTACTGTAAGAAACAACCCGGCGAAGACCCACTACCTAAAAAACAAGTAACACCGAAAAAAGAAATTCCAGGGAAGTAGAAAACAATAATAGAGAACCCCGGCCAGGAAAGTGGTACGCGCGATATTCTGCCCTTGGGGAAAACAAGTTAAGGAAATTCGGAGACGAAGAAGAATTGCAAGGAAAAAGCTCTGACTTGCTATAGAACGGTTTTCCAATGGCAGGTGGACACAACACAACCCATAACTCGAGTGGAGCAATGGCTGAAAGCTACTGTTTACCAAAAACCTATGGTGCTGATGAGATCGGACAACAACAAGAAAAATCGAAAAGCGTATTGTGCGGAGAGGAGGGATACTGCCGAGCGAGAATGACGAAAAGGGGGACTCGAAAGGGGGAGCAAGACCTTAAGTGGACGGGTGCGGGCAAAGGGGTTTGGATCACGGGCTTAGGATAAGATGCGTACATTCAAAGGTGGTAAAAACAGAGAAGGCCTTGGTTGCGAAAGGCCGACAAAAAAACTAAGGACTTTTTCAAGGGAAACCGGTGCAGCCGGGGAATGTCCGCTCAAAGAAAAAAGTCACAGCCAAGATACGGGACTGTTGACAACATGCTTGAGGGAAAAACCGGTCAAAAGTCTGTGGAAAAAACTAGTGATGATGATGGGGGTTGGTGGGAGGATTCAACTGAGGGGTGACCACGGGGAGGCGCCTGTGGTTCATCCGAAAAAGAAAAAACTGTTGGGGCTATCGTCTCAAAAAAAAACACACACGTAAAGGGAGGAGAAAAATAGCACTACCTCATTTGGGGGGGGACGCTAGGAGAGGAAAAGAAGGATGACGCTGGAAACCACCTCGGGCAAATCCGCAGGATCAACGAGCGATTTAAGAGTGGGGGGAAGGTCTTAGTGCATGCAGAAAGGGGAATAATCGTAGGAAAGAGGCTGTGTGGATTTTGGGGGGTTGCTTATCCGGAGGCCCAAGAGTGAACAGTTTGTCGAAAGCGGTGGGTCGTCTGGAAAAGAAAAAGGGTTGTAAAGTTGTACAATGACGGGCATATAAAAAACTTTGGAAGGGGTGAAACAAGAAAAAAAGGGGGTGCCCTAACCAGAAACAGGAGGGGAGGGTGCTGGAAAAAATTAGGGCCAAGATCTCATGCGAAAGAAAAAAAGCTAACTTTTATTGGAAGCCTTTGCGCTTGGGATGGGGGGTAGGTAACTGAGTCAAAGACACAAGGGGTGGGTACAAAAGTGTAGGGTACAGGGCTTGGGTACACTAAATACGGCTTGAATGTTCGGAAGAACCTTTCTAAACGGAAGGCAGCCCGTTAAAGCTGTTTTGTTGGTTCCGACATCGTCACAAAGGAAAGAAATGGTTCCTCGGAAAAGGAAGCGGATAGAGAGAGAACTGCCACGGGTAAAGTTGTGGAGAGAAGAACTTTGAAAAAAAGCGGTTTTTGTTACGTGGGGAATGGTCTGCAGGGACTTAAAGTCCACGAATAAGGGAAGGAGTCTGAACAAAACAATCGCGTCGTCGAGAGCCACAGGGCCTGACGTAGTCTGGGCTTGTCGAAGCCCGCCGAAGAACGAAAAGCCCAAATCTTATAGTGGTGTGAAGCGAAGATTCTAGGGGGAAAGAATTAGGGGGGTCTCGTCTTGTCAGGGGGAAACTAGCAAAATATGTGGGCGAACAGAGTCACGAACGCGTGTGAGCAATCGGAATGCGAGAAAAACGACCATTAATGAAAAAAAATCGAAAAGCCCGTTAGCATGGAGGGAAGTTGACCCTGCTGGGGGGCGACGTTTTCGCCGAAAAAGGAGGGGAATTGTTTGACGACAGCCTACGGGAAAAAAGTATAACAGGTAGAGTGAAACAAAAAATCTGCAGCGGGGCGATGTGACCATACCCTTTCAAAAAGGAATTAAAAAAACTTCAAAAAAAAAGGTCCATGCGTGACTCAGAAAAGTCGGGGGGGCTATTGGGGCGAATGCCAAATACGGGGGGCAATAAGCCGCCTTCGAAAACAGCACGTAAATGAAACCACCGCGCACCACGGAGGGGACTGCCCACACCGAGAAGAAGAAAGTCAAAATCCGACTGCTCGTCTAGGTCCCATAGGGAAGAGGCGTTCCGCGCCAGTGAAGACCCTTGATAATAACTTGCTACAAATGGAAATCGAATGGGACGTTCAAAAAAACGCAGGGAAGAGGGTTACCTAGAAGATAAACTTCTTTTGATCTGCAAAAGGGAAAAACACATTGGCAAACGAGACTTACCCGCTCCAAGGGAACGAGGGAAATGCTGTCGGATATCTGATGGGGGGCGGGGAAAAGGGGGGGGAAGAACGTTTTTAGGCACTGGGTGGTTCGTCTCGCGCAAGAAAGTGGCCGTAAGCCAAGTTACGACGACATGTTCAATCAGGAGAAACAAAGGACAGATAGAAGGGGTTTTGAACATCGAGAAGAGATCTTGTCCGGGGAAAGGCCGCGATTTTGACGGAGAGTGTTCCGTCGTTAAAAAAATAGGGGGGGCTTGCAGAAATCAGCTTGATCGCGGGTGGGGGGCCGAAAAGACTAGAACAGACTCAATGCCCTCATTAACACGCAAAAAGGGATCGTCCAAACCACCATGTGTTAGTAAGACATCGTTTGATGGGGGCAACTACATATAGCAAAATCAAAAAGATTTTCGCCACGAGACATGGGCACATGAAGAGGAAAATTTCGCTTAGAAGGGGGTAATTACCGTAAGGAAATTTAGTGTTCAAGAAAATTAAAAGGGACCAGGATTGGGAGGGCAAAAAAAATGAGAAAAAAAGCCCGAAACTAAGACCAAACCAAAAAACTGAGGAGGGGGCGATTGCTATAGAGAAAAGCGGAATCCAGTACACCGGAGAGACGCTGAGGTGGTTAGAGATAACGGTGGAAAAAGAGGTTCCGGGTAGAAGCGGGGGAAAGGGTGGTCATCCCCAGGCGAGCAGCAAACTTGGGGGAAGCGGGGGGGGGAGTTTCGAACGCCAAGTCGTTGACGTAAGTATGAAATTTTACAGGGACGAGGGGGGGTGTGGCGAATCAGGAATTGGGTCCGTATAGGTTTGGCATACCGACTAAGGCTCTCCATTAGGGGGGTGGGCAACGGAGTAAGCGGAGGGGGGGGTCTTCAAATCTCGTTGTGAAAAACGGGGGGGGGGACTCAGTCGCCAACACGGGAGAACTAATAGCCAAGCATCAGGCACGCGACGGGGGATGGCACGCTTCAAAGTTTCCCCTGCAAGGGTTCTAACTATCGGGGGGGATTTTGCTAAGACGCCGAAAGGGAGGGATTCAGTGGACTTTCTGGGAAAAAGAAAAACATTTCCCTTTTTGCAAGGCGAAATAGCAGATCCTCGCAGACCGAATGTTCGCACCCTGCGGGGGGAAAACATGTCCTGGTACTGTCATTCTTTAGGAGGCGCTTCGCTGATGAGAGGGCGGCGTGGTAAGTGTTCGGATTGAAGATAGAAAAATGATGAAAGGAGAACAGACTGTTGGGACATTAACGGTGGTGCGGTGCGTGTTCTTGAGTGCAAAATAAAAATCTTGGCAAAGCAAGGGGGGGGATGCGGTGACCGACAATCTCCGCCTCGAACAGGGGGAAACACAAACGTTACAACCTGAAGAAGGGCAGTCTTGACCACACATCGCAGGGGTGTGGCCTGGGGACTCAAAGTTACCAAATCAACACAGAAGGAAATTTTAGGTTCACTAGGGCAAAGAGGGTGGGAAAACGGTTTGGTCACAGGGTGGAATGCAGACTGGGGGAGTTGGGGGGTCCTGAACGCGTGAAAAAAAAAACCACACAGGAAATGTCGATAACCGTATTCTTCAACTAAAAAGGGGGGGCACTATGGCACTAACGACGCTAAGCCTTGTAAGAGGGAAACACACATTCAGTGGTATGCCAGGGAATAAAAGCGAGGGAATCCAGAAAAAAGATCTGAAGGCTGTCTTTGGGGAATCAGAACCCCATGGAAATGATATGTTGGAAAGCGGATGTGCAGAGTTCCAGGAGATGGGGGGGAAATAAGGATTCTGAGCTGCAGCATAAAGCCTGCAAAAAAGTGAGGAAGAAAAATCACTGGCGGGGGGGTCGATGAAAACACATTAGGGAAGATAACTTGCACACAAACGCTAAGGGGGAAGAAAGATCGCAGACGGGCTCATAGCTGCCATAGCAAAAGAATGTATGTGACACCCACCAAAAAGGGACCTGGATCTAATCGTGACCTCTCCGAAGATCAAAAAAACGGTTGCTCGTCACACACGACCAGGGGAGCAAGAAGGGCCGCCACCGGACGATTTTCGCGCCATAAAGGGAAACCAGAAATATTTGGTTACCAAAGAGGGGAAGGGTGCGGTGGGTTGTCCGCAATAAAAGGGGTACACACGCGGGTTAGGAACAGCCGTCGGTTTTGTTTACGGAGGTTCATCAAAATCAAACAAAAGACTGGGGGGGGGAGTGGTGGACAACTTTGTTGAAAATAAAATGATCGAAAGAAGGAAAAACAGGAGAGCTTCAATTACGCGAGGTCAGACAGGGAAGGAAAAAACGTGTGGAAGAAAATGATCAGAAGACGGGGCAAAACGAGGGGACGGTCAATGAAAAAGGAAACTTACTGGGCGCAAAACATAGGGGTCCACCAAAAATGTAGGAGAACGAACAAGCAAAAGGGGCAAAACGGCCAAGGTGAAACGGCTCGGGATAAGTGAAAGACAGAAAGCGGAAAAAGAAAGCAGCATCATATGCAGAGAGACGCCTCCGGAATTCACGTAGGGAAAAAAAATGGAAAAGCGGGGTGGGGGAAAGCAAAAAGCGCTATTCGAGATAGTCGCATGGACAAACTTGAAACAGAGTGTCGCTCCCGCAATCAAACAATATCATAAAAGGAATGGTTTAAAAAAAAGCAAGCAAAAAAAAAAAATACTACTTCTAAAGGGAAGAACGGGATTCGGTAGGTGAGTAGGGAGGGCCCGAGATCGAAGGCCTCATCTGCAAGGAAATAAAACCTTAAAGTTAGTTAAACAAGGTTAAAGAAGGCATCGTTAATGGAATAAGGAACCCTCCCCCACCAGCGTGGGCAGGCATCCACTCAGAGAGCAGTGGAAGTAAGTGTTGAGGCATTAGAAGTTAAAAACTTCTCCCTAAGATTGAGAAACAAGATATAAAAAAAAAAAAGACCGGAGGCCGGTTCGAAAAAAGTCATTTTGAACAAAAACTGGAAAGAAAGGTGCGTCCACGAAGACAAGAAGGGGAGGACAGTCCTTTAGAAGTCCACAAGGGATGCTCTAAAAGTAAGGGGGCGGGAGAGATCTTAAGGACCTCGCCGAGAGGTGTGTGCGCGGTGCGCGAGGCAGGTGAAAAGAAAGGCGAAGGGTGCGTTGGAAAAAGGTGGGCGATTTCAGCGTTCCTGAACAGAGGAAAGAAAAAGAAAAATCCGTCGGAATGGAAAAAAAGAAAAAAGGTCTGTGCGACCAAGGGGCGGGGTGGGATAGAGCGGGCAGAAGACAAGAGTGGGACTAAAAATGTTTGGCCGCGAGGAAAGGTGTTAAAGGAGGTCATTCGGATTGATGGTAAATGGCGGAGGGAAGCTGATCATTGGGGGAAATATCGACGAGGAATAGAGACAGGAAAAATAGTCACTCGAGAAAGCACTGGGAAGTAAGGTTCCGCTAGGGAAAAAGCAACAAAAGGAATCAAAGGGTGAGGAGGGATTGGGGGAACGGTCGTCACGAGGGGAGAAACGGCAGTGCGGCTGTCCATCTGGAAAAAAAAAAACCTCAAGGACGCGGGAGAACTCAGAACTCGACCAGACAAGGGCCAAGAAGGGGAACTTGGGGTGAGAGGGTATGGCTCGTTAAAAAAAGGGAGAAAAGGGGGTGGAGAAGGAAAAAGATGAGGCATCTCAACCTCACTGAAACAAATTTAGTCAATTTGGTCCAGAAATCCTAAGAAAAAGATAAGAGAAACCGAAAAGAAAGAGAATCGGAGAGAGGAAGAAGGGATGAGAGGAGGGGGAAAATCCAACCGACAAGGAGAATAAGAGGGGGAGGTAGGGAAAGTCGGGGGAGGGGGGGGGACAGGGGGAAAGTAGTCAGAAAAAGCAGAGGGAGAGAGTAAGAGAAAAGGATGGGAGAGTAGAGGAGAAAGGAGGAGCAGAGGGATGGAGAGGCGGGGATCTGAACCCATCAAAACGCAGAGCGTGGTGGAATAGGAGATAGAAAAGGACAAGAACTGGCGACATGAGAGGAGGAGACAGATGAAGGCGAGGGGAGCGAACGAAAAGAAAGCGAAGCAAAGGAGGGAATCGAGGAGAGAGGAGAGACAAAAAGATGGACACCACAGACATGAGAAAGATAGGCAAGGCGGAAAAATAAGGAAGAGGAAGGGGAGAGAGGAGAAGGGGACATGGGTGGGGCTACAGATGAAAAAAAGGGGGGTTGAATAAGTGGATGTTGCTAGGAGGACGTGAGAAAGCTTTGCAGGTATGTAGGATTAAGGTGGGAAGCGAGGGGGAGGAGAAATAGAGTGGGGCAGAAGAGGAGGGAGGGGAGGGAAGAAAGAGGGGGGGGGAGGCGGAAAAGTGTTGACTCAGGGAGAGCTGAGCTATGGGGGGAAGGGGGAGAGAATGATAACAGATAGGAAGTGTGGGGGGAGGGCGCCGGAAGGGGTAGGATAAGGAAGGTGAAGTAGGGGAAATGGTGAGAGGTGGGGAGCAAGCACAGAGAAGAAGGATAGGGAACAGAAATGGAGAAAGGAATAAAGGGTATAAAAAAAACTAAGGGGAGGTGGGGGAGTGGGGAACAGGGGGGAGGGGGGAGGAAATAGAGAAATGGAGGGGAGATAAATGTGAGAGGAGAGGAGGAGTAAGGGGAGGAGGACACAGAAGTGGTAACTTGGGGCGAAGGATGGGGGAAAAACGGGGAAAGAACGATCAAAGGGTACCAGGCGGTCGCCCACTGGGGGGGGACGGTCTTTTAATAGGAGGATTAGCAGACCAAACTTCTCATCTTCACCAAGGAATCCCTCTAGCCAGGCAGCATTGGGGGGGATGAGGGGGGGGGGGGGCCAAAGGGGGGGGGACCAGTAATTCCGGGGGAAAGACATGAAACGTTAAGGAGGGTAGGGGTGGACCTTCAAATTATTTCAGAACGATTGCATTACAGAGAGGAAGCTGGAGTAGTCACAAAGGAAAGCAGAAGGTGTCGGGGGGAGGGGGAGAGGGAAAGGGAAGGGGTGCACATGTCAAAAGTTTTTTCGTCCCTAAAGGAGGGTACAAGAACGAACGAAGAGTACGAATGAAAAACAAAAGAAAGAGAAGAAAGGACGAAACGTCACAGAAGACAGTAATGACCTCCAAATAAAAATTGCTGAGGGGGGGAGGCGCAAAGGACGCATTTGTGGGAAAGAGCAGGAGAAAAGGGAGGAGGAGTCGGGGTGCGAAAAATTGGGGGGGGAGACAAGAACCAGAAGAAAAGGTGAAAATGCGTGGTCAAAGCGGAGCAAAAAAAACACTCCGGTGGGGGTTAAAGGGCGACGGTGAGAAAGAAGTAAGGATGAGCAACTATTCGCAACAGGAAAAATAGAAAGGGGGCGGGCCTGAACGCGATGCAGGCCCGAAGCCAAACAGCCGGCACTGCGAAGAAACCGGCTGAGTAATGGAAATATCAAAAACTCGCGCACAACGGAGTGCAGTCGCGCGATAGTTAAGCTGGGCAAAGGGTCCGAGAGTGACGATAAGAACATAAAGAATGCAAAAAGCGGGTAAAAAAAAAAAGGAACTTTGGGGTCACCCAGAAAAAAGGCCCAATAAAGTGAAGTTTTCACGCATTGGCTGAATCAAGCAGACAATTTTGGGGGGGAAAAACAAGCTGTGGCGAGGGGACTAAGGACCGCACAAAAACCCAAGCTGACCAAGAAGAAATGCAAACTGCTAAAAAAAAAAGCGATCAGGGGCCGAGGAAATTTGGGGGGAAGCAATGATTGTGCGGGGAGGGTTTGGTAAAAAAAACCTCAGTTTGGGTGCAGTGATGGGGCGTATCCGGCCATTCAGGGGTATGAATAAAACAAGCTGAAGAAAGGAACCTTAAGACGGAAAAATATTAAGGTTAGAAAAGGAAAACAAAGGTGCTACTCGACCGCCTGACCGGGTCACCCTGGCTGGAGCAATGGAAACGCCCAAAACAGGCTTGAAGTTGATGATGGGGGCGATTTCCCAGGAACCCAGCTCGGGAACTTTTTGAAAGACCTCGCGTTCCGGCCCACGGGATTGGTAAGGGGCG
>Ga0179593_1472381_pt1 | contig 10961 bp, 14 predicted proteins | sample CZODoug2_1_08_16_FD_185931 | JGI IMG/M metagenome (GOLD analysis project Ga0179593, IMG submission 185931) | Vadose zone soil fungal communities from Angelo Coast Range Reserve, California, USA - CZODoug2_1_08_16fungal (PacBio error correction) | ecosystem: Environmental > Terrestrial > Soil >...
AAGGCAAGGAACGAGAATCTTGACTTGAAAAAAAAAAAAAAACTTTTTTCGCTCCGAAATGAAGAAAAAAAGAAGGGTGTTTGTCAAGACGAGAATGGAGGGCCATCGAAGGCCAGCAACAAAGGAAGAAAAGGGTGGGGAAAAAGACGAAAGGTAAAGGGTGGAGACCAAACCTGTTTCCAAGGCTTAAGGGTGAGGGGAAGGGAAAGAATTCATGTTTCCTCTCAAAAAGGAAAGGAGAAAGACGTGTGATGGCCAAAATTCGCCTGGGAGGTTGGAGGTGGAGCGACTTTTGGAAAAAAATAACGTGTTGAGCGCAAACGGGGACTTAGGACAATTTTTGACCTTAAAGAACTGGAGAGACTTTTTCTGGGTACGAGGAAACTTCATGACCTTAGAGCTGCGGAAGATGTGGGGAAGGCTTGCGATCTTAATATTATTGGATTTGGCAAACAGGGCTCACGTCAATTGAAGGAATGAGTGCAAACAAAGAAAGGTCGAAAAAATCAGGGCATGAAAAGGGAGTACTGGATTGGGGGGGGCAAAAAGGAAACAATAACAACCACAAAAGACAGCCAGTGGAGGTAAAATAACACAGACAAGCAAATCCAGGAAGAGTATCAGGAGGAGACAACCAAGCGAAAAAAAGACCACAGGCGGGAGGTTGCTTTGAGGGCGAAGATTTTGTTAAGAAGTTGGGTGGAGGCCTCCGCAAAAGAAATTCCAAAATCGGTAGAACACAGAATGGCACCCTCAAGGGAACCTCTATTGAGGGGGGGAAAGGGGGACGTTTGACTGTACAATGGGGGGACGACCATCTACAAAATTCACAGAAAAGGAAAAAAAAAAAAGAGGGTATTGGAAAGAAAAGACTGCAAAAATGGAAAAAAGAGGAAGTGGGGAAAACTCCGGGACCAAAAAGGGGGTGGAAGACCGGGAAAATGTAAATGGGGGAAACAACAGGGTGCAAAAAAGATCACGGGTTCCACACTTGAGGGGTTTGCAAACGGGGGAAGGAGCAAGAGCGAACGCACAAAAAAAACAAACCAGAACAATCAGCGGGAAACCCCGCAATCGAAAAACATTTTCCTCAAGAAGGAATTTCAAAGAGGAGAACTAAAAAAAAAAAAAACTGGGGGCCAATCCGGCAGCTGGGATCAAAAAGAAATTCCACTCAGCTGGGGGGGGGGGGGGGGGGGGGGGTTAGGGGGAATCCAAAGTTCAGATCATCAAAGGGGAGGCAGATCATGTCTTGTCGGCCCCATTGGAAAACTCTGAAAGGAAGAAAAAAGGCTCAGGGATTGTGGTGAAAATAAGGTCCAAACAAATTGTGGCCGGGGCCCCCGAAATCAAAGCACATGAGGTATGATTGGGGTCCGGAGAAAAGCTTATTGTGGAAAAAAAAAAAGTGTGAAAGTTCCCCAAAAAGGAAAGACATACGTGGGCCGGCGCGGAATGGTCTGTCCAATCACAGGCAGAGGCGTAACAAGGGGGGGGAAGGGGGTGGGGTGGTGCATGGGTGGAAAAAAGTTGTGGTTGGGGGGGCAAAAAATGACTGGGGGGGAAAATTCAAAAATCTAGGTAAGTGTGTGGAAGCCTGCCAAGGAAAGAGTACAACCGTCACTTTTTCTGGAGGGGGTCAAACCGGAGAGTTAATGGGGCAGGAAAACTGGTCAGCTTTTGGTGGGACCAGCGACGCCCAGGAGTTAAGTAAAAAGTGAGCGGATGTGGGTTGCTCTAAAAGAAAAGGGAAAAAAAAAGGAGTTGCAGCGGGGATTGGATTCGGGTCACGCGAAACAAACCGAGTGGAAAAAATGGTTTAACTGGAGGGACAAGAAGTAACGGTCAGCTCAAGGACCAGTTGTGGTGTTGGAAAAAAAAGGCCAGGAATGGTCAGGGTGGGGGACAGAAAAGGGGGGGAATGGCGGTGCTATTGGGATAAAATTCCGGTGCAACGGGGCAAATTCGGGAAAATGGGAAAGGTTATGATTGGGAGGGAAGAGGGGTTCTCCGCCCCCGAACGGGGGGGAAAAAGCACCGGGGGGGCAGGAAGAAAAAAACCATTGTGAAAGAAATAAACCCTATTGTGGAAAAAAAAAAAGGGGGGGGGTGGGGGGACGGGTTAAAACGGGGAAAAAACAAGAGGGGGGGGGTCGGTGGAGAATCTAAAAGCAAACGAACCGCCGGGAAGGACACAGAAAAGTGGTTCACTTGATTAAAGGGGGGGTTGGGGGGGGGGGAGAGGGACTCTGAGACTAAAAGTTTTTCAAAAGCGTTGAGGAGGGGAAAGAGGGGTTGAAAAAAGGGGTGAACACAATCCGTGAAAAACGTGAAAGAAAAGGGACTGGCAAATGGAGTGGAAAAAACAGTTGGGGGTACAGGAAACGTTATAAACCCAGAAAAGGACGCCACATTGGGAAAGGGAGGAAGAACAAAAAAACGTGGAAAAAAGCAAAACGGCAAATACGAGTGAAAAAAAAAATCACGGTTCACCGGGAACGTTGTGGTGAAAGTGCTGAAACCTTAGCAACTCAATTTAAAAAGTAGTCAGATTTGAAAAAGGGTAGGGAGGAGAGAAATCTGAGGTTATGACGTTCTCCTGCATGTGTCAAAAACGATCTTTAGAAAGGTTGAAACACTTTCCTCAACCGGCGCAACCGCTGAGGAGATGAATCTGTCTCAAAAAACACAGAAAAGGACAAGAAAAAAGAGGAAAAAGGGTTTCGGGGCCCGGGGGGGAAACAAAATGGGACATGAAAAACAAACAGACGGGTCCTAAGGGCAAAGAACATCTAAAAAAAAAAACAAAAAACGAAGGCCGAAAAGGAGAAACGCGGGAATTTTCTTGTCGGGTGGTTGCTTCAGCAAGTGTTAGTGAGCCGTTGGGCCAAGGAATCAACAAATGGAAAAAGCGGATGTGTTCGGGAACTTTGGGGGCATCATGAAGTGCTGGAGAAAAATTAACGTGGTAAACAAGTTTGTAAAAATCTGCCAAAAAAACTGGGGGCAAACTAATAAACTGTGGGCCCCTTGGGAGGAGTGGAAAAATACGATTGGGTCGGGAAGCAGCTCGGAAGGAAAAATGCATAAAAGCAAAATATAGAACGACAAAGAAACCGAAAAAAAAGGGAGGGTGAAAAGAGAAAAAGAAAGGGCGCGCGCCTGAGCACGGATCAATGAAGAGTTCGACGTTCCCTACAATTCGTACGTTGCAAAGCTCACCAAGCCCCCCTTTTCGGGGAAAAGAGTGGCACTGAACGAGCCTTGTGTTAAAACGAAGTAAGAATCAGAAAGAAAACATGAAAAAAAAGTGGCATAAAAAACGAGCTAAAGGTTTGTGGAAAAGTGGACAAAACAGAAGCAAAATGCGGGAAAAAGAATAAATAACCCTCGCAAATGAGGGGGACTAATAAGGAGTTTCGTGGCTATTTACGGGTGAAAAAGGAGTTTTAGGGTTGGGGCAAAAAATAAGGGAAACCCCTCGTTGGGGTGGTAGTTGTAGTTTGAAGGTCAAGAATTTTGGGGGAACGAGAAACGAAGGGGGAACCGCTTTTGGGGGAATGTGGTCGCTGGCTGGGCAAAGTTCATAAGAACCCGAACATCGAGGTCGGGGCAAAACAGCTCAAAAAAAAAAATACAGCATCCCCTGTGAATAAATGTGAATGTAGGGGGCAAGAGGTGTTCAATAGAAGTCCCATGAAATTGGGGTAAAGAAGGAGGGAGGAAAAGGGGGGCAGATCCTTGGACCAACAACTTGTGTGTCATTTAACAATAGCGGTGGAGTGGAAAAAATTTGGGGTGGCTGTTGAACCTCGGGGGGGTGGCGTTCGATTTGGGTTGGGTTTGGGGGGTGTTGGGGTGGTGTCTTAGGGTGTTTAGGGTGGGAGTGTTTTTGGGGTTTGTTGGAAGGGCGTGAAAGCAGTTTGGTGGGGTTTGGGTATTGATTGGTTTTTTGGGTTTGTGCGGGGGTTTGGGGTGTGGGAAGCCTTTGGGGGTGGGCAGGTTTTGGTTTTTTTTGTTGGTTTTTGGGGTATATTTTTTGGTGGGGAAAGCGTTTTAGGGTTTGGGGAGGAGGGGTGTGGGCGGGGGAGTCTGTCGGTGGGGGCTGTTATTGGGGGGAGGTGGTCTCGGGGCGGTGGTTGGGAAGGGGGGGGGGATTTTGGAGGGTTTGTGATTTTGGGCTGTTGGTTGTTGTGGTTTGTTGGCGTGTTTGGTTGGCTGGGTAGGGTTTGGGAGTGTTGGGGGATGCGATGGGCGTCAGCGCAGGGGTTGTGTGGGAATTGGACTGGTATGCGTTGGGATGTTGGGGGGGAGGGGGTGGGGTTTTAAGGATTGGGTTTTGGTGGGCAAGTGTATTTTTTGGTTCGATGGGAGTGGTGGTTGGGGGGGTATGGGGGGAGGGGGGGGGATTTTGTGGGGTTTTTGGGTCCCCAGATTTTATTTTTTTGATGAGCAAACGGAAGAAAAAAGGCGGGGCGTGGAACAAAAAACGGAACAGAGGGAACGGTCCATCCATCAGGAAGCCAAGCGTGATGTTTGTGGGAAAAAAGGTTAACAAGGTGAAACCACGGGGGGACGAGAAATTGGGAAAAAAAACAATGTGGGGGCCGGAACCAGCGACTAAAAAAAAAATGTTCCAACCTTTTGAAAAGGGGATTGTGGGACTGGTCAGGTAAAGGAGAAACCAAAAACAAAGAACATGAGTGGGGTTCGCCGTAAAGGAACAGCAATGGAGGGGTGGGGATGAAAAAGGGTGGGGGGGGGGGGGGCAGCGGCATTCTCAAGGGGTTCTTAAAAAAAAGAAATGGCCGAAACCGGAGTTAACCCCAAAAAAAGAGGCGGGGGGTGTGAAAATATCGAAACAGCGAACAAAACGAAATCCGGGGGGCAGAGAAAAAAAAACAAAACCGGGCGAGCGGAAGGGACGCGGGACGCAGACACGGAGCCACACATTGATGGGTGGTGGAAAAAAAAGACAGGAGAAGCCATTCGCACCGGGGCAGTCTTGCTGTTCGGCAGGAACCAACGCAAAATAAAACCCGCTTTGTAGGGGGGACGCGGGGGGGAGGGGGAGGGAAAGAAGGCAAAACAGCACGGGATGAAGCCCGGGACAAGTTACGTGCTCGTGGAAAAAAAAAAAAAAAAAAAAGAAACGGGGAAAAAAAAAGGGGGAGGGGATCTATGTAAAGCAGAGAATGGAAAGGCAAGCAATACAGAACGGCTGCAGAAAAACAGCTCTAATCTACGAAAGAAAAAAAAAAAAGAAAGGCCGATCTTATGGACACTGTGCATTGACTCACACAATGGATTGGGCGGGGCGTTGCACGCAAAGGGAGGGGGGGGGGCAAAATAACTTCTAAAAAAAAAAACTCCTTTGGGGGTCGACGGACAAGGAAAGCAGAAGTCAGGTTTTCTCGAGGGGGGGGGAAAATGACGAATAGCTGTAAAGACTATTGAATACGAATCTACGAGCAAGTCGACTCGGGTCACAGAGGCGTGGGGGGGGTTGGGGGGTGAATGGGGGCAACTGAACCAGAAAAGTCGGGGGGCGTCAGGCTCCGAACGGGGGCAAAAAGTTGAGAGCATTCGATACAATGGATTCAGGGGAAAAATGGCAGACTAAAGTCCGCAGTGGTGGGAATGCAAAAAAAACGGACCACGAAGGTAAGAAAATCTTCTAGGTTGGGGGTAGAAAAAAAATATTTAAAGCAGACGTTTATAAAAGGGGGGGGGGGGAGAAGGGGGGTGAGTGGTGTTTTCTACATAGGGAGCGTAAAGTCCAGACACTATCGGGGGGGGGTGAGGGGGTCGGATGGGTCAGTCAAAGTCAGGGCAAACAACAATTTCACAGGGGGAGATCGGACACGCTGTGCAAAATTTGAAGGAGTAACGGAATTGCGATGCAAAAGAGGGCCGATGCAATTAAAAAACGAAACGTGAACGCAGAGCAGGCGCATGGGGCGATGGGAAAGGGAAAATGAAAAAAACAGCAAAATAAAAACTACACACTCCAAAACTCGTCCTGCCAGCAGCGTTTCGCAACGCTACTTGAAAAAAGGTGGGTTGTCTTAGTGGGCTGTACTTCTTAGATCATAAAAAAAATATAACGATAAAACAGAATGGCTTAAAAATGGTTAGGGGGAGAAAAACTAAAAATCGCGACAATCGCTGTTCAGGGGGCGGGCGTCGAAGACGGGAACCTTAGGACCGGGGCGGGTAAAAAAGGGGAGGTAAGGACGTTCTTAACTGGGCGTGGCCTCAATGGCGGCAAGAAACATGACAAGGGAAGTAGACGAAAGAGGGTGGGCCGTTACACGACTGTAAAAAGTGGGGGCTCCTTTGCTATTGTACTTGTGTGAGGCGATCACCAGGAGAGAGCCAAAGGAGGCGGTTCCCCTCCCAGGTTTCGGGGTATGGAACAAGGGTAAGGGTCGTGGCGTCTGCGTCCGGTAGATGCTACGTAAAAACTCAAAATTATAAATCTGTCAGCTTGCCTTGGAAAAAACTGACGGTGGTCCACTGTGTCGAAAACAAACCCTGGACGTAACGCGAACCCGGTTGACCGCGGCAATGTGCTCACTAGGTTCCAAGGTCTCGGACTGTCTGGTTGCTCTTCAAGATCTGCCTGAGCGCTGGGCAGGTGAATCAGACGACAAAAAAAGAGAAAAGAGATGCGGGGACTCTTGGTCTCGGATTGGTGAAGCAAAGAATGGAAAGGGGTCAGAAAGGAAAGTATCACCTTCGGTCACGGTAGATTTCAAGAGGTAGAGCACGGGGGGGCACGGGAGTTAGAAAAGACTGACTGTCTATGGAAAAAGGGTGCCAGGGGCTTCCAATTAGGGGGGGGCAGCGACAAAGTGGTCAACCCGAGGAGGCAGGGAACTCAGAGGAAGCTAAAAAACAAGAAAACCTAACTGGGAGGATTAAAAGGTTATAGTCACCTTAATAGAATTACGGAGAAAAAAAGGGTTGGGGGAGCAAAAAGATCAAAAAACGAGGTTTCGCTCGCAACGACAACTCGGGGTCAAAATTCTGGATGGGAAAAAAAAGAGGGAGCACAGATCAAAAAAAAGAATGTTTAAAGAGCGGGGGGGGGCCGGGCAGGGGTGGGGCGCCTCTGGTTTCCACTTGACTAAAGTCAGGGATTGAAAAAAGTTCAACGCGCCAGAAAAACAAAAAAAAAAAAAAACAAAAACCACCCTAGACGAAAGAGAAGTCAGATCAGGGGAAAACGGGGTCGGGGGGATGATTCACGTTGCAGTCTGGTTTTCGGGAAACAACGACAGTTGGTGGGGGGAAAAGAAAAAAAAGAGAAAACAGCGTGGGGGCGCGGTGCTGATCGTATTTGGAGCTACTCTTGTGCAAAATTATGCAAGAGAAAAAAGGGGCTCCCCTTGGGGGGGGGGCCAACTCGACAACTTCAGGAGGCGAGTACTGGCAGAAGATGTGAGGGGCGACAGACATTATCGGGTATGGGAACGGCAAAAAAAAAGTAAGGAACGAAAAACGGCCATTGAGGTTGAACACAGTGGAAAAGTAGCGGAAGGGAACTAAGGGGAGTACTGGTGGATTTAAAGACGCCTGTTTGACAATTACACCCCAAAAAAACAAGAGAGGTGGGAGAAGTGGGGGGGGGGGGGGGGCACTGTGAACACTGTTGGGAGCGGATCTACAAAGGCGGGAATGTCTACGGGTTTCTTGGGGTGGGAAAGATTTGGGTTAATTCTGAGGTCCGGATGGACCGCTGAGGGATAGAGGACATAAAACCAGCTGGTGCTGGGCCGGGGCGCAATGGGGTGCAAAACAGAAGGCAAATGGGAGATTAATATCTTAAAACAGGGCAAGAAGGCATAATGGTTGCCAACGCTCCGGTTTTTGGGGGCTCGATCTTTCGAAGTGGGAAAGGAGGGGCAGGTACAAAAAAGAACTTCAAGATTTCGGGGTAGGCAGTGGAAGGCGACACGTCAAGCCTTGTATTGGGGGTTGGGGACAGGGAGCAGGAGGGCGGGGAATCAAATAACGAAATAAAGCATAATCGCGCAACCCTGAGATCGGACTAGCATCTTTCTTCACCTAATGAGGAGGGGGAGAAAAAAAAGGAGGGGTAAGGTTTCATCATACCGGGACAGCAGGGAGGATGCCTGAACGGCTTTTGGGTAATCAAAGTAAAAATGATGTCATCTCATCGGCGTCAGTTCACTACGGGATGGGCATAGGGGGAAAACAACCATGACAAACTCGAGACGATCCGGAACAACAACAAGATTGACGATAAGATTCTAACGTACCACACAAAAGTACGAAAAAAAAATATGTTGGAAAGGCGGGACGAGGAAAAAAAGGTATGAGCGTGTGGTTAAAAAATACCGAAAAAAAACAAGTTGGACGCTTCCGCTCGGTTTGTTAAACGAAAAAGTGAATCGGACGAACACCCCAAATGCCGGAAGCTCAGGGCAAAAGAGCGGGTGGGGCATTTGGGAAACAGGTTGTGGGTGAAAAATTCAATGAATTCTGGAGGGGCGCTACGAAAGGACGAGATCAGGGGGTTGAAGGGGTAATCCGAGGAAATCGGAAAGCTGGCTCAATCGCGTGCAATGCTAAAAAAGGTGCAAGGCCTGCTCGGGCCTACTTCACCACAAAACAAGACAGTAAATAAAAAAGGGTGTTGGGTGGGTTGAATAAAAAAAGGTAGTCGGGGAAAAACGCAAGGGGACATGAAGCTCGACAACAAATTTAAGCGAGGGGCGGGGGGGGGCGGGGGGCATCTGAAAAAAAAAAGGTCTAAGTGTAGTTCAAGTAGGGGTTGACGGTTCAGGTCAACTAAAAAAGTGGAAAAAATAGGGTGGTGGGAACAACGGGATTGAGGGTCCAAACTGCCTGCTAAAAACGCAGGTTGTTTAGAGGCGGGGATTATGGGGGGTGTGCGGAGACTGAGGGGGGCTAGGAGGGGGTCTCGTTCTTTATTGAAAACCACGCGGGGAAATAAGCATAATAGGGTAAGGTGAAGTTGAGTTTGGTCACAGCGAGGGGTTGTCAAATGCCAATGAAAAAGGTCAGCAAAAGACAGACAGAGCACGCCCAAAAAGGCACATCGCTCATGTAGATGGGTAAACGTGGGGGGGTTAAAAAAAGGGAAAGGGCGATCCAAAGAGCAGGTCATGTGTGTGGGCAACGCAGGGAAGAAATAAAAAAGTAGGAAACAGAAAAAGAACTCAAAGATTCGAAAAGTAAACTGGGGGGTTAAAAGCGCGTATGTCAACTTTTTTGGGCAAAAAAAAGGGGGTGGGGGGGGGGTAAAGTGTTGAAGGAGGCCAAAACATAGTGGGTACGGGGTGAACAGTGTTACAAACAAGTTCAGCTTACAAGGGATGCCCAAGAAAAGGAGAAGCAGTCAAAGGGGAGAAAAGGGAGGGGAAAAAAAAGCGATTGGAAATCCTGACACAAGGTCAATGGGGGTCTTTTCCGAAAGGAAATAGAAAAAGGGGAAAAAAAACTCAATAGCGGGAGAGACGGAAGGGGGGGGGGGGAAAAAAACTTTAAAACTGACGTTCAAAAATCACAGGGATTGACCCTGTAAGGAACGTGTGTGACAGTGAGGGAAAAAATTCCGACATGAATCCTAGGTTCTCGGAAAGGACACAGGGGTAGTTCTTACTCATTGCAAAGGCGGGGGGGAGAAAAATATGCGGTCAACTGACAATGTTTTGCAAACTTACTCTTCACAAGGGGGCTCCTGGGCGGAAGTGTGGACTGCCTCAACCCTGGGGAAGATGGCTTGGAATGTAAACAGGCACTGCAACCGATCTGCGAAACACAAAAGAAACAAAAATGGGAAAGTCCCTTTTATGTTTAGGAGGTGTCTCCCTCCAGACAACCCCTCTCCTCTATGGCCCTTAAAAAAAAAATAAAAAAACTGATGGGCCCGGGGGGCATTCTAAGAAAGACCTCACGAAGGTGCAAAATATCACAGGTGCCACTCCGAGATCCAAAAACTCAGTGAGTGCATTTTATGGGGGTTGTAATTTCTATGACGTGGGAAAGGTTCAAGGGGGGACACCTTGTGGTAATGGTGGGGCCAAACTGTTGGGGCTGGGACCACAAGACTGGGTCAAACCGTGGGGAGGGGGGGGCATCGAAGATTGGTCAGCAGGCTCTTGCACGGTCGGTAACAGAAAGTAGGGGGGCCGAAGGAAAAAAAGGTGGGGTTCCACCCAATTTGGAATGTAGGGGGGAAACACGAAATCCGCTATGTGCAGGTCCGCGCGTGTACGAAGAAAGGGGAGACGAAAAGGGGACGAAATCAAATAAAGAACAAAACAAAAACGGGGAGGGGAGGAGGGAAAAAAGGAAAATGAATATTGCCAGCATAAGAAACGCGCAAGGCTGCAGGGAGGCCAATACTGGGTTATCAGTTAAAAAAACAGGAAGAGTCAAAAAGGGGGGGCGCAAGGATTCTTTCGGGACCGCCCCCGGAGGTGTTGAAATCGGAAAGGAAGGGCAGAAATGCACAATCATAACGCTAAACAAACAGGGTGTTGGAAAAACAATAGCACAGTCAAAAGGGAAAAAAAAAACAATCTCAAAAAAAGAATAATGAAAGCGCATACCGTAGAAAAAAAAAAAAAAAAACGAATCAGGGCGGTGGTATGACTGGTTGATTCGGTGGAGTGGTGGGGGCAAGGGACAAGCGGCTAAGTGGTGTTTTTGGGGGGACAAGGGACTAAGGGAAATGGGTGGGTGAGGAATTTCGAAAAAGAAACCGTAATTGCAAAAAAGGGGGGTGGGCAGGGGAGGAATGGTACGGGGAGTAAGGCCTTTATAATACTCAAAAGGGGGACCAGAGGGGCAAGGGGGGAAGGAAAGGAAGGGCAAAATTGGAAAAAAGAAATGTTGAACCGACAGGTAAGTATGTTGGAAACAGGAAGAATGAGTGAAAAAAAAGGCCTACTACATATTGTTAA
>Ga0179593_1482498_pt1 | contig 10961 bp, 15 predicted proteins | sample CZODoug2_1_08_16_FD_185931 | JGI IMG/M metagenome (GOLD analysis project Ga0179593, IMG submission 185931) | Vadose zone soil fungal communities from Angelo Coast Range Reserve, California, USA - CZODoug2_1_08_16fungal (PacBio error correction) | ecosystem: Environmental > Terrestrial > Soil >...
TGGGTGGTGGCCTGACCAGGAAAAAGGTTTGGGCTCCCATTAAACTGGGAAAACGATGAAAGCTGTGGGTAAGGGCAAAAAAGTGGCGATAGGATAGCCAAACCCGGGGGCTTGTTTCATTTCTTGAAACTAATGGGGCAACTTGAAAAAAAAAAAAAACACATGAAGGGTGCCGCGAAGACGTTGAAAGCTGAAATCCCCAAAATGCAACCGATGACCGGCGCAACGTAACAAACAAAAAGGGTTCAAGGAAGCTAGGGGTCTGCCACGGCGCAACCCGGACGGGCAGAAAAGAGCCAAAAACTCAAAATGTTGGTTAAAGGTACCCGAAAATCTCAGAAAGAGAAGGAATGGGGCTCACGGCATGGGCCACGGGGGCGACGAGCTGGAAAAAAAACGAGGGGGGGGCGCGGAAACCGCCAACGAATTACCCAGAAATTTTGAAAGAGGGAAAGGGAAACTGGGAGACCCACAACCAGGCCGACTTCCACCGAAAGGAACGCAAAATTCAGTCCCTGAAGGGAAAAAAAAACGACAGCGGCGCACCGCTCCCGCGAAAGAAGCAAGTAACCCGAGGGGGGAGTCCAGCAGACCGGCTTTGTCCCAGAAGTCTTGCAATCTGAAAAAGGCCAACAATGACGGTGTGCGAAGGCCCAGATTGAAGTCACGGGGGGAAAACAAAATACTAGCCAAGTGGCTTAAAGTAGAACCCGAGAGAAAGTGCTTGTCAACAAGAACAAAAAAAGTGATGGATCAAGTAAGAAGTAGAGTGTGGGGGGGGAGTCGAGATGGTAAACACCGAAGGAACGAAATTGAAAAAAAACAAAAAAGTCCGTGCTGTGGGGGGAAGACAAAGGCCGGACGCCTCACAATTGCCTTGCACCAGTTTGTCTGGCCCCCCAATACCTTTTGGGACCACGACGGAAAAAGCAAAAAGCGACCGAACGGAAGTACGCGGGGAGAGGTTTTGGTTCGCGGGGAGGGGGAGCGGCGACGCCAACAAAAAAACACCACTAAACTTCATAATGCAGCCGCTTAAAGAGACGGAAAGCTGGGGAAAGAGGGAAAAACTTTTTAGAACAGGAAAACGGCAGTCTCCCATGAAACAAATTTCGCCCAAAAAGAGTCCCAGATGACCTTTTGAAGGAGCCAACGAAAAAAGGGGCCAGAGGGGCTAAAAATGGGGGGGGGGGTGGGGAAATCAACCGAAAACGGCAAACCGGGAATCAAAGAAGAAAAAAAAACCGACCAATGGATGGAAAAACCAACGTGGGCACAAGCACTGGAAAAAAATACAAAATGGTTTCCATCAAGAAAAAGAAAAAGAAAACTTTTGGGTCACTGCAATCCCGTTTTTTTTTTGTTAGTGGGACTTTTTGGTGGGGAAAAGGACAGATTTTGGTTTTCGCGTGGGGCGGGGTGGGGGGAAACAACGGTTTACAAAACCCTTAACAGGGACGTCCCGGCCGCGGGAATCATCAAGAGAAAGGGGAGGTTCACATTTTGGAAAAGTAGCTCGGCCGCTGGGGGGGGGTAGAAATAACAAGGAAAAAAGAGAAACGAATACCTGATCGCCCTTCGGCCAACAATAGGTGGTGTAGGACAGGCTCAGACCTCCGGTGTAGGGCTTGAAGATGCCCAAAGGAAAAAAAAAAAAGAGAGACGCTACCCAGAATTTGGGCGCAACTTAAAATCAAAAAAGGGGCACGGAGGCCAGCAAACTTTTGGGGGGGGCTCCCCGGGGCCACACACTGGAAAAATGCATCTGAATCCATCGGTTTGTGTGCCCGGTGACTTATCCAAAGACAAAGGGGATGTTTCATATTACTTGGTCTGGTGTCGGCTGAAGGCAAATCCAAAGCAAAAAGACAACTTGCAAAAAAAAAGAAAAACCTGACACCGAAGGCGGGGGATGGTCCAAACACCCCCAAAGACCAAAAACCTTTTTGGGGACGGTGCTGCCTGACAGACCTGCTGGGTGACTGAAAAAAATTAGAGATTAAGGGGGCTACACATTTCTCAACCAAACACCCTGGCAAGGGTCGCCTCTTTTTTTGGGAACAACAGCGGGCGTATTTTGGAACCAGATAAAGAAAAGACTAAACTGCCCCAGCCAGCCGCCAAAGTTGGGAACAAAAGAAACGGGTGTTGGCATTCTCTGGGTGCACACCCTTCCGGGAAAAAAGGGGGGATTGGGCCGGCAGTTTTTGGTTTTCCAAACTCTTCCGGCAGAGCCAACATTTTATTTGGTTTTGAGACCCCGGGCCTTTCTCTAAACCGGCACCAAAAGCCCCCCAGAAACATACACGTACAAAGTGTGTGGGGCGGAGTAAGCAACGAAAAAGGAAGGTTGGTTGGTTGTTGACATACTGGGGGCAACAAAAAAGGCACAACTCTCCGCCAGCTTAGTCCGGCCCCCCTTTTGGGGTTTTGCCTTTGGGGACCCGTGTTAGAAATAGCAAACCGTCCCAGCGGGCTGGGGGGGGTGTTTTGGTGGAAAGAGCCACCCTCGGAGGTTATAGCTTTTGGGGGGTTTTTGATCCAAGCGGCGGTCAACCCAAGGAAAGGGGGGTTTTTTTTTGGGGGGTTGGACGTTCAACGGGGAAGGCCGAAGCCAGTTTAAAAAAGCCCCCTCCCAGGAGAAAAAAAAGAAAATTGAAAAATTCGCCTGAGCAAGATGAGGCAAAAGGGCTCCGCAACTAAAACAAGTCCTCCCTATCAAAACAACAAACTGGGGGGGGGGGAAATTTAAGTAAAAAGAGAGAAGATAGCTCGGGGCTTCCCAAAAAATAAAAGTCAGAAACCCGGTTAGGCCGAAGCCCGGTGTAAAATCTGAGGAGCGAATGCCCATGAGACTGCACACAAATTCCAAGGGGGGAGAAGTCCAACAGCGGCGCCAGAGAGACAGAAAAAAGGAATGAAAACAATTTTTTTTGCATGATTTTGCGACTTTCCCCCAAGAGCTTCAGAGGACCAAAAAAACCAGATTGGCAAAAAAAAATGGGACTTTCGCAAACCTGCACAGATCGAACAGCAGGGTTGTATTGAAAATACAAAGGGGGGGCCGGGTGGGCCTTTTGTGGGCCGGTTAGAAAGCCTCTGGGTCGAATAAATCGCTGGAAAAACCGAGAGACCGAAAAAAATTCCACCAGGGAAAAGAAAAAAAGGGGAAGAGAAATGGTGGGTGGAACGGAAACTGGCCGGTCGTTGCGGGGGAAAGTCCCGAAAAGGTCTGTGTCACCAAACCCGGCGGGGGTTGGGGGGTCTAACCAAAAAAAACAACGCAGTCCCAATCACGGCCCTTTTGTGGGGGGGGGGGAGCGGCGGGAATGAATGTAAAATAGAGCAATTCAAGGAAAATCGCAAAGTAAAAAAGGACAGGGAACTGCCCAAGGGGTCGGGCTGACGAGCACAATCTCACCGAAGAACTCGGGGACGGGTAAACCAATGGCAAAGTGGGTAAGGACTTGCTTTGGATGACTTCCAGGGGGAGAGGGGAAAAAGACTGACCCCCCCGTCATCAATAATCCCACGGAGATCAAAAAAGAAAAATCAGAACTCAGAAACGCAAAAAGCAGTTCGAATTGCGTGGTTGCCCCCCCGGAATTCGGACAGAAAGGCAAAAAAGACGTTGGAAGCGGCGTGGAAACCGCCACTTTTGATAGGGAGGGGGTGTTTCACGATGGCCGGAAATCTCAGCCTCGAACGGAGAGTAGAATAAAGAAACGGAGCCACTGGTAATATAAACAGGCGCAAATAAAAAGGAAGGATCAGGAAAACCCGAGGTTTTGTCACAAAAGGCCGGATGGCGCAAGGGGTTGGGGGAAAAAAAAACTAGCAACGTAGGTTTGATGAAAGAAACAACCGAGCGTGGCCACTTCCGAAAATTGGATTAGAAACCCGCCGCACGAATCCCCCAGAAAAAGGGGGACAAAAAAGAAAAGAATACCAACTGAACGAGGGGAGTGGGGCCAATTGTGGGGTGGTTCCGGTTCTGGAGGAAAATTTTGGAGTAAAAAAAAGTGGGGAAGCTGCGGGAAATGTAGGGAACTTGTGGGATCAAAGGGGAGGGGGTGGGGGGGGGGAAGTCTGGAGGGGGGGACACGTGAACGAGAACAGTGGAAAGCCCAACCTGCTTTTGAATTCAGGACTCAAAAAGATAGGACTTAGTGGAGGAAAAGTGGGGGGGGTGGGGGTCTAGGGAGACATAACTAGGACCTTCCAATCAGGTGTTAAAGTGTCATCACTGCCAGCGGATGAATGGCAGGGACATCATGAAGGGGGGGGGGGGTTTGTTGGTTGGGGGCTGGGAGCACGAGTGTAAAAAAGAATGGGGAAACAGTAAAGAACGAATCCTAAGGGGGAGGTGGGGGTTGCGTGGAAGGGTCGAAATTTTAGGTGATAACCCAAAAGGGGGGAAAAAGGGGTGGTCACAAAGGTGGGGGGGGGGGGGGGGGGGGTTGAAAAGAGAGAGAAAACAAAAAAGCCAGGGAAATCCTAAAATGGCTTGGCCCTTAACGTAAAATTTTGGGAATCGAAAAAATCACGATCGCGAAAGGGTTTGGGTATAGGGTGAAGGATTGTCCAGCCACGGTGAATCCTTGGTGGCACCAAACACTTTCTCCTCGAAAGTCTAAAGAGAAAAAGGGTTATTATTGGTGGGCAACAAAAGGATCGAAAACACTCGTCGGGCCAAAACACCCAGGGGGATGCCGCACCGGTGGGAGAGGGGGAGAAATTTTTTTGGAGGGGAAAAAAAAAAACGGCCCAGTGGTTTTTTTGGCAGAAATCGACGGCCTTACACCCGCCGACGCTTTTGAACCCTGCGGCAGGTGGGGGCCTACTAAATTTTCAACGGAAAAAAAGAAGGGGGGAACTGGGGTTGTGGAACGCCTTGGACGGAAGAGACGCAAAACCCGAGGGGTTTGCCTTCCGAAAATTGCAAAGGAAGAAAAAAATGGGTTTGAACGTGGACGGTTCGGCAACCGGCAGAAGGAAAAAGAATCCGCGAACCAAAGTCAAAAAATCGCGGATTTCAATCGCGAGAGAAAATTTTTTCCCCGGTAACTTGTAAAAAATGTGTGAGTCCAAGGGGTAACTTCTTTTCCGCGCGGGCGCCAGCAAAAGGAAAAAAAAGTGGGTGTCCCGTTGGGGGGGGACTCCGTAAATGCACAAAACAAAACCAGAAAAGCCCGCAAACAAATCAGGGCCAGTGTTGGGATTTTTTTTTTTGGCGGAAAGCGTAAGACTAAAGGGAAACTTCCATGGCCAAGGTCCTAAAAAAGAAACGCCGCCGGCTAGAAAAATCGCCCCCGCGGGAGAAGAAAAACCGCCACTTGATCGGTTTTGGCCAGGGCGGGGGAAAAAAGGGAGCCCAACATTCCGGGGGAGAACCATCTCTCAAAAGAAAAAAAAGAACAAACAACACCCTGAGGATGAAAAATGATGGTTGGTGCACCCAACCAAACCAAAAAAACTCCCTCTTTTCACATTCAGAACCATGGAACGATCAAACGGGGGACCAGAAAAGGCACGCGACCGATAGTCTAGAGGGCGCTTGTCCTTCCTTTGAAAGCAAAAAAACAAAAAAAAACTTGCCATTAAGTTGTCGCGAGCTTGACATGGAGCACAAAAAAGAAAGGGACAACAAGGCGGCCAAAATCACACGCACGGAACAAATTGGAAAAAAGGGAGGAAGAAGGCTGCGGCCGCTACTTCAGAGAGGGAAAAAAAAAAAAAAAACCCGGACTCAACCAAGGGAAAACAAGAAAGGAAAAAGACCCGACTAAAAATGGGGAAAGAATTGCCGCATGGAACCCGGTGGAAACAGGGGGCAAACATTCAGAACACACGAACGGCACGTAATCCAGATTTTTGCAATCGAGGGGATGATTCCCCCGAATAGCTTCCCCCGCAGCGTGCCACGAAACTCGATTGAAAGAAAGGGAAATATCACTCCGCAGCGGCAAGCCTCAAGAGGAAATCAGACCTTCCCACCCTATTTTGCGCAAGCAGGCCATTTTCAAAAAAAGGAACTTCATCTCCAAATCAGGAATCAACGGCTGGGCCAAAAAGGGGGGTCTAATCCAGAAAGTACAAAATAAAGGGGTCAGGATGACCTGACGAGGATAAATGGGGGAGCACACAATAGCAAACGTGATCAAGGGGTAAAGACGTGGAGGCATCGGATTAAGGGATGTGAGATCGCCCGAATCCCAGGCCAAACAAATTTCAACGGAAAAAGGGAAACGTCGGAACTCGCCCATCGTGCACAGGTTCAAAGGGGAGGGCAATCACGCAGACAAAGAAGGAAGAAGAAGTTTTGGAACGCGGCGACGGCAAAACTCTCACCACGGGGATTCGCAAGAGCGGGTTTTTTGGGTTAGCGACGTTGAAAACTAGAAAGAACTCCCAATCCCCTAAACGTTCCCCCAGCCTGATCGACAACCAAAAAAAAAAGAAATAAGAAAAACAGTCTACACGGAACGAGAGGAAGTGGTGGGGCGACAAGGAAAAAACTAAAGGGGTCTAGACGACCCACCATTAAGCACTTTTTTCTGGGGAAGGGGTGAAAAGAACTCCAAAACTAAAGGGGGGCCCTCGTTTTTTTTGGAAGAACCTGGGGTGGTGCTCGGGCGAAACCAAAAATCCCAGGAGAAAACCCAAAAAGAAAGTGACCAGAAATATAATCCTTACAGCAGTCTTACCCCGAAAAAGAGGCCCCAGGTCGGGACAAAACTTCAAAAATCACAAAAGGGTGTTTTTAGTCCACCACACACCCTGTTGGGGGGGAAAAGCCAATTTGGGGGGTTTCCGTGGGGAAGGGGGGGGGGACAGCAAAAAGGGGGTGGGTTGCCGGAGACAAGGGGCCACGTAAAACGGCGCTTTTAAAAGCGACGTGTCCCCCGGCTTCTTTGGAAGGAGAAAAGCGGCAGCAGGGGGAAAAGGGCTCGCGAATACCAAGAAAAAAAGTAGAGGTCCAAACTGGCTTTTCGGAACCAGAGTGTTCCCTTGACAGATCAAAAAAAGATGCTTATGGGGACGTTTCACGGGCTAGGATGGAAGGGACAAGCAAAAAAAAAAAAAAAAGGGAGTCGGTACCTCAGGAAATGGGGGGCCGGCAAAGCTGAAATCCACACTTTTTTTATACGGGCGGGCCCCCAACGACGGGGGTGGTGGCTCAGTCACACGGGGGAAAACCACAGAAGGATCGCAAACTTTCGGGTTTGATTCTGGGGTTGGGGGGACCTTTTTTTTTTGAGGGGGTGCTCTTCGCGGAACGTGGGGTGGGAGAGAAAAGAAGCCGGGCCAGCTTACTTGCCGAAAAAGGGAAAAAAAAAAAGATGTCCAATTTCAGAAAAGAAACGCATGACAGCGTTGAAAAGTGGGAGTCCACCGCACCAACCCGTTGAAGACATGCCAACCCTTTCACATGGAAAGGGGGGAAAACCCCTGAACAGAGAGGAGAAGACAGCAACCGACACGAGGAGAACGCCCCAAAAAAAAAAAAAACAACTAAAAAGGAACTTTGGGTAACTCCAGGTTGGTGGGGCAACAAACCACCGGTTTTGGAAACCAAGCCGACGGGGAAAACAGGGGTGGCATCCGCGCAAGAAAACAAAGGGGGACAAAAGGTTTTTGAAAAAAAACGGGGGGTTTTTTCCCACAACAAAGAATTTGGGGAGGGTTCTCGCATAGTGGGATTTGCCCTTTTTTCCAAAGGGGGTTTGGTTTTTTTAAAAGCGGAGGGACACAGAGAAAAAAAAAGGGAAGGGGGGTTCAACAGCGGCCCTTTAGCTAAAGGAAAAACAAAGGCCGCAGCCAGCTGGTTAAACTTACCTCGCCTGGTTTTTCGTAGTAAAACTGAAAAAAAACTGTTGGGTTTTGGAAAAAAACGGGCCGCAAAAACAGCAGACCAAAGGCTAAGCCCAAAAGCACCCCACAACCTATTCGAAAAAAAAAAACGGGTGAAGTTTCTACGAATAATCCGTCCCCACACCGTGAAGGGGGGGGGGGAAAAAAGACCAATCTGGCCGCACCCTTGTTGAATCAAGAAGCCCCAAGGGGGGGGAAACAAAAAGTGTTTTGGTACGGTTTGTTGAACAGGGGGAACAAGTTCAGGCGATTTTCTCACCCATCACCTCGCGAAGTTACAACAAAACAACTAATTGCTTGAGGCACCGTCTTGGAAAACAAAACTATCGGAGGCTAAAAAAAAAAGAAGGGGGGAAGAAGGAAAAAAAGAGGAGGATTAGAGGAGGCAAAAAAAACGGACTGGGCAAGAAAGACTGGCGGATTCGATGCCCTGTGAATCAGAGCAAGCAAGGAGCCCAGTAACCGCCAAGAAAGCCCCCCGCTGGGGGGGGGGAGAACGAAAAACAGCGCAAAAAAGAAGAGAATCAAGAAAAGTGAAGATAAGAACAGGGGGGGTTGAACAATTCCGGCAAGGGTGCCTTCGCAGATTTGGTCAGAGAGAAGTGGTCGCCAGAAAAGAAAAAAAAAAAAAGTTTTTCAAGCCACGACAGCCGACTCTCTAAAAAAGAGAAGTACCCACCCCCCATAAGCGGGCCTGGAACACACCATTTGGTGAAAATTGAAAGACCGCCTGGCGACATAAAGAGGAGAAGAAAAAAAAGAGGAAACCAAACAATGAACAGAAATCCAGGGGAAGAGAAGGAAAAAATTGTGAAAACCCAAGGTAAACTTTCCTCCTGCGGGGAGGCGAGAAAAAGGCCGCGGGCCAAACTGTCAAAACAAATACGACCCGGCGGGTGGCTTAACAACCAAAAGAGCGGCACCAGAAAAAAGAAGAGAAGGTGGTTGGCCGCGCCCGTTAGAAATGTAAAGAAAAAATATCAGGGGATGAGAAGCAAAGGAACGCCCCCAGTGTCACGCTGAACAGTCCAGCCAAACCCAACATCGGAAATGCCACATGGGCAAGGGGAGGAATTTTTAATCGTGAAGGTGCGTTTAATAAGAATTTTTGGAGGGGACAGTTCAGGAGGCCGAGCGCAAACGAAACCAGAAAAAGTGATCACAAGCCAAGACGCCAATCGTGGGTGCCCCCGTGGGAAGAAAAGGAACAAAGAAACTTGTGTGGAAGCGGGAAACACAAAAGCTGACTTAAACGGGGCAAAAAAAAGGACCACGAAACGAGGGAGATAGGTTTTTTTGTTCACAGCCAACACCACAGGAACCGGGGAGAAGAGAAGAAAACAAAGAGGAAAAGAAAGAAAGTATTCAAGGGGGTTGGCAATCTTAAATCATGAATCCCCAGAAAAATTCCTTTCCCTTTTCACCCAAAAAAAGCCGAATGCTTCTGCCCAAAAATGAAAAACATAACAGGGTTAAATGGTGCAAGGGGGGGGGGGGGGGACGGGCCCCCAAAGAAGGGAAAGAAGGGGAAAGCCAATGAATTGGGGGGACACACCTCCCAACCAACAGACCAACAAGTGACAGACAAAACTAACAAACTACGGAGGGGGGAAGAACAAGAACATGGGAAAACCCGTTCTGAGGGGGGGAAATTTGGTTAAGAAAATGGGAGATTTAGTTGTAGGAAACACTGTTAGAAGCACGAGGAAGGGGGGGTGGAAAGCCGGGAAATTGTGACGGTTGCTGGCCGAGACGCAGAAAAAAAAAAAAAATAAAACGATGTGTCTGGCTTCAGTAAAACTCAAAGCAAAGGAACTTTAGAGGGGCTCAGGGTTGGGAGGGGGAAAAAGGGGGTGTGTTTTTTTCGAGGGAGAAAAGAGCAAGGGCCCCCTCTTGTGGATGGTCTCAACGCCGGCGGAACTTCAGGTCACACATCACAGCAACCCTTTGGGCGAAACGAGGCAAGAGAGGAAAGGTAAATCCAGAGAGACCCCTCAATGCTCTGGGTGGCATTGCCGTAGGAAAAGGCTTGATGAATTGGCCGAAGAACGACAACGTCAAAGGCCAATGGTGGTCAACTAAAACGGGGAAGAACAGCGAATGGCTGGCAAACAAACAGAGGAATCGGGGGAAGAGTTGGAGAACGGAACGCAAAACGCGATTGAATCTCAGTTTGTTTGGAAGACAAAAACGGGAGGGGGGTTGTGCCTGCGCCACTTTTGGGTTAACCTCCGAACAGGTCAAACAGTAAAAGGGGCAAAAAGGGGTGTCTTAGGGAGTTTTTTGGGGGTGGCCCGATGAACGAAAAGAGGAAATCGTGTGGACAACGCAAAAAAGGGGAAGACAAGGCAGTTTGGAGATTGGGAGTGGGGGCCGGGAGACCGGAAAAGTTTTTTTGGGGACGAATGTAAATCCAGAACCCAGGAAACTGGTCCGCGAGGAAGTTTGGCACTACTGGACCGAAAGGGGCACTACGAATTTCACGTTGTAGATCGAAAGTTGGGCCGGCCAGGAGAAAGGCAAAGGCAGCAGAAAGGGGGGAAAATCCAAGGGTTTTGTCCCTTCAAACAGGAAAATAGGGAATTCGTTCGGGTTTCCGCGCAAACAGTTCGAGGATGAAAATATCGGTCGAAAAGAAGACCATGCCCCGCGACTAAAAAGAGGGAACGTACAGAGAGGGGCAAGCGACCAAAAAACCAAACCAAAACCAACAACCACAACAAAACAAAAACAAGAAAAAAAAAAACAACCAAAACACACCCCAAAAAAAAAAATAAAGGGGGGGGTGACTCGGGGATTGGAAAAAAAAGAGTAAAGGGGGGAAACCCTCCCACCGAAATTTTTCAGGGAAAGTAGTCCGATTTAAAAGATCCGTTAAGAGCAAAACTCTCCGCACATCCAGTGGGTGGGAATTTTTGTTCGAAAAAAGGGGAGACCTCGAACTTTCATGAAAATGGGAAAACAAAATCGAAAAGAAAAAAGCCCCGGCAGAAAAAATCCCGCAACAGAAGACTGATAAAAAACGTTTTTTGAAAATGCGGTTTAATGGAGCAAAAAGGAAATTCCGGTGAAAAAAGCTCCGAGGA
>Ga0179593_1499544_pt1 | contig 10961 bp, 25 predicted proteins | sample CZODoug2_1_08_16_FD_185931 | JGI IMG/M metagenome (GOLD analysis project Ga0179593, IMG submission 185931) | Vadose zone soil fungal communities from Angelo Coast Range Reserve, California, USA - CZODoug2_1_08_16fungal (PacBio error correction) | ecosystem: Environmental > Terrestrial > Soil >...
TGATCTAAGGGGAGTTAGCTGGAAGTCTCGAACCTCGAAGGGCGAGGAAAGGTTAGCTTATAAATAAAAAAAGAGCGACAACTATCTAAGTAAAAAAAACCTGCTGGAGAATTCTAGAAAGGACCCCGAGGCGGGAAAGAAATGCTGTTCAGTAGGGAGAGGAATCGAGTAAAAAAAAAAAAAACGGGGGGGGGGAAAGGGGGGGGGGGGAAAGAAAAGGGGGGAACGGCGGGAAGCGGGGGAGAGTCATGCGATCAATCTGCCATTTAGAGGGTGATTTGAATGGTGGCAAGTTTCCGGAACTGCTTGAGGGGAGGTGAAGGAGAAGAGAAGAGGAACGGGAGGAGGCAGCAAGGATCACGAAGCCGCGCCGGAGAGGCTCTAGGGACTTTGGGAGACAATGCGAAGTTAACAGGGAAAAGAAGAGAGACTGCGTGGGAGGGGAGGAGAAGATAAGAAGAGGGGGAGCGCAGGGGCGGAATGGGGGCCCTAACGAAAGAAGGGGGATCAATGGGCAGGAGCGAACCAAGGACTAGGTAAGAGGGTGAAAGGAAAAAAAAAAAAGGGGGGCTGACATATGGAAAACGGAAATCAACCTGAGACTGGAAGAATTCTGGAAAAGATCACGTCAAAAAAAAGTGAAAAGGGATCTGAATCAGAAGAGTGCGGGGGGGGGTGGATTGGGGGGGGTAGAAGACCACAGGGTCCGACTAAGGCGTCAACAAAGGGTTTTTGAGGGAATAAGGGGGGGAAAATGTGAACGATTCTAACCCGAAGGAGAAACGGGGGAACAGAGAATAGAGAAGAAGATTCTCGAGGGCGTCCGGCGCGAATCAGTGAGGTAGGAAAGAGTTCTGTACATTTGCTTAAGATATGCGTAATTGGGGGCAGGGGAGGGTGGTAAGAAGGAAGGTTGGCAGCGAGGGATCCGGGAAACAAAGGGACCTCGGAATTAAGAATCTGCAAGCTGGTTCGGAAACTGAGGAAAAGGGAAGATGGTGGGGGGTTCATAAAAATTGGCTTCGGTCCGACGGGGCAGAAAAGGAAGGGAAAAGGGGGGGGGGAAAGATTAGGCAGGGAGAGGAGGAGAAAGAAAGGAAAATCTACCTCTGAAACGATACCCTTAAGGGGGGGCTGAAAAGGAAAGGGTGAAAAGAGAAGAATTCATGGGGAGGACGGAAGGGAAGGACGCGGAGAAGAGAAAACAAAAAAAGTAAAAAAAAGTGATGGAAAAGGACTCATTCGAAGGGAAATAATAAGGGTATGATATTAGAGGGAAATCTCCCCAGATGGGTTCGATCAAGAAGCTTAAGGTGTTGTAGGATGGATTGGATGAGGGGGGAGGAGGAAAAGGGGAAAAAAGTAAGGTTCTCTGGGGTAGGGTAAGGAATGAAAAGGACCGGGAGGTAGGGAGGGGAAAGGTGAAAGCGAAAAAAGGGGATAAGTCTAGTAATAAAGAAAAATAAAACTATGGGTATTAATGGAGCGTGGAGTGTCAGATGACTTACGAGGAGAGGGGGGACATATCTATCTGGGAGAGGATCAAGGCGGGGGGTCCTTACCTGGCAGGGCTGGAGGGGCTGGGTGAAACCTGGGGGAAATGTTAGGGAAAAGGGAGTCAGTTAGGGAAATGGGGGTCGCTCATACTTTGTGAGAGGTCTACTCGTTGGGGTAAAATTCTTTAGGGAGTCTGCGGAGGTTCTGAAAAACTTTTAAAATGGTGGAAGGAAAAGGTGGGGGGGGAGTAAGAAGAGGATGTGGAAAAGCCCGACTCCAGTCAAGAAAGGGGAAAACCAATAGGTTGGAAACATCCGGGCCATTGCGGCTGAAAAGAAGAGCAAAAGAAAAAGGGGGGGTAGGGTCGGTTGTCGGGAGGGGGGGGCTCAAGTAGGGGGGGGTCGACAGGTCGGTAAAGGAACAGGGGGGATTCGAGTCAGCGACCGAACAGGAGTGGGTAATGGCCAGAAAGGCTAGGGCCCTACAAGGGCTTGTCAAAGGGGAGAAAGGATAAAAGGCACGCTCAAGGGGGGTCTCGGGGAAGGGACTCAAGCCAAAGACAAGAAGATGCTAGGGCAAAGCGGGCAAAGCGGGCTAGCACGGATAACTTTTGAGACCATCGGGGGGGGGATTCCGGAGGGAAAATAGAAAGTATCCTGGAATTCCTACCGGGGGTCAAGGTTGCATGGGGGTAAGGGGTACTTCTCATGGAAAAGAAGGGAACTACGCGAAGAAGGAGCGAATAAGATAGATTGCGAAATTAAAGGACCGAGATGAGGGCACCTGAAGGGCTATTCCATTCAATTTTTTCGGACAAACATTCAGATAGCAAAAGGGTTCTGAAAGACTTAACGGAGGGCGGGGTTCGGCTGGGGGGGGGGGGGGGGGGGGGGGGGGGGGGGGGGGGGGGGGGGGGGGGGGGGGGGGGGGGGGGGGGGGGGGGGGGGGGGGGGGGGGGGGGGAAGGGGGGGAAAGAAGAGGAGGAGGGGGGGGGGGGGAAAGGGGGGGGAGGGGAAGGAGGGGGGGGGGGGGGAGGAGGGGGGGAGAGGGAGGGGGGGGGGGGAAGGTAATGGGGGGGTGGGAGGAAGGGGGGAAGGGAAGAAAAGGATAAGGGGGGGGGGGGGGGGGAGAGGGGGGGAGGGGGAAAAAAAAAGGTGGGGGGAGGAAAGGGAAGAGAGGAGGGAAAAGGGGGGGGGGAGGGGAAAAAAAAGAAGAGGGGGGGGGGAGGAGGGGGGGAAAGGGGAGAAGGGGAAAGGGGGGGAAGAAAGGGGGGGGGAAGAATGTCATGGACGGGGTGTGGGCCTGGGTGGCCACGGCCCCCCAAGGTGCCTCGCAGTTCGGAATAAGTGAGTGAGGGGTAAATCATGATGACAATGCCTGGGGGGGTGGGTACGGGAGGGTCGAAAGATTCTCATAATTCTATGTTAAAACCTTTTTCTCATTCTCCCCCTCACTGTAGAACCGATTGCGTTATCCTTATAGACAATATCGGATGGATGTGGTACAGATACATCATAGAGGAAGAGATTTGCTGTAACTTAAGGCTGAAAGTTAAGGTGAGGAGAATCTGGATGATTGGTGCCACCCAGGCAAAAGTTGATCTGAGTGGGTTTCTGCGTCAAATAAGGGAGTAGGGAGAGGGAGAAAAAAGAAAGGAAAGAGAAAAAAAGGAAGAAAGGGGGGGAAAAGAAAGGGGGGGGGAAGGGAGGAGGGAAGATAGAGTAAAAGAGGGTTATGAAGTAAAAAAGGAGGTGGGGATTAAGGGGGGTGGAAGAATGAAGGATTGAGATAAGCGAAAGGGGGTGGAGATATTGAGGATAGCAAGCGTTTAAAGAAGCATGGGAAAGGAAGGTTTAATGTAAGGAGGTGTTGCATGTAGGGCGACGTACGCTCAGTTGCGCAGACGATTATCATTTATGGAGCGAAATGGAGGGTGGGGCGAAAAAACGGTAACCCCACATGATCTCTTTCTACACCGAAAGGACGAAGGGAAAACAAGGCGCAGGAGAAAGGGGCGGTGAATTTTCTGCAATACACGAGCGGGAAAGGGTTGGGGCGAAAGAGACGCCCTTCTCCTGCTGCACAAGACGGCCTCGAAAAAACCTGCAGAGTGGAAGAGGAGCCGCGAGAAATAAAGCGTCAGGAAGGGGAGCGAGCTAACGAGTGCTAACAGGGGGGTGGGAGGCAGGATGGAAGGGTAAGCAAGAAATTCGATGTTCGTAATACAGCAACAATTGTGGCATCAAAGGAGGGGTCGTCGTATTCTGCCGGGCAAATAGGGGGGGGGATTAATGTGGAAAAGAAAGGGTACAGTTAATAATGTGCTGCAGGGGAGAGGAGAGAGCATGGTCTAAAAAACGGCTAGCAGCAAAAGAAGCAACTCTCTGCGAGAACGGGTAGGAAAGGGGGGAGAAAAGGAGGAAAGAGACAATCGGGACTATGCAAGCTGAACTGGCATGAAAAATCGTGAGCTCGAGGAAAAGCCCCCGCGAATTTCAATGTGACCTACCGAAGGTCGCTATCACGAAAAGGTGGGTCGAGGAAAGAAGAAAAAAAGGGCAGGGGAAAGAAAAGGAGTAAAAGGGGGGGAGAAGAAACGGAAAAAGAAAAGAGGAGAAAAGAGAAAAAGAAGGAAAAGAAAGGAAAAGGAAAAAGAAGAGAACCGAGGGGAAAGAAAAGGATAGGGAGAAAAGGGGGAACCTAAGGAGGTGAACAGATCGTAATGGGCCGCTCGCAGATGGAGGAAGGACGCTGCCGCTGACCAGTGGGGTATACTTTCCTTAGGGGGACGGCGGACTGGTAGAATAGGGGAATTACGGGAGAAGAGGAAGAGTCAAAGCATCTGAAGCTTACCACGCAATACGAGGAGGGGGCGCAAGCGAATGTATTAAGAAGCGGAACTGGGGAAAGAGCTAAAATAGAAAGGCACATCCTCGCACGGTAACATAGGTGGAAGGAAAAAAACAGGGAAATATAAAGGGCTCAACAATGAAAAAGGAAAAGGAAAGTCTCAAGGGGGGGAGTTCTATAGACGGAGTCAAAACTTTTTGCAAAGAGGGGAGGGGGGGGGGGTAAGAAAGGGGGGAACAAAGGGAAAGAGAAAGGGAAATGACGTGGAGTCCTCATCTTTTCAGCCATGGGTTATCTTCCCTCACATCTACCGAGGGTTCTTACCAAAAAACACCCCGCCAGAAAGGGACAGGGTGAAACTGAGGGTCTGGCGCCAGGGGTCATAGAAGGGTGTCTGACGGTATACTAGCATGGAAAGGACAGGGGGAAAAAGGAAATAGGGAAAAGTTAGAGGGGGTTATTAACGAAATACCGAGAAACTAAAAGAGGGAAGTACCTAGGACGGTAAGATCGGGTAAGATAGGGGGGAAAGAAGGGGGGAGGAGAGTGCATGGGAAGGAGGGTAGAGGGAAGGTCGTGCCTCAAAAGAAAGTCTATCGATGACAGGAGACGGGGACGGGGCTTGCAAGCCGTATCGTTCGGGAGAAATGCGTAGGAGCAAGAAAATAGAATACAGGGGGGAGTCCCAGGGAGGGGTAAACCGAGATTCTGGTACCAGGGAGCAAAGGGAAAATATGTCATTTTTGAGTACGGCCTTGGATCTTTCCATAACTTCGAATAATCAAAGAAAAGAGGGATAACGATGGAGAGGTGGAAGGGAAAAGTGAGAAAAGATCAGAGATGGTCAGTAACAGGCTCTCTGGAGAGATCGGGGCGGAAACTGGAACAAACGAGATCGGTCTCAGTAAAACGTGAAGAGGGAAAGGTCGCCAGGGGGAGGGCAGGAAGGAGGAGGGGAAGTGGGCAGGAAAAGTGCTTCTAAGCAGCCTTTGAGGTACTAGCCCTTCTGGATTACCATAAAAGATTTATGACTAGGAGCTGAGTACGAGAAGGAGGGGAAGGGCTCAGTAAAACAGGGGAGCATTAATGATAGGTGGGGAGGACCAGGGCGGGCCGCCGCAAGACAGAAGGGAGGCTGCACGGGCGGGGGCCAGACAGGAAGGGGGGCCGGGTATATAAAATAACGGGATCAGGGGAGGGAAAGGGATAGTAAGGGAAGTCCTTCTTCATAATGAAGAGTACGGAGGGAGTCAATGGTCAAAGTGGGGACAAGTTTATGAAAGCACGGGAAAAAGGCTGGAAGGGGAGACTCAGAGACTTCCCCCCTGGGGGGTGGGAATGGGAAAAAAAAAACGCTAGGGAAGGGGGCAGCTTCTGGAGAAGATACTACGACGTTCGTGTGGAGAAACAGGAAAGGGGGGAAATAGAGGAAAGGGGGCTTCATTGAAGATCTCTGAAAGGACCTGTATGAAGGGGGGACTTTTTCTTCAGGTAGGTAGGGAAGAGAAAAAAATCTTCAGACGAAACTTCGTGTGGGCGGGTCGGTCCCAAGGGGGGGGGGAGACGGGTTCGGAAAGGATATTCCGGGCAAAGTGACAGACTAGGATAAAAAAAAAGGGGGGGAACGGGGTGAGGGTACAGGGAAGTATTCTAATAAACAATGAGGACCGGCCCTATGGGGTGGAAAAATAAAGAGGAAAGGTGGTAGAAGGGGTGGGCTTGCCCGAGAAAAAAGAGATATGGTGGGAAAGTGGGGGAAACGGCATGGGGGGGGAGAAGTCGCTAAAGAGGGTGGTCATAGTGAGTTGCGTGTCCAACTAAGTAGAAGGAGGGGGCCTTAATATGGGGAGTCGTTAGCAGAGAAATAAATAGGGGAGGAACAAACCGATGGTGTTGGGGAGTGGGAGAAAAAGCCTGAGGCATCTGACACAAATAAGAAAATAGTAGTCGAAGACTGGAACAGGGGGTTCTGGATGGTATGAGTGGTGAACCGAGAGCGGTGGGGAAATCTAGCATAGATCAAAGAAGTATTAAATACCATGCAGCAAGGGGGAAAAAAGGGGGGGCTAAACATAATCCACTATGATATCCAAAGAGGATAAGGGCAGGAATTCTTTCATGGGTCAGAGTCATCTGGAGAGACTCAACAAGAAAAGAAACGGTTAGGTATAAAAGAATAGGAGGGATTAGAAGAAAGAACGAAGAAATGCAAAGCAAATTCTTGGGGATCCTCAGGAGAGGAAAAAGGGCGGAAAAAGTCATCCTCGTGAAAAAGAGAGTATTTATCGGCGCCTTGACGGATGGGGGGGGGTCATAAGGTTTACCGCGAAAAGGGGAAGGAAATCAGCGAAGATTCTCTATTTCCTCGGGGGGAGGATTGTTCCATAAAGGGGAGGACCGAAGACGTCCATGGGGAGGAGAAGGGGCCCTTGTAAGGGGGGAGGGGGGAAACAATGAGGCGAGGGAAAGGGGATCAAACTTAGGGATAATCTATTTCAGGGTGCAAGGTAAGGGGTACACAAAGGTCGATTATGGAGGCCTATTCATCAAATGGAAAGAAAAAGGAAGGGGAAGAGTAAGGGGGGTAACGGTCTGGGGAGAATACTGGGTATAGAGCTGGGATCTACCGGAAGGAACAGCTAGGGGTGGGGAAAAATCGTACAGGGGGTCTGTGAAAGGCATCTTGAAGGGAGGCTAGGAATAAGATCTGAAAAGGATTTCAACGCGAAATACTTCTAAAGGATGAAACGTGAATGCAAAGGGGAAAAAAAGGGGGAACTATTGGGGGGGGGGACACCGTAGGAGGCCTCTTCCGAATCGTAGGTAAAATCCATCCTGAGGGGAGGACTAAAAGATCGGAGGTGGGGGAAATGGGGGGTGAGGTAACGAGGGGGAAGGAACAAGTCGATATCGTGGAAGAGAATTCTGGTATATGGGGCTTGTTGCGCGAATTGAGAAAAGGCTGTCCTGTTGGATGTAGGAAAAACCGGGAGTCCTGGGAAGGAAAAGGAGGCGCCGGGGAAAAAAGAATCAAAAAGGCACCAGGAAAGGGAAAAGGGATCTCCTGAAATGCCAAGAGGGAAGGAAGGCAGACCAGGGGAGAACATGAAAAAAAAATCAGGGAGAAAAATGCCTAATTAACAAAAATGAAAAGAAGAAGGTTCGGGAAGCCTTCTCCCTTTCGGCGTGGGTAAGGGGAGAGGAAAAAAAAAAAGGGGGGGGAAAGGCCGTTCCAGGGCTCGGATGTCTTAAAAGGCATCGTCTTTTAAGAACCCGGGGGGGGGGGCCAAAAAGGGAAAGAAGGTGAGCGGGAAGAAGAAATCTCTCTTCATACGTCGGGAGAAATAAGTTGAACTAGGGACCTGGCTCGACCACGGCAGGGTGCCGGGGGGAATTCCATGGGGGCACGCGAGAAGAGGATAAAGAGGGAGGTGGCCAAGGAGAGAACGGGATATAATTTAAAGTGGAAAACGTGGGGGAAAAAGTGACGGTATATCGTGCGCCATGCGCCGGGGCAAATCGGAGGGTCGGGGAAGTGGAAGGCGGCAGTAGAGAAGAAAAGGGAAAGGGTGAAAGAGGAAACACGCCGGGGAGGAAAGGGAACCGAGGCAAGGGCAAGAGTCGGATATCTCCTCTGGAAATTTTCATCGGAGGAAGGGGCGGGACGGGAGAAAAAGGGGAGAAGGTAATAATCTAGGATTTTCTTCGCGCCGTCTATTGAAGGGGGGAGTTCTCTAATAACTAAAGTCAAATAGGGGGGAGGGGGAGCATAAAGGATAGGCTCGCGTCTGGGGACCTCACAATAGGATGCCGTGGGAAAGGGAGGGAGAGATCGGAATAAGGGAAAAGAAGGGAAACAAAAGGAAGGGGGGGGGGATGGGAACTCGCGGAACGAGGTCTGCCTGCGACTACGTCATCGTGAAGAGGGCAGGGTGGGAGGGAAAAAAGGGTAGGACGAAAAGAAATGGCGTTTTTCGGGAAGTACGAGACACCAGTCGAATAAAAGGCTCGAACCGGGGTGGGGCAAATGGGGGTAACTTCAAGGGGTGATAAGGGGGTGAAAGTGTGGGCCAAGGGGTGGGAATTTCAAAGGGGATCAAGAAAATGGAAAAAAAGAAAAGGGAAAAGGGGGGAGCGAGGGAAGGATACAATAGTAAGGGGGGATCGTGTGCTAAAAATCTTATGGGAGTGTGTCTAAAGATAAGGTTGTCTCAGAAGAAGAAAGGCAGGGACTCGGAGGTGGGGGGAGAAAGGATCCATGGGGGGGGCACATGAGGTTAAGGGGGGCCCTTGATGTAAGCGGGGTCAAACAGAAATGGGTACCGTCAGAACAACATGAGAGAAAGAGGGTGAAGGCCCGGAAGGTAACATCGGGGTCGAAAATAGACTCTCGCGGTGCTGGGGGGGGGGTTAAGGTTGAACGTAGACTGACGTTCTGGAAGAATCCAGAAGCAAAAGAAGTAGAAAGTGGAATGACGTGGCAAGTTAGGGTATAGAACGGGTGGCGAGGGCTTTAATGGGGAAAGGGAGGACAAAGAGAGGGGGGGAAAAGAAGAGATGATTTTCTTGCGGCAGGGAGTCCGAGTCAAAAAAAGGGGAAGAAGGCAGTAGGGGATGAGGGATAATAAAGGGTTCTTCAGGGACAGGAAGAGTAAAAGGGGGGGTCGGGCGCTATCGCCGCGTAGGGGGGTGTAACTAAGAAGGGAAAGGCGGTCTCCCGGGGGACTGAAAGGGGATCTGGCAGAAAGGAAAGGGGGGGAGGGGAGATGAAAAGAGGTCACAAACAGGAGGGGTGGCCTTCATCTACCTGAACAACAATGGAGGTGAGGTCGGAGCATTGGGGGGGGGAAAACAATTCATAGTGAGGTGAAAAGGGCCGGGGGGAAAAAATCTTCTATGCGAGAGCGCTTCATCTCGGGAAACCTTTTACACTGCCCAAGGCGGCTAAAGGGGGGGAGAAGTAAAAAAAATCGACGTGGGGGGAGACAAGAAGAGCTCGGGGAGGGCTTCCTGCAAGGATTCAATCTAGAAGAAAATAGGAGGAAATCAGTTTTACTCGTAAAAGCATCAAAGGTGGGGGGGGAGCAGGGAGACCGAGGTATCGGGGCCGGGAAGGACGGGGGAAATCAAAGAAGGGGGATAGCCAAAGAAAGGGAGAAAAGAGGGGGGGGGGGGGAGAATCTGCAAAAAGGTGTATCTATGAGGCAACAACCTTTCTTAAAAAGGAGGGGAGATGGGGTACATCAAGTAACAGAAGGGAGCCTTCGGAGAGGGGGTTCTCTCAGAAAAAAAATTAGGTGGAGACTGGGTCAAAAAGTCTCTATAGGCCTATGACCGGAGTGGGGGGAGAGGGGGGAAGAAGGAAAAGGAAAGGGGGGAATAAATGGATAACCAGCATCGATGGAACAAGGGGGAAGGGGGAAGGGCTAGTATATCGGATTACAAACAGGGCAGAAGAGGGGACGGAAACGTATTAAGGGGGTCGAATAGGAAAAAAAGCGCATGAAGTCTGGGGGGAAAAGAGATGGTTCAAGGAGGGGATAGGGAAAAGGACAACAAGTTGATGACGAGGGAACGTGGGGTTAGGGGAAAAAGGAAAGTCCATAAAAAACCCAGAGAAAGGAAAAGAGGGAGGAATTGAGGGGGATGAAAAAGGTGAATCTAACGGAAATGGGGCGGGACTTTCAATCAGGGGACTCTAAAGGTCTAATAAGTTCTCAGAAAACCAAACTCTGGAGATAAACAAAAAGTTCAGTCTGGGGGACGGAAATACCCTCGAAGATAGGGGGTTATCCGCGGAAAAGAGGGTCTCTTGAAAAAAAAATCGATCAATGACGGTAAGGAAGCACCTTCACGACTGGGGGGAGCAGTGTCAGGTTCCAGGAATGAAGGGGTAGGAAGGAAAGGAAAGGGGAAGTAGGGGAATCATATTGGGGAAGAAGAGAGAGAAAAACGAGAAAAAAAGTATCCTTTCAAAAACGGGGAGGTGAAACCCTCCTTGGTCGAACATAACGCGCGGGATGAAAGATCTCAAAGAGCCGGCGAAAGGTGGGGAGATGGGGAGAAAAGGGAGCGACCTTCATCGTGCGCGAACAGTAGAAAGGAAAGAGGGGTCTTAACAGGAGGTTGATATCAGTAGGCAGAGGCGATGTACGCAGGTTCGGTGAAAAGGGGTCCAGGGGGGATAGGCTCGGGGGTAAAGGTTCTAAGAATAACGGAGTTCGGCAGGCAGGGGTGAGCGGTGGGGGAAAAGGAGGGGGGGGGTTTCAAGGTGGGGAATTTCAAAGGTGGGCCATCGATAAGGAAGGGAAGACGAGAAGACATGAAAAAGAGGCAGGGGAGAAGGGGAAAATGCGAAACAAACGCTAAACAGTCTTGGGATGACTTGAAACCGCGTCAGGGGGTGGGAACAAAGTCTAAGCAAAAAAAAGCTCACGCATAGGAGAAAAGGGGGAAGACAGGTCGGGAAAGAACCCAGGGGGAGTGAGGAGGACGGAATTATTTTGAATTGGAAGAATTGAAAATCATAAACATCTTCGGGAGAAAAGAAAGAAGGGGGGGAAGAGAGAAAGAAAGAAAAAGGAAGGGGCTGAAAGGAATGATTAAGGGGGACA
>Ga0179593_1711912_pt1 | contig 10961 bp, 12 predicted proteins | sample CZODoug2_1_08_16_FD_185931 | JGI IMG/M metagenome (GOLD analysis project Ga0179593, IMG submission 185931) | Vadose zone soil fungal communities from Angelo Coast Range Reserve, California, USA - CZODoug2_1_08_16fungal (PacBio error correction) | ecosystem: Environmental > Terrestrial > Soil >...
ATCCACAAGCGTGTTCGTGGTGTTCTCGGGGAGTATGACGGAAAGATCCCTAGAAAAAAGAAGGCCTTACAAAAAGCGAAGGCTCATCCGGAAGGTTGAACAAGAAAGGTGAACACGACGCATGGGGGTCAAGGGATTGGAAGAACTGGGGCGGCAGGAGGGGGTTGAAATTAAAAAGCGGCAACAAGAAAGTAAAGTGAGAAAAAGACGGGCCCCTTTGGGTCTCAGGGGGGGTGGTGTAAAATGCGCAAAAAAAAACCTCAGGGATTCCAGTAACTGATTTTTTCGAACAGAAAACAGGGTTAACAGGAGGTGGTCACGATCCAAATGTGAAAAAAAAAAACAAACGAGCTCTTGGGAGTGGGGCGCCTGAAAAACAATTTCCGCAAAAAAAGCGCCGCCGACCAAAATTTGCCAAAATATCCAGTTTGAAAAAAGCACAAATGAAAACGGAACAAGGATCTTTTTTGCCCGATTTGAGGCAACCAGCGGAAAGAAGAAAAGTCTTGCAAAAGCGCAGCGTCGCCGTTTCAACAAACGGAAAAATGGGGGAGGTGGAAACTCACGAGGGGAACCGGGAAAAAGGGGATACCGTGGAAAAAGGGGGGAAACGGCGGTTGCTTTTGCCAAGGAAAATTGAAGCTGCAAGGCACCAACGAAAAAAAAGGGAGGTTTTCTGACTACTCATTAACACGCAGTGGGAAAAAAAAGATGGGGAAAAAATACGAGGGGGAAGCAAGGGGGGGTGTGATTTCCGGTGCCGGAGACAAACCGCTACCCGGATCGAGGAGGGACCAAAAAGGGGGCAAAAAACGAAATTTCCTGGGCCGAAAAAATTTACGTGTTCCAGAAATCGACGACGACCTGAAAAAAAGAAAAAGAGAAAGAAGCTCGGGGACCAGGGACGATGAGAAAAAGGGTTTGGAAAAAGTAGAGGATTTCTTGCCAGGGGGGGGGTCCCCCAAAAAGTACGCGAACAAACACAAAACAACGGAGGAGAAAAAAATTGAAGAGTGGGGGGACAAACCATTTGAAGCTTACTGTGAAACGATGACGCATAGATTTCCGGGGCAGCCTTTCCATGGCATGAAGGGTATTAGATCTGTTCAGAACTGGTCGTCGAAAAAACTTAATGAACGAAAAAGGATTGGCGATTCGCGGGGAAGCCGATGGGAAGAGACCTCCGCGTGTGAGAGGCAAAAAGGATACACTGGTATTCGTTCACCTCGGGAAAAGGCTTTTGCCCGAAAGGGTCCGGAGAAACGGAGCGAAAATCAGGAGAAAAATAGTGGGGGGGGGGTGTCGGCCCCATTCGGCAAAAGCACCAGGGACCGCAAGAGTCCCAATCAACGTTCCGGAGGGAAAAGGAAAAAAGGTTCAACGCCCAAGGACATTTGAGGAATGCGTGCGCAGGAAGGAAGGGGGAAAGTAGCGGGGGGAAGAAAAAGATGATTGAGTTCAAAGCGTTACAAAAGAAAAAAATGGGATATTTACGGTGGCCGCGGTGGGGGGGGGCGAAATTTGGAAAAGTCTCCCCAGAAAAAAAACGCTAGTTTGTAGGGTTTCCCAGGATCGAAAAAAGGGACGGCTCGGAATCAGTACCGGGAATGGAGAAAAGAAGCATTGTTCAAAAAGAGAAAAAACCGTAGAGGAACACGTGAAAACGCGAAAAACTGGCCGAGTTGGGGGGAGGAAAAGTGCAATGAAGGAGCAGTTTAAAAAATTTCAAGGGAAAATGCGCGCCCGGTTTTTTTTTCAAATCTGGTGGTGGTTAAGGCAAGCCGTAAAAAGGGAAACCTGAAGCCGGGCACGGGGTGACGAAGCCGGCGTAATCACATGTGCGCAGGTAAACCAGAAAAACGGGTTGGATGTCCCACCCGTGGGGACATTCACTAACTGACGAAGGGGAACGGGATCGGGTACAACCGCTGAGATTGAACCAAGCAGCAAAGGGAATCGAGGACCATCCTTGAAAGGGGGGGGTCCCAGTCGACTCGGACGATGCGTGGGGGGGGCCAGTGATGGCCTGTGGTATCGAAAGGGAAAGAAATTTACGATAAAAACGAAAAAGGGAAGAATACTCGAAGTTTGTTTGGTCTGGAACGGAAAATGAAGATTTGGGATCGTATACCTCGAGAGGGGAGCGTGTGTGTTGCCAGAAACGCGTAGTTTGGTTCCTGGAAAAAAAAGGCTCGAAGAAAAAGGCCGGCGACGCCGGAAAGGGACCCATTGAAATCGATTGCAGTTCCCAAGAAAGAGGACCGAAAAAAAAGAGGAAGCTGAAGTTTCAGAATCCCAAAATTATCGTGGAAAGAACGTTCGCGCACTCCCAGATTTTCCAAAACGGAAACTCACGCGAAAAACACAGAAAGAGGGTTGGTGGTGTGGGGATGTTTCAGAGAAGGGGGGAATCCGCTGGAGACAGATTCCTAAGGGGGTCCGTTTTGTCAGGTGAGGCCTGGGGGTCCTCAAAAAAAACACCGGAAAGGGGGGGATGGCGAAAAAAAGACGTGAAAAAAACCTTGATTTTTTTTACGGGCGCACAATGTGTTTGCTTCGCCCGGAAAAAAAAAAAGAGGAGTTGAAAAAAGGAAGCTTGAGAGCGCCGGGCAGAAAAAAACCGAGGAAGCTTTCTGCCGAGCGGAGTAGTCAGCAAAGGGTTTCATGTAGGGGACTCAAACAAGATTCATGGCCGGCACCGGCACGGGGTTTTTTGTGGTACCAGGGGGGGAAAAAGCGAAAGGGACCCATAAAACTGGTAAAGTGGCGGGATTGAGTCGGGCCCACATAGAGAATAATCGAGCAGGGGCGCTTGGGGGATCCGACATAAAGAGGCATAACAACAAAAACGGAGGAGGGAGGAAAGGAAAGGGAAATGGGACGATGTAGGGGGGGAAAACAAAACCGCCCCGCCACAGGAACCGTCGATTGATATCTGGTGTGGCCCAGCGAAAATCGCCAACTTGTCGTGATGTGGGGGACGCCCTCAAATGGTGAAAAAAAAGGAAGGGAAAAAATGCCATGATCGCGTCCAAAGTTTTGAAATGGAAGCCCGCTTTGCTAAAAACCTTCAGAGGCGGGAAGAAGAAGTGTCCCAGGGGAAAAAAAAACGGGGGACCACATGGTGAACTCCCGGCCGGGTCAAGGGGGAAAAAGGCCTGTCAAACATATCCTCGAGGGGCTAATGGCAAAAACAACAATTCGAAAGGAATTCAAGGACGTGCTTAGTGCTGAGTTCGAAAAATCCAAAAATGTTGGGGGGCAGGAAAGCAAAGAGGAGGGGAAGCACGACAAAAAAAAAAACGCCACCGCACCAAGGAAGAGCGTCACCAAAAAAAGAGAAACACATTCAGAAAAGAGCCCCCAACAAAAAAAGGGAAAAAACCAAAAGAAAAAGTGTCAAAGAAAAAAAGCGGCGACGGAAAAAGAAAGACAGTTGGAAATTCTGGAGTGAATCCTGCGAAAAAACGTCCGAAAAGAAAAATTTTGAGGGGCTTGACGAATGAACTTCAACGCAGCGTAGCCTTGTTCGTCGTGTTTCGATGGGCACGCAAAGCCGAACCATTTTTCACCCAAAGGAAGAGAAAAACTCAATCGGGTGGGGGGGGAAAGGGGCTCGCAAGTGAAACGCCGGACCGTTCGCAAAAAAAAAACCCCTCACGATGAAAACTAGGAGTATCACAAGGGAACGAGGAAAAATGAAGGGGGGGCCCGAAACAAACTATAAGACTGCAAAGTTTCCTGGGGACATCTATATTCCACAAGCCAAAGGAACTTTAAAGAAAACTACAAGTGGAACTGGTCAATGTTATACTTGTCAACTCATCAAAAAGGGGGGGGGAAATTGACTCGAGTCAAAGTGGGCAAGTGGTGTTCAATTCAAGAGTGGTACCGGGGGAGATTCGCCTCGCACCGGGGATGATGTAAAGGCACGCGGAACCAAAGAGTGGCTGGGGGGGGGTTTTTTCCACCGAGAAAAAAAAAAGGATTACGAAGGAAATCTCGTCCCCCGGGGACGTCAGCCGGAAAAAGTGAAACAGACGCCGTCCTTGAAAAAGAGGTGAAAAACGGCAGCGCAAGCCTGATTAAGTTTTAAAAAAGGTCGGCAGGAGAAAAAAAAAAAAAATTACAAAGCCCAGGCGTGCAGACGATCCGGTTTTTCAAAAAAAGGATGTTTGAAAAATGCGAACGACCCGGGGGGGTCAAAGTTTCTGTATTCAAGGGAAGAAAGGCCGTCCAACGCGTGGGTGTCGAATGAAAATCACCCAGGGAAAAGAAAAAAACAAACGAGCGAGGGGGGTTCTGGAAAGGCAATGAAATTTTTTTGTTCCGGGAAAAACACGCAAAAAATAAGGCCACACGTCCAGACATCCTTTTGACAAACGGGGATGACCGTAAACGCAATCATAGGTTTTTTTTTTGGGGAAAAAAAAAGAGCAACAAGCGAAAAAGGCAGGTCAAGCCGTGCCGCCTCGCTTTTCAACAACGGCACAGGGGGGGACCTGGGTTGGGGGGGGCAAAACTACTTTGGTAAAACGGTGCCGAAATGGGAAAACTAACGTTTAAAAAGTGGCATCAGCAAAAGGTTGTAACTTTGACAAAAAAAGAAAAAAAAAACTTGGGCCAAGGGGGGACTACTTCACGCCGCACGATTTTCCTACGTATCATGAACCAAAAAAGAGTCCTGATGGGGCAAACGGAAATCCTACGAGTGAATACAAGTGGGAGGGGTCCCGGTGCCTCGAGCGCAGAACGAATTACAAGGATTATTAAAAGCAGCGCCACGGAAAGGGGGGGAGCAGGGGGGAGGTTCCAGCTGCGACTAGAAGTGGGAAGAAAAAGATCTGAAAACTACAAGAATGCCCATGAAAGGCAGAAAAGTTTCAAAAACCCCAAAAGGCATCTGCGAAAAAGCCAAAGTAAGGGAGGGGAAACCGCGGGGAAAAAATCCCCCCCTCCGAAACTTAAAAAAACAACCAACGGAGGAATAAATAAAAAGAGAGGGGGGGGACACAAGGAAAAAAGGGGGAAAAGACCGTATTTTCGCATCGAAAAACACAGCCGTTGAAGGGAAGGATTGTGAGGTAAGATCTTTTTTAAAACAGGGAACTGAGGAGAAAGCACTAAACCGTTACGACAAAAAAGAAAGCCTTCGGGTAATACTCGAGGTAAGAGTAAAAACGCGTTTCGAAAAACACCCGGGGGAAATAACTTTGGGGTAATGTTCATCTCACTGTGGGAAATGTCTTTGCCCATAGGGACGGGAAAAACCTTCGGTCCAGAAAAAAAGGTGCGCGATTAGGAAAGGCAAGGAAAAAAATTGCAAAGGAAAACGCACCCGAAATGTCAAGTAAAAGGAAGGATGCTCCCGGGAAAAGTTTTTAAAAAGCAGCCCAAGGGAACTTTAAAAAATGGAAAGGAGAGGAAGGGCGCGCAAAAAAAGGTTTCGTTCGCGGGAGTCTCAAAAAAGAGTATGCGGTGGTCCCAAAGAAATCAGCTTTTAAAAAACGATGTATTAGGGGGGGGGGGGGACGGGGTACGCCCGAGAAAGGTGGAGGGAATTGGATTCAGCTCCAACCAGCGAACGTTGTATTTGTCAAGGAATCAAAAAACAGTGAAAAACGGAAAGAGGGGAGGGCGTGAATCAGTGAAAAAGGGGGAAGCGGGGAAAAGCGCATGTTTTTCCAAAAACCACCAAAAGGCAGGGAAAATCCACGGAAGGAGGCACTGGCAAGCTTTGGATGCCTAAAAAAAAAAAAAAAAAACCGGTAGTCCCTTTAAGCTTCAAAAAAAACCTGGCCGCGGAAAAAATTTTTCACAGAGTGTTCAAAAAAAAAAAGGCGGAAAGGGAAAAAGTTCGAGAGGAAAGGGGACGGGGGGGGGAAAGAGATCGTCGTAACAACTGACAAAAACCAAAGAAACTTTTGGATACGTGGAAAAAAAAAAGGGTTCATCAAAAGGGGCAGGTGAAAAAGTAAAGCAGGAGTCTGTGAAACCACCGGGAGATTGGGGACCAAATCACCTTGCAAATTGATAAGTCCATGCCCCTTTTGTGAGGAGTTAAAAGAGCTCAAAAGCTGGGATTCAAAAAGGGGGCTGTGAATTCGGAAAGGAAAGTCGGCTCGATCGGGGGGATCTTTTGGGGGGCGGGAAAAGAGATAGAAACGTCGATGGGATCGGATTTCAGGATCGAGGGGGGGGGGTGTTTTGCAAACTCAGGAGTTTCTGAGGGGGGAGAGCAATGGCCGAGGGAAAGGCTCTATAAGGGATGGCTATTGGCCGTCACGAAACTAGAAGAAAAAAAAAACTCTGCGCCGAAGTTCAAGAATCAAACCCAGAAAGGGATCGGGGACCTACGGTCGCGGATCACTAAGATTTTTTCCAAGCCGCGAAAAACCCCTGACAGGGGCAAGGGGGCTTTTGGGGGGGGGGTTTGATGGTATTGTAAAGGGAAGATCCTCCGGAAGGAAAAAAAGGGGGCTGGCGGCGGTCCGGTTGTTGTGAAGTGAGGGCTTGTGGAGCGAGGAGCAAAGGGAAAAAAAAAAATTTGGATTGCCGAAAGCACCCGAAAAAAATGATTTTTGTTACGGGGGGCGCAAGGTTTGTGTTGCCGGTGAAACCCTCAGGATGAGTGGGGGGGGGGAAGGGGAAAAAAAGAGGTCTCCATGAGGGAACTCGAAGCCCGGGAAAAAAGAATTCCTTCTGAACCTACGCGAAGTTAGCCAATCAAACCGTTCCATTCAAAAAAAAAAAAAGGGGACGCCCCAAAGGGGGGAAAGAAAGGCCTCCCAAAAGGAAAAACGGCACGGGGTGGGAAGTACCAGGGCCAACAGGGGGTCGGTACAAAAAATGGACAAGTGGCGGTTTTTTTCGCGGGGGGGCCCACAATAGAGATCAAAAGACGCGGCGACCCCTGGCGATGGTTTAAAAAAGGGGGGAACATCGAACCAAAAGAGCTCTCCAAAAAAAAACGAGGAGGAAGATGTCCGATGCTGACAAACCACCCAGCACGCCGCGATTGATTCTAGTGTTTCCCGAAAATCCACCGATTTTGGAACAGTGTGATGGACGCCCTCCAAAGGCCCTGTGAAAAAAAAAAAAAAAAAAAACGTGTGACGCTGCCAAAAGGGAAAGCCAATGAAGACAGGGGGGAAAAGGGCAACCAGGTTTGGGATGAACTGCCCTCTTTGGGCTTCTAAAAGCGTCGGGAAATCAATGGGCAACGGGGGGGTTTTCAAACGAGGGGTCAAAGCCAAAGATTTCATGAAATATGGGTTCAACTCCGGAAGAGGGCCGAAGGCAAAACAACCACCTGGCAGGGAAAATGTACACAATAAACAAGAAGACGGGGATGATTTGTTCGCCCAAAAAAATTTAAGGGGAATGCCAGGAAAAAACGAGGTAGCAAAGGCACCGAAACGCCCAAAAAAAAAGGGGCCCCACCGGCAGGTCTGGCGGTCAGCGTATCAGAATCCCCGCAAGAGCCCCACAAACCAAAAAGGTTGGGGGAAGAGAAGGCCGGACAGGGGGCGTTCAGCAAAGCGGAAAAGGTGGAAAATCATGGAGTTATTCGGAACGGGCGCACTAAATTTCTGGGGGGCGCATATACTGAAAAACAGTCAGGGGCAGCCCCCATCGCGCCCTGGTGACTAGTTTGGATTTTGGGCCCATCGCAAAAGGGAAGGAGGGGGGGAAAACAACAAGGAAAACGGGGTCAAAATCGGCCTGTTTCTCAAACGCCAGAAAGAGACCGTGTGGGTTTTCGCCCACAAAAAAAAAAAACGCTCAACGAGCGAGAAATGAAGATCAAGGAAAGACCTCGTCGGTCCCCCCTAAAACAAAAGAAGATCGCAAAAGAAGGGAACCTGGAGCGTAATGGGAAGAAGAAGCCATCACTGCAATCCCCACGCTCGAGGAAAGACGGTCCGACGAACTAAATCAAAGAACATTGACTCAAAGGAGGGGGTTGCAGGGGGGGGGAAAATTGGGGTCTGGCGAAAACGTTTGTAACCGACGATAGCCAAAAAAAAAAGCAAGGGGCAGACCCGTGGGTTAAAGGGGAAAAAGCCGAGAAATAAGGCCATCTTTTCGTGGGTTCACCCACACCGGGGAGAGAGGGGGATTAAAAAGAACTATCGTACGACCCCCAGAACTTCGGTATAAGAACCGCGTGCCAATAAAAGAAGGGTGCAAGATGTGAAAAACAGCCCATGTGCCGAGATTTGTAAAAAAGAAGAAAGAGTACGTAACGGGAACTGCAAAAGGGAAATACAAAAAAATCGGCCAGCAAAAGTTTCACGTGGGGGTCCGGCCCCTTTGTTCTCGGTGTTTGAAAAAATGCAGACGAATCGGCAAAATTGGAATTGAAAAACGGACTGAGAGTTCACGTCGGGAAAGAACGTCCGCGGTTTCGAATCCCTTGGGACAAATCCAAACAAGCGCTGGGAAGGGGGACATGAAAAATTAAATTGCCGCAAAAAGCTCGCCGGGGGCCCCACAGTCCAAAAGGGGGAAACCATCGGTGGGGGAAAAAAGATGACGAAACAAAGAACCTTTGGGGGGGGAAAAGGGCACTCAACGGCAGGAAAACGAAATTCATTGCCGAAAAACCGCATCCGCGAACTGGTCAAAAGAACGACCCTTGGGAAAAGACTTGAAAAAATGGTTCCGATAAAAAAAATCCGAACGGGGGACATGTGACCAAGAAAAGTGCTGTTCCTAACTTGGGGCCGCAAAAGCGAAAGGACTCAAAGCGAAAAGCCAAATCCGAGGTGTTCTTGACGAAGGGTCACAAAAAAAAACACGCGGGGACCATGATGGGCAAAGACATGACGAGGGTGAAGGGATACAGTGGGGATTTGCGGTGAAGGCCGGAAAACGGAGGGGGAAAAACGATGGAGGAAAAAGGGTTACCCGCAAGCGCCACGCCCCTTCGCGCATTGACGGGTTCCAAGAGAAGACGAAAAGGGAGAAAAAGATCTAACAGAAAGGAGGGGGGAACCCAGAGCGGGAAAAAAACAAAAAACAAACGTCATCGTAAGAAATCTTTTGCCAAAGGAGGGCAATTCTGGCAGGGGGCCCCCCCAAGGAATCTCTCAAAAAAAAAAAAGGAAGAAAAAAGGAGGGGGGAAGAGGTTGAAACAATGCCATAAATTTCCTCTACTTTTGAAACGCCTGGAGAGCGATGCAACGGGCCACGAAGGCATGAATTCTTTGGGGGGGGAGTCATGGGGAAAAGGGGGAAGGTCCGTCGTCGGGGAACTTGGGGGGAAAACCCGTTAAAAAAAGGGCGTGGCGCTGGAAGGTGGAGCCGTGTAAATCGACGCGCCGTTCGAGGCAAAGGAAAATACCAACTATTAGTGACAAAAGAAAGGAGATTGACGGGGGAACCATCAGGAAAGGAGGGAAAAGGAAGTCGACAAATCGTGCGCCAGTAGGGGCCTGGCGGAAGTTCACGAAAAGAAAACCTACAAAGGTAAAAGGAAAAAAGGGAGATGCGCATCGACAAAGTTGGGCCCAAGACCCAAGTTATTTGCAAAGGGGAAGGAAGGCGCGGGAAATGAGGGGAGGGCGCGGTTGCATCGCAAAAAGATGAGTGCGTTGAAGAAACCAGCGTGGAACAAACGATTGGGAGGGGGGTGGGACGGGGCAAAACAAAACACCGCGTTTGCGGTGAAATTGTTTTCAGCTCCCAGCGCTCGTGGTGGTATTTGGAAAAACGGGGGAAAAAGAAAAAACGCGTGGGAAGGGGGGGGGGGGGGGGGTCTAAAAACCAAAGGGATCAGTACGGAAAAGAGTGTCGGGGCGCATTTTTCAAAAAAACACCAGAGAAAAAAAGCCGGATCAGAAAAACGTGCGAAGAAAAAAAACCTTTGGGACCAGGAAAAGAAAATCTTTTAAAAGGCTCAGCCCGACCCCTTTTTTTCACAAGTGGGGGGGCACGGGGCAAGGAAAAATGAACGATTGCGAGGGGGAAAAGGGGGATGGGGGAAAACGTCTAATCCATGTTGAAGAAAAACCAAACGCTTTGGGGGGATAGAGGGGCGACAGTGGTCAACCAGGTCCACGGGTGCGCCAATGTGCGAGAGGGGGAAAGGTACAAACCCCCCTGAGATGACCAACTGCAATTGAGAAGAGTCCATGGAAGGGGGGAGGTGGAGGTCGTAGCTCGTCTGGGTGGTATTCCAGTAGCTGTGAATATAGAAGGAAAAAAATTTAGGAAGAGGGGTCGTCTTGGGGTTCGGGACGACGGAGCGTCTATTGGGGGAGGAGGGAGACTCAGAGAGGGACGTTTGTTGAAACGAACTACGGGGAAAAGGGGTCCTGCTTGCGAAAAGCAAGGGCCGATGCGAAACCCGCGAAGGACCAAAACATTGAAATGGAAAAGGGCGGCACGAGAAGTCCGAGGGAGGGCGACGGGGGTCATGCCCCCAGGAATTTATACGAACGTTTCGAATCATCCAAAGAAGGGGACACGGGGGACCCCAAAGGAATCAGCGCGGGGAAACTTTTTTGTTGTGGATTCTTGCCGAGAGATCAGAGGAATAAATAGGGGGGAAAAAGTTTTGTCGTTGACCTTTTTGCAGAGAGGAGCAGCATCAAATTTGGGAAGTGCGAAAAAAACGACGGGACATTGAAAGTTTGTGAAAAGGTTTGTTGCCTCACCTCGAGGGGAAAAAAATTTGGCCACAGGAGCTTTCATGCAAGCGGGGGGCGGAAAGGCCCAGGAAAGACATCTGAAGGGAAAAAAACGAAGGAGCAAGAAAGGGGGGCAATTGGAAAACCAAAACTGTGGGACAAACCAGGGAAAAGGCCCGCCTGGGCGGCACTTTTTTGGGTGACCAGTGTGCCAAAAAAAAGTAGGGAAGTCCCCATGACAGAAAAACACGTAGGGGTGTTCGCGGGCCACATAGAAAAAAAAAGATCATCGCGGCGCTCGCTGGTGGGCCAAAAGTTGTCAG
>Ga0179593_1715698_pt1 | contig 10961 bp, 10 predicted proteins | sample CZODoug2_1_08_16_FD_185931 | JGI IMG/M metagenome (GOLD analysis project Ga0179593, IMG submission 185931) | Vadose zone soil fungal communities from Angelo Coast Range Reserve, California, USA - CZODoug2_1_08_16fungal (PacBio error correction) | ecosystem: Environmental > Terrestrial > Soil >...
AATACGAAAGGGACTGGAAATGAACAAGAAAAAAGGGATTGGTTGACCGTGAAAGTTCCTCGAGGCCCGGCGGGGGAAGAAAGGGAGGTGGTCCTTGGAAAAGTTAGGGGTCCAAAAATCCAGCAAAAAAGATAAAGGGGGAAGGGGATGCACCTTTGATACGAAAAAAAAAAACACCGGAAAGGAAAGGGAACTAAGAAGGTGGGGAACGACGAGCCCCGAAACTAAAGGGAAAAACGGGATGTTCAAAGGTGTAGCAAAGGGAAGGATAAAAAGCCGCCCCAAGGGTGGTTCCATTGTGTTTTCGCCGTGTGCAAAAAAAAAAAAAAGGGAATCCGATTCGGGGGGAGAAAAAAGCCCCGCCTTAGAGAAGGGGGAATCCTTCCTGGGGCCGAGGGGTCTATAACAAAAGCACACATCCGTCGGTCAAAGGAGGAATGGGGAAAAAAAAAAAAACCCAAAAACGAACTACAGTTCCCACCCACAAGCAGCTGTGAAAGAATTAACGCGCGATGGGCCAAGATCCCTTCGGATGGTAGTAGGGAAGTCTGCAAACCAGGGCAAAAAGAAGACCAGATTTGCCGCAAAGGGTGAACCGCCAAGCTCGGACGCCCGAGGGGGGGCGGCCGGGGTGTGAAAAAAGGGAGGGGGGGGAACGTGGGAAGCAGACAGAGGGGAACCAGAAAAACAAACCCGCGGGGTTGGAATCGAAAAAAAAGGGAGACTGGCGGGGCGACGCTGCGGCACGAAGGAAACCCCACACGCACGCGGGAACAGAAAGAAGTGTAGCTCCGCAAAGGGGGAAAAACGGGAGGGCATGGACGGACACGAACTAGCGGGGTCGAAGGGGGCCCCACCCCTTCCGCATCTCCGGAAAATCAAGGCGGGGCCGACTGAGAGGGCTGAAAAGAGATAAAATCGGGACCAGAAACCTTCTTGCGTTAAAACCGCGGGCGTCATTATTAGAAGTGCGCACCGCGCAGACAGGGGAGAGGCGGGTGGGCGTCGCAACGGTGGCGAAAAAAAAAAGGTAGACGACGAGCCAGGGGAGAGGGTTGTCTGAAGGGAGGCCTGCAAAAAAAAAAAACGACGGCCCCAGCCATCAAAAGGGGAGGGAAAATGGCACTCCTTAGAAGAGCGCGAACGGAAAAAAAAAACCGAAAAAAAAAAAAAGCGCCTGTCGATGAAGGAGGGGAAGAGACTGCACAATAATCTCTCATCAGAGAGAGGAGATAGGCATCGGGAAAACGAAGAAGGCGGAGAACTTCCCTAAGAACCTTAGATTAAAGGAAGGTCCGGGGAATCAGGGAGCAGGGACAAAAGGGCTCCAAAAGGGGGGGGATGAAAGGAGATCTGGTCATCAATGAAACGCGACCCCACAAAAAAAAAAAAAAAAAAAAGAAGCAAAAAACTCTCAGATGGAGGAGGGCTCAAGGGGAGATCCCACCGGCTACGCCAAGGGAAAGAAAGCGCGTGGGGAGCATCGAAGGGAAAAAAAGACGGGAAACCTAATCAGACGAGTGTGGAAACGAGGACGGATCCACAGCAAAGGGGAAAAGCTCACTGGGCACCGGGACGGCGTCAGGAAAAATAAGCTCAAGCTAGAAGGAACGAACCGGGGAGCAGCACCAAGTCGAAAACGACGCCAAAAGGCGCCGGTGGTGGGAAGGGAAAGGGAAGAAGTGACTCTATCCAACAAAAAAAAGGGAAGCAAAAAGCTAACCACGCCAAAAAAAACCCCCTCGCTAGAGTGGGGGGGGTTTGGCTGGCCGAACTGCAGAAAAAAAAAACGGTGAACACCGCGCGGTTAAAAAAAAAATGGGGAAAAAGGCCGAAGGCTGAACAACGCGGGGCGAGATGCTCCTAGGAAAAAGGGTAAAACGGCACCACTGAAAACGAAAAGAAAAAAATCCTACTCAAGTGTTCGAACTCGGGGCCCGGCGGCATCCAAGACGAAAAAAAACAGAGAGTACTCAAAGAAGGGGCAGTGCTCTCACTGAAACACAAAAGGGACCTGGACGGCGCTTGGGAGAAAGAAGAAGGGGGGCAACGAAAGGGGAAAGAGACCTCTTTCCCAGCGGGGACGGTTGTACCCAACCTGGAAATGGGGGGGGGGGACCCTTTCGGGGTCCAGGGGGGAACGCAAGGGGGCCTGGACGTCACTCTAAACACCTCACAATCCAGAAAAGGCCCGGGAGGGCCCTGGGGAAAGGGAGAGTGCAGACCAGAGATGGAAGGCCGGAGAATCGGCCGGCCTGAAAAAAGAAGGAAAGGGGGCCATCAAACGGGAAGGGGGACCGGTGATCGACAGTAAAAAAAAAACCAACAAAAAGGACCAAGGGGCCTTAAGTCAGACTTCGTGACAAACGTGAAACCCCAAGGGAGGTTGGGGGACGGAGACAAGGCACAAAGAAAAAAATACATCCCCAGGAATGAAAAACCGAGGAAAGGGAACTCACATGACTGGGCGGGAAATCGAAAAAACAGGAACAAAGATAAAAAACAACTCATGCTTTCCTGTCGAAGACAAGGAACACCGGGAGGGAGGGTGAATGGTTCCATAAAGAGCTTAGGGGGGTCCAGGGTATGCGGTGGGAAACGGCGCCACGTGTAACAGAAAAAAAAGGGGGGAGGGTGGGGCCCCGCCAACCCGTTCCTCAAAAAAAAAGGAAAGGCGGGCCTGAGCAGGGGGAGCGCGGTGGTGGTTGAAACATGAGGGTGCTCTTAAAAGTCAAGTAAGGAAAGTAAAGGCCGAAGCCGAGCGGGTCCTGTTCTAAACGGGAAAAAAACAGATCTGAATCCTGATAAACGGGGAAGACCCCTCGGAATAGTTAGGGCACAACGAAGAAAAGAAAAACTTCAATAGAAAGAAAAAGGGGCAAGCCGGGGCCTAGCCGGCACCAAAAAATGGAAACATAAGCGCGCTTGGGGTGAAAATCTATACACAACGCAGTTCTCGAGTACAAGGGGGGGGGAATAAGGGGTGCCCCTATTCAGGGGTGTCAAAGGACGTTCCGGGATGGTGGAGGGACTAATCAATCTCAGCTCCATCAGACAAAGACGCAGGGGGTCTCCCCTGGCCAATCCCTCGTCGTTTAAGGAGACAAGGAATCATTGCAAACAAGGGGGAAACCTAAAAGAGCAATGCGTTCAAGAAGAAATTGACCTCCCAAAGAAGCATCAGGAAGGGGAAAGGGTAAAAGGATCTCGCGAGAAACGTGTAAATCCCAATAAAATATTGAAATGTGGGGGGGAAAGGAGTGCCTGATCAACGGAAACGTCCGAAGGTCCGTGAAGGACGTACGCTTGACTAAAAAGGCAGGGTCACAAAACCAAGAGTAAGGGGAGAGGGGGCACCGGGCAATGCTTCAATAACTGGGAAGAACAGAAAGGGTAGGGACCGCTTGCTCACATTGCAAGGGAAATCCTTTTAAACGGGACCGGTAACATCTACGCAATAACTCTTGGGGATATCTGGCCAGAGAAAAAAAAACAGGACCCCTCGAAAACGGGTAGTAACCTCGCTGAACGGAACTTCGGGAATCCAAACCGGGAGGGGGAGGGGCACAGTCGCGAAAAAAGAATAGGACAAAAAAAGCGGAACCAATTTATGATTGAAAAAAAAAAGAAGGGGTGGGGGACGGTTCTTGGAAAACACTGCTAAGCAAGCCCCCCTCTAGGAAGGAGGGTGAGAAAACCTACAACACTCGGGAATTGTAAGCTTTAAGGGGCCACAACCGGAGGCTCCGGCGCTGAAAGGTCCTTCCAAACCCGGAAGGCACGCCTGGCCCGCGAGAAAGGTCAAGAGCGGCGTTGGACGCGAGGGACCAAAGGGGGTCTGGTCGAGGAGGGGGTGCAAGACCAGAGAGGCACTCTATGAGACCAAGGGGGAGGAGGGAAACCGCAAAGGGAAAAAAAAGGGGCCTCATGTAAAAATTAGACAGAAAAGGAAAACCACAATAATTTACTAACCGCAAAAAAAAGACATGGTGAGATCCCCTGAGGGGAACCGGTGAACCCAGGAAACTCATGGAAGACGCTGTTTTCCAACACTTAAACACCCAAGACAAATTTCCTCGTCTGGGAGCCAAGGGGTAGGTCTAGGGCCCAGGGAAGACCAGGCTCAAGACCCCTCAAAAGTACAGATCGAAACGCAGTTCGAAAAATGCGAGACTGAGATCTCCAGAAAAGGTAAGAGAATGTTTTAAAGACCCAGAGGTAAGAGAGGGGACCATGCGAGGTCGGGTAGGGGAAAAAAGGGGGTCAGCTCGGGCGCTGTTGGAGGGACTATAAACCGTCCATCAAAAAAGGGAGGATGAGCACCTGGGAGTCCTCAAAGAAAAGACGGTCCCTTCTAACCATGTGGAGTCGGAACCTGACCCTCTAAAAAGACGGTGATTGAGTCCTGAAAGAGAAGGGGGATCCTTCCGTCAGATTAAGGTAGTAGGGAAGATTGCGAGAACTAGGCGCGCTGTGCGATGGAAACTTCTCAGGAAGAAAAGCCAGGGGAAGCTCCTGACCCGGCAGGAGACGACAAATGTCTACGGAAAAACGGGAGTGGTCGTATTACTTATGATACGACGAGAAAAACAACAACGGGGGAGGAAAGAGGTAATTTCCCACAAAAACAAACGGGGCTCCGAAAAAGAGGGACAAAAAAGAAATGTCCCGATGGGAAAAAGAAGGGCAAAACATCTCAGGCCGCCGCCTGAAAAAAAGCGCAAGGCCCGTTGGAACAAATCTTAGAAAAGACGGGATCTAAATTGTGCCCCTTTGACTAAGTCAGGGCAGGGGGGAAAGACGACATCCCTCACCGACGTAAGAGATTAGAGCCGGGGCTTGGACCGACAGAAAAAAACTGTGGGCAGTCCTAGACAAAAACAGGGGGAAAACTCGCCTATGAAATGTGGGGAAGCAAAAAATCCGTTGACAGGGGCCGCGACGACCCCCCGGGAGTAAAAAAGAAAGCCGAACCGCAGGGGGTAGGCCATCGCGAAGAAAAAACCCAGCTCGGAGTGGCAAAAAAAAATTTTCGCGGGGAGGAAAGTCGCGGGGGATAGAAAAAAAGGTGAGAGACAAAACAAAAAAAGAACGGCAGTCGCAGAGGACTTGAAAACGAAGGGGTGAGGGAGGAACCGTGTTTTCCGAAGATTAGAGGGGGGGATAAAAAAGGGCTGAACGACCTGCTCCGGGTCGGACATCTACAGAAAAAACAGCGAAGTTCTCAGAAGGAGCAAAGGGGAACTCTGAGTCAGAAGATGGGAGGGGGTTTAGTCTGGGACTACTTGTTCTGACACTCGACTACAAAGAAGCGAAAAGGGGCGCGTGGGAAACACTTGGGCATCTAAAAAGATCGGCTACCTTGGACCGGGCCTAGAAACGGTTGAAGGACTCAAAAAGTCAGAACCGGATCGTCGGCGCGGCACGGAAAATTAAAGAACGGGGCGACTCCCGTGGGGAAAAGGAAGAACATTCATCCTTATATCGCAGGAAAAAGAAAGTTGGGAAAGAACCAAGGCCCGGGACTATACATGAATGAGTTATGGGAGGAAAACCGGATCTACTGGACTTCAGGGTCAGTCAGGGGGGGGCAACTAAAAAGGAGGGGAGTGAAGAGAGGGGGTCTTTGGACAGGGCACCCGAGATGTTCGGGGGTGGGGGGGGGTGCCGCGGCGGGTTGAAGAAGGTTACTCACAGGAAAAAAAAGGAACAATATGGCGGCTGACCCAGAGGAAGGGAGATGGGCCGGAAGGACATACAAGGGGGGCAGGGTTTCTACGAGGAAACTTGAGAGAACTCTAACACGACAAGAGGGGAGAAATCGCAGAAATCGGGCATCGCAAGTGAAAAAAAAAAAAAAGAAGGGCGAGGTCAGTCTGGGGGGAAAACCGCCCCCTCTGGCAAAAGAAAGGAGATTTTAGCCATGGGTTATTCCGGACGACTGGGGAGGAGAGGGGGGCCAGAGAACGCCCCAGCAAGGGACAGGAATGACGGCAGGCCGAAGGGGGGAGAGACGCTGACTTGCATGACCAGGAAAAGGAGCTCAATGCAAGCTAAACAAAGCCTAGGACAAAAAGGGAAATGAGACCTTGACTAGGTGCGCCGCCTGAAATTTGGGCCGACAAGCCGAGGAAGCAGGGGAACGGGGGGGAAATCTCGGGCGAGAGGGCGGGCGCGGGAAGGTAGGGAGAAGTATCAAGATCAGAAGAAAACGGGGCGGCCCGCCACGGGGGAAAAGTCAAAGCCGCCGTTTATGCTTGCGAGAGAGACCCCCGAAGCATTGAAGTAAAGGCTCCACAAAAAAAAACGCCCCCAACTCCCGCAAACAAAAAACACTCCGTCCGTAAAAAAAAACGTGAGGGGGAGAAACATTCCGACGGGGGGGGGGACGGGTTTTTACACGGCGACGAACAGAACGCATAAAACAGAATCCCCAATCAGATGGGGGGGAACCATCTCACGGAGACGAGGGTCCACTTTACGTGGAAAAGGGTGTGAATCCATCTAAAGCTGGGGGGGGAAAGAGGGAAGTTCCCGTCAAAGTGGGAAGTTCGAAGGCGGCATTCCTGGGGGATAAATAGCCTAAAGGGGGCCACTAGCCTGGTTGGCTCCGAATAGAAGGAAGGAAAAAAACCTACTCTAAGGGAGTTTTGGGAGCCGCCAACTTCTCCAGGTTAGGTGGGAAGGGAACGCACAGCGCCGGAGGAATTCAGAAAAAAACTCACAGCTCGTCTGGGAGGGGGCCGAAGGGCAACTGTGCAGAGAAGCTGGGGACTCCCAAGAAGGGACGCGGAGGAGTGGCAAATTAACCCCAAGAAGTCGGCTCAACCAGCGGAAGGGAACAAAGGGTTTTGGGGAAGCAGCCCGCGCGAAGGCGAGGGGGAAAGTCATTTCTCGTGGGGGGGCGGGGAAAGGGGACCCGGCGTCGACCGGTTTGCGCGGACGCCGGCCACTCGGATATCGCAAAAAAAAGTCGGGGCGGCGGGTGGGAATGGTGGAAGGGGACCCGCGAGGAAGATAATCGGGTTCAGCCAAAGCCGATAAGGGCGAGAGCTTGCGGCAGCCGAAACACAACGAAACGAGCAGGGAAGCACGGGAAGGGGCCAAAAAAGGGAAAAGACACCCGTGCGAACAACGGGGCCACGCTCAAAATGGTGAAAAATCGAGGAAGCTACCGTGCACGAGTCGGAAAAAAAGAGAGAGGAAGATGGGCAAGCAAAAAGAGGGAGACAACCGCTTGCAGCGGAGAAGGGTCGGCACCGCGTTATCAAACAGGAGGGAGGAAATCAGATCTGCGGTGGCCGTCGGCCGGAACCAGAAATAAGATTCCCAGGAATGCAAGGCAAGGGGGGGGTCTAGTTCACGTTTCGAAAGAAACTGGCGAAAAACGACGGGCTCACCGGAAAAAAAAGGGGGAGGTGCATCGCGAAAGATCGCGTACTTGGTAAAAGCAGACGCCTTTCCTCTTGGGCAAGGGAAAAAGGAGAAGGGGGATGGACAACTGCCCCTATTAGATCCGAAAGAGAGGAGAGGGAAAAGATAAAAAAACAGACCGATGCACCGAACAAGGCAGAACCTTGAACGCAACCAAGAAGGATGAGTACCTAACGCGAGGGGACGTGCAGGGCAAGGAACAGGAAAAAATGGGGAAGCCCCTCCAGAAGCAAGGAACGTTACACTCAGCCACAGAAACGCGCCTGAGGGAACGAAAGTTTCCGAGAGGGGAAAAAGGGCAGCGAAAAGAGAAAGGGGAGATCAAAAAAAAATGGAGGGCGTTGCAAGCAGGAGTTTGCAAAATGAAAGTCCGAGCCAGGGATCGGTGGTGACGGGAAAAGGCAGGCGGCAAAGCTGCTTCGCTCATCCTGGGGACGACGGCGCTCACAATCGTCAAAGGGGTTCCCGGATAAAAAAAAGAAGCAAAGCCGACGTTGGAGAGGGGGACCGAGAACCCCGCTCGGTGTGCAAAAAAAGGGAGGAAAAATCCGTAGGTGTGGGAACGACTCCCAGCTCTGACTGCTCCGCAAAAAAATCGGGTTGGCCAGGTGTTGAATCCACTGCCGCAGCCGTCCCGGAACCAAAAAGAGGGGACGGCCGAGACGGAAGAATGGTCGACTGGAGAAGGTGGCGTTGTAACCCAAAATCCCAAGGAATAACGAAGAACGAGGCGTTCTTGTTAACGAGAAACCGCTGGGACAATAGATATTAGCGGAAAAAGAAATCTCTACGGCCTGAGGCACGGGAGCAAATTCAACCACCGCGGACTGCGAGTAAAAAAAAAAAAACCACCAAGCAGTGTTCACCCGAAAAGGAAATAAAAAAACCTGTTGCGGTGGCGCCGAGGGGGAAAAACCGTCCGGCACCAAAAAACAAAAGAGACAAAAAAAAAAAGTGACCAGCCCCTTCCTGGGGAAAAGGAACAGCAAAAGAAGGTCAATCCGTAGCCCAACAAGCTTTATCTTGAACGAAAGAAAATCAATCGGAGGGAATTAGAAAGAAAATAACTCCTGCAAAGAAAAAAATGGAAATGTCACCGGTTGAAGGAAAGTCGGGCTACAAACCAGGTCAAAAAAGACGGTAAATCGTAGTTGGGAGTCGTGTGTTTGAAAGCAAAGAAAGGCTCCTTGGGGGGGGAAAAGAGCGGGGCCGCTCCGTAAAAAAATCAAGGGGAATGGAGGCGGAGTCAGGAAGGGGAGGGTTGAAAGCACTTCCATCAGGACCTTCTCAGCGGACAAAAGGGGAAGAAAGGAGAGAACTAAAGCTGAGTCCGGCCGTAAGGAGGTACCAGAAAAAGAAAAGGATGACTGAGGGACATTTGGGGCAAATTGGGGAGGTGATGACTCGGAAATGGTAAAAAAAACAAAAACACCGCGGGGGGGGAAAAAACACCCTTCAGGAAAAAGCGAAGGGAGTTGACCTGGGGAGAGCCCCTCTGGTGGGTAAAGGGGCTGTTTTTTGGCAAGCCAACAAAGAATGGGGGGGCGCGATCGGGGGGAAGGGAAGCAAAAGGAGCCCGGCGGGCAAAAAGTGGCCGGGGGATCACGAAACGGAGAACAGTTCCAACGGTACATGAGCACCCCCTTAGAAAAAGCCGACAGACAGGACCCAGGCGATCGAAAAGAAACACTCAAAAAATCCGGGGAAAGAAAAAAAAAAAGCCAATTCCATCACCTAGGGGGGCTCCTTTCCCCTTAAGGGGGGAAGGAAACCGAATTTACCTATTCTGGTGTCTAGGACCAACGAGAAAATTACCTTCAAGGTGGACCGGGGGGGAAATCCTACTCCAAATAGCTCGTGGGGGGGGGGAGGGGACAGCTACTTAAACCGGGGAGACAGAAAAGAGGTGGGCAAAAGGCATCATCAACCTCGCGATTTGGGGAATTAAAAAAGAACGACGGCTCTTCCGTCGAAGAAATGGGGAATGAAGCCAGGAAAGAAAAAACGAGCAGTTCAGAAAAGACCGTCGTCCCCTACCATGTGGCGCCAATGATAAAAAACAGGGGGGGTCGGCAAGAAGCCCTCACAGACCAAAAAAGTGACAAGAAAACTACGGAAAGCATATCTTTGTTAATATGGTATAAAAGACAAAACTTGAGGGAAGACGAGGTGATCTGAAAGCTACGATAAGGGGCAGTAGTCGAAAAACACCCACACCAACGGGGGAAAGGCTATCGGACCGCCCGGACTCGTCCGGCATCAAGGAATTGGGCTTAGAACGAAGGGGGTCTCTGGAGCTGTGGGGGGAAGCCGCCTGCCCCCACAAGGGGCGAAAAATTGAGAACATCAAGAGGGGGGCACTTCATAAATACAAAAGGGCTCGTAACGGCCCAAGATGCTTCAAGGCAGGGGGTCGATCCACCCACAAAAAAGTTGACCCAAGCAGAAAAAAAAGAAAACAAAGGAAAACAAGACCTTTCATGAAAGGAGGCCTGGAACGGGGCGGTGGGGGGGGGGAAAACCCTGCGCAGGCGCCAACGATCTCGGAAGGCCCGACCATTGGCAAGGGTGTCGCGTCCTGTCGGCCCAGGGGGGGACCGATTTTTTCATGAGGGAGGGGGTGTGCCATGAAAAAAACAAAAGAGCTCATGGCGTGCAAATGAAGGGATAGACCACAAAAACAATGCGACCAAAGGAGCGGAAAGGAGAGAGGAAGATCAAAGGCAAAAGGTCTTTTAAAAGCAGAGTACATGGAAAAGAGAAAACGAGTGTGAAATCCAGGAGCCACCCAACGCTAGGGAAAAAGTCAAAGAAAAAGAGGAGGTCCCGGGAAAAGACTTCAAATGCTACCATTCCGCGGGTTCAGACGGGTGAAGGAGGGACGAATCCAACCCACGGGGAAGCAGTGGGGAGCAGGGTCGTCAGCATGCTAAAAGGGGGGCGCAGGGGGTTGAGACTAAAAACGGTGTGGGTTGCGAGAAAACCCGCAAAGAAAAGGGTTAAATCCCGGCGACGAAGATGGGCCCGTGTTCGCACAAAAAGCCGGTTCCAAAAAAGCAATGCAAGCAAAGGAAAAAGGAAACCCGATCACAGTGGGGCTGAAAAAGGCCATCGGAGATTTTACAAAAAGCGCTAATTCTGAAAAAAGTCCGAGGTCGGAGGAAGGGGCTCCAGGGCACGGGGGAAAAGGACTCAGGGGACGTTGGAAACAAAAGAAAATGGTAGTACACAAAGAAGCAAGAAATCTTCAACGGTCCCGACCTCGCAAAGAAAAAAAAAAAGGAGGAAAACAACAGAAGAAAAAATTACTTACCCGCGCACGGCAAAACGGTGGGGGGGCGGCCGAAGGAATTCGGAGCAGAAGGGAGAGGGACAAGGATGAAGAGGAGGTAATAGGGCGGCCAATTTGCGCCGAGAAAAGACAGAAAAGCCGCGCCTTCTGGGGGGGAAACAGGGGAGGGTCTGCAAATAGAGGAACTAGCTCCTCGGTGGAACGGCCAAACAGTCAAGAAAGAAAAAGAGGACTT
>Ga0179593_1755255_pt1 | contig 10961 bp, 9 predicted proteins | sample CZODoug2_1_08_16_FD_185931 | JGI IMG/M metagenome (GOLD analysis project Ga0179593, IMG submission 185931) | Vadose zone soil fungal communities from Angelo Coast Range Reserve, California, USA - CZODoug2_1_08_16fungal (PacBio error correction) | ecosystem: Environmental > Terrestrial > Soil >...
AACAAGAAGGCGGGTCCGTTGAAGAGGGAAAACGAGTGCGGGCAAGGAGATTCGGGGGCAAGCCAGCCAAGACAAGGCACGATCACAGGACGGTGCAAAAAAATTCCCGGGAGAAAAGTCCCCATGAAAACGCCGTTGGCGCAAGTGCGGGTAAAAAGGCCGCAAATCAACTACTTCACAAAAAGCCACTTCCTGAGAAAGTTTCGTAAGGGAAAAAAAGTTGAGATCTCGAAGCGGCGGGGAAAACACCACCTCACCGTGAAACCAAAAAAAACTAACGCGTGAACAAAAAAGAGGGCTTTTATTACAAGGGACGAGAGGGGTCATGGGATCTGATACACACAAATGGTGTGCGAGGGATTCGCATGGACCCCTAAGGAGACGTCACACCTTTAATACAACAAACACCAAAAGAAGAGATAACAACAAAAACAAAAAAAAGGAAACCAAAAAAAAGCACACAAGAGGGAGAAACGTAGGGAAAAAGAAAGATTCTCGTTCACTTATTAAGCGCCACTGAGCTATGAATCTGGTGAGTAAAATTGGAGAGAGATCTGGGGGGGGAGGATACAAACCACCTTTACTGGGGGAGTGCCTACAAAAGAACAAGGTCCGGCCAGTCCTAAGCGGAACGGTCTGCGCCAATGCAGGCAGGGGGAAAAAAAATTTTGTCATAGTGAACTCTTGTCGGGTAGTACGAGGGTAAAATCGGGGGATCCGCCGGGGAAGACGACGGGACAGAAAAAACGGCCTAAAAAAAAAAAATCTGAATCTTAATGTGAGCGCGGGGAACGGAAACAGGAATTCAGGTTTAGGAGAAAGCGGGGGATTGACGTGGGAAAAAGTCTGCGAAATGAGGGAAATCGGCTTGAAGGGGGTGAGGCCCTGCCGCAGAAGCGACTAAAAAAAAAAACCAAAGAAACCTTCAGAAAAAGGGCCAGAAATCTGAGACGAATCGAGGGGGGGGACGTAGTCTAATCATGGAGTAGGAGTAAATTCCACAAAAGGGAGAAAGCTCGAGGGGAAAAAGTCAGGTTCTCTGTCGCCTTCACGGGCGACATTCACCAATTAAGACAAGGAGACCCTGGAAAATCACGAAGCCTGGCATGCAGCACTCCTTGGGGACCTTCGAAGGCTAAGAGATGTAAGGGGATGACGTTTTTCGAGGAAAAGAAAACTTCGTAGGGGACCCAGTCAACCAAAGAAAACGTCCTTCAGACTCTAAAGGGGTTCGCCTCTGGGAGCAAAAAAAAGACAATCCGAACACAAGAGAAGGAGAGAGAAAAATGTCCGCGAAGTAGCCAGGGGGAGAAGGGTTGCGGCACACCATCGCCGGACCAGACGTTACAGCTTCGTGGGCGAACGATCTTTCCTGAAGAAAGTGGTCCGAGGTGTGAGGTGTTAGAAAAGAGCAAAAAAAAGGAAAAGGACTGTACGCAAAAAAAACGGCCAGGTAAAAAGGGGCATCGTGAGGGAAGGAAAAAGTATAAGAGGGCCCCGGACCGGAAGGTCAGACGAGTACACCAAAAAGAAGGGAAATGGAGTGGCTGAGGAAAAAGGGAAAAGGAGGGTCTGAATGACCCCAAAAACCGAAACATTCGGACGATCACCTACCCTGGCACAAGGGAGTGCCGGTTTCTTCCCGGGGAAGGGATAAGGCCCCACTGAAGTCGAAAAACGTCAAAGGAGCCTCCAAAGAAGCCCCGAATCAGGAAAAAAGTATATCCCACGCAAGAGGGCAAAGGTCTTCGTCGAAACGGGGGTAGGCACGTTTATTCATTCAGAAAAAGGGGATCGATCCAGGCGATCGGGGGGAAAAATAAGGGGGTCTCAAAAGTTTCGACGGAAAAGGAAAAAAAAAAGACATCCAGGAAAAAGACCAGGAAGTCGCGACCATCGCACTCCGAAAACGTCTTGGCCCGGGGAAGAAGGGGGAGAGGACGAACTGCAATGACTCTGGGAAAGGGAGGTAGGGAACGTTCGGACAAATTGAGGAGGAGGAAAGAGAAACGTCGCGGGAGAGCGATTTTTTCCTCTACGAAAAAAAACGTGGCGTTTCATCCGCGTCTCAAAAGGAATGCCAGGAAAAGAAACGAAGGACGTGCAAGAAACCCAAATGAAGAATCAGCGATGGAGGTTTCAGAAGGAGGAGATGCAGAAAAGGGGAAAAGGAATTTCGGGAAAAAACATCTTCCAGCATCGACAAGGTCCTCGTTTTCGTCTGAAAAATGGGAATCTAGAAAAAGGACCAGAGGCTAAAAAGAACCTCCCTGAAGGAAAGAAGGAAAGGGGAACCTTCCCCAAGGGGGGGCGGCTCTCCCTGAAAGGTCAGGGAGGGAACCAGCCCGAGATCCGGAAGAAAAAAGAAGCCCGTCAGGTTGTCCCTTTATCCTCGGACAACGCAGAAAAATTGGCCAGGGAAAAAAACTGGCACCAAATTGGGGGCCCAGTAAGGGCTTTAAACGGGGAAAGATAATTTCTACGACCTTCAAAAAGATGCAGTCATGTTAATGGGCTTCGTGAAAGGAAAAAAAACAATGAAAAGAAAACTGGGGAAACCTTAGTCAGGAAAGGAAACTGGGTTCCTGCCCTGATTCGACTGCGCCCTCCGGATCCAAGAGACGGGAAACGGAAGCGGGACTGGCCGGAAAAAAGGGGCTCGAGCATCAACGGAAAAGTCGCCACTAGGGGCATGACAACAGAAAAACGCAGGCGCCGCCGGAAAGTCGTTTTCCGCCCAAACCCAAGCTTTAAGTAGAAAAAAGGTGGCGGAAGAAACCCAGACCAAAGCGGGAAGAGAGACATCTCTACAGTGCAATAACAACAGATGTGGCAAAAAAACAACCCGAGAGGAAATTCTATGGGGAGGACCGCCGGCGACAGGGGAGTGGCTGGTATTCAAAAAAGGGAACGCACCTCGAACACCAACTGAAAAAGCCCGAAGAGCCACTTGTCTCGAAGGGGGCTACCTCGGAGTAAGTGCCGATGAACCCGGCGAGTACGTCTGTGGCACAAGGTTTTCACCCTCCTCCGGAAAAAAGGAGAGAACGTGCATCGAACAGGGCCCTTCGAAAACCGTTAACTTGAGAGTCGCTTAATTTTCAAAGGAGGGGAAAGATGGTCACGGATAATTCGAGTCGACCAAAAGAGGAAAAGAAATCTAATCTCTTCCGCTGCCGTCGGGGGGAAGTACGGTCTGTAAAAGGGTGAGTCGAAGGGACAAGATGGGGAAAAGTCCTATTCCGCGGGTACGCCAAGAAGAACTCTAGACCAGGTCAGGAATTTCGGAACACGGCCCGAAACTACTGTTAACAGAGACTTCAACGCGAAAAAAGGATCTGGTGGTCGGAAGACGGCCCGAAATCAGAAAAATTCAAACTCGGAGGTTCCGTGGCCCTGTTCGGTCTGTTGCTGACAAAGAAATCGAGGAAAGAGACACAGACGTTCGCGGTAGCGCGCGAAAGAGGGCACCACAATGTCCTTAAAGCCTGTCACAAAAAAAAAAAAAGTCCGTAAGGAGTTAACAAAGTCGCCAAAAAAGGGGTGTCGGGGGGGGGGCCTTTTTGAACCGAAGGGGGAGACCTTGGTCTCGAAAACCCGCCAGACTTCCGGAAAAAAAACGGTTGCCGAACAGCTAGGAAGCAAGGGGGCGGGGATGTAGCAAAAAAACTCCAACGTTCTATGCGACGTAAGAGACCGAGCCGTTGGAGGTAGGGTCCCCACAGAGGAAAAAAAAGAGGTTTAAGAAAGCCCCGTCGCCCTCGAGATCAAGTGCAGAGAGGCGGGGGAAACGGCCCATCAAAAAAGTCGAAAAGGCGCTCGGAATCCTCCTTCGCAATAAAGAACCGGGTCCCGCGCAAGCCCGGGGGTAGAAGAAAAAAAAAAAGGGGTGGACGAGGTGTGGAAAGCCAAAACGGCCGAGAAAGAAGCCGCGGAAAAAAGAATTCTCGCTAAGGATCGTAGGGGGCATCGGCCAAGTGAAAAGGTCGACGCGCGAAGGGAAAAGAGACCAAAAAGGTTCGTGAAGGAAGGTAAAATCTCTGTCGCCGGAAGCCCTAAAAAAAAGGAAAGCCCAGGGGAGATCGCCCTTCGGGAACCCGACGAAAGAAATTGCCAGGAAATGCGGGCTGTTCCTCACGAAAAAACGGAAAAAACCCCGCCTCAACGAAGGAAAAAAAAGGGGAAAAAAAAAGGCGTCTAAAAGGTTTCCCAACAAAAATGGTCTTGACAAGGCCTCGGCACGCCTTTTCTGGTTGCTCGGGAAACAAAGGGCCTGGGATCCACAGGGGAAGTCGTTTGTCGACGCCCAATCCAAAAATCCTTTTCGCTTCTCCAAATCACTATCCCATTTGGAAAGTGACAACTAGTCCGTAAAAAGGGGTCAACGGTAGAATGTTCGTGGGATGAAAGTTCGAAAAAAAACTGTAAACGCCGTGCCGCAGAGGGGTTGAAAAATATTCGACGGACGTGAAGGGAATCACCTTGACTTCCACGCTTTGAAGCCTAACAAAATAGAGCCTCTTCAAGAGGGGAGACTTTCCTTTTAAAAGTTACCTAACCGGGGGGAGTCCCGCCAAAAGGAACCCGTCCAACAAAGAAGAAAAACATGGCGATTGAGGAGGCCTACAAAGGCCAAAGAAAAAAAAAAACGGCCAAACGGCAAAAAAAGTCCGCCCAAAAGTTAGAGGGGGGGAACTTGTCCCTCTTTGGGGAAAGAAAGCGAGCAGGGTGCGCAAAGGGTCGACCAAAAAAAGAAAATTCCTCTAAAATAACCTCTTTCTTGTCGAAAGGACTGACTGTTGGGACGCTGGTGGAAAAAGGGTTACGGGTAAAACAGCCTCGTACCACCGGGGGGGGGGGGGAAAACGGAATGCCGATCAAAATCTACTCCCTCTAAGAGTAAACAAGTGCAGAATCGCCTTCAAGAAGGAAGGGTAGGAGGTGAAAAGGCCGAAAACGGAGGGAACCTTCGCGTACGAGGAGAAAGAAAAAAGAATACTAGCCGCTTCCCACTGCTCAGGGGGCTCACGTTCCCGAGAGGCTACGAAAAACAGACAGAACACTGAAGGGGAAAGGGGGCAAAAAAGTTCATCAAAAGGAAAGGAAACGAGAAAAGTACAAAAGAAAGGTTCCTGAAGAGAGGGAAATTCTGCGCGAGTACATTTCCAGGCGCGTGAACGGGGGTACGGCCCACCATCCCTAAAAAAAAAACACCCACAAACAATTCGGGAGTGTTGCCTGAAAAGGAGCGAAAAGAAGCCGGGCGACGGACCTTTTGCGCAGAAGGGGGGTACCCGCAAAGTCAGGAGAAGGTACGCCTACAGGTGGTCTTCTTCGGCGGTGGAGGATAGTGAAGGTTAAAGGGGTGAGCTGCACTCGGGAGGAAAAAGAAAGCCTTGGGTTGAAAAAAAAAAAAGGGTCGCGTCGCGTAGGGGAACACAACCGGGTTCCCTCGGGGGGGTCGAGCCTCGACGAGTACGTGTGAAACAGAAGGGGAAGGCCCTCGACTGCAAGATGGCGTCTCCTTGAAAAGACGCTAAGAAAAAAAGGTGCCAAGTGAATGGATCGCTGGGGTCAGGGCCAAGTAAACCCCGAGACGTCCGCTAAAAGGGAGGGGGGGGGAAGATGGGGACCCCGAAAAACCGTCTTCGAGCCACTCCTCGAAGGAGGTGGCACAACCAGAAATTCGGCCCCCAAAGACTCGTTGGAGCCGAGGAAGGGGAAAAAAACCTAAGCGGCCGCCGATCTTTAGAATTAATGTAGCGATGGGAGAAGAACCGAGGGGTAGCTCGAACCCTTCCCAAAAAAAGACGTCGGGGGTCTATGTTCAGGAAAAAAAAAAAAAATGCCTGGTGATCAGGGGGGAAGACCTTGGACCAGATCGAGTATGCGAGTTGACTCCTTTAACCACGTTGCCTGATAGGGAAGACTACCCTGGCCCTCGAAAGACGCTGAAGGGCCCTCCGAGTCGAACCCAGGGGGAGGTATTTACTTTGAGAGAGAAAAAAGATTGTTCACCACCCTACCTCCGAAAAAGAAAAAACAAAAAAAACGAGGAAAAAAGGAGGAGAAAAAGGGTCGGGGGGAGGTATGAAATTCCACTCGGAGAAAAAAAGACTAACGAGAGAAAAGAAAAAAAACAGCGTCTTGGCGATGGGAGGGTATTCCCTCTAAAAGAACGGGGAAGGGAGGAGGAAGGGAACTAGCAGGGCGCAATCACGCTTGAATACACCGAAAAAGACCTCGACCTAAAGAGAATGACCAAATGGGGGGGGAGAGCGGAAAAAAGCACAGACCTCAAGAGAATCCGATACATTTTCCTCTCAAATAATCGTCAAAAAAAAAAGGAAAAAAGAAAAAAAAAAAACGGAGAAGATAACAACACGGAAAAAACCAAAAAAAACAAAAAGAAAAAAAAAAAAAAACCACGGAATAAGAAATTTCCTTTTTGGAAGTCCTATCAGGGGCAAGCTGGAAAAAAGGTCAAGGCCCATCCATCTTTCTAGGGGGGGGGCCAGAGAATCCAGACTTCAAACTCAATCTAGAAAGCTTTTGAAGGAAAAAAACAAGGAGTGTATCGTCGCTACAACTAAAGGTGAAGAGACCGTTGGAGAAGTCCTGCTCTACCAGAAATGTCATCCGGGAATGGGACCCCCGGACCAAGCCTCGAGAGGCCTACCGGCTACGAAGAACTCCCAGAAAGGGGAAGAAAACTATCACACGAAACATACCACCATGCGAAAGAAAAAAGACGATAGGCGGAGGGGTGACCTTGGTCTGAGAAAAAGGGGCGGTACAGGGGTTACGACTGCAGGGGGGACGAATCCGGAAAAAGAACAAGAAGCCAAATCGGGGGATGGGCGGTCGACAAAGGAGTTCTCAACGAAAAGGCCCGTCCCAAGGTCGCCGTAAGCACGATCGAAAGCGCCAGCACTTCTGGGAAACGATCTATTTTTAAAGGAAGGGAAAAAACAGGGGGGGAAACTGTTGGGACGAGGTACATTCCACGCGGGGGCGGAGACGCGACTTGTACAAAAGGGACTGCGGCGCAGGGATCGACATGGAGTCAAAGGTCCTCGAAGGAAAAAAGGGGTAACGGGAAACGAACTGCCTCCATTCGCCGAAAAAAAAAAATATTGCAAAAAAAAAAAACCACAAACCCAAGGAAAGACAGAACTGCTGGGAGTCGTCGATACTGCATAAGGACCAGGGGAAAAAGATTTCCCCGACACTTCCATCTCAAAGAACAATGGAAGAAAAAAAAAAGGCCAGTTCCCAAGTGTCACTTCGTTGCGACAGAGAAAAAAAAGGGACCCAGATCCAACAGTTAAAATCTTGGGCTGACCTGCAACTTTGCCCTGCCGTGAACTGAGCTGGGAAGGGGGGTCGGGAGGGGAACCCGTTCAAATGGTTTGGTGGCGTGGGGGGCGATTGGGGGGGGGGGGGGAAAAGGGGGGTTAGGGAACGAAAGTGACTATTAAGGCCTCCCGAATGAGAGTGGATACGGAGGGGGGGACGGTGGTCAGAAATGGGGGGTCTCGAAAGAAACCGTCAACTCTCAAAAAAAGGACACAAGGGATCTGAGGCGAAGACCCTCATCCATCAAACTAAAGGGAAGAAGTAAGGTACCGGACTGGCTTATTTCAATATCCGTGAGGACGGTCGTTGGTCTAAAGCGGGGGGGGCTAGGGAAAATGCTCCTTGGGGATAAACCTCAACTAAAGGGGGAAGAATCCCATTATTCAAACCGATCCCCTAAGAAAAAACAAGGAATGCCGTGAAAGGGTCCCAATCCAGTAAAAGAAAAGTTGTTGGGAACTTTATACGGGGCAATAGCACTGGTGTCACGGGGGATGGGGGGGAGAGAAGGCACACATCTAGAGAGAAATTGGCAGGTCCATCGAGCAAGCTTAATATCGTTACCGGAGGGAGGAGGCGGATCGGCGAAAGAGTCGAAAAGAAAAACTTTACGCCAGTTGGATGGCAGTGCCCGGCCGTCGGCACTGCGACGTAAAGAGGGGAAGAAAGCAAAAGTACCAGTTTCGGCAAAACGTGCCGGATCGCCGAGCAGCCGGCGTGTCTGGAAAGAGTAAAAAGGGGGGGAGCTAAACGGGCCAGGACCCGTCACCTGGGATGACGGTACGAAAGGGAGAACAGATCGAGACGAAACGTGAAGGTCCCTGATGAAAAAAGGCGAGAAACAACTCTCGGATTTGAAAAGGGCAGTTATCTGAAGGGGTTGACACTCGTCAAAAGAAAGTCGGGAAGGTAGCCGGAGAGCCAATAAACGCAAACAGGCCCAGGGGAAAGGTCCGGGACTCGAAAAGTTCGCCTTTTTTTAACACTTCGAACTCCCCGCACGTGGGGACAAACACCAACTTCCGAGGGGGGGGGTCGTCAAAAAAGCCCGTTGGGGGGGGGGAGGGGGTCTCCGGGGTGGGTCTTGTGTCTGGCTGTACAAGAGACCAAAGGGACTTGATTTCAAGGAAAAACAGTGTTTGGAGGTTCAAGGAAAGACAGGCCCTGCAGCCGTCACAGGAAGGTCGGAAGAGGGAACCTGGAAGACATTCAAGAAGTGCAAGAAGGTCCGACGGTCAACCGAACGCCCAGGGCCGAAGTTGTCGAGAAAGAAAAGATGCTAAAGTCCTCAGGAAAAAGGGGAACGCAAGAAAAGGCAACAGTCCCACTAAAGCGAGATCTGGAATGACTGAGGGGGACTCCTGCCCCGAGCAGTACCAACGTTTTGAGAGGTTGAGACGACGTTGGGTCCCATAGCACCAAAGAGGGAAGAACTTACAGAAAAAGGAAAAAAGGAACCTGGTCGTAAGTCGGCTTCCAGGAGTTCCGGCCGGAAGCGGGTGGGGGGAACTCGACGAACTCAAGAAAACTGTCAAAGTCATGAAAGAGAATTAACAGCCATCTCGCTGTCATGGGTAGTCGGGGTCAAGGGGGGGGGAGACGGAACCATCTTGCGTCACCCATGGGGGATAAATCGAATTTTTGTTTACCGGTGTGCGCCTCCCAGGGAAGGGAATCCAATGGAGAACGTGGAAAAGGCCAAGAGTCCCTAGACGTCGGGAGGAGTCGGAAAAAGGGTTACACACGGCACGACTTAATCCGCCGAAAAATATGCAGTAACTGAGGGAGTAGAGCGGAGGGGGAAGAAAGGAGGTGGGAAGAAGTGCGCGAGAGGGGGGGGAGAGGGGGTAGGGAGGGGGGGATGGGGGGGGGCGGAGGTGGGGAAAGGGGATGAGAAGTAGACGTGCCCAGATGCCGTTTCGAGAAAGGGAAGTACGCTTGAATAAGACGGTTTGTAGAGGGGAGGGCCCTGTGCGGGAGGGACCTACTCCCATGAGAAACAGTCTCCCAAGAGTAGGATACAAAACTCTGAAAAAATTCTCCAAAGTCTCTCCAAAATCACTTGTCTAATATCATAGCCCTTGGGAGGCTCCCGTAAAAAGGGCCCGTGATCTGGCCTGGACACCTGGGCACCTATAACCACATACTTTTTCAAGGAGAGGGGGAAGGCTAACTATCTGTTCCACTCATTTTCACACCTTTTGTCCCTATGTGTGGGTATATCAGCCAAGAAGAAGGGACCGGGGAAGGAGAAAAACCCTGGAAAAAAGGTCAACCAAAAGCTATCCAATTCCAGAGGGGGGGGGGGACCCCCCGGGCCCGCAGAGGGTCAGTACCTTTCCCTGGAACGGGAGGTCCACCCAGGGAAGGGGTGTGCCGAAGTTGATGGGAAAAAAACATGAAAAAAAAATCGCAGTTAGGGGTTCTCTCGAGTGAAAAAAAAGAAGTGACTAATCAACTGACTGGCGCCGGACGTGCCCTTTGGCCTGCCTGGGGGGGCCCGAGGAGGGCCCAGCCCGAGAAAAAGGCTCAGAAATGAAAAGTTCAGCCTAACGATGCCTAAGGAAGAGCCGCACGAAAAAGGAAATCGGGCGCGAAAGCAGTCGGCGGTGTGAGGACCAAGGAAAAAATCCTGTCTCAAAATAAAAAATCAGGGGCTCTAAAAAAAAGGGGAACTCAGAAAAAAAAAAAAAAAAAAATGAAAACTAAAGTCGGAGGCCTCGGAACGAAGGAAAAAAAAAAGACACCAGCTCCTCCTTAAGTGGGGAAAAGGCAGGAACACAGGGAGACGTGCCAAAAAAATTAAACCGGGGGAAGTTAAATGCGCGAAAACGACCAGGGGGAACTTTCCTATACTCCGCGAGGCCGCGCGTTTGAAAGAAAGAGAACAACAAAAAACAGGGGGGGAAGATGGAGAAAAACGTCGACGAGTCCTCTACGTAAAACCCCGGCGGGGCATCAAGAAGGGAAGGCCTGCCCTAACATCCGGGAAAAGAAACGTTTTGCGCCTTGGGGGGCAAAAGACTTCGGCCGGCATGAAAAGGGGGAAGGGGAGGGGGGGGGGGAAGGGGGGGAGGGCCGTAAAAAAAGACTGGAAAATCAGGCCAAAAAGTCTCCTATTAACTCTGGGGGGCGGAGGGGGAAAGCACCCTTCCCAAAAGCATTCCCCCACCGGGAACCGTTGAAAAAAAAGGCCCTGGAAACTCGTTTGCGGGAAGAAAAAAACTGTCGGCGAGGGAAGGGGAAATCGATGCCTCGTCTCGGGAACCGAAATAAAGGGGAGCCAAAGAGAAAGGGAAGAGGCAAAACACCTTAAGCACCTTCGGAACGTCCACTGGGGGGAAGAAAGGGGGTTGTCTTAATCGGAAAGTACGCTGTTTCACACCGGAAAACAGGGGAAAGGGAAAAAAGGGAAGGGCAAAGTGAAAAGGCACTACTCGAACCGATCAACGGGGGACGGCCAACCAAAAAAAGGCCGTCGGGGGGGGAAAGAGGGGGACGACAAAGAAAAGGGAAAGACTTTCGACTGCGGCAACACGAAAAGACAACGCTCCCCGGGCCCCAAAAAAGGGACTGTCGGGCAGGGAAGACGAGCTGGGTGA
>Ga0179593_1279853_pt1 | contig 10960 bp, 17 predicted proteins | sample CZODoug2_1_08_16_FD_185931 | JGI IMG/M metagenome (GOLD analysis project Ga0179593, IMG submission 185931) | Vadose zone soil fungal communities from Angelo Coast Range Reserve, California, USA - CZODoug2_1_08_16fungal (PacBio error correction) | ecosystem: Environmental > Terrestrial > Soil >...
AAAGTGGCGGGCCAAGGAACGGAAAAAATTCGGGGGGAACTATCTTACAAAAGTCAATTCTGCTAGCGGATGGGTAAAAAAGAAACGATACCCTGGGGAGAGGGTCTGGCGCGAAAAAGCGGCAGTGAGGAAGTCTGAAGTTATTGTAAGACGTCGCTGGTCGAAGATGACGACCATCTCCGTGAGTGAACATCTGGTAGACGGTGTGATAGAAGCAAAAAAAAGTTCATCTACTTCGCTGGGCCCGTTTGAAGAAAGGGGGCAGCAAAGGTCAAGCAAAATGCTTAAGGTAGGGGAAGGGAAAGAAGGGGGACCGCGCTGCGCGCGTTAAAAATGCTGCGGTAGGGGGAGCTAAAAAAGGGGTGTCGTGAAGTCCCGTGGATGGTTTGGAACCGAAAGCCAGCGTGCTGGTGATAATTCAGACGGGTGATAGAGGGAACTGAGGAAACTGCGCAAAAGGGAGAGCGTGACGGGGGAACCCGTTCTAAATGGGAATCGAGCTAAATTCCGGGAGGGGAGAGAAGAGAGGAAGTTCAACGGGAGAAGTGATGAGGATCGAGTGGGCGAAGATTAAATTTCAAGCGGATGGGCGCTGACCAGGAATTGGCTAGAAACGGCCGGACACGTAATTAGTCGCGACGGCTAGGAGCGTTTTGACGGGAAGGGGGGGGTCTTCATGCCGATCATTCTTCGTCAAACGAAAGAAAAAAGAATGGACGCATTCAAAAGAGGCGCAATCGGGGACAGTCGTAGGAAGTAGAGGGCCCATGCGCGCGTCGCATCAATCCTGAGAGAAAGGAGAAAAGCACTGTACGAAGTGAGGGAGCCTTTTAAAGGAGTCAGAGCGTAACTGCTTCTCAAATAATTAAGTGTTTGGGGGACTTCCATCGGCAAAAAAATACAAGGTGCAGAAAAAAATGACCCTTTCAAACGAACATCAGCGAGGGAGGGGAATGGCAGGCTGGAAAACGGAAAAGGGAGCTTCACATCTTGAAACTCGCAGAAAGCACAAACAGAAGTCGACCTAGGCGGACGGTGTATCGAAAAAAGAGGAAAAAGGGGGGGGAACTTCAAAAGACGAAGAACACGCCATTAGGAGGGGATCAGGACCTAGCCTTATTTCGCTGGTTGAAGGAGAGCTGCGCCTTCAGGGGGGAAGATAACGCTGCAGAATTACCAGGAGAGACAACTAAAAAGTAAAGAGTCGGGGGAGAAAAGATACTCCGTCATAAAAAAAGTCTTCATTAATTGGTTCTGGGAGAGAGAGGAGATGAAACGCTTCATCTTCGCTCATCCGAAAGAAAATGGCACTATTGGGTCGTCATATTTCTGGTAGAACATGCGAATACTAGCTGTAGGAAGGAGGGGAGGGTTGTACATGGGAAATTAACAGGTAGAAGGGAAAGGGAAAGGAAGGATTGGCAACGGCTCATCTATTAAGGAAAGTACCTAGAAAAGGCGGAAAGACACTGCGGCTAGACATGGGATCACTAAAAGTAGGCTGTTCCAATCAGGAAAAAAAGGTTTAGGGGGGGGGAAGGATCAGAAGGGGCTCGAAAAATTGTCTAAGAAAATGGATGTGGTCGTCCTCGTTTCGCTAGACAATTCTCTGACCAGGGATGAGACCGTGACCCAGGTCAAAAAAAAAAGGTAGCGAGAAGAGGCGTGTAGTCGCAGAAAAGCACTGTCTAAATCGAAAAGACAGCTAGTGGAAAACAGACGAGGGGTTTGATGGCCCGTGCTAGTATACTCGAAAGGCGGGAATGGGCAACTTCGTTACTAGGGGAGGCTGAACTCGAAACGCAGAGAAGGGAAAAATCAGAAAGGTCGAGGGCTGAAAAGGAGGGTCGCAGGAGTGCGGAGGTCTATTTACAAGAAAAAGGAAAAAATATACGAAGTCTGTCGAAGTCCCGCTGAAGCTCTAGGGGAGAGATAGACGGCCAATAGAGGCAGCAAACGGTCAGAAAAAACGTGATTCGCGTCAACGCAAAAAGCTAGCATAAGCGGCGAAGCCGCTGTGGGGGGAAATCGGAACTGGTTTAAAAAAGTGAACGAATGGGAAGAGGGACTCTATTATGGGAGCTGCAAAGGAGAAAAAAACAAAGAAGGACCGAATCTCCAGAATACCAGCGAAAAGTTCTAGAAGGCAAGATGGATGTCACGTCCGAAAAGGAGGAAAAGATGACCGGTATCTCAAAAAAAGACGGAACGCCGTCGACGTGTCGGGTTTACGGAAAAGGGGAGAAGGAGAGGAGGGGGTTGCCTCATCCGGCGCCGCAAGACTTAAAAGATCTCTAACAAGAGGGCAAAAATACTCGACGTCAATCATTTCGAGCTATGCTAACTACAGGGGGGGGGGGAAAAGAGAGGACCGCTAAGACAGGGAGGCAAGTAACGCAAAAAAAAAAGAGATGTCGGTCGCCTTCTTGGCGAAAGGGGGGTGGGGGGAAGCAAGCAGACTCTCGTTGGGAGGTTACCGGACACGAAAACTGTAAACGACACGAAAAAGGCTCAGGGGCGGGGAAGACAACTCGGAGTATCCTTTCACGTTCGTCGATCGATCGGACAGAAAGGGAACGACTAGGAAATAGTCGCGTAGACGCGGAATAGAACGGAGGGAGACGTAATGCTGCACATCTCGAGCAGATTGCCAGAGGAAAAGCAATTAAAATAATACCCAATCAATATAAAAAAGGAGAAAAAGCTACGCTTGGGGGCTCAGGAGCGACTGCCGTTGGGGAAATGGCCGGCACGCGGAAGGAAGAGAAAGGGACATGCGGGCAAGGAATGCGGATGATCGTTGGGCGAATCCGCAAGAGCGGGTGGAGAAAGGGTGGAAGGACGTACAACGAAGTTAGGGGGGGAGTCGCCAGAAATCCTAAAACACCTGGTCGACAGAAGACTCGACAACAAAAAGTGGAGGCTCGCGGACGTTGTGTTAAAAGGAGAGAGAAGGGGGGAAGATTTCCGCTAGACTGATGTCTCATAAAAGAGAGGGGAGAGGGGGGGGTAAGGCACTGCGGCCACGTTAACCATCCTCCTCAGGGGGAAGGAATAATTCGCGACAAAAAGATGCGGGCTGTTCGACAGAAGGGGGGTGGAGCAGCTACGCGAGGAAAACGAAGATCAATCTCGGAGACGATGAAAAAAAAGGGAGAGATCAGGTACTTTCACGAAGAAAAAAGGAAAAAAAATCATAGTACAAGGAGATAATACCAGACCGGCCAGCACGAATCGAATCGGGCTTCGGAGCGGGACTACCAGGAAAACTAGATATCAGCAAAAATTACGCTAGAGAAAAAGGAGGGTGGGTCTGAAAAGAATCAGCCTTGAAGGGGGAGAAGAGGGGTGGATAGGTACTCCCCTCAACGAGGTTTCAGGAAAAGAGGAAGATAAGCTATAATTCAGTAAGAAATGGAAGGAGTATAAAACAATGAGGGTAAACACAAAAAAAAAGACATGTAGCTACCGGCATGTGGGACAGGGGGTAGGGAGAAAAAAAATTAATAAAGAATGGACTGCTGGGGGGGAGAAAAGACGCGGGGTTAATATTTCAGATAAGTAAACCAGGAAAAGTCGGTAGTTATGACAAGGTAGAGGGTTACAAGCGATGGGAAATGAAGGAAAGAGTGGGATATTGAGGAAAAAAGGGGAATTCTCTCGGGGGGGGAAAGGGGAAGGTCGCCGCACTCGTGGGAAAAAAAAAAATGGACAAAAAATGGCACAAAAATGAGCCTGTGGGTCGGCAGAAAACAGTTTTGAAAGTGCGGGGGGAGAAAAGTAAATTCTCATGGCCTTACTCAGCCCTGGGAGAATAGTAGGGAAAAAAGACAAACACACTTCAGCGCTGTTTCTATCGGTAGAGGAAGGGGGGATGAGTGTTACGCGAACTAGGTTTCCTAGGCGTAGGCTAGTCAACAAAAACAAGAAAAGCCTACCCCGCGGCAAAAAGTGGGTGGCTGAACGTGACATTGGGGGAAAAGGGAAAAATCTGGTAGCGCGAAGTGGGAAAAATCGCCGGTTGGAGAAGGTTCGGACTCGCTGGAAATGGAGTACCGCCTAAATAAAAAAAACACGGTACGACGGACCTAGACATGGAAGGCCAAGAACTCTACTCGTGGAGAAGGACACACTTACTAGAAGGGGGGAAAGAGGGGGCCAAAAAACTGTTATATGGAAAAAAAACTTCGAGAGGGAAAAAATAGGAGAATGAAGTCTTTGGAAAATCGAGCTATGAGGGAGTCTTACTCTACAAAGGGAAAAAGACAATCCTAAAAAAAAAGAGACTGAGGTCACCGGTTCAGGAAACGGGGCTAAAATCGGTCCGGCACGTGAAATCGAGGTGGCAAAACCTGGTCAGACGAACACAGGAAAAAAAGGGTCACAACCTGCAGTTCGCGGCGAATCGGGGGGAGGATGACTGGATGGAGGGGTAGTCGCTTGGGAGGGGGAGAAAAGAAAAGGTAGTAACACGAAGGACTCAGAGGGGAGTCACTCCTGATCGAGACAGAAGCTCGATTTTGTTCCTCGGATTTTGATGGACATTAAGAAGAAAAGGGGGGGGGAAAAAAGTTATAGAAGCATCAGAATCACTAAAAAAAGACTTCGTCAATCCAATATACTTTTCGAAGAAATGCAATTTCAGATTAAGAACATCGGTGGTTGTCAAAAAAAAAAGGTCAGCTGCGGACGTGAGGGATAATAAGAGAGGGGCCTCAGATACCTAGGGAACCGGGGAGGGAAGACAGAGCGGTGGAAAAAAAAGGATGACTGCATAACTGTAAAAAAAGCGGCTAGAAGAAAAGGGCTGAAAAAGGGGAAAAAAGAGATGGAAAAAGAAAAGAGAATAGGGGGGGAAAGGGCTCTATCACGGCTCAAAAGCCCCGCTATTCACATAAGAGAATTTAGAAAACTGGCATGCCTCAGGTCGCCGAGTATCTACTTGATAACAAGGGGGGGGGGGGTGTCTGGACCAACAGGAGAGAAAGCCGAATTGAAACCTATTTTTTCAAAAAATATGGGTCTCTCTGCTAGGGGAGAGAAGAAACATGATCTCTCACTAAACGGAGTAGGAGCGACCGGTAGAGAGGTCATTCTCGACAAGCGCGACAAAAACACGCACTACTCAGAGTGAAAAGGGGGTCATGAACGAGCGGATGGGAAAAGTTTCTATTCAGAGAGGAGGAAAAAAGGGCACGTGGTCCTCTCTCTATAGTATTTGAAAAGAAGGGGGAAGGGAAGAGCGGCCGAAAAAAGATTCGCTCATAGGGGCTCGGGGGACATAGCCTTCTGCAAGAAACAACGGGAAGAAAGGGAGAAGCCCTTTTAAAACTGCTCAAATCAGGGGAAGGGAAAGGACGGGGGTCAGATAAAACATATCATGGATTAAGGGAGTGATTACTTTAGAGGCGCTGTGGGTAGCCAAATTGTGTGAATTCAGGACCCTAAGTGTTAAGTTAAAAAGTCTTTTCGATTTTGACTGCCGGTACGCAGTTGTGGAGGAGAGGTGAAGAGTCCTGTAAAACGAAACTGCAGAACAGAGGGAAAAAACAAGAGGGGAGGGGCGGCGACGATGCGAGCTGGAGGGAAAGAAGGAGAGGGGTAAGACTCGAGCGCAGAAGGGAGTGGACAGTCAGGAGTAAGAGGAGAGGGATTAAGTCGACTGAAAGGACCGATGAAAAAGGGAAGTCTCCGTAAAAAAGAGAGAGACCGTCGAAGGGGAAGAGAGCTATGCAGCGTGGGGGAGGAAGGGAATTGGGAGTATACGCATCGTGCCATCATTCGCCGTCTAGGCAAGACTCAGGCAGAAAGAAATGGACGCGAGAGTTGAAACTATATCAGAACAGAGGATGCTCAACCGAGTAGCTCAACCGAAAAAGCTCAGCGTAGGAAGAAGCAGGGATATTGAGGGGATTCATGACAACACTTGCTCAGAAGATGAGGTTCAATCGGCGGATCTAAACGAGTTGCTATCTTGAAAAAGGAAAGGTACCCTGCCGAAACCACACGCGCGAGGAAAATTGCACACGAAAAACGGACATGAAAGAAAGGGACGAGAGGAACTTCGGCCCGCCAAAAGAGAAAGAAATATGAGGAACAGAAGGGTGATTCGAAAGGCTAGTGAGAAAAAATCTGATGCAGAGAAAAAAAAACCACCGGGCGCACTGTTTGGCCGGAACCAAGCAATCATAACGAAGGAGGAAGAAAAGCGGGAGACATAAGACTTAGGCTTTCCGCGTAAGCCAACAAGAGACAACTATCTTCTCCTGACGTTCAGAGTCGGAGGCAAACCTCTACAGGGAAGCTCATTAAAGAAAAGCAAAGATCATCGGCTCTTCTCTGGGACAGCAGAGGAGGATCAGCAACAAGGGGAACTCATAGGGAGAAAGGGCGGCATGACAGAGGTCACGCAGAGAGAAGGAGTAGGCGCATGGGAGGGAAAATCCTGGAGAGAAAAGATAGAATCAGAGGCGATCGAAGAAAAGGGGAAGTTTACCTAACCGAATTCTGGGAACGGGGAGTCGCCTGGGCGACAGCTTCGTCTAAATAAGGAGGTCTTGGATGACTAAAGCCGAGGACGACGCGAGATGGGATGGCCTGTGTCAAGGGATGTGGCGGGAGAGAATCGGGGAAGGAGAACATTCGGTCGCGGGAAGGACCTGATCCGGCGCTCATCCTCGGCGCGAGAAAGTAGAGGAGGGGAGTAGAGTATAGCGCCCGAAACGAAGATCACGGGGGATTCTTGCCTAAAGCGGGAAGTATGTTAATCGAACAGAACAAACTGCGAAAAAATAGAAAGAGAGAATCACTTTCGTTAAGGAGCGACTCAAAAAGAATTAAGTGTAACTACGTCAACGCTCAGGAGAAAAAATCTTCTTGACGACCCAAGGAGGGCTACGATGAAGGGGGGGAGCTGTGGGAGGAAGGGAAAAAGAAGTCTCGCTCGTCGGGGGAAAAAAGTGCACCTCTACGGGACAGGAGAGACCCCACAGGTCCTATAAAAAGAGGGGGGAGACGGGCCGCTGTCTATATTTCACAAAAGGGGATAGAGAAATGACTTCAAGGCCGAAAGCGCGGTGAAGCTACAGGGAACCAGGGGTCAGGATTATTATTTGCAGGGATTCAAAATGTGCGAATAAAAGGGGGGGGAAAGAAAGGATGACAGATAAAACATTCAAAAGGGAAAATCGCTACTTTGGCAAAGGGGGGAACAGGTCCTAAGGTATTCCACTCGTGGAGAGGTCAGAGAGTGAACGGAGATCGCAGCAAAACTATGGGCATGTGAGCCGGCGACGACTGGGGAAAAGGTCCAAGATTGCGATATAAGGTGCTCCCAACAGGGCAAAGGGAAAAAAAGACGTCTAGATGCAAAAGTGCGCCGACACAAAAAGAAAAGAGAAGGACGAAACAACTAACGTTAGAGGAAGGAGGTTCTAGATCCATTTGGGGCGGCGCAGCCGTACGTCAAGTATAAGCGAGAAGCTTGGAGAAAGGGGACCGGGAAAGGGGGGCGATAAAAAAAAAAACCCTCATGGAAAGAGGGGGACCGTATTCCAGCGCGAGGCGAAAAGACGACCATAAGGTCTTATGCAGGGGGGAAGGCCATAAGATTTCCTTGGACCCTGAAGGTCGGCATCGAGGACTAAAGTAAAGAGGAAAGGCGAACGGGGCGCGTTTTAAGGTAAGGGGGGAGGGGTCAGAGGAGTAAACCATATCTGAGAAGATTGGAAATCGGAGGAAGAAGTCTATGGAATATCCCGTGTCAGAGAGGGTGAAGGCAGAACTTCACGCAACCTTCTTTGGGGGAAAGGCGAATACTGGAAAGAGAGCGAAGTTAACTATTCATGAGGAGAAGAAACATTTGGAAGGCATACAAAGCTTGACAGAGAGAAGAGCCGCGCGGGAGTCCCTGCTAGGGGGGTGGGGGTGTACACGCAGGTGAAAGGATAACTAGCGATTATTTCTGGAAGTCCATGCTAAAAAAAAAACTATACATGTTGCGAAAGGGGTGACCAACGGCCTAAAAAGCTTTTTTGGAAAGCGCAAAACAAGACAATGTCGGGGACCGCGACAGGAAGGATTAAAAGGGGGGTAAGTGATCACAAGGAGAATCTGAAAGTCTCTAGGGGAAAAGGGAAGAAAGTTAAACAACGCTCAGCAAAGGGGGAAGAAGCTTGTCAAAAGGGGAGGGAGCAAGTTCAAATGGGCCCGCGACAGCAGTAGAAAAAGGAGGAAGGATAGCCAAGAAAGGGGAGGGGGGACTCAATCTAAAGTCCGGAATTGGAAATAAAAAATGCGACGGAAAAATAAAAAAGGAACAATCGACACTCATCTAGGAAGCGATTCAGAGGAAGAAAAGAATTACACTCGACTCTAAAGAGGGGGGTCGAGGTGGAGGGCGACCCCGGAAAGAAGGAGAGCCGGGGGTACTTTCATTCTGACGGGAAGAGCCAGTCCGCGATAGAAAGGAAGGGAAGTCCTGGTCAACTGCCAAAACCACCCGAGACAGGGGAAAAACAATGAGTATGATGTTGATAGGGAAGGCGTTCTACCTCAGTGTAATGGTGTGAAGACGCCATTCTGGGGGAATTAGGCATAGGGGAATATCAAATGATGGAGCGGGGGAGGAGGTTACAGCAGGGGAAGAGGGGGCACGTGAGATTTCATGTCGTGGGTTTCTTACTGATCTCAAAAAGGGTGGTAACCCGGAGGGGGAAAGAGTGAAGATTTACTACCCGGAGGAAAAAAGGATAGAAGGGACAAAACCCGGTCCTCAGTAGAAGGAGGGGGGGTCTGGAAATATATTGAGGAGGTCGCCAGGAAAAAAAAAAAGGCCGTGAGGGAAATCACCATGTTCTTTCATAATACTCCTGGACAAAGGGGAGAACTAATGTAAAGGAGGGCAGGGGGGAGGGAGGCGAAAGTATCGAAAAAAAAATCCGTGGATAATCCAGAAGTACAAATGACCGGGCCCGCATCAAAGTGGGTCATCAAGGAGGGTACTAGGGGTAGATACTCTGGGGGAAGAGGGGAGTGGATGGGCGAGTCTTGAAAGCAGAATCTCAGGAGATGGAAGAAGGGTACGAGACCGGGACCGAAATTAAAAAAAGCAGAATCCTCCTTTCCAGTACGTCCTCAGACGGATAAAAGCATAGGGGGGGAGGGGGGATTAATCTCGCTTGCCACTCTGCCACAGACCAGAACGGGTAGAAAGGGCGGAAACGGCTAAAACAAAAGCGAAAAAAAAAAGAGCGCCACTCGGAGTTTTGGAAGAGTCAGAAGAGAATCGCTGAGGGACGAAAAAAAGGGGGCTGTTGCAAGAAAAAGGGGAGTCACCTAGAGAAAAAAAGAAAAGACAGAGCGGCGATGGCGCTTGTCCGACTGGGGGAGAGAAGAGGTGACGGTCACGGACCGGTTGGTCTCATGGGTAAAGAAGTAATGGTCAGCAAAAAAAAGACATAACGCTGGGGGGGAAGAAAAATGCGGGTTCAAAGGATCAGGATCAAATAGGTCGAGGAAAAACGGGTCAGAGAGAAAAGGTGAAAAAAATATAGTGATGATCGATAGTCGCATTAAAAGGCATCTCTGTCTATGCAGGAAGCTTGAGGACTGTTTATTAGGGGGAGAAAGGTGGGCTGAGGATGAAGATCTAAACTTGAAAAATCAGATATTCAAAGAACAGAACCCGGAATTATCAAGGCAAACATAATCGGGGGGGGAAGAAAAGGAGGGGGAGAAATGACAGAAATAAGGGGGGGGGGGGCAGTGAGGGAAGCATTAGATAAAAGATTCGGTTAATATCGAGAGGGGGAATCGGAAGACGTATATGGCTAAGAATGCGTATGGGGAAAAAAAAAAAGGGAGGACGGGTCCAGGACGTAGGGGGAGGGAAGGAAAAAGAGGGGTAAGCTATTAAAAAAGACCATAAAGACGTCAGAGAAATGGGGGAGGACGGAAAAACGCGAATCTGGGAGGGAGGAAAAGAAGGAAATCCATGTACCTCTAGAAAACGGGAGGAGAAAAGGAAAGAAAATAAAAAAAAAGTGGGGGGAATTGAAGATATACATAATTATAGTTAAGAACGGGATGCAGGAGAAAAGGTTTTTGGCAAAAGCCGTATTTTTAAAAAACAAATAGGGAGGAGTAAGACTATAGAATAGAACAAAAACAACAACTTGGATATGAGAAAAATGTTCTGAGAGAAGATCGCGACCCCATTTTGCTCTGGGGAAAAGCGAGTAAAAAAAAGATTCTTTCTACGGATGGGGATAATGAAATAAAAATCTGATTTCTTCGGTATCTTCAGGTCGGGAAAAAAAGGGATACGAAGGGACACTGAATGTCTCTTTGGGATTGTAACACTACTGAAGAGTAGCATGTGTCTGCAAAAAGAAGCCAGATCATTCTGAGAAAGATGTTTCCTTACAGGGAACGCCTTTAGTAGGAAAAAACCCAGGGTCGTCTATCCAGTTTTTGGTCAACGAAGAGTGAGGGGGATCATCATTCGTGCAGCAAAATGTCGGTATTAACGAAAAAGAGTTCGAACACTGAGAAAAACAGAAAAAGAGATGAAGGAGAAAAATTCATAATTGTGAGGAAGGGGAGTGAATCGGGATGGACGACAGCATTCGGCTTGGGCGGGGAGACTTCTTTGACTCGCTCTCCTGACAGAAAAATCAAAGCGGAGCTTAGGATGAACGGAACGTCGAAGCGTTTTAAAACTTTTCTCAAAGAAGGCGGTTACAGGCATAAAGAGAGGAAGAGGGGAAGGGGGGAAAGCGAAGGGGAGCGATGCGCCAGAAATTCTGAAAGGAGGATGTCGTCAAGGAGGGTAGGGAACCATGAACGTTATTCTCAAAATATTGAAAAAGGGGAAGGCAAACTTCATCGAGAAAGAACGTAGTCGCGCGAAATGCGCGGTTGAGGGGGACGGTATGCTCTTCTGAGACAGAAGAGAGTC
>Ga0179593_1424611_pt1 | contig 10960 bp, 12 predicted proteins | sample CZODoug2_1_08_16_FD_185931 | JGI IMG/M metagenome (GOLD analysis project Ga0179593, IMG submission 185931) | Vadose zone soil fungal communities from Angelo Coast Range Reserve, California, USA - CZODoug2_1_08_16fungal (PacBio error correction) | ecosystem: Environmental > Terrestrial > Soil >...
AAAAAGAAGAGAGAACGGAAAGACCGTTCCCCAATTAAACAAAAAGCTACGAACGCATCATCAAATAGAAAAAAGCCAAGAGGCTCTCATGAAATAAAGCACGGGGTCGGCCAAAAAAAAAGAAGGGAGCCACATGGCTAACGAAAATTACCCTATTGACGACTGGGGGGAGGGGCAGTTTGACGACAGGACAACTCGGGAAGGGGAAGGTTTTCCCGAAGACTCAACACTTATTTCGAGGGAAATTTGACCCACAGCAGCCAGGTAATTGGTGCAGGGGAAAGAGGGGGCATCGCTTTCAGCAACTGGAAAAAAGCACGGAGAGGAAAGATTTGTGTGGGGAGGGGGGGGGATGACTCTATTAAAGAAGCGGCCAATTTTCAGGGAAGTTATGCGCTGGGGGGGGGGGGAACATTAATTTAACCCTCGTCACTCGTAGAAGATTGTCGGGAAGCATCACAAGCTTTACCAGCATATACTGGGGTGTATGAATACGGGGCCGCAAATGGTGGGAGGGGGCTATCGGCAGGAAAAGCGATATCCTGTATGGGGGGAGGGGGGGGGAAACGATTCTCACGTCCAGAGGAGACATGCATCATTTCAGACTAATCGAGGGGAAAGGGGGAAGTCTGGGCTCTATCGGAGAGTCGATGAAGCCCTTGCGGAGAGAGGCTGGACGCCAGCAGAGGGGGGAGGCGTGCAGGGGGGACCAAGAGAAAAAGGCACTCGGGAAGTGGGGGGGGGGGTCCTTTGAAATATGAAGGACCTCCAGATCTGCCCAATAGGAAAGGGACGGGTGAAAGGGCGCGGGCGGTAAATTCAAATAAGATTTTCTTAAAAGATCTCGGTCGGAGGGAGGATAACTCCCCGTAAGAGGAAAGGGGAGAAAGACAAATCGGAACGCAAGGGCGTCGAAACTAAAAGACCCGGAAGGCCGTAAATTTCAGACGAAACTTAGGGCGAATAGGAATCGCAGAGGTGCGCAACATGAGAGGGGAGGGGAAAAACGTACCGCTTTCTCAAAGAAAATGATCAGCCGAAATCACGAAAAGAGCAGGGAGACAATCTTTGGTCTAATAGTAACCGCGTGGAGAAAGATCGAAGAATCGGCAAAAGGAAGAAAAGTGGGTTTTGGAAGAAAGGGAATCGCGCAAAAAAGGGGGGGCCAATTGAGGGGAAGAAAAGAGGCTGGAAAAGGGTGGAGACGCAAGCTATCACAGGGGGGATAGCAACCCTCCAGAATTGCCAAGTCAAATGGATCGTCAGGAACGATCAAAGGGGATGGGGTCGCGCCGATCAGTAAAGATAATCAGTCCAGGTTCGATAGAGTTTCATACAACTATGGAAGGAAAAAATGCCAGAGCTCCACGGTGAAAACAAAACAAAATACATTCAGGGAGGGGAGGCAGGATCAATATCTGGTCAAAGGTCAAGGACAATCTTAAGGGACTGAGTAAGGTCTGAAGAAAGGGGGAAGGCTGTCGGCCTCAAGCTGAAACCTATCGCGACGCTGGCAACGAAAAGAGCTGTAAACCCTTCCTCTACCGATGACGAAAAAGGGGATCAATTGCTCGTCTCCTTGGAGACGTCTTCAGGGGAGAGGGAAGGGGGAGGCCTACATAAGCAATACAAAAACAACGGAGGAAAAAAAAAAATAATAGAGAAAAAAAAAGGGGAAGAAAAACTTCTATGGAAAACTGATCGATCAAAGGATGAACGTGAAATTTCCATTTTGATGAGGAAGATCAAGAGTATGTCACATCTCAAAAGGGGGACTGGAGGGGGGAATATCAGGGCGAGGGACTGGAGAGGAAGGTTTACCTCACCGCCGCCTTTGAACCATGTCGTCCATTTCAAAGGGAAAGAAGAGGGGAAAAATAAAGAATTGTAAGTATATGGAGAGCTTGATCAGGATCATCCAGGAAAGTTACCGTATATTTTTTTTTGGGAAAAGGGTGGTGGGCGTTGGAGAGGACCAGGCGGACGGATGAAGGGGGGGGAACTTAGGAGACCTTAACTTGATCGAAGAAAAGATCGGCGAAATGAGGAAAGGTGAAACGAGGGGAGGAATAATTCTTAATCTACCGGGAATTAGGGAAGTGAAGAGGGAGAAAGAGGTTGATGTTACGCCGGAGAAAAAATTTTCCGGCTCTCAGAACTGGAGGAAAAGTCTTCTTTATGACCCCGGGTCATTCAAAAAAAAAGCTAGCAATGGGTAATGCCTAAGGAAGAGAGTAGGACCAGGGCTATTCGAATCTGGAGAGAAAAGCGGACCTCGGTCTTTTAGGGATGAGTGCGATCGGGGAACGGGTGTAAGTTGGGTCGGAAAAAGGGGCTCACAACGAGGAAAGGAGCTCTTTGAGCCCAAAAAAAAGACGCGGACATTTCGTCAAGAAAAAAAAAAAAAAAAAAAAAAAGGCAGGTTCTTCGGGGAGAGGTACTAGCGCGTGCGGGTGCCTACAGGAAAAATAATCCTGTCTCAAGGGGGCTGCGTTTCGGGTGGAAGTCTCGTAGGTCGGGGGGGACGAGGGACTATGACTGGGACCGTCAGGGTGAGGCGCACTGTTGGGAGGGGACAGCCGCCTGTCGAAACAAACCAGAATAGTGTTTGGAAACCCATAAAGAAAGGACCATTGATCTGCAGCTATGTTGAAGAGTAGTCCCTAACTTAAGGGAAAAGGAGTAAATAGCCAAGGGGGAAAAGGAAATATCGATTCGCGAAGTGCATAGCCATGGGTGCAAAGCAGACAATCGTGAAAATCTACAAGGGATAAGCCATAGAGAAGGGTTCTTCATTCAAGATAGCTGATAAGGAGCATTGGAGGACCGAAGTGATCTTAAAGAAATTATGCAGGGACGTGTCAGCGCTCAGGGCCAATGAGGAACGAAAACCCTCCAGGAATCTCGTATTTCAGCCGGTAAGAATAAGACAATCGTTGTGAGGAAGGAATGGAGAACAAAAGAAGAAGGGGAAAAGGGATAATTGGGAAAAGAGGAGTTCCTTCTGCACGAGCACGGGGATGTTGACCGTAGGTGGAAACTCAAGCATAACGTGAAAAGAATTGGCAAAGATGGACGCTTCAGCAAAGAACACAGAACATCCATAGGGGAAAAGGCAGTTTGGGGAAATAGGCAGGGCGCCACCGACGGTACTGAACATCATTTACCCGGGGAGAAACCGGGGGTCAAACGAAAGACAGGGTAATGGAGGACGTGTTACTAGCGTACAAGGGGGAGCTTCATTTGCATGTCGCAAATTCCAATGGGAGGACAGAGGGGGGAAGGTCAGGCACAATTTTGGATCCGTAGAACAGACGGGAACGATGAAGCGGGGGGGATGATATATTCTCATCTACGTCGGAGCTTGCAGACTTTTGAAGATGGCCAGTGAAGGAGGGGAAGTTACGTCGCTAGAGAAGGCGAAAACTCTAACGGATGAGGAGAAAAGCTAGAGACTAAGACTACGAAAAAATCGGGGAACGGGGAAATCGAATTCCATTAAACACACAAGAAGCGAAGAAGCTGAGAAATCAAAATCTCAAAAAACCTGGGAAAACTAAAAAAAGATTACCTAGGGGACTAGACTGACGAAGTGGGAGAAAAAACTTGGCTAACTACGTTACCCATCGAAGGGGCGTCATGCAGGACATGCCAACGGGAATCGAGGAAGGGCCGAGTCAGGTCCCCTGAAGATTTCGTCAGGAGTTTACCAAAAAAGATACACAAAAAAAAAAACCCCACCCGGGTCGAGAAGTTGCGACCGCAGGACGTGGGGCAGAGAAAGACAACTGGGGGGGGGGGGGGACCCGTGATCGTCGCAATTTTAGGGATAAACGGAAATCAGGTCACTTTCAGGGGGAAGGTATGCAAAGGGGTTGTGGCCAAAAGGGCAATCCATCGTCAAAGACGTGCAGAAGGGAAAAAAGGAGGGGTGACCATTCTCCCCAAGAACGCTTTTGTCGACAAAAGGGTGGGGCTCGCCTGGACCGGCAAAACGATGGCGAGTAGCATTACAGGACGAGGAAGTTATGGTTTGGGCGAGCCGGGTAGGCAAAAAAAGAGGAACAATGAATCGTTCTTTCCGACCGGCAACGGAGTTCCTCTGCGGCGCTATCTCGGAGGAAAAAATTGAAAGCCTTTAGGCGAGCTGGGGCTTAAATAAGAAAACGGGAACTGCTATGGGGGAATGCTGTTTTGCACGAACCAAGGGGGGAGAAGGAGACACGAGATTGAAGGTCCCGTGACCTGAAACCGACAAATCGATCCTCGGCTTCGGAAGAATGATTCCACATACGAGAAAAAAGAGATGTCCCTTCGCGGGGGCGGAAAGTCACGATTGAAAAACCCAGGGAAAAAAAAGGACTCCCTTCAATACGATAGCAAACGACGGCGCAAACTCGAAAACAGGCAGGAAAGAAAGGGAGAAGTCCGTGTCGAAAGGGAGATCGGGCTGGAATGAAATTCGCAACCCGGGGAAACTCGTAACGCTATTGATCAAAGATCTACGAGGAAAAGACACAATAGGCGCGGGGAGGATCCTTCTAGAGGAAAGATGAGGAAAAGGGGGGGGGGGGGGGGGGGGGGGGGGGGGGGGGGGGGGGAGAGGGTGGGGATTTCCCTCCTACCAGGGTTATGGTAGAGATGCAAAAAAAAAAGCAGGGAGAGACCTCTCCAAAAGTAATGGTATTCTCTTCAAAAAACGTCCAGAATCCTACAAATTAGCTATAAGAAGGGGCGAAGATGAAGGCAGTTATACGCCTTCGAAGAATATATAAGTAAGTTGGATATCCTTTGATAGGACCGAAGGGTAAGAGAAAAGCGAGCACCCCTGAAACACACAACAACAGCCAGGTAAATGAATTGGGTATCCGGATCAAGATCTTGGGGGAAAGATAAAGACCAGAAAATCTGGAGGAATGCCATGGAAAGAAAGGTCTTTGGCTGAAAGGATATCATCTAAAAAAGATACCTACCTGAAACAGGGCGAATGTCCCTCAGCGATGGACTAAAAAAAGGGAATTTCGAACGTCTCATCCAGGGGAAAGGAGAAGAAGGGGCGAAACTGTTCATGGCCGGATCTCTAAAAATAAGTTAGGAAGATAGAAGGGATGAAAATGATCGGAAAAAAGGTACCTTTCATCAAAAAAAAGGAGATAAGATGAAATGAGTTGCGTTCATAGGAGAGAGGAAAAAAACTGCAAAAGTTTTTTTCGTGCGCCGTCATGTAGTACTTTCCTAAACGACAAACCGAAGAAGGGAAGGGTGAGGCCATGAATTCCCTCACGAAATATTGTAAGTGAAGAGGGAAAAAAAAAAAAGGGATCCAGACCTCGGAAGGGAGTAAAAGGGCATGTGTTACAGGGGGGGAGAAGGGGATCTTACCAGGAGGGGAGTCCTGAGTTGGTATGCACATGACTGAGATCGGGAAAGAGCGAGAGGGAGAGCAAGAAAGTTGGAATCGGGACAGAGGAAGGGAAAGACTTAGAAGCTAAAGGGAAGTAGCGGGTGTCGCATCCCAAAAGAGTTGAGGAGGAGTCAAACCGCTTTGAAGGGAAAGCACTCTCGAATGGTTGGGCGTTCCCCGCGTAAAAAAAACCTTTGCATGGGAAAAGGCAAAAGAGGAAGATAAGGCGGACAAAGGGGGGAGGGCCCAAGTCAAGTGAGAAAAAAGGCGAGTCGATAGGAGAAAGTCGGGGAGATTTGGGAGGGGTTGGGCTAAGCTCACATCGACCCATAGTGCCAGATGGAGAAAGAATTGCATTTCCGGGAAGGAATGGTCAGCTGCGGGGAGATCACGCCGGCGTGGAACAGGGCGATAATTCTCGAACTGAAGGGCGTTCTAATCACGCAAAGACGACCTGGAGAGCGTGGTTGGGAAAGAAGAAGGCAAGGGAACCATTGACTTGAAGAATGGGTGGGGAGCGACCCAACGGATCGATCTGGGGGAGGAAAAAAATTCCGGCACAGGATAATTCAAGAAGTTCTAGACATTGGTTAGGAAATAAAACTCGCATGAGTCAAACGGGAGAAGCCAGCGAAAGGGCAAGGCAGTAAGAAGTCGCGGATGCAGGGGATCGAGGAGCGGGAGTTCAAGGAAAAGGATGAAGAGTCGAGCTCGCGGCGGAGTAGACAGGAAAAAGTAGGCGGGTTTAAAGGAATCCTAATCAGAACAATCAGTTGGGTTGCAGCTCGAGCACATCATCATGGAAGAAACATAGGAAAGGGGGAAATTTGGGGGAAAGCTGTAAGTTGTATTCTTGCCCGAGCGGACTAAAAAGGAGTGACCAAGGGGTGGGAAACCTACGATAGGTTCCTAAAATTGGGAAAAAAAAAAGGGAAAGGAGGGCCTCGATCATCACACAGCCACACAAAAGAAAAGAGAAGGCCATTGGAGTTGGGGAACGAACAAAACGCGTCGAACCTCTATGGCTGACGGACTGAAGGTGGGGTGTAAAAAAGGAGAAAACGCTTATACAGGGATCCTGAAAAGGAAATGGCAGAGGGGGGTCAAAAACGATGGCAGGGGGGCAGGTAGCAAATGAAATTAAAACTCGGTGGAGCGGGGTCATGGTTTGGATCCAAGAGGGGACGAAAGAGGGACTAGGGATGGTAAGGCGGAGGAGGGGGCGGTTTGGGGGAGGGTGAGCATAGAAAGGAGGAGGGGTTGAAGGGTCACCCGGAGGCTTCCGTTCTCGCCGGGAGGAATCTCTCAAAAAAAACAAGGGAGAGAAATCGATACTACGAAACTGACAATCATTGGCCCCAAAACTCATTGAAACAGAAGCAAGATACTAATGAGATGATCATCAAGAGAAGCCCAAAACAAAGGCAGTACCCTGGAAGGTAAAGAGAAGGGGGGTATCGAAAGGTCACTACGATTACCATGCAGACTTGGAGTCAGGAAGGACAACTGCATAGACAGGGAAAGCAGTGGCCACGAAGACAGTGCTCCAGGGGACTTCTCAATACGGGAAAACAGGGAATTAGGGACCGGACGTGGGCGCTACTCGGGGACAACCAGGCGAAGGAAAGCGAGGAAAGGGGGGGATTTTCTAAGGAGGGGGAAAATGAGGTTAGGAAAAAGTATGGGACTGAGGGGGGAGAGAAGGGATCCATCTGAGGCACAATTCGATGGGCACTCCCTCCCACGGTAAAAAGAGATATTGGGTGAAGAGCCGCTGAAAAAGATTATAGAAGAGGAAATCGGAAAGGGGGTTTTTCGGAAGGGGGGAGCGGCACGTCTAAAAGAGGGAAAGCATGCATCAGGGTGTGAAGAGTACTATTACCTTGGGAAATGGAGCTTCTCTAAAGGGGAAAGCACGCAGGGCGCTTGCTGATCGGACGACAATCGGGGGAGAGTCACGAACCATGAGAGGACAGGAGGGTCCTGGTGACGAGAATTAAAGCCCAGGAGTACCAAGCTCTGGAAGACGGATCCAAACAGGAGAAACTCAAGTAAAGAGGGTGTGTAAAACAATCGCGGTTCGGGGTGTTCCTATAGAAGGAACCCGGCCCATTCTCTCGCCGTCAATACGAAGAGCCGGTGGAGACAGAGCAAATAACCAGGCCTACGATGTCAGACTCCGGATGGTAGAGAAAAACTCGAAAAGTAATGGTGCGAAGGGGAGGCGGAAAAAAGGGGTCCTCACGATGATCAGACGAGGTAAAAAGGGGGGGATGGATCCAGAGCTTGGTTTTCCCCCAGATGGGACGAAAATGAAGAAAAGTAAAGGGCAGAAAGTTTGGTGGAAAACGAGGAAAGAAACTACGACCAAGTCGAGGGATATAGTCGGCACTGTGGAGACGCCGGGGACAATGCATTTGGATTCAAGGGACAAAAGAGGAAAGGTCAGAGAAATTCGATCGTCGGCCGATAAAAAGGGGCATGAAGCGGAAAGTACCGTAAATCAAAGTCAGTCGATATCCGTCTCATACAAAAAGCCTAAACCAAGAAGGGGGTAAAAGAAAAACAAAAAACGAAAAGACAAGGGGACAGGTAACTGAATTCAGACGGAGGAGCCGGAGCAAAGGGGGGGGAAAAGAGAACAGGAAAATCTACGGGAAAGGCTCTGTAATGCACAGTGGCCGCAAGGGAAAGGGGTGTCAAGAAAGAAAAAGAAAAGGCAGCGAAACATACGGAACAAAACAAGGGGCGGACGATGGACTGAAAAAAAGGGAGGGAAGAGATCCAGCCTGTTTGGCAGGAATCTCGCTCTTTTTCATGCTCACTCAAAAAAACCACAACAGGAGAAAAAGAAGAAAGGCATGAAAAAAAAAAGCGAAGACGGCATCAAGGGATGAGAACGGGGGAAAGAACCGGTTCTTGAGCGAGGGAGAGGAGGGCAACCAGCCCCTTTTTTCGGTCTAATGTCAGGTTCAAAGGAAGGCGGAAGGCACCCCTTTCCCATTGATGGAAGGGAGAACATGAAAAATTGCTGAGATGGGGGGGGGCTTGGGGACCAAGATCTTTATCACGGTAGCAAGAGGCGAAAAGGGGGGGACCAAGTTAACCTGATGGCTGGAGGGGTGGGTGTTCGGGGGGGAGAGAGTGGATTAAGGGAAGGAGGTCATGTTTATGAGGAGGACATGATTATCGGGACTTGACGAGGGCGGAGAAATCCCAGGGGGGGGAGAGGGGGAGGACAGACATAGCTGAAGATCCGGGAAGGGGTAATCTGGGGTGCGCATCCACGAATGTTATAGGCAGGGGGGACCAAAAGGGAGGTTAAAAAGAACGAATCCAGATCGAAAGTCAAAACCTGAGAAAAAGGAGGGCACGCGTTCGCAAAAAATAGAGAAACAGAGAATTCAGAGATCAAAGAGAGGGGTGATGGACACTCCCGGGGATCTGAAAACAGACAAAAAAGCGGGAAATAGAGTGGAACGTCAGGGTAGGGGCTGATCACATCGTAGTGGGGAAAGGGTGGACGTTGGACGCTCAATTGCCAAAAGAGGGGTGGCCTATTAGGAAGAAGAAGGAGGGGACAATAGAAGGAAGTTCTTTGGACTTCTTGGGCGATTCCGGCCCGTTTCCGGAGCGCGAGTAGAAGAGAACTGTTTTACGGGGGGTTCTATCGAAAATCCACCGAGATGGGGGTGCCTACAAGAAGGCAAATTGGAGCTTGTTCATAGGGGGGGAAATCGGTCTGTCCCTAGCCGGAGAGGATAGGGTGTCCTGGAGGAAACAGGAAAAGGAAAGGCTGAGTCGTTGAGAGGGGGACAAATCAACCACAGAGAAGGAGGAAAGTGCAGGACCAGCATCGCCGTTGGAGGCGACGAAATCGAGGGAAGGAAAAGACAGACTAAAGTAGGAAAAAATGCGGAAAAACCTTATGCATGGTCGTTCGAGAGCTCCCTTAGTGAAAACGAAAAAAGACCAATGAGAGTCAGTCACAGCGGTCCGAATAAGGGGTTCTTGAAGAGGAAGCCACCCAATATGATAAAAAGCCCGGAGTTGAGAATTTTGCGAATATAAGAAGGTTAAGCAAGAATAAATTTGAAAAGGGGGTCCACAAACCCCCTCTCATAACTTTCCCGAAGGGGGCAGGGGGACTTTCAGGAATTCAGCAAACCACAACACTCAGGACGGGTGCAGGGCCTCTAGGAACAAGAAAGCGTCCCAAAGAAGAAGGGGGAGGGCCTTCCGGTGTGTGCTTAGAAGAACGCAGGTTACAAGGGATGAAGGTGTACGGAAAACTGAAAGCTGAGACGGTGCAGTTGGAGGTAGCAAAAAGGAGAAAGGCGGGTCTTCCAATATGGTTGAGAAATGGAAGGACTGAACAGGAGCAGTTGCTGAGCGAATGCTTAGATTGGTTTTAGGAAATAATATAAGAGTCGTATGGGCTGTTAATGTTGAACCTGGGCTGGGCAGTTACTGAAGGAAGGGTATAGCTAGCAACAAAAAAAAAGGAGGAGGAAAAGTACTCTAGAAGAAAAAGCCTCAGTTGCAACATTAAACATCGGAAAAAAAAAAAAAAAAAAAAAAAAAGCATAATACTAATGAGATGAGAAAGAGAATCATCAACAAAAACAAGTGACGCAAGGAATCCTCCGCTGCTCTGTACCTGAGGCCGTGTATCAAAGGGAGTAACTAAAAGTTACCCTATGTAAAGCATTTTTGGGGGGTCGCATTGAAAAACAAAAGACCTAATGGTCAGTGGAATTGTAACACGGGGACATTGATCAAAAAGAATGGTCGTAAATTTGCAAACCAAACCGGACGTCATCCAGTAGGTAGTTGGCTGAAAGAAACCAAGATGCACCCAAGGAGGTCACAATTTGTGGGTGGCGTGTAAGCGAAACATTCGCATTGGGAGGGAAGGTTATTGAATGAGGGGGACAAAATCTACTGTCAGAAAGATCAGGGGGCAGAATTACACTTCGAGGGGGCACATTAGAAGAAAAGGAAAAATGGATAAAAGCGGAAAGAGGTGCCGACTCCCAACCGAAGGGGGAGGTAGTCCGAAGCGGGTTCAATCGATGACTGGGGCGTTTCTTGGAGAACAAGAGGAGAGAGCCAAGCAGAAAGGGGCACGTTGAATTGGTCAGCCGTCGACTGCCCTTCTTAGAGTAAAAGAGAGATCGTATTAAATGCCTTGTGGACTTGGGTCTAGCTTCGTACCAGGAAAAGAATTGCGATGGTTTTGCCTAACCACATGGCTCGCAGATATGGGGAAAAAAGGGGGAAGGTGTGGCCGTGGGAATGACCAAAAAGAGAGAGAAACGAGGGAAAGGGTACGAGAAGCGAAGGAAAAAAGAGATGTCTTAAAGTCTTGTTTTTTTTGTCGTCAAAAAAAAAGAGAGACTTCTATTGGAGAGAGAACGCCCACCAAAAGGGACCGGAATAGGATAGAAGAACGAGGGGGGAAAAAAAACAAACAAAAAGGCCTTAAAAGGTCCGACCGGCTGTCGAAAGCGGAGAATGGTTCTAATGAAAAGACTAGAAAAAAAATAAACTCGA
>Ga0179593_1433563_pt1 | contig 10960 bp, 13 predicted proteins | sample CZODoug2_1_08_16_FD_185931 | JGI IMG/M metagenome (GOLD analysis project Ga0179593, IMG submission 185931) | Vadose zone soil fungal communities from Angelo Coast Range Reserve, California, USA - CZODoug2_1_08_16fungal (PacBio error correction) | ecosystem: Environmental > Terrestrial > Soil >...
ACACGAAAGATGCAGTGTCGGTGCGAACGGTTGTCGTCGAGCAATGCGCGCATCCTCCCTCTCCCGATAGGCCCAAGAAAATTTGTCTGTAGAGCTGTGCAACGCGGTAAGGGACCCATTCAATCACTGTATGACGCATGGGATCCGTTTACAGAAGAGTAAGGATCAAGATGCCGCCGTTAACCAAGGAGATCCAGCGTTCGTTGGTGTATAGGTTGAACGGAATGCGCGTAAAAGAAAACCCCGCCTATGAGAAAATCGGAAACGACGTTGCGGGGGGTCAGGCCGTTTGGCTCGATCTTCGACGGCGGATTCAAGGGCTGAAAAAAAACCAAGGGGGGGGGAAAAAAAAAGGGGGAAGCTGTCGTCTTCGGAAATGGTAACGTCGAGGCCGCATAGAAGCATCCGGGCGCCGCCATAATACGATAGCAGGGCAAATACTCGGGAGGGAGAGAGGAAAAAGGAAGCAAAAATCGCGATGATTCACGCTCATGTGCGATCACCGTTTGAAAACATTTCATCCAGGTGGTTGAGCGGAGGAGGTCTTTGCGTGGCCTACATGAAAGTTGGGCGCGTGGGAGGGGAGGTCAGGCGAAAGTTCGCCCTAACGATAGGGGGGGGACGGGTAATTAGAGGGGGAAAAGAAAGGATGTAGTGGAATCTTCAAAGGTTTCGGAAAAGGGAGGGGGAAAGAGGGAGGCCGAGGAAACCGAGAAGCCGGTCAGGTTTGCAGAGGGGGGGGGGAAGGAACTACGGAAGGGAGGGCTGACAATAGGTGAGACTACCTCGCCGTCAAAGGAAAGGGGGGAACGGGTGGGGGCGACAAGCTGGCGCACTTCGAGGAGGACGCGCAGGGCGTTAGCTTGGATGAGCAGGAAGGTCGAACTGTCGCAAAAAGATGGGACGGTAATGCAAATCGTCGATCATGGTTGAAGTTAAACAGATCGTCTCGGGCTCCGGGCATGCCCAGGAGAGTGGCGGAGAGACTGCCTTGGCAGAAAGATCCACAAGGGAGCGGTCGGGAAAAGGGAGGGGGTAGGGATCGAGGGGAAAAGGGGTTGATCGCCTTGCGGTTTGACCGAAAGAGGAAGCGAGCATGCACAAAACAAGGGGGCGCCACGCGGAAACGACTGGTGCTCACCTGAGCGGAAAACTGGGGGGGGAGACTGCGACCGACAACTCGATGCCCTTTGAGGCGCCAACGCCGGGGGAGAGAGTTCCTTGCGCCGGGCGAGTTTGGACACTTGAGCAACGACTGCGTTGAACTGACCGCTTTGCGCAAATGCTCAACTAAAAGAAGGTTGGCATAACACGAGTGAAAGGAAAAGTAATATTGTGCGCAGGGGGGCGTTGCGGAGGACCCGCATGCCGGAAAACCGAAACGAAGAAACGAGCCCAGTGCGCATGATCGTAGAAAGTAACGGCGCGGGGCCGCATTGATCTAGACAGCTAGAATCTGTCCCTGCTTTGGAGAACAGACACTCTGTCAGGTACAGCAAGGAGACACGACGGAGAGCAGCGACACGGGGGAGCCCCAAATTGCTAGCCAGTGATCACACTGGGTGCTGCGTTCCGGACCACTTGGAAAGAGCAACGGCGTTTCCAGGCAGCGACAAAGGACAGCATTGGGTTTCTCAGGGGGCCCTTGATGTGACAGGGATAACGGTACATCCTCATGGATCAGAGGAGCGCGGATCCTCATAGAAGGGGTAGGTAGTAGGAGAAAGAAAGAGCTCAGACGCATCCGGTTTATCATGGGTAGAACGACGATGCGGAGGTGGGATTCATCTAAGAAAACATCGAGTATAATATTCTCAGAAGATTCGAGCAATTTTTTGCATCAAAAAGTCTTGTCGAAAGGGACCAAGTTCGAACCACCATTCGCCTAGTTTCTAATGCTAAAGCCGAGGAATGAGAGCAGGGCAGATACAATATTCGCAAGGAGGGAAGAATCGTAGCTTCTGCAGTGTGAGAGGCGCGAGGGGTGCCATCAGGAACACTCAAGTACTAGGGGCTGATGAGGCGCGGTATACATGCAGAATCTAGCAGCTCAAAAAGGGCTCCCAGCAACGAAACTCAGGGAAAACGGAAGCTTGTTCCAGGTGAGTGGAACCGGTTGCGGGAAAAAAAAAATCACAAAGGTCATCGAGCCGTAAGCCATCAGCGGAAAGCCAAGACTGCCAACGATAGTGCATACCTCGAAAAAAATTCTCTGTAGCGCGCGGAAAAAATATGGGGTACGGGACGGGAGCGACATCAAAACAAAAAGAGCGGCCATCAGCGAAAAAGGGAACCCGATGCTGCAACATTTTTGGAAGAGAGACGGAAGTGTCACTTTCCGGGTTGCGAGGAATTTCAAGGGCGCATGAGAAAATCTCGTTTGAATCGCTGGCTTCGCAGCAGTAATGCGGAACCGGGGGTGCCTGCCGCCACGGGTTCCAGAGGAGAACCGCGCGCTCTGGTCCCTAGGCGGGGCAACTCGGCCGCGGCGAATAGGTTGATGGAAAGAGGATACAGGAGACCCAAGGGACTTCTGAGGAAAGATCAAATGGGGGGGATGCCGCCTAGTAGATAATTGCAAGGGGAAATCCGAGGCCGACGTGCTCGATCTCGGAAAAGTTAATGCAAGTACATGGGGTACAAATAAAAGAAAAAAGGAAGGGTAAAGGCCTAGGAACGGTGAGGCTTTCACCACTTCTAAAGGGGAATGAGAGGAGGCTAAAATCCTGTGGACCTATACGACGTTGTTTGAGGGTCCTTGTATCGTGGGCACGGAAAAGGAGGGGAGAAAAAAAGAGGTAGCGGGGCAAATAGGCTAAAACGCGCGATGGAAGTCTCAATGGGAGTGGGTGTCCAAGACCATAAAAAAAATACGACGTTGCGACGATCAAGGACCAAGTAGACGGGGGAAGATCAGTTTGGGCCAAGTGGTGAGAGAAAGAACTCGAGAGCGTCATCATACAGAATGGGCCGATGGCAGAAACCAAGTCGGCACCAAAGAAAGACTAGAAAGAAGGGTTCCGGCTAGTGGGGAGTCAAAGCAGAAAGAAAAAACCCTGGAAGATTGAACCGCATGTTCGTACCTCGGGGCTAAAATGAGGCGGTAAGGGCGGCAATCTCGAATAAGAAAGGTCAGCACCGACCCGTGGCGAGGCCCGCTGCGAGAGAAAGGATTTAGTGAGGGGCAATCCCATCCACAATACGGGAAAAAGAGCAAAATTGAGAAATTGCTACACCTAGGGGGAGAAAACAAAAATGCTTCCGTCTTTCGGATGAAGGGTCAGACCGTCTTCAAACGAGGAAAAAAACGGAAAGTGCAAGCCCAGAAGTAACCAGGGAAAGAACCAAGTTACGACCATTCAGAAAAAAAAGAGAGGTGCCAAGGAAAGCTGAGCAACAAACTGAGGAGGCCAGCAAAAGAAGGTGTAGGCAGAAAAAGGTTCCGATCTGGCGCGCAAGAAAAAACGATGTCCCCGTTTCTCGCGGGAATTGGCTGGGGTAGAACGCCCTACTTAGGGGGCACAGTTTAGGACACAGTTGTTCCGTTACGAGATCGTGCCGAAAACGGGAGACCTGTAGAATGGGGGAAAAAAGGACCTGGGACGGGGGAAGCTAAACGTGCGCTAAGGAACGGAAGGGGGGCGATATAGATTGTATGATTTAAGGAGGATGGACTCGGATGCCTGAAAATGGATGGTAAAAGCAAAGAAGGCGCCACCAAAAAAAAAAACATCGGTGAGCAATTGGTCAGGGAAGAATGGGAACAGTTGAGAAATGTATGTTTCTGGGGATGGGGGGGAAAATTGGGGGTGCGTCAAAAAAGTAGGGGGTCGGGGGGAGTAGGCCCCGCCTGGGACGGAATTCGTTTCAGGGGAGTTACAAAGGATCTGGTACCTGCCGAAGAAAAAGGAAAACGGTTACCGGTTCAAAGTCCACGGAGGTGAAAGCCACCGAAAGCTGACAAAAACTCCGCGAAGAACATTTCCGGGAAAAAAAAAGTGAGGGAGGGGGGGGGTGGGTAAGATGCGGAACCGGGGTTTGGAGACGGAGTTCGTGAAAGGCCGCAGCGAAACTGACGGATAGTTGGGGGAGTGGGAATCGAATGGGGGGGGAAAAAGAGGGCGCCGGGGTGTTTGCCGGACGGGGAAAAAAAGGGGGTTATTGACGTAAACAAGGGCGGGGGAAAAGGTCCAAAAAGAAAAAGTGGAAATCATGAAGACTGTAGGAGAGTCCTGCATCTCTCTCAAAGGAGGAGGAAAATAGAAGAATTGCCGGAAAGAGGGAAAAAAAGAGACCTCCTGATGGCCACTTTGGACGGGGGGGGAGGTGAACCAGAATTGGGGGGGGGGGGGGGTTTGGGGGGGGTGGGGGGGGGGGGGGGGTGGTCGCCTGGGGGAAGACGAACCCCAACCGCCGAGCACCACCACGGGAAGAGCCAAGTACAACAGGGGCCACTTCATTCATTCCCCTTACGAACCACCAAGTAGGTCAGAAGTTCAACGCGGACAGGAGGGAGAAAAGAGGGCGATTCAACCCGCGGGGGACAGCATGTCAGAAAGGATCTAAACGAATGTTACGACCAACTGGACCGGCGTCTTTCATTCTTTTCGCCACTTGAGGGGGATTGGGAGGAGAGGGACTAACTGCCGGTATTTACCACAGGAGAAAAAAAAGAAAGTGGGAAGGGGCCATTATTCTATGTTCCCCGAAAGGAAGAATACCGTCCCGAAAGGGGGGGGAACTCGCACCAGACCTTGAAGAAATCAGGGGCAGGAAAAAGGACACCGCAATAACTGACACCTTTAAAAAAAGGGTTCGTCACACGTTTGCTTCATTTGGGGGGGGGGGGAGATCCCATGGAACACCTCATTTGCAGTAACAGGGAAAAAAAAACAAATTAAACAGGCGTTGTGATACCATCATATTTGAGCCACGGCGACCCGGTAGTTTGGAAGAGAGTTACAAACGGTTTAGCAAGAGGAAAACATTCCTGTTGGATTCAATCGAACGGGAGGAAGCACCCGGCCGATCTCCGTAGAGAAAAAACAAAGGGGAGAAAGGGGGCCAATAGGAGGTCTGGATACGGTGCAAAAAAAAAAAAAGGATCAAGAGGCGAACATGGGACAGAACGAGATTGCGCGGTCCAGATCGGCGGGAAAGGTGGCATGTGGGGAGTTTGCTGGCTCGGGGGGGGACGACGAGGATAACGGCTCGTGGCACCGAGCCTCATGCAATGGTCACCGGACCTGGGATTCTAATCTTAGGGCTCGAAAAAGCAGGCGTAATGATTGCGGTGGGGAAGTTGATCAAAGTGCGCATTCAAGAAGGAAAGCTTGGGAGTTGGAGTACCGAGTAACGAATGTTATTGCGGTTGTGATGCCCTCCCCGAATCGGGGAAAAGTCTTACAACAAAAAAAAACGGAACTTCCGAAGTCAGACCCGACTGTGGTCGGTGGCGGGAAGGGGGAGCGAGTGAAACCTTGGGTCGCATCCACGCGTAGAGGCACAGGGCGGATCAAATGAGAAAGGGGACAAAAGGCGGCTCCGTGCTCAACCACGAAGGAAAGGCCTGCCGCATAGATTTGTGGCCGAAAGGGGGGGGTGTATCGCCACAGTCGCCCGTAGGTTGACGCTCTCGAATGGGAAAAGACACCCAAAGAGAAAAACTGATCTCAACCCTGCTTAAAAACGGGGGTGTTCGAATTGGTCGTACGCAAAGTAGTTGAGGGGAAAAAAAAGAAATAGAAACAAGGGAGGGCGCGGTTTATCGAGGGGAAGAAAGATCGTCGTCGTGGAACACGAAACGAAGCAGAAGAGGGGGGCCAACGGAGAGAAGTTCCCCTGGGGGGGAAGAAGAAAAAGCAGAACTCATGCCCTGGGGTCACCGTGCGGCGACGGAATCGTTATTTGTACAGTGGGAGGATCAGTAGAAAAGACGTCGGCGGGGAATTCCTTATCAGGGCAACGGCGGCCTCGCCGGCCGCAAGTAAAAACTTGCGCGAAGCAATTGAAAAAGGACGAACATTGGGGACCTTGAGGGGGGGCTGGCCTCAGCCCGCGGCGTAGCCTTTGCAAACCGAGACGGGGAAGCACGACGAGCGCACTCGAGGGGCGGCATGGCGATCCAGCGGTGTCGCGCAAAGTTCCGGCGGGCTGCCGAAGCAGCGTGAAAAAAGAAAGGACGAATTCGACCTTGAAAGGTATCCTGACCGACGGAACACCTAAAGTAGGTGACGATCGGGACAAATTTAGGCCAAACGAAAGGGGGGGGTGCGGTGAGCTGATGGCCGCGAGCTTTGGCTGAGGAACGCAGACCATAAAACCAACGAAGTGAGAAAGAGGGAAGGGGGAAAAGGTAAAAGAACTCGCGCAAGGCAATTGTTTGGAAGGGGATGGAAGAGTCGGGAAGGGGGAGGCGACTTCTACATTGAAACCGGGTAAAGAAAACTACAAGGAAAAATGAAGAACGACACCAGGGCGAAACGGCTCCCGTTGGGGAGCAATAGAGAGACTGAGTGAACGGCGGGACCCAGTCAATAAATGAATTTTGCGGGAAATGGAGAAAAGCTCCCAAAAAACTGGGGAAAATAGAAAGAGTCTCAACTTCACATCCTGGCGACTTCGAAGGGGAATATAGAAAATGAGGGTATGGTCGGTTGGAAACCGTTCAGGGCTTCCCTATACAATCCGTCTGAATGGATGAGGGGGGGGGGCTGGGTAATGGGTGTGAAGAGGGAATTTGAGCTTGCTGTTGAAAAAGAGAACACACCGCGGGGGTCAATTACTTGAAAAAAAAGTACCTATCCAAACAGGGATCGGAATTAGAGATCCTACAGCCTTCCTAAGGAAAAAGCGGACTGACTCAGCGAAGACGGATCAATGGAGGAGTCCTTGACGATGCTGGGATCTGGAAAAAGAACGGAAAGGTGTGGGGGCCTAAGAAAACTGATCGGCGGTAAAAATTGAGAGAGAAAAAGTGGTGACCAAAGCCGCATATGATGCCCTCACGTGCTCGAAGGGGGGGTCGAAAAAGACGAGGGGACGTGTAAGTGCGCTCGATGCTACAAAAGGAGGTGGGCGCTATCCGGAAACCGCGAGAAGGGCCGGAAAGGGGGAGTGCGAAGACCTAATCGAGGGGCCCGCCAGGAGACTCGGGACGTTGAATCTCGCCAAGCAATCGTGGAGCTGAGAGCGGAAGTTTAATGACGGGTCTCCGAAAACCAAAAAAAGAACGAGGATCAATGGCGGACACAATTTATAGCCGATTGCTTACACGATTTCGAGCAACGCGCAAAAGCGGCGGTTCGCAACGAGGATGGAGTTCGTCGCACTAGCATTACAGCGAAGACTCAGGGTGTTGGAGAAAGAAAAGGAACCCAGTCAGATTGGTCGCAGTCTCAAACCCGTCGGACTCGGGAAAGAGTTCGCCGGGCTCGAATGGCCGCCTAATCTAGAAGGAACATCAACAAGACAAAAGCCCGAGCCTGGGGCTAAACGACAAGCCGGCCGACGAAGACCGCCATGTCGCACGGCAAGGAATTCCGAGAATCGTGGGAACATTCTAAACTCGATGCGAGGGACCAGGGCACAGCTTCCACCTGATACGAAGATGGAACCTTTAAAAAACACCTTACAAGAAAAAAAGGGGGCGGGGCTACTTTCGGGCTACCATCTACAAAGCTCACGATTACAGGAGCGCCTTTCGGCTCCAAGCCGGAAAACCAGGACCGCACACCGTTCCGCAGGGATCAGGAAGGATCAGGGGTTAAACGCTTCCGTAGCCCGAAGGACTAAGGCCAACCTCTGCAAATCAAAACGCCGGAGGAATGCACTCTGAGGCCTGCACCATGTGGACGAAAAAGATCGACGTTGATCAAGCACCTAACGAGAGGGAAAGCGGTCCAAAGAGAGTTAAAAGGTCGAAAGTGAACTGGGGCCAAAAAGAAACAAGCTTCAAGTCGCAGAGGAAAACTTGGATGTAGGTTGGTGCTTCAAATTGTAGCCAAAGAAGAGAAAAGTAACCCAGAACTTGATGAATAGTTGGCAGATGGAAACTCGCAAAATCGATGACGAGCGATTGGCTTCTTGGAGAAAAGCGACAAAGAGGCAGGTACCGGGACGCTCACTCTGGGGAAAACTTATGGCGGCAGAGGCGGCGGGCAGGCAGCTGCCAGGCGATTCGAAACGAATGGATCCAAAGTGGGAAACGGGGAAAGTTGAAAGGGGGGGAACCTGAAAAGCCGTCGAATAGGGCCCAAAGCCGGAAAACTGAATCGATTAAGGATTGGTAAGCGGTTAGGGATCCGCCGCCAATCTACGTACAAATCGCGGCGGAGCGAGCTTGAGGGGAGAGAAAACGGCGGCAGGAAGGACACGACTATTATAGACTTAACAAAAAACCAGTGGGTGCGGGACCATCCCGGCTGATTGGCGGGGGGGGATGATAAAATGACCTATAAAGGAGGCTTTCGAATGCGGGGCGAAAAAGAGAGGGCGTTGAGGCGCGCTAGGTGCGGACAAATAAGATTCGCAAAGACAAGAGGCATGGGGGATGTAATTCCTCAAACAACACAAAGTAGTATGAGGAGAGAATCTCGCAGACAAAACCGGGGAGGGCTTCTTAGTGTCGGTGCGATAATGAGTCGGCGAGACAATGCGGCAAGAACAAAAACGGATAGGCAACCGTTGCCATCCCTTTGGAGCTGCCAGAGAGGTTGAAAGGCAACAAGCCGGGGATGTCACGCCCCCAAATTGGTGGAGCCGACGACAAATGTCGAGACAGCGGAGGGACCTTGGACGCGGGGAAGAGAAGAATCATCAGGAAGGGCGTGAGTTTCTTGTCGTAAATTGGGAGGAGGGGGTCGACTAAGCTCCGCTATGATTGGACCAATGCAGAATGCCAAAGGGGCCGCATTTCTGGGCGGAGCGAGGGGGTCAGTTACCGAGTGCTTTTGGGATAAAGCCTGTCGTCTTATGTCAGTAGAAGAAAAAAAGGGGGGCGAGAACATCGAGGGGCGGCCTCATAAGTACAGCGGATAGGGAGGGAAGGGTCGTTGCGAAAAGACACGAATCGCATCGCCTCATTTTTCGATTCATAAGGGGGGGGAAAACGTAGGAAGGGGAGCTTCTGCGTCTTTAGAGGAGACAAGGTTGTGTCGCTGTGAAGTTGGAAGGGGATGGGAAGTGCGGTACACATTCACGTTCTCCCAAAGAATGTTGAAACGGGAAAAGGAAAAGAGTGGTCCGTTAATTAAACTTGAGCTTCAACGTTTCGGAGGCGGGCAACATGGGGCACTAACGAGAGAAGCCGTCAGGATTTGCAGAGGGTTGGAAAGGAAAAGAAAACGGAAAGTTGCGGTCTCGGAAGAGTAAACGATTGAGGACAACAGATCCAGGGTGGGGAACGCTGGTACTGGAGAAAGTCGCGAAAGGCGCGCAGGATTGGCGGTAGAGAAGTCGCCGAATGTCGCCGCATCGCCATGGGGGTGCAGGGGGGGGGGTGGAAAAAGAAATGCAGTGGAAAATAAGGACTGTGCACAGGGCAGATGGGAAGACTGGTGCAAGGGGGGGAAAAACTTTGCTGCTGCGGCCTTGTGGAAACGGGCTGACATGGAGCTGGTGATTGATCAGGAGGGGGGGCTGGGGGAATCCTGCGAGTGTGCCATTCAGGAAGAGAGAGGAGAGACGGATCGCAACTCGGGACAGAGGAGGGTGGAGAGGACGGCACAAGCGATATCGACGGGGTTTCGGACGCTCGACTTCTCAAGGAGGTAGCACGACCGAGTGAGGAGAGAGGGAAGGGGGTGCAGTTCTGCAAAGGTTGGCGAGTCCAATAGCGCGCCTCTGAAATCTTTGGAAGAGACTCTGGGGCATAAATGTTGCACCTTGAAAAGAGGAGGCGGGGTGGGAAAACCGAATGCCTGCAAACCTGACGAAGAGGACACTGAACTTGGCGAGCCGTCCCGAAAAAGGAAATGGCGCTGGCCCGCAGGGAAGAGCGGAACAGCGCTCGGTCGCGGAAAGGCTGATCGGCCCGAAAAAAAAACAGCGCGGCGTCACGCCACCACGCGATCTTGAGAAGACAAAAGGAAATCGGGGGGGGGCGGAGAAGGGGGGATGAAAACACACCGTCAAGGGGGCAATATACTGGCGTACGGTAAATTTTCGACATCCTCGGCTCCGATCTCGTAAAGAAGACCCAATTTAGAAAGAAATGGACTGTGAGAGGTTTGTTAATTCCCTGCGTACAAGGGACGTGAAAACCGTTATCGGATAGAGAGACCGAAGAGGTATCAATCGGGGTAGGGATCTCGGGATACTTCAAAATCGGATGTAATCAATTTTCTCAACAACGATGAGGGAGGGGCATCTATGAGAACGATTGACCTAATGATCAGGGTAGTCCTGAGAAACAAATTATGGGCAATCATCGTAAGTAGGAACTGCCCGTATGTGCGAACAAAAAAAGAGAAAAAAACAAAAAAAAAAAAAAAAAAAAAAAAAAAAAAAAATAAAAAAGAAAAAAAAAAAAAAAAAAAAAAAAAACACCATGCGCAGGGAAGTGACGAATCAGCTGCAGTCTTTAGCGAAGTGCAGATTCTGTCCCCGAACGGCGGCATCAGCTTAAGGAAAGACGGGCGAGATTGAAGAAATGCAAGACTGAAAAGATTGCTGAGGATGGAACCATACGCCGGGAACGGCGCCTCTAAAAGCTCCAAAAAAGGGTCGCAACGGCCGAAAGCCAAGGTGGAAAAGGACCGCATGTTAAAATGGGTCTTTGAAATTGCTGGGAAATTGTGTCGCCTCTCACCGGAAGCGAGTTAAGGAAGCACAAAGAAAAGAATTAGCTAGAAATTTACCTTCCCTAATTCTTAACGAGGCGCTATTTGGGTTTGAGGGAGGGGGCGGCGGGACCCAACTCTAATGCTGGAGCAACCCGCCCAAAATGGTTGGACAAAGG
>Ga0179593_1454700_pt1 | contig 10960 bp, 10 predicted proteins | sample CZODoug2_1_08_16_FD_185931 | JGI IMG/M metagenome (GOLD analysis project Ga0179593, IMG submission 185931) | Vadose zone soil fungal communities from Angelo Coast Range Reserve, California, USA - CZODoug2_1_08_16fungal (PacBio error correction) | ecosystem: Environmental > Terrestrial > Soil >...
TAGTGCATGACATGCTGAATTTTGCCTTGGTCGGGGGCCACGTAGCGGCGTTGAGAAGGGTAATTTGGGGGAAGGAGGAGAAAAGACTGGGTTGCAATCGGGAAGACGGTAAAGCACGGCGTACTGTGTGCAATGAGGGGGGGGACTTCGGGCTCGTGGACGGAACCTGCACTCGTAGAGCAAAGCCGTGGGAAACGTTCGGGGGGCCGTCGGAAGGGTGGGGGAGGCGGACATGAAAGTAAAAGTAGGTAAAACTTGCCATTTGGTTGGGTCGAAGAAACGATAATCAGTGGCGGCAGTTCGGGACGAGAACGGGGGTAGGGGACAGTGACACCAAGTGACAGACAGTGACCTGGGGGAGGTTTAAGTAGGAAGGGTAGTAGCCGGGCGCGCAGGAAGGGAACGGGGTACGTTGCCAAATCCTGTACTTTTCTTGCGTGCGGGTTGGAAGTCCAGCGACAAAATGTGAGGGCGCCCGGGGCAGAGCCCCCACAAAAATCCATGTTCACCAGGGGGAGGGGGAGCCGCCGTCCCTGAAGGGGGGAAAAGAAAGGCCACCGTGTATAGATGCCCCTGCTCGCCATGAAGGGGGGTTATCCATTGCAAAAGAGTGACCTGTCGAGTATGTGTCGTGCATGGTGGAGTTCGACGGGAAAAGTTATTACTGCCCTTCGGCGGAGCAGGGAGAAGGAAAGTGGGACGGGGGTATAAAGCAATTGTGAACTGACCGGCGGGAGGAATCTTGACCATGTCGTAGGGAAAAACACAGAGTCGGACATCGAAGCCTCAAAAAAAAAAAACTGGGGGAATGGAAGAGGAGAAAAAAGGTGCACATCCGTGGACCCATACCAACTGGCAAATGAAAGCAGATCAAGAAGGAGGGGGTACCCGCTGGCGGGATACCTCTCCCACTTTACCAGATACGAAAAAAATCTGCCAAAAACGTCATAAAAAGAAGTCGCCAAAAGGTAAACGAACATAAAAGGGCGAAGGGACAAGCACCGATGTCCCCTCCTAGAGAGGGGCCTTCTCAACAAGGCGAGCACCTGGCAGAAAGGCGGAAGAAAAAGAAAGGCAATTTAGGTAGCCGGGAGAGGAAAGGGGACGAAAAGAAAACAGGAAAAGCCCCAACCGCAACCTCAAAAAAAAAAAGTGAAAAAGGTGGACTAAGCAAGAGACTAATCGCGCGCTACGAAACGACCTAATCAAACCTGGAACTAAAAGGTCCGTTCAGCAAGGGGGGGAAGGGCCCATACACAAAGTAAATACACGACTCCAGGAACCAAAACGCGCATCGTTGGGTCCCTTCAACCAGGAACATGACCAGACATGCCAAGTCAGGGGGGGGCCGCAGGCAAAAAAAACGCTAAAAAACAGAGAGAAACCGGTGCTGGAAAAGCGAGGGCTAGGAGGCTTCAGGTCAAAGCAAAACTGGGCAGGAAACATCAAACCCGCATGAACAGAGCGACAAGGGCGTCCTTCTTCTAGTAACCTGTTTCATAAAAGGAGGAAAAAAAGACCAAGGAAGGAGCCCTGACCCTACAGTGTAGCAGCCCAAGGCAAAGGACAAGAATGGTAACGTACGTCCATCTGCGGTGAAGAAAAGGAAGCCTCAAGAAATGATAACACACTCGAGAACAGCAATCTCCGCCGGACGTACGTTAATAATACAAAAGTTAAAAAACACTACCTCCTACTGACGCTGGATAAAAAACAGCACCGAATGAGACCAAGAAAGACAGAGTAAAGAAGCTGGAAGGGTATGATGTAGGTAAAAAATCAAGAGTTTTTGGAATAACACGGCAAGGGGAAAAGGGGAATGGGGAAGAAGGGGGAGGGGGGGGGTGCGGACGGGGGGGAAGCACCGGGAGCCGGGCGGAGGGGACGTTTAAGTACGTCCCAAAAACGGGCGGAAAAAGGGCCCAGAAGGAGCCCCAGAAAGGACCGAGTATTGGATGAGAGACACATCTATGGAAGCAGGGGCGGAAAAAAGCTGTGCAACAATATTTAGCCTAGGGAGAGAGAGGGGCAGTAGCTGGAGGCCAGGGAGACGGCGAAGGGTGGCGGAAAAACAGCCGCGCTAAGGGGAAATTTGAAACCTCAGGGGGAGAAAAACACGAGAACTTTACGAACAGGCAACCTAGTCCGAAATAGACGCCGCGGGTCGGGAAGCGACCAGGGGACTTCAGCCTATCTCTGAGGGAGCGAACCGAGAAGGGGGCTAAAATAGAGGGCTGCGCCGATCATGGCAAGCTATCGTGAGATCTGAATTGAACAACGTGGGCACAAGGAAGTAAGACACCGAGACCTTGAAAGGGGACGAGATAGCTTGGTGTGGGGAAAGCTCGGAAGAAAGGGGGAGAAGCCCTACGACGGGCATAGGGGAAGCGCGAGGAGGAGACCGCGAGTTAGAAGTCAACTAGGAAAGACCAAAGAGGAGCCGAAGCTGAAAAGAGGTTCCGAACCACCTCAAGGGTGAACGAAGAACTTAACGGAAAGCAGAGGAAAGATCACAAAAAGTCGGGATAGGACTAGAAACAATAATCGATGTCGGGAAAAACGCGACCCGGGCCGCGAAGGGCAAAACCGAGCTTAGAGAGAAGACATAGGGGGGGGGGACGGTCCTGAATGTAGAGACATCTTGTGATCTAAGGCCGGCCTAATGTAAAAGAGTATAGCCATCAAAGCTTTACGGGGGGTAGGAAACGATTGGGAGAAAACGGAGAGAGAAAAGAGGGTTGGGGGACTTCCTACTTTCAAGAAACCGACGAAAAAAAAAAGTAAGTGACTCGTCAAGCAGAAAAATAAGAATCTTACTTCAAAGTCAGACAGGTTGCTTATCTATGGGGAATAACGAGACAGGGAGGGGCCGAAAGAGAATCTCCATGGGAGACACGAAGAGGAACTTGTAAAGCGGCAATCAGGAGTAAAAAAAGAAACCACCACGAAAAAAGTTCCGATTCCTTAGCGCATTCAGCAAAGTACAGCAAAGCAAGTAAGTCCGCTGGACCAGATAGACACCAGATGACGAACAGATAAGGCTGAGCAAAGGTAAACGCATGTGTACGTTTTAGATTCAAGGCTGAAAGCACGGTGCGACTGGGCTATCGACAAATGTGGGGTGAATGCAAAAAGAACTCCAGCACAAAAAACTCCCCTGGTCAGGGGAGAAACATATGGAAGGAACGGATGACACCCCCCCAAAAAAAATTAACATTGGGAACCTAAACGACGAAGAATTCCCTTCACGGTAGTGAAAAAAGGAGTGGGAATCTCAAAAGGGCTAATGAAAAGAAGAGATCTGGGAACGTAGATAACAATACAATCAAGGCTGCAGTAAACTTTGAGGCAGACAGAAGCGATCTCGACGTAAGCAGCGGGAAGGTATCGGGAACGAACCGGCTATCGTTTCTGCAGAAAGCGGTTCGGAAGGAGGAAGGGTAATCGGTCCGACGTGGAAAAGGCCGGGAGGGTTTCTAAGAATTGGGGGACTTGGGTCTGCTTATCTTCTTCACGAGGACCACGAAAAACAGAGTCCACACATCTTATTGGAACATCCGCTTCATCCGTAAAAAAAAGCAAAAAGAGGGGGCTCAACCAAGAAAAGGGGCCAAACAGGAAGAACAAGACCGCATTAAAACAGCAGATTAGGGTTTTGCAAGTCCATGCGGAAAGGATGAGAGAGAATAAATGTTTCAGCGCATGACGAGGGGCAAGAAGGAGAAAGACACGAACTCCAGCGTTTAAAGACGAAGTCAGGAAAAGATTTCACGGTCGGTAAGTTTCTTGTGACAAGGGTTGAAAAAACATCTACGCTGATACGTGCCGGGTATAAGAAGGGAGGTCTCGAACGTGTATCACGTAATGGGCAAGGCCGCAGAATAAGATCCCCAAAAAAAAGAGGGTAAAACCGCATGCGGAAAAAGCGAAACGGTTTTTCAAGCACAGGAAGATTTTCCGAAACTCTACGGAAAAAGGATAGGGGGGGATGTTCTGGGGGGAGGCAAATCTGGAGCCTGATTTCTGAGACAAGTATAAGCGTCAACAGGTACTGGGGGGGTACCGCAAAGTCGGCGGGTGAAGGGGGGGAGAAACCACGTTCAATGGGAGTCAAATCTGAAGTATTAGGGAGTCGAGAGGGGTATTATAGCTCTCAAAAAAAAAATGGGGACTGATTAGGAGAAGTAGTAGAATCACAAATCTCAGGGCCGACACATACCGACCCAAACGACGGAAAAAACACGTACCAGGCTCGGGCCCAGAACCACAGATGAAGGAAAAAATAGTCATTGTTACAGTATCTAAGGGAAAAGCAGGGGAGGCGGGGGGGGGGGGGGGGGGGGGGGGGGGGGGGAAAAGAGTGGGAAAAAAAAAAGAAAACAAACAAAGAGATCTTGTGAGGAAGGGGGGGCGAACCACTGGACTGCTTCATAAAATGAAAACCACGATATAAACGTTCCGAAGCTGGCGTAGAGGTAAATGGAAGGGAGCGAGTAAGTGGTGCGGCATACCAAAAAGGACTTTGCCCGGAGAGAGAACCAACCCATCTCCTGAGAAATCGCCCTATCGGGAGGGGAAAAATCTAAGACCCCTTGGAAAGAGCCCCGGGGCCAAGACAACGCATCCTTCGCACTCGTGCCAGATCAAGGGGTAGGGTGAAACAGTCTACCTTCACAGGAGTCATGAACGACGGACCAGGAGGGGAGGTCTAGTCGACGGCCGAGTATCGGGGGGGGACCCTACTCCGCCTGGGCGGACGAGGCTTCGCAGGGAGTGAACCAAAAGAAGTTGGGGGGGGGGGAGACAACGAGGCGTGAGGGGAAACGGTACCGACTTCGAAGGGTTTGGGGGAACCATCCGAGAGAAGTCAGACCGATCTAAGGGATTTCAGGAAAATACCCCGGAAAATGTAGACCCCGAGGATACAAGCCTGTACAAAAAGGCTGAACCTTGCCGAAACCGATCGTGCAGGTATCTAGAGAGTCGAGAACCTGTTGGAGGGACCTAAGGACAAAAGAGAAAATCGAGGAGGGGGGCGCTGTCTTCAGTAGCTAACAGGGCTCGGTGAACGTAAGCCTGGGGGTGAGGGCTACAGGTGTTTTGGGGTCGGTACCAGAGTATAGGGAGTAGCGGCAAGGTGATCCATAGCCGTAATCCTTTAACTTGAGCCGGTAGGGAATCGTATGAGTTACCGAAGTTGGATACCGTTCGGAAAAGTGATGGGAAAAAGAAACCTAGGTACAGAGTTTTCATGGTCTCGACGGGGCAGGCAACAAAATCGGTCAACTGTCCAGGCAAGTTGGTAGAAGAAGCATCTGACTGCTAACAACATTCAGAGTCCCATGCTCTGCAATTGGTTTCCGTCAGCGGTGTTCTAGAATGTTAGGGTCCAGGAACAGGTGGGGAAATTTAAACCCTGGTTGGGGCCCCGGCTGCATTATCTGAAAAGTGGGGTTGGTGTGGGATGGCAAGGAAGATGCCTCTGAAGAAAGAAATCAGGCAGGGTTTTCATCAGAAAATTCTAAACACGAGAAAAAGGGGAGTTGTTCCAGGAACTATATAAAAAAAGATTTCTACACTGGGTCATTTGAAAAACTTGCTGAGTACTTGCAACGTAGTCTAGTTTCATTGCCGGGGGGGGAGAGGGGGGGAAAGTTGATGGGACTAAACAAAGACGAGAATAAGGTTGGGAGAAAGAGGAACACTAAAGGATATCAAAGACACGGTGACCTTGTGAATGCACAAGCAGTCCGGACGAAGACGCAGAGAAATGGCGGCATCTCTCGGTGCCCGGCTAGAAGAAAAGGGGAGAGTGGGCCGGGGAAAGAGGGGGATACGGACTGGCCGAGTGTATACCGAATTTCGTCTCGCGGGGGCCGACAGGTTTTAAAAACCAGGCGGGGGTCGACAGCGCAGCAGTAGAGAACATAAAGGTGGAGGTCCGAAAGGAAAAGAAAGTCTAGGAGCCTCAAAGAAGCACGAGGACATCTCGGTTTTAAGAAAGCTTCAGAATAGGGTCGCCGAAGATAAAAAAAAAGAGAAAGACACGGAATAAACCGGCGCTTTAAGACATTCCTGGGGCACGGGTACTAAAACTTCAGCTCGCAAAAGAAAGAGGGAAACAGAGGCAAGCTATACCGTGGTCTCATTTGGTGGTACCCGGCGGTCGAGGCCACATCCGGGCATGCCAAGATCTAAAAAAGGAAACAACGGTTCGCGGTGCCCGACCTCAGAGCAAGGGAGAGGGGTTGATACGAAAATATAGACCTGTTATCAGGATTTCATGAAAACAAAAAGTCTTCATTTGTTCATCCAGGGGAAGGGGGGAAAGGACTTCTGGGGGACGCAAAAGCCACAGAAAACGTCCGTGGAAACATTTCCTTGTCAAATGGAAAAGCCGCTTCACTATGAAGCGAAAACCAAAGCGCGAAAAACAGGAAAAGTAAAATATAGTGAAGCTCTAATCAAGAGTCCCATTTCGATGGGTCTCCATGCGGGCGGGTACCAAAAAAGGGGGGTCGTAGAGGAATCAAGAAGCACCGTAAGTCCTAGGCGCAGTCCTGAAAAACAAATAAAAAAAAGGCGTCCACCAGAGCGCCTGGCACAAAAGGAACCAGGTAAGTTCATTAAGAGAAAAAGCTTTGAGGGGAAAAAGCCAGCCTTCAAATAAGCTCGAGTTACTCTGTCGGGAAGCTTTGGAACTGGCGGGACTTAGCTGACGGCATGAGAAGGAGACGGCAGTCAGATGGAGGTAATGCTGGGGGGAAAGGTAGTACTGGAACGCAGTTCAGTGAGTCACGCTGGGATGGGCTCAGAGACATTGTTAGTGGCGGAATGCTTGAGAAGGGGCGACAGGATTTCGTTACATGCATGACACTGCAAGGGGGAAGTTGATGTCACGGGTAGACTGGAAGGGTGGCCTTCAGGGGGACCGTGCTGTCGGATAGAAAGCCTGTTGGGGGCCCCACACGTCAACGCCGGACCGCGTAGAGGAGTGGGGGTGCAAGGTCGGGTCGTTGATGGTCGGCCGGTTCGAAAAAAAACTCTTAGAGAACGAAAAAGCCAACGGGGACCAAGTGACGGAACCTTTTGTGTGCGCGGCAAGAAAGGGAGGCGTGGCAATGGAAATGGGGGGAAACGCAACGAATAGGGCAGCGACGTCAAAGTGGGGGGCCTTGGCCAACCCCGGAACCGGGGGACCTGGATCCAGGTGACTTCAGCGGGGGGATGGGGAGGAGACCGCTGAATTCGTCGCGGAGTAAGACCGAAGGAAGAGGTGGCTGGGCGGGTGAGGGGAAAAACCTGAAGCGGCAAAGGAGGGGACGAACAGTTCAAAGATAAATCAAATCTCCATTTAAAGGGGGGTGTAGCCGCGATACAATGAAGGTGATCGGCTATCGTTAAGCTTCAACGTCTCCGAAAGACGGGAGGTTGATCCCGGAAGGCTTGCAACTGTAGTACGGAGTTTTATTATAGGCTAAGTCGGATTAAGTTGGGCAAAGAGGAAAGTACAGGGTATAGGTTCAAGGCGAGGGGTATCAAAGTCCATCGGTGAACAGGTGCCCCGGCGTAAGTAAGAAAGGGACTGCAATTAGGGATTTGAACGAGGCGGGCAAACATCTCGAGAAAAAAAAACAAAACATGTATGAGGAGGAAAGAAGTTCTCTGAGAGGGGGGGAAACCCGACCGGGAAGCCCTCTACTCCCTCCTTGCCATTTAAAAAAGAAAGGGAATAGTAAAGGGGAAAGCGAAAAAAGACCGAAAGCCCAAAGCACATACCAAAAAGGGGGAACGGACGGACCAAATGCCCCGCAAAAAGAACGACAGTCAAGAAAGGGCGGTATCCACTAAAGGATGGGCGCCGGGCAGGGAGAAAAACCTTCATCAAGGGAAAAGCGTCTAACCATACTGAATGGTGGAGCAAAAACGTGGACTGGCTTAGAAGAAAAGTTTTCTCCCGAAAAAGCAGAAAAGTCAAAGGAAACCGCACCGCGAACAAAGCGGAACGGTATTAAAAGAATCGACAGCAGATAAAGAAATAACCGCTTCACATTAAAAGGGGAAATGCTCAGTTGTGAACTGGCCTACCTACCAACGTACTCGCCAGAAGAGCAAATCCTAGGGGGCGACTATGACGCAGTCCAGGAAAGAAATTCCCCTTACCAGGTGCTTCAACCACTCCAGGAGAGAAGCTGAAGAAGTGTTTCCCTCGACGTTCAAGACGTAGGATTGCATTGTCAAACGCGCTAAAAATACAACACACGCCTGGAACAAAAGGAGACGCCGTTCAAGGTCAGGCGTGCGAGGAAAACAGGCTGCCGATCTAGCAGCGCCGAAGGGGACCAATGCCGAGAGAAGGGGAAGAAAACCACACCGGAAGAAGGTCTTACACCTCCACGGAGTTCGAAGATACTCATCTCTCTCCCCACAGTCTGATAAAACACCACACGAGGAGAGTCCGACTTAGGGGACAGACACTTACCATAGTACATCCTCGAAGGAGAGCCATGGCGAAAAAGGGGCCAGCGTCCTCATAAAACCGAGATCCAGACGAACAGATAGGCCGGCGGAGGGAGGTGTAAGAACAGTTGAGTGCAGACCAAACGGGGGGGGAGAGAATTGGCTCAGGGGTAGGGGTAGTAGAGTGGGAACGATAGCATGACGTCAGCCGGGCTATGACGTTGCTCATACAGCTACCAATGCAAACCCACTGGTAAAACAAAGACAAGGTGAAGGTGAGGAACGGGGCATAGAAGGTGGAGCCGTTCGAAGGAACTGTGCGGGGAGAGGTCCTAGGCAGAATCGCCTTGGCGGGACAATGAAGTGATAAAAAAAGGGGTCTGGAATTGGGGGGAGGAGACCACTCGATCGCGGGGGCAAAGTCCTCACTGGGATTCACCCCCGAGTAAAGGTGTGGACCGTACATCCTCTCACGTCTCAGTTATTAAACGAGAAGACGCTAGTTTATTAACTAATAAACCTTCGATTAGATAGGTATAAGAATGCGATTGGGGTACGAAAAGCGTTCAGTCCGGACAGGGATGCTGGCTGAATTGAAATCAGAGGTGAGAGGCCCAATTAGGACGGAAGAAAGGGGACATAGTCGGACCTAGCCTGGTAAAAGTTGCGTACTTGGGCAAGAGAGCGTCGGGGGACGGAACCCGGGAGATGAACCAAGAAGACCTACATCAAAGGGCACGCCAGTCGTAGACTCAGAGGAGGGCGGGGGAGCTATTAAAACCTCCACTGGAGACGAAGCTGAAGCGGGACCAGGACGGGACGGAAACGAGACATGACGGAAAGACAAGAGAGGAAGAGAAGCGTAGACTCGGCAAAAAAAAGGGATCAATCGATGTCCCTTAAAACGCCCTGGAACGCAACGAAATAACCTAGCAGTCAGGTCGGAATTAGTCCATGTCAGAACCTCAGTGGTTACGATCCAGGGCAAGATGAAAGCCTTAGAGAACATCGTTTGAGAAAAGGGGAGGTGAGAAACCGAGCTATCAGCGATTGGTGTATCGAGGGAAGGTAAAACCTAACTCCCAACACGGGAAAGGAACCTCAGCAGGCCAAGCGACAGCATAATAAAGGAATTCCAAGGTAGATCAGTGCATGGGGGTGTACGACGAAAAGCGGCGAGGGGGCGAGCAGACTCCTCCTGTAGAAGGCATGATTCGTTATGGCAAGGGGTCCATGAAACTACTTTAAAACGAAACAAAAACTTTCCAGTAAGTCTGAGACAGGAAAAGGGGGGTAAACGAACATCAAAAGGTGACAAATCCGCGGAACTGAGAAACACCGCTCGAAAAGGTAGCCGGAAATAGGGGATGGCAGTGGGGAGCATTGAGATGCTGAGAACAGGCACGGGGGATCAGGTGGCTAGATCGACTAAGATTTTTGAAAAAACGGGCTCAAGAAACCAAACGGCAAGTTTCGGGAAAGGGATGATGGCAGAACGGATCAACATTCAGGGAATAATCCGATGAAAACCGACAGAGTGTCACCGTCATTCTGGTAAATTCTTTTACTAAAGAGACACAAAGGACGCACGCCGACGAAGGGAGAGGGGAAGTCAGCGCCCAAAAAGACAAAAGGATGAAAAAAAACTGCCAGCAGGGGCGCCTCGAGCAGAAGCGAGAGAGAAAAGTCCTCGAGGGCATGGAAGAGCTGCCCGCACCGGAAAAGGAACTGGGGGAGCACGAAAAATGAACAGCTGGGAGGAAAGTGGGGGAAGCCTGGGACCGCGTTAAAAAATAAAGCAGTAAAAAAAAAGGTCGTGAGGAAGCTATTTTGGGGTTCAGTGAGCGCTGAAGAAGTGAAAAAGCCATTCCAAAGAGGACTTACTCGCGCTCGGGCATCACAGGAGGCAAAGAAGCCTGCGCCACAAAAAAAAGGGGGGCCAATAGGAAGGAACTCCAGTCAGAAAACGGGTGCTGGTCTAAATATCAACAGTTGGTATACTAGAAAAATAACGCGGTGGGCGTAGTAAGGGACGGGGCAGTCCGGAGACCAAAAAAACAACCCAGCGTTGATGAGAAGCAGTGTCCCGGGTAGGGGGCCCGTCTCCTTGGGCGGGGTTGACAAGGGTGCAGGAAAGACGTAACACAACGGGCCGAGAAAACGGGATAAGGGGGGGATGCGAAACTGTGAGAAGGTCATTGGAAGGACCGAAAAAATGAGGCCCTAAGAAATCGACCGCAGTAAAAGATAGAGAGGGGGGTTTCAAAAGACGGGGCTAGAAGTTCGCCGGTGGGCAGACACCCGAGAAAAAACCAGATCGATTGGATGTCTGGGGTTAAGTACCTGACGCTGAAGGGGGAGCAAAAATAGTCTTCAAAATTACACTGGTGGGGCAGGACAAGGGATTGGTAGGGTAGGATGGAGAAACCCTTGCAAGGTGGGGGGGATTCAAAAAGGGGGAGGGGTTGGCGAGGTTATGCTGTAGAGTGTGTTATGAGAA
>Ga0179593_1658917_pt1 | contig 10960 bp, 13 predicted proteins | sample CZODoug2_1_08_16_FD_185931 | JGI IMG/M metagenome (GOLD analysis project Ga0179593, IMG submission 185931) | Vadose zone soil fungal communities from Angelo Coast Range Reserve, California, USA - CZODoug2_1_08_16fungal (PacBio error correction) | ecosystem: Environmental > Terrestrial > Soil >...
TCTGGGAGTCTTGAAGCCAGGCCGCCCCCGGTAAGATATTTTTTCTTGGGCGCAGCCATGATCAAAGTCGCCCTCTCCTTCGGCGTTTATAGGACAGGGCGAGTGAAAATGGCCGAGGCCATTATTGAGTAAAGAGAAGGGAGCGAGCAAAATAAAATCAAAAGCATCCCCGATCGGCCCCCAAGTTCATTGCACCGAAAAGTGACCCACTCCAAAGAGAGGGGCCGGGGGCAATATCTTCCTTTCCGGATGGCTAAAAAGGTGAGGCCGTGGAAGGGGGGCGGCCGGCTCTCGATACCTTTACCCACCTTGTCCGTGGAGAACCATTAAAAAAAAAGAAAGGAAAGTAACCACAAAAACTAAACGGGCTGTAAGGGAAAAAGTTCTTCCTCTAAGAAGTCCATGGGGGTAATAGGGTTCGATGGACGTTGGGGAAGGCTGGGCTTGTTCGGGCGTACAAGAAGATGTGAAGGGAAAATAAAAACGGGGGTCTTTCCAGCAGAAGGCCTAGGGGGGATGAAAAGGACCACGGTAGACACTCCCTCCAAAACGAAGTCCGCCGTGTCGGCTACTTAGGATTCAATGGACGGCCAATACTAGGGCGGAAATTACAAAGACCGACCCGAAACCCTCACCAGCGAAGGGACTCCTCCCTCGACCGGTCTCCCCGTACGCCCCGCCTGAGGATGGTGTTCCTAAAAAAAAAGAAGATCCCGCTTCCCTGGGGAACTCCAAAGAAGAAAAAAGAACCCTAGCAAGCCCTGACCACGCCTTCATCGACTCTTGCCGGTTTTCCCAAAACGAGCATCAAGGAAACTGAGGTCACGATAAGGGAAAAACGTGACGGAGCAGCCGACTCCTTTCACTGAAAGGCCTAAAAAGGGGAGAAGAGGTTGGGAAATAAAAGCTGGTCCGGCCCGAGACTCAAAAAATCCCTCATTCGAGAGAGCAGGGATCCTCTTCTTGCGAGTCGCTCAGACTGGGGGGCAGAGATCCTGTGAGGGCCAGGCACGTAGGCTTTACCAAAAGACCCAAAGGGACACAAAAAAAGAAGACGACGTCGCCGGCCGTCGAATCCTTCTCCGCGGCTCTCCCGGTCACGTGTCCCTCTAACCTGGGAGAACGCGGGGTGGAAAAAAAAGGAAGAGACCAGAAGCATGCTTTGAATCAGGAAGTTCGATGTTGTTTGGGTGTGGCTGATCTGTCGTAAGAAACATAGAAGTGTCCGGAAAGAGGGGGGGAAAGCCTGAAGCAGCCGGGGGATAATCGACTGCTCTTGGCTGGGCTTTCTACCACACTGGTCAAACAAAAGCACCGACGACAAGAGCCTCTGGTTTCAGGGAATGTCAGAGGGAAGAAGGAGATGAGGCTAGGGAAAAGAAAGAAGCATACGTGGAAGAAAACAGTCGACCGATTCGGGAGGGTACGACACTTTCGCAGAAAGCCGCCCCGCCTTCATAAAAAAACGCCACCAAGTAGGGATCAAACAGCTTCGTAGGGTGGGGCGGTCGTGAGGAGAGAGAGAAAGAGGGAGAGGAAAAAAAAAAACAGAAAGGGAGAGCTGGTGACGAGGGGAACATCTTCCTTGCTACGTTGTTGTAGATTGCGACGGTGGCTGGAGTAAGGGAAAAAGGTTGGCGGGGAAAAGGGGAAAATTTTCTTAAAACTAGCGGAAAATCTCGTGCGGAAAAGGAAAGAAGGTCCCAAAAAAGGAGAGCTCCTCGGCGGTCGCCGAAAGCTGACCCTTCCGGAAAGGGGTAGGGAAGACAAGTAGTTTAAACCGGGCACGGACTCCGAAGTTAAGAGGGATCTGAAAAGGGGGGGAAGACAAAAGCCGCCCGAGAATCTTGACCTCCCGCTCTTACCCCGTCAATCTGTGCGGACCAAGGAAGAATGGTCGATCCTTCATATTTTCAAAGGACAGGAGAGAAGAACTCGGCCTCGGTGTATAGGTCCATGCCAATATCCCTTTCTAACGGGTAAAAGAAGGGAGACAGAGTATCCATTGGGGGGAAACAAAAGCCGCCAGGGACTTCTATTTGGCCCCCGGCCGACTCAGACCACGAACAAACAGATCCAGGTTACTAGAAAAAAAAGGGCTACTCCGCCTGAGTAAAGAGAGCGTTGAAGAGAAGGGGGCCGAAAGAAGTAAGGGCCAAGGACTCAACCCCCCTCTTTCGTAAAACGCCTGTGTCCTGGGAAGGAGGGAAGAGGGCAGGTACTAACTGAGCACGAGGGGGGTAGGTTGCGGTAAAAGAGGGGATCGATGAAGGCTTGGGGGGGATTTAGCCGTATGAGGACTGTTCCCTATCCAGGTATACTCCCTTCAGGCCAGGCGCGCGTGAGGGGGAAGAAGCAAAGGCGTCTAGAGGTCTTCAACACCTTTCTGAAAACAGCTTAAAGGGGGAAGGGCGTTCGGGGGATTGGCGTTCGATCGGAACGATTTCTTACGTACCGCTTCGTTTCCGGTGAAAAGAAAAACCTACTTAGGAAAAAAGGAAGCCGTGGGAGGGTTCTGTCTACCGTGAACGGGTCACACCCTCACACAAGTACTTAGGAGTGGCCGGAAACGGGGTGAGTTATGCCCTAAGTCCTTCACATCTGGCCACGAACTAAGGATAAAGGAAAGAAGCCCTCGAACCATAGCAAAATTACTATATCGAATGATACCGTCAAACTCGGCTCAAGGGGGGGGGGGGACACCAGGAAGAACAGATCAGTTCAAAGTTAATGTGGAAAAAGCTGAAGTGGAAAGGAGGTGGGACCGGTATCAAGTACTAGTTGATAATTCTCCTATCGACCCGTAGCTCCCTAAGGGGGAAATGGGCACGCAATCTGATTCCTGTCGAAAAGGGAGGGAGGAAACTAAAGGAAAGGCAGGGAGGGGGACCGCATCGGGGGCTAAGAACATTCTGTCTGATCTCCTCCTGCGTCACGCAAAGGGGTCTCATAGGCAAGCCTCGAATCCTTTCCCGGAAGAAGGTCGATCGGAAAAGAAGGCTAAAACGACAACTCTCTGAACCTTTTTTGCGGGAATGGGGCTGAACTAAAAGAAATCGGAAAAATCGACATCAGGGAAAAGGTATGGATAGAATCCTAGTTCTGGAGGCGAGGGAAAGAAAAAAAAAAACCGAAAAGTCCCGAGGTGGTCCGGGGGGGAAACTCGTCCATGGTGACTATCCGGAATCCGCCTATGCGGCTTTTAGGGATGCGGCGATTTCAAGGCCTAGAGGGCGACCATCCTTGCGTCCTCAAGGAAAAAGAAACAGCACTAAAAAAAGATGGAGGAAACGTGCCAAACCAATGCACAGGAAGTCGAGGGGTCCCACTTCATGCCTCCTCGAGGAGTTGTCCCCCAAGTCCACGGATGGGGGGAGAGAGGAGAAGGATAGACGGTAAAGAGGACGATCCTTACCAGATGGGGCGGAGAAGGCCAGACGGGCACGGCGCTGAGGGGAAAAAAACCACTACCCGGGTGAGGACGTCTTCTGAAACGGCTGGCGGTATCACGATACTGTCCCAGAAAGAGTTGAGGGTTTGATAGCACCATGAGGAAATCGAGGGGTGAAGACACATCACCGCATGGGGGGTGGCATCTGGCCAGGAAAGTAATTACTTATCCGCTGTTTTATGGAACAAAAGTGAGGAACGCACAAGGTCCGCCGTAACCTGTACAGGGGGCCAACGACGGGAAAGTGAAAATGTTACTATCTACAGGCCCAGCCAAACTCAACTAACTCACCAGAGGGGGAGACGCAAAATGATAAAGATCCTCGATCCGCCGAAAGGGCAGAAGCCTTCAAAAGAATGTCGCCTGGCAGGAGGTAACTGAGCAAACGTGCCCGATCACCCTCCCCTCCAGGGAAAGGTACCGAAACCAGCATCGCAGGAGGCACGGACCGTGAAAAAAGAAAGAAGGCTTCAAATAAACGGTCGTCGTCGCCTATGTACCCGTTTCCGGACGCGGGAGTCGCCCTCTTAAAGTCCCGACCGAGGGGGGCATCGTCCGGTAGCAAGGAAAAAACCGCTCCGGCGGGAATCTCTTCTGGAACGGTGACCGGGAGGCCGGGTGCGTGCGGTGTCCTTTCTCCGCCCATAGGGGCCAACATCCGCCCTAAAAATGGCGGCGGGGGGATCACATGAATCGTAGACCAAAGGAAAGCCGGCCTAGCCTTCGACCTGAAGGCCCCTAAAAGATTAAAAACAGGAAGGGATTCAACGGCGACCAGGCAGGGATCGTTGGAACAGGGCAACCAAATGAGAAGAGAACCAGAAAACGGGATAACTCGTCTTGGTCTATGAAAAATCCCAAAAGGTGTAAGCAGGTAGGTCCGGGCGGGGGATGAGGTCCCTTTCGTGAACACTACAGTCGAGAAAAGACCAGGCAAAACTCAAGGGGGAGCAAGGCGTTTTTCTATTTAATCTGGTAGAAGAAAGGCTCCTGGGAGAAAAGTCGTTCAGAAAAGGCGACCCGATTCGTGAGAACAAAAACTTTCTTCTCCACTCCGCCTCCGGAGACTCCTCCCCTTCTCAAAAAAGAAGAAAAAATCTCCAACCAAGAGAGGACACGAATAAAAGGATAGGGGTGATGACCATCTCTCAAACCACAAAAAAGAACGATTGGAAAAAAAAAAAAGGGAAACTATCTGGAAGGAAATCGTGTCCTCGGAAAAAACTTGTTGTCTCTTCGAGGGCTGGACACGCAAAAGGGTCGCCGGGCGGGGGCGACCCGCAAGTAACTATTTCACCCGAAGGGAGAAGGAAGGAGTCCGAAGGAGGGAACAAAAACTCGGCCCCCGCCAGGGAGGCTCTTCGTTCAGGAATAGGGGAGAGTCCTCCGCCGGACTACAATGGGGAAGTGGCCATAGAAAAAAAGTTCAAAGTTCTTCAAGGGACCAGGAAAAAAGAAAAGTGCAGGACACTCTTCTTCCCCGAGGAGACCTATCAGGGTTTGAAGGGCTCAGCCAAAAAAAGGGAGAAGGAGATGAGGCCTTTGAAGGCCGTTACAAATGCGTCGGGGAGGGGCCATGAACGTGCCACGGGGCGATTCCTCTGACGTCTGTCAAGGCGGCGGATGGGGTGGAATCACCGGGGGCTTGGGGGTAGGAATTGGAAGCCCGGCCCAGAAGACACCCGTAATCCACTACCGGGGACTATATCGCCTCAGAAAAAAAAGAGGACACGAAAATCAATTCTTAGGTCTATGTCCCGTTCAGGAAGATAAAAAAAACGTTAGGGAGAGGCGACAAGGGGGGGGGGGTTGCTTCTTCCGGAAAGGGGGATCCTTCCTTCTACTACTAATGGTATTTGAAGCATACGGGGGCTAACCCAAAGTTCAAAAACCGCAGGATCTTTAAAAGAGAGGTCTCGATTATGAGGGTGAGCTGGTTCCTTGAGCCTCTCAGTTCCAAGATCTCATAATGTCTTCTCCAATTTGAGGGGGGAAAGCCTAAAGGAGGTCCGTAGGTTTATCCTCAGGTGGATTCAGGAGGGGTGAGGGGCGTGGGGGAGGGCGGAGTTTTCTTAATCTACAAAACCGAGACTCCCGCTGACGTGGGAACTGGGGGTAGTACACTCCTCCGCAGGACCTAAATGGGGGGGGATGGGGCTTGGAAATCTTGTACTTTGGGTCAAAATCCAAAAAGTTGAAAAAAAAAGGGAATACTAAGCCATATGAAAAGAGGTGGGGCGTACCTTCACATCTGTGAGGGAGGGAGGGGTGCCCTGAGTGTCTCGACATCCCAGTAACACTCCCTCGAACCTCTGCAATAGTACTGACGCCAGGTCCCAGACAGGCCTGGCCGCAAAAAAAACTGGTCCGGGGGGTTTGTGTCTCAAAGGCCGGGATCCGTAGAGGGGAAATCCCTTTTCACGAGGACCAGGATCGACGGGCCGCAGGCTCCTGAGGAACTTCGAAGAGCCGGAAAAAATCCAGACTATACTCCCAATGGGGGGCCCAGAAGAAGGGAAATCACGTTCGGCCTTTTTCAATTTCCCGCCGTGCCGGGGGCAAGTCAAGGTGATGATGCCTCCTTCGTTCGGGATTGGAAAAAGAACGGGGCCCCTCGAATCGCCTCCTTGGTCCGAAAAGAAAAAAAACGTCGGTACGAGTCAGGAGAATAGATAGGAAAGGAAGACCCACCTGCTATTCGCTTTGGTCAGGGCCAGAAACGCCCTCGAAAAAGAATGGTCCTCACAACACAGAAAAAGAGAGAGTGTTGGCGTCAATTCCCTTTTCTATGGGAGATCGACGCCTAAAAAGAAAAGCCACGAGTTTAGGGGAAAAAGGGTGCGAGCCCCGAAGAGTCCTAAGAAGAAAATTTAGTGAGGACCGGGGGCGGGGTCTATGTCCCAAAGGGTCCCTTAGTGCTTAAAAGAAATTGCACGTGGTTCGGCAGAAAAAAGAGAACTCGGAACGCTATTATGAAAAGGCGAAATGAAACGAACGTGAGGGAAAGCCTCCGATGTGGGAAAAAAACCAATTTCGTCTGATCGTCAAGCGTTATTCTAAAGGGAAGAGGCTAACGTTTCTGCATCCGTACACTCTTAGGCCAGGGGGGTCGAAATGTTGGGCACGGCAGTCTGCACCACCAAACAAGGGCGTCTGCAAAAAAGGGTCCTGGAACATCAGGAGGAATAAAAAACAATGGGGGGAGGAGTTCGAGGCGTTGGGCCCTTCGGATTTCTAAACCACCTCTGACCGGAAAAAAAGTTTCCCCAAACCTCCCATTTGGGGAAGCCGAAATTGAGTAAAAGAGCATCCCGGGAAGTTCGTGACCCGACCCAAACACAACACCACCCCACAAAAAAAAAAAACCACAACACCCAAACAACAAACCGCAACAAAAAAACCAACACCCTTCATGCGTGGCCCCTAAAACTCCAAAATCGGAGCCTCCGGGTCGGAGAGATGGGTGTTCCCTGGGCACCCAAAATCCCATCGTGCTACCGCACTCCGAAAAAAAAAAACTCACTTAAAGAGACGCCTTAACCTCTCAAGGGATTGAAAGACTACCGGTGCCCGTCTAAAGGAAGGAGGCGCCTGGCAGTCCTTCAAAAGGATAAATATGTGACACTGCTCAGACCGAGGCCATGGGACTTTAACTAAACAGGTCTCATAGAACCAAGGGGCAATCAAATGGCAAAACCCTATTTCGACTTCGTCGTCGCGGGGGATGGGGACTCCGGGCAAAGAAGGGATCTCCCTCGGCGGGGTATCATAGGAAAAGAAAAATGGCCCTCGACGAAGGGGGAAGGCGAGTGATCTCGCTGCGAAAGTCTCTACTTTGTGGCTGACGTCACCTGGGGAATTAGCCGGGCGTGAGAGCAAGTACCGGGGGCCAAACGCCGAAAGAGCTTTCACCCAAAGGAAGTCGGCCTGCTTCCTGAAAAAAGTGCTCCTCTGCCACCCCTGTAAACTTAGAGGCGCTGGGACAGACCCGAGGGCCTATTTAAAAGGTGCGATCAAGTCGACATCCGCATTGAAAAGGACCTGCAAAGGGAATAGAACCGGAAGCTACCTATTTTAATTCTAAGTTTACTAGAAGGGCGGAGAGCAGGCAAGAAAAAGTGGTGGAAGAAAACGGGGTCTTACTTAAAAAAACAGGTGAGTACCACGACCTGTCGAAAAACTACCAATCCCGAGAGAGGCTACAAAAGGGCAAAGGCAGCCTTCTTTTTCCGAGGTCGAAAGTTATTGCTAAAAAAAAGGTGGCAAAAAGGTCGACCGATTCGGTCAAACTAAAACTTTCGTCGCCACCAGAAGCCGGCTAAAGGGAAAAAAAACATCCCTCGCAGCGCCACTTCGACCCGGACGAGAGAGTGGGAAACGTCTCTGGAGCGTGCTTCATCTATAAAAAAAAAAGGTATGGAGGAAGAAAAGAAGACCCAAAGGGAAGAAGCTGGTGCGATCGGGGAAAAGTGCCCTGGCTACTTGGGCTTCTACAGGTGCAGGAGAAGAGATGGGAGGCAAGGGCAGCTGGACTACGAAAAAAGAACGGACGACTGTTCTTCCACTAAGTTGAGAGCAAGAGGAAAAAAAAAAGACCAGCTTCAGAAAAAACCTCCCGAAGGCGGAGCTAGAGAGTCTGCCTCTCGGCGTCGGACCCTCACTTCTAGGGCGACCATGTCCGGGGTCACCGAAAAAAAAAAACTGCTACCATTTGAAGCAAGGGAGAGGCAGTCAAAGCCCCCGTACCCCGTCGAGTACCTATCTGTCTCAAGGGCCCCGTTCGGAGAAAGAAAAGAACAAAGCTCATGAAGGGAAGCCGGGGGACAGACGGAGACCGGTTGGATACCAGCCCCGGGAAAAAAGGAAGGCGGAGAATAGGGAAGACGGCGCGAAGAGCCTTTTGTGCCATCACAAGGGGGGTAAGGGGGAAAAAGGGCATAGAACTTCCAATCAAAAGGGGGAACACTACCTCGACAAAAGTTCGAGAGGGATCCGTGGAAGAAAAAGGACTCCTAGCATTATCACTTGTTCTGAAGGTAAAGGACAGCCAACGGAGGACCTCGGGAGAAGATAACGAACTTCCGGCTTTAAGGCCAATAAAAGAATATGCAGAGAACCTACGGCCTCAATGCTGCTTAAAGTTTCTGTAACTTCCAGGGGGTATCTGAGGGATGATGGGAGGGTCAAAGTGTCCGGCCAACGGAGAAAGAAGTTGATAAAAGAAAAATGCCGCGATCTCAGGGTATTCGCCGGTTAGAATTTTACTAATTTCGGGGGGTAAGTGGTTCGTTAGTGCTTTTGGGCGGAATTAAGAAGAAGGTCATGACGGACAACCGGGCACACCTGAAGGAGAACTTCCCAGCCTACTCTTCTTACAAGGAATCTTTTTAAGGAAACCACCTTGAAACGGTGGGGATCCAAGGATGGATCTATAGGACCCTCGTGGAAGTGACAATGAAGGGTGAGGTGATGGCGGGGGGCCTTCACATTGAGGCCGTGGGGGATTTGTCCAAGGGGAGACTACAATCCGCGACCTCGCCCTCAAACAAGTCACCTCAGAAGAACTAGAGGTGGGAAAAAAAAAAAAAAAACGGGACCTGGCGCGCGCCGTGGGAAGAAACCCCTTTTGCCGCACTGGACTAAAACTCAAGGAGATTCTCCAAAATGAGGAACCAAATCTCCAAAGTTTGGCCAAGAATGAGGGGGGAAAAAGCCCCAAGGGCGACTTCACTCCTTTTCCTGTGGGGACGAAAACGGCATGGGAGTCAAGGGGCTCGTTCCGGCGAAATTTTCCGAAAGGGACCCGGGCAATCGACCTCTCCTCTCCGGGGCCGAATCCTCAACTCAATGAGGAATATCAGGGAATAAAAAGAAAAGGAAACCGCTAGGAACGGGGCTAGGAGCCGACGGCCGCCAAGACTCCGCTTACCCGTTCATCCATCATCTCTGAGAAAGGGGAACGGAGGAGGAAATTATATAAAAAGGCGGCCATTGGGAGGGAGGGGAGCGAGAGAATGTCAGAAGGAAGAACCCTTCCGGTGTGGAGGGAAAGGAACCCATGCCTATACCTATAGGAAGATCTTCTGGGGGAAGGGAAACGGGGGTCTAGTTCGAGTCCTTTCCCTTCCATTATTCTTAAAAAGAAAAAAAGGGGCTTGCGAGCATAGCAAGAAAAGCCGAACTTACCCCCCTTTCCATTCCCAGGAATTCAGAACGGGGTCCTCCGAGAAGCTGTCGAGAGAGGCAGCGGGAGGCGATCCATATAATTCTCGCAGGAATCCCTTTCGAAATCTGGGGAAAAAAGAAAAGAATAGGGCCATTTTTGTGAGAACCGTCCATGAAAAGGGAGGATGTAGAAAAGTACACGGGTTTGGGGGAAGTTCTTGAGTCGAGTAGTGGCTTTCTCAAATCAAAAGGAAAAGAAAAAAAAATGTCGGAGGAGGGCGTGGCCATAAGAGGGGGAAAAAAATTGAAACACTCCTTCCGTGCATAGATTGGAACAGAAAAGAATAAATAATTGAGGATAGCCCGCATACGCTTTGGATTGGGGGGTCTGGAAAAACAAAAACTGGATCCACTCCCTCCAAATCTCACAAAAGTCCTACCTGGAAGCGGAAAACGTCACTGAAGAAGTCTTGCGTACGAAAATAACCTCCTGGGGGAAACGCAAAACGCCCCTCGAAGAGGGAGGCAAATTTCTACGCAGTAGTCCAAAAAGAAGGACGATGATCTCTAGCCCGGGGGGCGGTTTCAGAGAAAGATTCAGGGGCCGGAAAACTGAAGGAGCGAAAAATCTAAAACCTCTCACCCTCAGAGAACATCAAGAAAAACGCCAGGAATACCCAAGAAGGATCATCGAGAACAGGGGCGACTGCCACTATGACCTTCAAAGTTTAAGGTCTGCCGGGGCGGAAGAGCCGGAAAAATCGCGTCCCCGACCCGGTTTATCATCGTGTCCCTCAAGGGGTTAGGTCCTTATACTCAAAAAAAAAAAACTCCTGCTCGAGGGGAGAAGGTATGAAGCTCGGGAACCAATTTCTTGGTCCGGAAGCGGAAGAAAACCTCAAAGACCCTACCCCTGGCGGCGGGGGTGACACCAAACGGCTCCGAGGGAGCTCCTTCTCAAAAAATAACTCCGCGCGGGAAAAAAAGAAACGGCGAAAAAGTAATTCGTCTCCGGTCTTGAAGGAAGACCAGAAAGAGACTGCAAGACCGGCTGAGACGAACCTGGGGGGGGAGACTATCGTTCAGAGAAACTTTTAAAGTGGCAGCGCGAGGGAGCATAAAAAAGGAGGCCGGATTGCCTTTGCTCGACAACAAGGGCCGACGGGGAAAATAGGCCCGCGGGCCGAGGTCCTCGTGGGGAAAAAAAAGCCGGAGGCTCCTGGCGAGCTAGAGACTCTTTTGAGGGAAAAAAGAAAGATTCGGGGGAAGGTCGCAAGAAAGAGGAAGGGAAGGGGAAGCACACACTCTTAGAAAGACCTAAAAAAAAGAGAATTGGGGGCAGCC
>Ga0179593_1319135_pt1 | contig 10959 bp, 12 predicted proteins | sample CZODoug2_1_08_16_FD_185931 | JGI IMG/M metagenome (GOLD analysis project Ga0179593, IMG submission 185931) | Vadose zone soil fungal communities from Angelo Coast Range Reserve, California, USA - CZODoug2_1_08_16fungal (PacBio error correction) | ecosystem: Environmental > Terrestrial > Soil >...
TTGGGGGTTCAGAAGAAAGGGGCGAGGGAAAAAAAGGGGTCAACGGGACCGAAAGTGGGTCGTCAAAGAGGAGAAAAGGGGCAGGGGGAACTCGCGCAGGGAAAAGCGCTGTAGGCAGCAGCTTTCTGGGAGTTTACGCATCAAGTGCGAGCCGGAAAAGGCGTCAGCGACGGGAGCTTTATCTCTGGAAAAGGGAAGATAGGCAAAGAAGAAAGAAGATCATTGAAGCAAAGTTACATAGGGAGAGTTGGAAGGTGATGAATCTGATGGGCCTCTGAAGAAAAAAAGCTAAGAACGAAAAGGCGGAAAAGGGTCCTCGGGCTCCCCCGGCGTCCTAGCAAAACGGGCGATGGAAGTGAACGCCAGAAAACCTTCCTAAACTTTTTGGCGCAACGGGACAGGAATACGGGAAGGACGAAATTCAGGTTCCCAAGTAAATGTTTGAACGTGTTCAGACCGCGTAATGCCGGCCGAGCGAAGACCCTTTCTAGTCCTTAAATGGGAAGCAGCGGGCGTTACATAGCGTGGGGAAAAAAAAAGGAAAAGCCAAATCAGGCCCAAGGGAAGTACGAAGACGGGGAAAAAATGTGTGGAGCCCGCTAGCAAGAAGGATATCGTCACGTAAACCAAAGGTGTTGTCCACGGATGTAACGAGGACTAAGTCTTTTTTGGAACAGGGAGGGCAGGATACACGGCCACACCGATCGGTGGTTTGACCACACGGAGACACAGGAAGCAGAAAAAGGAGGTTGAGAAATAGACACGCCAGTGAGCAGGTTGAGTTCTAAGAAGAACCGAATACTTCGAGGGAGGGGTATACGGATTCAACATTTCTTTGTCTGGGTAGAAGAACAGAGAAGCGCCACGACGATAAGGAGGAGGAGGCCCCTTGCCTATACAATACCAGACAGTGGCCAGAAACGGGAAAGCAAAATACGTCAGCTAATAGGATGAGAGCCAAAAGACATACTCGTACGAACCTCATGCAATGTCAAGGGAGACGATTTTCGGCAGGCGAAAGGACGGTCGTCTGTTCGTCTCATCCTGGGGCTTTACCGGGAAAGATAGCAAGTAGAAGCACAGGAAGAAAAGAAAGTGAACGATCGGGAAGATGGGTCCATGCGACTCGTAGACCAACAAAGAACAAATTTAGAAAGGGGGGGGAAGAAAGTAATGGGGGGTCTACGCGGAAATGCATGCAGTCGTTAACAGCGGCCGTCAACCATTTTTGTCTGGGAACATCAAGGGGAGAAGGAGACGTCGGGGGGAGCGAGGGCGTGCACCTGCTACTTGGAGTCCTCATCGAAAGCTCAGCCAAGCACTCTAAAAAAAGAGTCAATGTTCCTAAGAAACGTCGTCTTACGAATAAATAGCCTACAAGCTATCTCGAAGAGGGACCCAGTGTTTCACCCTCCGCCGCTGAGCCCAAAGAAAGCAGGAACACAAAAGTTGGGGTCAGACGAGGTTGCCATCGAAAAAAACCCATGACTCGGTAATGATTAAATTCGACAAGCCGCTTGAAAAAGTGGGGAGATACCGGAGGGCATCGGGAGAACCAAAGGGCCGAGGAAGGTAAGGAAGATGAGCAGGGAGTGTTCTTATTGGATAGAAGCGTAGTGGAAGCAAGGAAGTGCGTACTAGGAAGGCTTCGGAGGCTGAAAGATAAAAAATGGAAAGTCCCTACAAAGTACGGGTTAGATCATTGGTGGTATACAGGGAGGATTAAACTAGGTAGTAGGGTAGCGCATAATCTACCATGGCGCGTCAAACATGATCGCAAGCAGCCGCTCGATTTACAGGGAAAGAGCTCAACACAAACAACGAGGAGGATTGATAGCTATTATACCGAAATAGAGGAGTGAGGAGAGGAGCGGTGGCGCGTCCAGGGGAAAAGAGAGGAGCACACCATACCGAAGTCATCATGCCTGATCTAACAACCTGCAGACATAAACGACAGATCAGGGGAATGGCGTACCCTTTCTCACGTCATCTAAAACGCCGGCAGGAATGAAACAATGTCATGGGAACTGGCGAAACCAGACGAAGCCCCTTGTCTCCCGTGCGATCTCTCTGAACCTGCTTCTACTACAGCAAGACCCTTAATAGGGCAAAGGTGTCTTCGCCAAAAACCGGGGGGGGGGAAGGAAATAAAAATTCGCAATCCGAGGCGGAGAAGGGGAACGACAGAGAAAGGAAGGGGCGTTTTCACGATGGGAAAAAGTACGGGAAGGGAGCGATTTCTGTCTGGAGGACGCAAAGGCGGCCGCGAAACAGGGGAGTACAAATGACCGCTGGGAAAACGGTGGAAAAAACGAGGGAGGAAGTACTAGAAGAAAAAAAAAACTATGGAAGCGTGGCGCTAGAGAGGGGGCTTGCAATTTTCGATGAGGGAAGCAATATAGTGCCTTCGAACTAACGGAGCAAGCGGAAGGCAGCACATCGAGTCATGAGCGACGCACGCTACATTCAGGCTGAAGAGTAGGAAGAATCACAGAGCGACAAACGAGTACCCCAGGAAAAAACAAAATAAGCGTACAAGTCGATAGGAAGAAAACATCTCTGTAACAAAGCATCGGTCAGTCTGGCAGATTCCGGCAGCCGAGAACTGGAGGAATGTCGGCAAAACGAGAACGGTCAAAATGGCTGAAAGAAGACAACTTGCAGAATTGCAAGAAAAAAGGCAAACTTTGAAAAGGGGGGGGGGGGGGGGGAGGGGGGGGGGGGGGTACGACCTGCGAAGCGGCACGTGGGCGAGCAGACCTAGAAAAGGGAAGGTGCGGAAAGGCCTTTCCGTTGGAGCGGGAGAAGTGGTTAGACGGCCTTAAATCCACGCGGAAAAGAATTGACATCGACGATTTCAACAGTTGTCGTTTTCAGAAGACCCGCATAAAAAGAAAAAGACGGGAGAACGCCACATTCAGGACGAGGAGGCGTCTGCGAACAGAAAGAACTGTATGACTAAGGTCAGGAAAAAACCGCCGGGAGAGACTTTCCACGATGGTTGTCAACAACGTAGTAAGGGGGCATGGGTGGATCTGACATATCCTTTAACACAAAGAGAAGGTCCGGGCAAATGTACAACAAATTGAAACTGAAAAGGAAGCGACCAACTTGTTTTAAGAGGGCGGTCACGTACGCAGAAAGAAAGAGGTGACCGATCGGTGCGGACCACTTGGGGGTACCTCTTCTTCCAACGCAGCGCTGGGACGCATGGTCAAAGGGAAGAGCACTTTCGTTTGAACTCTAAGAAGTACGGCGAACAAAGGGGGGGGGAAAACGCCGCCACCTAATGGGGGAGGAATTGAAAAGAGGGGATCAAAAAAAAAAAATTTAATTCCTGGTCCGGACCCATACGAAAAGAGAAGAACGGTGGATCCAAGGGAACGTCGCAGGGGGACCGGGCGCTGTGTTAGGCAGGAGAGAGGGACAAAAGATCATCACCACAACGATTGGACCAAGGGGAAAAAGAACTGAAGAGGAAAGGCCGCCGATAGAGAAAACCCGGAACTCGATCAAGCATTCACATTAGCACTAGGGGGAAATACTGTTGCAAAGAAGAGAAAAGGACGCCAAAGACAGCCCTCGCCGCCTACAACGTCGCAGTGGGAGTCTGCAACCCAAGAAAAGGTCCTGTAACGACTTGCGGAAAAGTGACCCGACTCAGAAAGTGTACCGCGACTTCAAAAAACAATCAAAGAGAAGATCAAAAGAGTAGCAAAGGAGCGATGGCCGGGGATTTGTGGGTGGCCAGTAAAAGAAAAGGGGCGATGCGTCACTGCCGAGAGGGGGGGAAACATGACCGGAAATGGTTTACATACGCGCGAGCGCTGGAAGGGGAAACGCAGGCGGTGGGAGGGGGGATGACCAGGCAGTGGGCTCTTCGTCTAAGGCAAGAGTGAACTTTATAGGGAAACTCTGTGGAAGGGAACAGACTGAGAAGCTCATGCGGAAATCAGTGAAATGGAGCGGTGGGCCTGTGAGGAAAGCTAGTACAAGAATTCAAAAGAAAGACCAGCGACCCCGCTGATGAAAAAGAGGGGGAAGGCAAGATGTCCTTTCCCAACTAACGAAGGGCTGAAACGTGTGCGCAAGGGCGGATCCGAAGGAATGGGCAACCAATCACGGTGGCCCCAATGAACATTGGGGGGAAAAACGGGGTCCAAACCAGCAAAAGAAAGGGAGAGGGATGACCATTGCATGCACAAGACCTGGAGAGTTTACATCGCGGTGGACCACCCTGTTCCCGAAACAGGGGAATAGGCACCGCTGGGAGTATGCGTACGTGACCGCGAACTGTTTTTGGAGTAAGCTCGCACGAATTAAGAAGCGTTCGTAAGATTGGTTGTCCACGGTGTGCCCAAAGGGCTCTTGACGTTGTGACCGGACGGATCACCCCCAAGATCGACAAGTCGACAGCAGGCAGTACAACGCGGGGGGAGGGGACATCGGAAAAAGAGGGACTGGCCGAGAATAGAAGACATCGCAGGACCTGTTCGTAAAGTCCATGGATTCTTGCTGTCTGTCAAAAAAAACGACAAGAGACCTCGTAAAATAGGAGGCATTTGAGACAACCGATAACATGCAAGGACGCAGGGACAAACGTCCGGGCAGAACAGTACGGACCTCATAGGGGGGGAAGGATCAAACGTTCGCGGGAAACCAAAGGGAGAATGTCAGGGCTGCCGCTGAAAGGAAAGGACAAGCCTTCTTCGGTCGGGGAAGCCGGGAGGAGGTACCAGCCCGACATAGCAGCTTGGGCAGCCGGCAACGAATCGGGGGAAAAGTAACGATGAGGGGAAAGGGGGAATTGACACCGAAAAAAAAAACCTCACTTGTAACAATGATGAGGGTGCGGGAAATGGGTACTCGATGTTTGGCTATGACTGTGAGTAGTCGTCGGGGAAAGAAAAGGGGGAAGGCAAGTTAGGTGAGCGATAAGCATCAGATCGTCGGAAGAGCAGAAGGAGAGAGCGTCCAGAAAAGGCACCTCTTACTTTAAGACTCATGAGAAAAAGAAACGCAGAACCCAAGAGTCCAGTTGTGTTAATCCTCTGCGTCTTCTGAAAGGCCTCAAAAAGAAGAAAAGCGAAGCTGTCATTGGTTAAAACGCCAGGTCCGCGAGGAAACCAGATTGGACAGGGGAAGCGAGAAAAAGAACCTGCATGCGGTTGAAATCGGACACGCAAAATGCCGCGGAGATGGGGGGCCAAGTCAGAAGCTCCGTGCCTCTAAAAAACTTTTGGAAAGCGCATAAAGGAAGGGTGGGAGAAGGACCATGAAGTCAGTAGGATGAGAGCAGGCTGGTGGCGGTGAGGGGGAGCGGACTCAGGTTCTGGGGATAAGTAATTCGTGCCGGCAGACCGGAATGGGGGGTACAGGGTACGAAAGGGGGAACCAGGGCAATTTCTGGAGGAAGAGGGGGTAAGCAAGTTGAAGACGTTCGGTCATTAGGAGAGCGCCAATGAACAATGGGCGGGCAACAAAGTCCTCCGCTGAATAAACCGGGAAAAAGAATCTCAAAAAATGGGGGAGGAATAGTACAAAAGAAGCAGTAGGACTTTGTCTCTCCATAGAGGGAAGGGCGAAAGAAAGACCGAAGGAAAGAAAATACTACCCAAACCTTATCACAACGAATGGCAGTGAAAGTGTGCGTACCCTATCGACCCGACGAAAGAAGGCGGGGAAGGCACTGTCTCCAAAGAAAAACAAACCGCGACCCCGACGCCACCGACTCTCAGGAAGAAAACGGAACGTTTGCTTCTCAAAAACAGTGGAAACTGGAGGCTACTGAATAATGCAACGGAAAAAAAATCTTCACGAAGGAACACGGGGGCCGTGTTCCGATGCAAAGCGCGTAAAATAACAATGCTCTCATCTTGCGAAGGGGAAGCAAAATGGGGACGAAGCTACCTGCGGGGGAAAATAAAAGAGACTGTAGCGTCGGCTGGGGAACGTCATCATATTTAGCCACTATAAAGGCGAAGCGCACTACTACAATTGGAACGGAGGCATCTGCGATAGACCCCAAGGGAGATGGGGGGGAAGTTCTACCTACCGCAAAAACGACGGGAATCACCTGCGAGGAAATATCGGAACATGAGTCAAGAAAGTCAGACGGAAACTAAGCCGACAGGGAACAATAGTAAACAGGTCCCTCACAAATAAGTGTTCAAAGCAGTGAGACATCGAAAGAAAACCATACGAGGAAAGATAGAGTGACGGCTTGGCATGAATCCGGGCGGGGACCGGCCGACAAGGAAAGGGACGGTACTTCTAAAGGAGAAAAAGACGACTGGCTCATGGGCCGCTATCGCGGGTCAGACTGGGACTGACGGGACCTTAATTCGGCGACGGTGTAGAAATCGCATCACAGGAGGCCGGCACGCGGACTTTCTCGAAGATAGAGGCCTGGGCATCAATAAATTGGAAGTATCTCGAATGCGAAGCAGGTTTTCAAGAAGGGGGAACCGCATCAAAGAAGACCTTGACGTCGAAAAAGCGAAATAAATTCGTCGGCGAACAGCAACAGCACCTTCTTGGAGGAAAAACCGGGAGGGGCAAAAACCGACGGATGCTGGGCAGGTGTCGATGTTTTTTTCAAAACACGACGGGGGGCAGGGGTGCCTGCCTACCCTGGTAAAACACCGATCACTAGGGCCACCGGGACACCCTGGGTTAAAAAGGAGGCGAGCGGTACTCAACCCACAAGGGGGACAGGCAAGACGCTAAACAACACGGTTAAGGAGAGGGGAGAGAAAGGGGATGTTGGGGCCCCGGAAGGGAAAAAGCAAGAGGTGGGGCATCGGGGGCACGGCCGAACGTAGTGTGGCCGCATATTCTGAGGAAAAGAAAAATGGTCACCCTGTGGGCGTAAAAAAATAATTCGGGAAGGAAGCGAAAACCAAAGAAAATTTAAGTCAGTGCTGTCGATGAGGCAGAGAAAATCTTCCGAGGGGGAAAGGGGGAAATTAAAAAACGTGCGCGCGGCAATTCGCTTTTCAAGCTTGCATGAGAAAGACAGACAGGATCAAAGGACAAGAAATGGAAACGGCGGGGAAAGGAAGCCAAAGGGAAAAGCTGCTAGACGGAAGGCTATCCAAACAATCTTTTCCTCTATCCAACGCAGCTGACGCCTTTCAGAACACTCAGACACCTTCATGAAGCCAGAAGACGAACGAGGAATTGCCTAAACGTCGCGCGAGGAGTCGGCCACAAAAGAACGGTTTCAAGGGGAGAGGGCTGGCAGGCAAAAAATCCACTTTTTAACGCACCAAAATCCCGGCAGAAAAAACAAAAAACAACGGGGGAAAAGAAGATAAACGGGGGAGGGGTTGGGACAACGATCCGGGAATGACGTAGCTCGTCAAGGAACGTCAGTGGGGGAAGACTCCATCGCGACGCTGTAGCAACGGCGAGGGCTTTATTGCAACCTAAGGGGAGAGAGGCTGAAAGCGTCAGCGCCGAAGTGGAAATCAAGGTCATGTGAAACGTTTTCCTGAGAAAAAAAGATGAAGCAGCCGAAGGCTGCATTGACCGCCGTGGACAGAGAGAGGGTGTCACGGGGGCCTCTTTCCTCTCCTGAAAAAGGAGCAAGCCGAAGAAATAAGGTAGACCCAATTCGTCCGATAGGTGAGACCGAACAGCGACGACCTTCCTTAAATGGGGGCTACGGGAAGAATCAAGATTGGCCAAAAGTCTGAAAAATAAAGAACGTGTCGGACGGGCAAGGAAGACTGCAAATCAAGGCAGGGCCTGGAAAGGCATTCAGCAAATGGGGAGGAGGTGTAAAGTTTCACCAGCCGGGAAAAAAACGAAAGCGAACCTGTGTTGATGAATCTGTCGAGAAAAAAGAAAAAAACCTGTTGGTGAGTAACAGCAGATCGTCAGGAAAAACAAGTGGTTTTCCGACTTGGGACACGCCGGGCTACTTAGGGTGTTTGCAGGGGTCGGAAAAAAAAACAAAAAAACACCCAACGAACCGACAATATGCAAAAATAAAAAACCGAAAAGCGTTTTTTGGACCAACACATAAAACCGGGGGGACCCCGAAGAAAAACTGAGTTGCAAAAAAAAGGACGCACGGTGAGTACCGAGAATCCGCCGAATATAGCCGCCTGGGGAGTATACGTATCCAGTTCCAGGCGTGGCAGGCTTTGAAGAAAACCTGCGGTCAAAAAAATAGGCTGAAAGTGCTTCAAGCACCTGCATAACAAGAGGGACGGGAGAGACGATAACGGCCCGGAGCACAGGTACGTCTCTCAAGAGAGAGGCCAAGAGGAAGGAATTACGAGGCTTATTGAAAAGTTTACGGCGCGCTTAGCGAATGGAAAAGGAATCAGGTTCGTACTCATCCCGTTATCTGGGGCCAAAAAGAACAACTGGAAAGAGGCCGGCCCTGAGAGCAGAAGCGTGACGTGCGGGACAGAGATGGTGTCATGATACTCGTCTAAAACAAACGCAACGAACATTTATGATTGGGGCGTAGGGGGGTAATCCGGTGGGCGTCGGCGGCTGAGTCTTGTCAACTGAAGTCACAGAGTGAAGGTGGAGTCCGATAAGACAGCAGGAGGAAAGGGCGCCGGCAGAACGTATAAGTCACCTCTGACTGGCGTCACTCATCGAAAAGTCTAAAACGCCTCGAAGAAAAAGAGTAAAGGATCCAAGAAAGGCGTAGGAAATCAAGATGACGAGGTGACCCGAAAAAATGACGCGGGTTCAGGGGGAACCCGCCAGTCCCGATAAGGCACCCAGCGGGCGACAAGAAGGGAAACGAGAGAATTTGTTCCTAGAGGTGACATCGAACACGCCAAGTGAAGAGGATATTGAGGCAATTCTCAAAAACTCCTCTGGAGAGGGGGGGGCAATGAACAGACATCGGGGGGAGCCAAGGAAGTAAGAAGAAGCTTTCAAAAGGTGGTTGGGGAGGCGGTTCGAGGTTTACCATTGAAAAGCGGTGACTTCCCGACGAGGCGGAGCAGGACGGAATACAGTTTAAAGCAAATTCACGGTCACAGGGGAGGATTAGAGCAGTGGGATAAAAACAGTGCGGAAAAGGCTGGCGAGGATTTCGCTCGCAACCGAAGGAGAGAACGCAAACCAGAAGAGCTCGTTTGAGGTTATCGAAACAACGAACCCCGGAGGAGAGGGGAAAGAGAGAGGCCGAAGCTATCTGCTGAGGCGGAAGGGGGATCTCCATTTCGATTATCAACGAAAAAAAAGCGAAAAAAGGATAATTGAAAAAACCCACCTTATCAAGAAAAACATAAATGGAAGTTACGGGGATACCCTGGATAAGTCAAAAGACTGCGGTAGCGTCACCAAATTTCACTCTTAGTACCCAAAAGAGAAAGAATAAAAAAACGCCACCTCAGGCTCGGCAGAGGAAGGACTTACAGGACCAGATGACGAACCCCCGATGACAGGAGTCTCTGGTAAGAAGGACCACTTGGTCGCACATGACTTCTTCAAGTTAGAAAGAAAGGGAAGGCCGAAGGGCAAAACGACGAGGAACAAGGGGAGAGTCTGCTAAGGGGGATGGCACACAAGAGGGGCCGTCAAGAGGAAATCTGCCAAAAGCGTAAAAACAGGTAGCGTTGTCCCCTTCAGCAGATTGAGAAAGGCACTCTACGAAGAGAATGCACGGAAGACTAGGGGGAGATAGGACGTGGGAGCGTGATGACGACCACTTACGAGGTAAAAATTCGAAAAGTACTCTCGAAAGGAACAGAGCAAGGAGGAGGGCGAGTAAAACACGACAGCGTTGAAGCCAAGAGAAGAACTACATTCAGAAAAGGACGCGCCCACCATATTCCCACCTTCCCTCCCGAAAAGGTTCACTTTGTGAAATCGAATTCAAAGCATCTTTCACGGAAAATGGCGATTCCTTTCCGGACTGAGACAAGCGATATTAGGCCGGTAAACCGAGGGAAGGATGAGAAAAGCACCGACGAAGGAGTGGAGACATGGCCGCATAGAAAACTGTACCAGGAGAAGAGAAATCGCGACGGGGGAAGAAATAATGGCGACGTACTGGGAGTCCGACGTTTCGTCACGGGGCGAGGGGAGCGGTATCGCCCGGAACAAGGCCCCCTATAGAAATGGCGGAGAAAGTGACGGCGAACCGCATCAAGATACCATCAAAAGAGAAAAAGGAGAAATAGGAGGAGTAGCGGCGAACCCAACTAAAGGCATGGCGAAAGAAATGGGGTAGCAAAAAAACCGCCGTTGGATCAGCAGGGGCAGTGGGGCGATGTGGGGCAACAAAGGCAGGTGCGGGTGTGATCCTTCCACAGAAGTCCGAAGGAAACCGGGGACGACAACTTTTTAGACGAGGAGACGGGAGGGAGCGGGGGGTACTACCCCCACATTTCTCGCGGTCAACGGACCATCATCAACAAGGGGAAGGGGGGGAGTGCGGGGCAACACTGGTGGACCAAGGATGACAGCACGCCAAGGCGGGGGGGGGAGGAAAAGGAAAAGGCCTCGCACTGGTGGGGAAGGGCGAAGGCAGTAAAAAACTGCGAAAAGGGGCCAACAACTGGTACTTGCAGGGACACCGTGGAAATTACTTCATAATTCTCCAAAAAAAAGTGGAAAGGAGTTATAGGGGGAAGTCACGTCAAGAGTCCCCGAATCTTGACGAACTTGATCCAAAGGAAGGAGGCAGTCTCTTTTTCAGGGGAAGAAGAGGGACAAACGGAAAAAAGAGCTATGGAAATGCGACAACATTAGCCTTAGAGAAGTATATAGTGAAAAAAAGTCAAAAGAAAAGAAACGCTTCACTTCGTCGCATGACGGAACTTCAAAGAATCCGCTTCGCGAAAAAGACAACCCTGGCGTGGCCTAAAGCGTCGCGCGCGGATCGTTCCAAAAGGAAAAGTGAAGGGGGGAGCCAAGGAGGGCTTCAGGAAGGTGCCAAAAAAGGAACCAAGGGGGACAGAACTGCCAAAAAATAACCGC
>Ga0179593_1424989_pt1 | contig 10959 bp, 10 predicted proteins | sample CZODoug2_1_08_16_FD_185931 | JGI IMG/M metagenome (GOLD analysis project Ga0179593, IMG submission 185931) | Vadose zone soil fungal communities from Angelo Coast Range Reserve, California, USA - CZODoug2_1_08_16fungal (PacBio error correction) | ecosystem: Environmental > Terrestrial > Soil >...
GAGGGCTTTTAGGCGATATTTTTTGGAGGGGGGAACAAGATTGTTGGCGGTCTCTCTCACACGATAGCTATAGGGGGTAAAGAGGATTGTGCGATATCGGGGGGGTTCGGGGAATTACATGGGGAGAAAGGGCTTCAAGCTCCAGGGGCAACATATACAGGACTAGGGTGTCCAGGTTGAGCTCACCGCTCAAATTCCAACGGAAAAAATAGGTAAAGATAAAAGGCGAGATCTTGGGGGGGGAGCGCCGTTTGGCACTTTGTATAGGAACCAGTCACACGGGAGGTAAGATAATGGATAACTGTTAAGGGGGTGGAGCACGAGTGGATGTCGCTGTATGAGAGGGTTGGGAAGGGCAAAACGTGTACGCGAAATTAAAACAAAAGGAAAAGGCGAAGTGGCTCCACAAGTATTTGAGGAAGCAGGGGACCTCAGCCGTGGGCAGGACAGGTAGAATTATGGGGAACGGTGCAGACGGGACTTGAACCGCATTCGTCTGAGAAGTGGGATGCTGTGTCAAAAAGTCAATGGAAAGCCAGTTAGTACCCATCACTCAACGGCGGAAAGAGGTCGGGGAAAAAGTGATACCTCGTCGTGCACCAGCCATCCGAGGGAATTTCCGCATCTGGAGGGGGGTGATTAGGCTTCGGGGACCCTCAAGCACGTGTACGAAGAAAAGAAGCGTGAGACAAACAGTCGTTGGCTTTGAATTCCCGAAAAGAGGGAGTCCGTACTGTTCTCCAACCGCAAACCCAATAACCGCTTATGTCAAAAAGGGGAAAGTTACCCATTCAGGAAGGGAACAGAAAAAACCGCCCGCTTCCGGGTCCACCGGCACCGTGGGTGAGCGTGTCCTCCCAAAGGATGGCGTAAAAAGGCTAATGGCTGGGATGCCGGCCGTAGGGACGGCCCTAGAAAAGAAAGAAGGGTCATGGGCCCACTGTGTCCTCCCGAAGCACCCGGGGAACATTGGTTCAAAGAAACACCGCAAACATTCAGGGGTGATACTTGACTGCAAACCCAAGTACGCCTGAGGAGTCTGCTCGGCCGGGAGAACGCACACACAAGTCCTGGGGAGGAAAGAAAAAAGGTTATGAGCTACGTTGGACTACAGAAATTGTCGCGTCCGCTGGCAAAGATAGGATGGTTGCCGCAGACCGGAAGGACGGAAGGCAGTGGAAAGACTAGGTTGGAGGGGTGAGGCACAATTTACTTAGAAAGGGCAACTGGACATTGGCTGAGGTTCCCGTCTCCCGTGGAACGCAGCCAACAAAGGGTGATCTTAAACGGAGTGGGCTATCGATTTCTCGGAAAAGTAGGCGGCGCAAAGGCACTAGGGCGCCTCGGTTGACGGACTAAGGCCAGAGGCAAAGCGGGGGTGGAAAGGAAGAGGTAAGGGGTAGGGGGTAAAAGTAACTTTGACGGGGGACCTCGAGATTTCATCGCGCAAAAGTTGATTCAACCGCTGGAACTTGCAAACAAGTTGGGAGGGTTCGGGAAACCGGTCCCTACTCTGTCCCACGATTGTTACTTCACTTAAGGAAGGGAAGGGAAAAATTAGTCCGGACAGGGACTGAAGCGCGGTCGCGGGAAATTTGTAGGGAACAAAATGGGTTGAAGGAGTCCGTCCCAGAAAGAGAGAATAGCGTGAGGCCGGTTCGGATTGGGGGAGGGGGTGTCAAACTGGAAGGTAACTGAAAGAGGCTATCGCAACGCTAAAAAACATAGGCGCATCGGAGAAAAGTATCGGTAGATTAGGGGGGAAGTATACCTCCCAGGGGGGGGTCCCGAGGCAGCAGTCCATGGCAGAGTCGAGTTTGCATTCAGGGGATCTGAGGTTGGATACAGGACGCTCATGTTGCTCGCGTCAACGTGGAAAGAGACGGTATTAGCGGGGGAAGGAAGCCAGTGCCATGTAGGTTCGTTCCGGGTGAATGCCTATTTGGAAAAGGGAGTAAGAAAGAACTTGGCAACGAAAAATACTGGCAGCCCACTGTCTAAACGAAAGGCCGTCAGTAGATTGATGGTACTAGAAAAGGAAGACGGTACCGTAAGTTTTAGGCGCAGGGGAAAGGAGAGGCGGTCTCGAAACCGAAGCGTTGCTCGATTACCCAAGGAAAAAAGAGGGGATCGAAATATTTTTACTCGAAGGAGACCCAACAGAACTGGTATCTCTCAAAAAAAAAAAAAGGGGAGGGATGACAAAGAAGATAAACATGTTGTATACAAGGGTAAAAGAGAGGGATTCTGGCTGGGGGGGAGTGGGTCCCTAGAAAAAGGCACGCTGGAAACCCGCGTCTCTGCTCAGAAAGGCGCCTCCAACTGACGGAACCTGCGCTAGTCAACAGCTCAATCTAGAAGGGAGGCTTGACGGATCTGAAGATTATCCAAGGTTGTTGGAAAGGGGTGCAAAAAAAAAGCGGTCAGAGCACTTTTACCACAAGTAGGGAAATCACCGTACCAGCAACCGACAACGACACAGGACTGGCGGCCAGACACAGCAAAAGGAGGGGAAAAAGGAGGAATATGCAAAAGGAAAGGAGAGGTATGGAAAAAACCACGCCAGCTCAACCACCCGGGGACTCCAAGGCTAACTCTGTCTTAATTCTTCGAGACCTGAAGCAAGGCTGGAAGGAAAATAGGACAGTCTAGGGGAAAGACGAAGACAGGGAATGGGGGATAAAAAGGTCTGGTATCAGCTGTGCAGTACTTTTCCCTTGGAAACCCTACACCACACGGTCATACAAGGAATAAACGTTCAACACACTATATGAGTGAGGGGAGGAGTTGCGAGTACATTGCAAAATTTTGTCCAGAGAAAGCATCCAACGTGCTGATAACGATATGACTGCGAAGAGAGTTAGGCACAACGTCGTCATGTAAAAAAAGAGACACGATCTCGTGTGAGGGGGGGACGCGGTTGAAAAAACACCCGAGAAGCCACTAGGTGCAGATGGCAGTTATCCGTTCGCACGTTTGGGGGGGACAGATGGCAATCTTCTACAAGGGCTGGGTTAAAACACAGACACAAGGGGAGAAAAAGGCTATACACGTACAAAACTAAGGGGGGAACGATTCAAGTCCTGCAGGGTAGGGAAAAACGGGAACCCACGGCAAGCCAGACGTTTTCAGACGAAAGAGGGGAATCCAGAATTTTTCAAGGGTGAGACAATTTGGGAGGTGGGCTTGCCGGGACTGGCAGGACCTATCCATCTGTGAACGGTGAATTGCGAAGGGGGGAAAACGGGTTTCGGCAACCTCGTTCTGCCGGAATTCCTTTCTGAGGGAAAAACACCATCTATAGAGCGTTGTCGCGCAGAGGGGACGATGAGAACATTTGTTGAGAGGAAAAATTTCAAGCTGGGGAAAGAAAGACTTATTGAACGGAGAAGATTAGGGTGAAGGTTACGGGCCACGCCGCATGAACAGTTGGGCGGGTAAAGGTGGGGGAGTAAAATGGAATACCGGGAACTGAGTGGTTCGGGTTTGCTGGAGAGAAACCAACGCTGGGGTTGGTGAGGTGAAGGACCACATGGGGGGGACATTACGTGCTGATGGGGAGGGGGGGGGGGGGCTCGTGGAAGGGCAGCCTGTGACAAGGAAGATTGCTGAAGGAAATACATGGGAGGTGGAGCTGAACCGGTGTACGTTCGGGTGGGGGCGGAGGGGGAGGAGGAAGTAGAGATTGAGTACAGGGAAAAAAGATTTGAACAATCCTGTAAGTGTCGAGGGTTGGTGCACGGCGGCAGGGACAGTTGAAAGTGACAACAACTCCAACGCTGATCGATTGAGGGGAGACGCCCTGCGTGAAAGGAGAGGGGGGGTTATCGCAGCCGCATCATCAAATACAGATGCGGACGGCGAGGAGGGGGTTTTCGACGTTACGAGCACTGGACCGCCCCTACGAAAAAAAGGCGGCGGGATGGGACTGCAGGGGAACGGCCGGAGGGACTTTAACGAACGACGCCACGTTCCTGGCCGGTTGAGGCCTTTAAAATTAATCTCACAGACTGATAACTTCAGGGAAGATAAATACTGGGGGTTGAGCTGTTCACTAAGCGTCATATGTAAGCCGTGGGAATTCCCACAAGAGTACAGAAAAGCAGCAAAATTACGTGGGGGATACCCCTTAAGTTATAGGAGGGTCCGGGGACAGATCGGGCTACAGGGTGACTGGTCCTCTTAAATAAGGGACAGTACAATGACAAAAACGATTTACTCGAGCCTTAGCTCCTCTACGTTCCGACTCAAAAGACGGTGGCTGGACGCTGCCAGAAACGACCCATCAGGAAGCAGTATCTGGGAGCGCTGAAAGGGGGGAGGAGGAATAGCAATTTCTAAGGTCGGCACAGTTAACCGGCACCACATACAGCGATAGCATCAATCATCTAGTTCTCCCAAAGATAGCTAGGAGTGTAGACCGAACCGGCCAATGCCAGTAAAAAAAAAGATCTCATCGCGACAAAAAAAGAAGACACAACAACACGGAAGAGAGGAAAGGATGTTGATGGCGTGTAGAGAGGAGGGAGATTTGGTCGGGAAAAGAGGTTTGGCGTCAAAGGCTCGCAACACTAATCTCGGTCTAAAAGAAAGGCTGTAGCTGTAGTTTTTGAACTGGGGGGTGCATTCAAAGGGAGAATTGAAAGACCCGTGACAGCACCAGACTGAAAAAAAAACCGGTGAGTGGGTAGCAGCCTTAACTTAAGATGATCCGATTCAAAACTGAAAGAAGAGTGGGGACGCAGCCGTTGGGGGGTTCACGGGGAAGGATTGGATAAGCTCACAAGGGGGGGAGGCCTGGCACGCGGATGTGAGGAGCAGAAGTTTGTTTAGGACTGTAGGTGGAACTTGCAGGAAAAAAAAAATTCTAACAAGAGTTCACCGGACAAGGGTGCTGATGTGAGTCCTGGCGGAAGTGGGAGAATCCTATATTTTTCGATACCGGCAGCTGAACGGCCAGTCCGTCTTGAGCCGTGGGGCCGTCGGTCTTTTCAATGACTGGGGGAGGAAGCAGAAAGCCAACGCCGCCGGCGCTGGCTTGACCAGGGAGGGGACACTAGATGAAAAAAAGAGAAATCCTCGCGATGTCCCAAAAGGGTGGTTATGATGCGGCGGATCCCTCCCCGGGCTACGTAACGCCGGAAGTACCAGGGAATCGTGGTTAACAGTCAAGGCAAAGGGGGTCGGACTAAGGGGATGGGTCCGCCCTCGCCCAAAAACCAGCGGTGGTCAAGACAGCGGAATAATAGAGTCAACAACCAGCAAAAAAACGCGCTCAAAGGTTCGGAGACCCGCTCGAAAAAAGAGGGGACATTGGCTAATAAATCCGACGATCCTGGGGGGGAAAGGCGTCACCGTCGGAACCACCGAACCTCTAAATTGTGTAAAACACAACTGAAACTGGTCAAAGGAGGAAACCCTTCTGCGGGGCCGAGGAACAGCAAAGCACATTCAGTGACCCTTCATCGACTTGGTAGCACCAAGGGAAAGACAATTTGAGTCGAGGGTCCGACCTAACAAAACTAATCAGGAGCCGGCGCCAGAAGAGGTTGCCGGACGAGTGAATATCCAGAATGGGGTGAAGCGTCGGGAGACGCACGCATAGCTAGAGACTTGGTTTGCAAACAGACGATACGGGGACAGTGGAACTGAATGGTGCTATTTGAGAAAACGTTGCAACCGGCGCCCGGACGTGACCAAAGATAGGGGGAGAGGGCCCACGAAGGAAAAACCGCCGAAAAACGTACAAGTAAGCTGTAAAAAAACTAAGGGGAGTTGAGTCAATTAGGAGTCCTGTAAAGGGGGGGGAAGGCGCCTGTACGTTGCTCCAGGCGGGTAAGGCCAATGACTGGCAGCACGGTTGCAAAAAAAAACTCGGGAAGGGGGATTGGCGGAGACGGTCGCTTTGTAACAACCGGAGTGGTGCAAGAATCTGAACTAACAAACTTGAGCACCCAGATCAAACTGGGCGTTCAAAAACATGGGCTGTCGTAAAAAAGTTTCAGTTGCAGGCTGTGATAGGGGAAAAGCAAGGGCCGACGTTGAAAGAATTCGAAATCAGACGGGCCGGTCGGAGACGTATGGAGGGGTTGAGGAGGGAACATGCTACAGGCATTAAAAACGGGGAGGTGTTTTAACCGGTGACGGCTGGCACGACGGTGTGGTGTTGAGTTTGAAAAAACAACTTGTGTTTTTGGGGTACAAGTGACTCACGAGCTACCTTAAAGCAAAAAACCACAGAGTGAACAGGCAGAGTCTCACCGTATCGCAGGTGCCTGATAGATTTAAATGAAATCCCGCCGAACCGCCAGGACCTTGGCGAAGTCACCGGTTTTATTGGGGGAATCTCTAAAAAAAAAGGGGAGCTCGCATCAGTGGCCCGACTGAGAACTTGGGGTGGGGCCGCATTCAGTTCGGGTAGACGGTGTGGTGGACGCTACTGAGTGGGGGCAGCCCGAGCGTTCCACAAGATAAATGCCGGAGTCCAACAGGGTCCCGAAAACGTCAAGGATAGATTGGGCTGGAAGACGAGCCTTTACGGGCTGTAGGAACGCCGTGAGAGCGTCGGAGGAGTGAGACGAATCTGCTCGAAAGAGGGAACCCTATAGCCAGAAAGAAACTCAGGAGGGGGATCGAACCAACAGGCTGGTAATAGCGAGCACACAACAACGAGAAAGAGAGAGACAAGTTTGGCTAGACTATTCCCGTAAAAAAGAGTGCCGAAGCGGGAAGTGGACCGTGTTGAACTGGTCGAGCAACGGCGGCTTCACGAATAAGGACGCTACAAGCACCTACACCTGACTACCGGCGGAGGAACAGCTCCATCTATAAACAGGCTTCGACGGAGGACAGAACAGGTGGAGGAAAGGTCCGGAGGAAAACCTTTGACCAGAGGGAAATAACCGTGGAACCAAAAAACCTACACCGGAAATGGGCAATCCACCAGCTACAGCTACCGGGGGGCGCGGCCACGATGCCGCCGAGAATTAAACGCGTGCACCAATCAACCGCGACAAAAAACCGGTGACTTCGCCAACGTGTCTTGCTTAGGGAGGGCCATCAGTCGGGTCAATCTAACCTGGACAGGAAACTGTGAAGACAAGCCAGTTAACTAACTGGAGAGTTGCGCTTGAACTCGTGCAGATTGGCAAAAAAACCTACAACCAACAAAACCTGGTATTACCTCCTCCAGTTAACCAGCTGGGAGACGCGGCTCAGGCTTGGGGGGGGGCCCACTCAATCGCTAGAGGAAAACGACGAAACAGATACAAACGTTTGCGGAAAAGTAGCAAGAACGCAATCTTGGACCAGGAGGCAAGCCCGTAAGATCAAAAACTGCACAACCAGGAAAAATCAGCAAAACAGACGTTTGTTGAACCGGGAACAAAGTGAGAAGGGGGGGCCGAGTTTGCAAAACAGATTGGCACATCGCTCACTTTTTGACACGTCTGACCGGTCGACCTACACTTACCGAAACTGATGCAAAGCCATTCCGCACGTAGGAAGGGGATTCTGCACCGCGGGAGCAAGGGACGTAAATTTGCGTCGCCATCAATATTGAGCCACCACCTTTTCGAAGGGTGCGATTTAGGGTGGACTCGTTCACTTGAAGGGCGGGACCGCGCCATGTGGACGTTTCCAAGGCAAGGTGGGGAAAATGGGGTTGCGGGGACAATAAAGCAACCTATCCCCTGCCCAGTAAGTCCGGTAGGGGACGCAAAACACATATAAAAGGCGCGGGGTAAATCGGGGGAGAGGCTTGGGCGTGAAATGTGGATATTCAATCGGCCGGACCAAAGTAACTGCAAAAGACAAACCGATTAGTTGTTACGGGTTACGCAGGAACCCATAGGTTAGGGTCGGGGGGGCTTACAGGGGGGGAGCAGACGGCGGGTAACTAGTTGGTGGGTCGCCTGGAGCGACACGCACGCAAGGGGATTGAGGGGTGAAGGACAAGGGTTGGAATACATCGGGGGGCGTTTGGGAAAGACGGTAAGCAGAAATCCAGAAAATTCGATTTATCACCAAGCAAGGGGGATATCATGAGCGAAACACGTGAAGTTTGGCAGGGGATTTGATGCACGTCGCAGTGGGGGGGAGTACAAGGGGAATGTTCAAAAAACAATCCCTGGGACTGTGGTGATCTGGTGGGGACTCAGCATCGGCCATACAGACTGCGTTACAACAAAGCCAACTAGGGATGCTCGCGGCGGGATGACGTGGTCCAGGTCGGGGTCTGGCGCAGCAGAGACACCAATCCAAAGGGAGACAAGCCGGGAGGATGGTATTGTTGACGAACTAAAGGGGACTATCCGAAAAACGTCGCGCGGGATTGTACTCAACGCCGAATCAGGAACTTGGGGAAAGCGAAGATAACAACTGCCGGTGAATGCCCGGCACGCAGTAATCTCAAATGGCCTCGGAGCGCAGGGGAACGAGAGCAGATGGGAGCTGTGCACTGGAGATCTGCGAAAGGTGGACCAACAGCTGAAGCCTGGGCGAAAAAACAGGACTTGTGGGACCACAACGGAGGTGAGAGGGGAAGGGGCACATGACGGGGAAATTAATCCACGACGGCCAACGTGAAGCCAAACATACCGCCTGTCGGGCAGCAGAAAAAGCGGAAGAAAGCGGGAAGTAATTTGAACTGGAAGGATGCTACATAAAAATGGAACCAGAAATAGGGAAGCGCTCGAGCGTCACATTGCACGCACCGGGGGAAAATTAAAACCCACAGACCGGCGATAGCACAAGCATTCTCGGAGGGGGAAACCAAGAGGCTATAAGTGGGTGCGAGCTAAAAAGACGGCAGACAAAAAGGACAATATCGGACAAGTAAAAGCAAAGCACTTCAAAACAAACGGAGAGGGGAGGAGAGAAGGATGTAGGTTGCTCTGGCAATTGGTGGGTAGTTACACTTTGGGGTTGGCGGCGAGGTAGGCTCGAACAACTAAGGGGGGCGCCCTAGGGGGACGCTGGGGTGTGTGGTGCGAAGCGACCTTATAAATTGTCTTTGCAGAAGGACATGGGCAGCTCAAAAGTCGTATGGGGGGGGAAAACCGTTTTCGCAAGTACATCCGGAAGGGAAGGGGAGGGTCGCTGGGGACAGACTTGGAGTAATCAGGTTTGCAGCAATGGGAAAAGGAAGGATTTGATTAAGCCACAAAAAAGGGGACAATCTAGGGCCAGGAGCTAATAGGGTTTATCCACAAAGGGGAATGTGTGGTTAGCTGGAGAAGGGTAAAAGTGGTCCCATGGAGAGAAAAGGAGTGGACACCGCCATCACCGAAAACAGTATTTGGAGAATTGCCAAAAGTACAGTGTAAAGGGGAGATTACTGGGCGTCTAGCCGGACCGTCAAAGTTATCGGCGGGGTCGGAGGGGAGGCACAAGTCAAAAAGTGGGGGGCAACATTTGAGAAACCGACGAAGGAGAAAGTATTACGATAAGGGGAAAGCGTCGAAATCCAGTCGAGAAACGAATCTGGATGGGGAAAGATCGGGTGTAGGGGAAAGACCAGATCATACGCCGGTACGAACCCGAGAGAAAAGAGGTGGGCCATTCAGCCCTCGATCCAGAAAGCCGTCCGTGTTTTCCACAATTCCCACCGAAAAAGCATCTTAAGCGAAAAAAAAACCATTTACTCCAATATGCGGGGACGTTCCGCCGCTAAAAAAAGCAGGTGTTCGCCCCGGGCCGACCCCACGATGTCTTGGACGTTCACTGATCGACAGAGGAAAAGTGCTTCGAAAAGAACCCGCAGCACGTAATGTTAAAAAGGGGTCCCCTGAAAAAGCACCGTATTTTCAATAAAACATCCGCCACGTTCGGGGGGCCCCGACCTTGCACCATTAATCCCGCGGTAGACAAAGTAAGCGCTGGCGTTTCCCGGCACCTAATCGGATCCGGTGCGCAACAGGAGTAGGGGGAAAAGGGCTATCCCTTATCATTTTGAGGAGGAGGTCAGCTTGCGCGCACGGAATAGCTATGCTGGTGTTTGCCAAGCAAGGAAAGTCTGGGTGGAAAACTAGGTGTTTAGCCAAACTTGGCAACCGACTACCATTTGCAAAAAAAATAGGGGTGACGGCGCGTGGCTGTCTGTGGAAAAGGAAAGGCGTGCGTGAAGTGTGAATAGGGTGTGCGTGTGAACTCGGTGTCTGTTGTTGGTTGTGGCGGAGGTGTGCTTGCGAAGAGGGGGGGAGACCAGGTGAGGGGACAGAAAAGGCTGTCGGTGAAATGAAGTGTCGGGAAAGGCAAGAATAGTGGAACCCAGATAGAATAAGCTGACACGGCTGCACAACGGAGACCCGGGGGAAAAAAAAGGGGGGGGAGTGAATCTACCCCGGGGACGGTTCCGCTGACGAAGGGTGATCGCGGGACAGCAGGAGTCGGGTGTCACAGGCGCAGTCAGGAGCACGGTCGTACCGATGACGAATGTGGGGAAAAAGGAAAATGGGAATTGAAAGAAAAGATAGAGAGGCGGGAACCGGTTTCCGGGAGGAAAGAAGTGTGGGGGGGGGGTGGTTCAACTTTGGAAAAATTAGAGCTCCAACGCAACAGGATCACCAGGAAAGGATGAGGTCTCACGTATCGAGATGCTGCCTGATAGAAGTGAAAGAAACCGGCCCGGGGCACAGGATGTTGCCCGTCGGGAAGTCGGCGGGGTGGGTCGGCGGGATTGGTGAAGAAGAGCGTTAGAGAGGAAGCAGGGGACCGCTCACGCTGGGGAGGCGCCAGCGGTGGTCGTTGAGATGAACTAATTGTAAACTTGGTCCCGAGCCTTGTGAAACGCACCATAGTCAGAAAAAATCTCCGTCGACGCCGTAAAAGGATGATGGGACTCTAAGCACGAAGTGGAAGGAAGGTTTCCTGGAGAAAAAAGGACCGCGGTCGGACGCTGAGAGTTGGCAAAAGTGAACACTTGAAAAAAGCCAGCGCTCCATAGATAGTACTTCGTAG
>Ga0179593_1499758_pt1 | contig 10959 bp, 9 predicted proteins | sample CZODoug2_1_08_16_FD_185931 | JGI IMG/M metagenome (GOLD analysis project Ga0179593, IMG submission 185931) | Vadose zone soil fungal communities from Angelo Coast Range Reserve, California, USA - CZODoug2_1_08_16fungal (PacBio error correction) | ecosystem: Environmental > Terrestrial > Soil >...
AACGGGAGGGAAAAAAGGATCGATAAAGACGACGGGATCTATCCTCTTCTCCGGCGATAGGTCGGCAAGGGGGGCATCGAACACCCCGTGTCTAATTGCCAGGTCTGAAAACCGGCCGCTTGTGGTGGTTAATAGTAAGTCTCTCCTCTGGCAGGGAAGAGGGTAACTATGAATGAAGAACAGATTAAAAGGTAGCCAATCAAATGAGTCCTCTCTGTCTAGAGCGGCGCCTGGTCACCTAGTTCTTGCGATTTGTTAGAACGAGGCGGCTATAGATAGAAAAAAGACGCACGGGATCGTAGGGAAGCGGCTCAGAAGTCTGTCCGCTGTGAGGATCAAGATCAGCTCCCGCAAAGAAACTTGCCGGGACGTTTGCGCGACCTGAACGTCCGAGGAATTTCCTTCCGCCAAAAAACCGCCCAGGAACGGCCTCACGGCACAGCGCTTGCCCTTCACAAAAAAGCACGGGGCAGCCCATTTGAGCGCGCGTTGCAACCGTTTCGCCGAGCGGAGTATGTCCAAAGGGAATGTCAAAACAAAAAAATTACGCCTTACGCTCAACGCCGTGCGTGCCTGCCGACGAAGTCATGAGACGGCGTCGCTTCCTCGAGAACGGGGACGTAAAATCTAGACTAATAAAGCAGGGAAAAGGAGAGTCGAAAGTACGCATGATTGAAACGGGGTAGGAAAGCCCTAAAAAGTGGCGTCCTGACACGTCTCTTCTCGCGAACGAAGCGAAAGGAGGGAGGGGATAAAACCGGTGTGCTTGCGACCGTTAAGTGCTTTGAGCCTGAGGGAGAAACCACTTGACTACAACAGGCCACATAAAGAGCTCTGATGATGTGCGAAATGGTCTTTTTGTAATCTTCGAGAAAAAGAAATCCCAGGGAGACGTGTCGGACAGACATGTTGAACCCTCGCCCTTCAACGAAGGCGGCGACAACGGCACGGCGAAGAGGTAGGAGAGAAACCGAGTGGTACTTTATTCTTTAGACGGAGACGGGGGTCGAAACGACCTGGTGGCGACGCATGAGAGCACATATTCCCTCGGATTCGACCTCACCTGTTCTGCACGAGCGGTGCGGACAATTGACCGCGACGAGAACACGAACGTGAAAAAAAAACGAAAAAATAGCCTTTGACGCGCGAGAGCCTGCATGGCTCCAGAGCCGGATCGGCCGCTCGAACCGCGAATCGTAGGACGGTAGCGTCAGCGTAATTGAGCGGAGAGAGGGGGGGGGAAGGAAAGCGAGCCATCGAGGCACGAACAACTTAGAAGATCTCTCTCGGGTCGCAAGCGCGACTTTGCACGGATAAGAAATTCGGCGGGTCGCGTCCTGGAGATATATGAGGGACAAAAGAAGACGTGCTTGGAGAGACAATGAGTTCGTCTCACTGGGATCTGCTACGCATCCGGATGCAAGCGCCGTACGTCGTTCTATTGTCATCTTCTGGCTCTTCTTAGACGGCAGAAAAAAAACGGCGATTCAGAAAAAGCTAAGAAGAACAGGAATCTCTTGAACGGCTCTTCATTCTCTTGACGCAAGAAAAGTGGCAGCACAATCCGGTCCAGTCGTTTTAGGGAAAGGGAGTGCACGAGCGGCAAGAGGACTAAGTCTCGTTCGTTGGGCACCTTCCTCGTGAAGGTCGTCGTCGTCAAGCGAGGTCGGGCGGAGGCTCTCAGACCTGCGATGATGGGGAGGGAAGATTAGGTAAAACATGAGAACAGCGCTCAAGGGACCTCAACAACAAACGGAGAATGGATATTTTATCTCGGGACCGCAGAGGTGGGGGAGTGTCACAGGCGAACGCTAATAGGCTATTCTCCAGAGCCTGATGCACAAAGCTGCTCCGGATAACTCCTTCCTGTGGACCCGTCCAGAAGCCGCGAAAGCAGATCCTGACTCATCGAGGAAAAGAAGAACCGCCTCCCTTCTTGGAACTGCACCTGATTATCAAAGAGGCCTCGCAAAATCTCTTTCAGAGTAGAGCACCCTTGAGAGGAAAAAAAGTCTGTAAGAGGACAGGACACGGGATTCCTACTGCATAGAAGAGTCGGAGCTGGGCATCCTCTTTTCGCCTAAAATCCTCAGCGAACCGCTAGGGGCCTTGCAGAGCAGCAAGGGAGGAAGCCGTATCCCATGAGCGGTGCTCGCGCAGAAGCGTCACTCCGATGCGTCCGCAAATTCGCTGAATCGTGGGGACGAATAGATACATCTCTAATTTCGTTCTTGTCTGAATATTCTGTCCGCCGGGAAAAGGGGAAAAAAGAGACCCGATACGTGAGAGCTTCAGGGAGCTGTGCGATAGAGAGTCGGCCGTCGTCTATTATGTCCCAAATCCTGCGAGCGGGGAACGGAGTTGTGAGCCGCGGACGCTACGCTGGGGGCGTCAACATTTGTCACCGACTCGTTTTATACAGGCGCGAGCCCGGTCGCAAAAAAGAGTAAATGGTGCTACTGGTAATCCTGGAGAAACTTCAAGGAGACACGAAGTACTCCCAAGAGTTGTGATCTACGATCTACTCCGTTACCGGGTCGACGCGTACTGCTGGTGTGGAAGTGGGGGGAATCCATGTTTAAAAGTCGGGGGGAAGGAAGGACACACAGCGAGGCCCCTTTATACATGCCACGGACCAGGTCACATTCATCATCTCCGCTACCGTGCCGGTGTCTTCAGGGTAGCAATCCTGATTAGAAAGCTTCACGACCACCGAGGAGATCAAAGAGTCGCGGACTAGGCAGCTGGGCAAAAATCTTGAACAGAAATGACCACTTTTCTTGGAGACACGTTCAAACTCAATGCTAGGGGGGGGAAACTAGAGACGCTATAAAGGCAGGTCAAAGAGGACTTGAGCACGCGGGCAGAAGGTCAGTACGCCTCTTAGAATTAAAATCCATTTCCTTACGCCGACGGCGTACTCGAGAAAAAAAGGTGGACAGGGACGCTACGCTCCGGTGTGCACGCTCCTTCGAAAGGCATCAACGAAAGCTAACACTGGGCTGCCCCGTGATGAGCTTTAGCATCTCTCCTGTGCCTTGAGGGGCGCCTGGCGGAGGGAAAAGGAGAGGGGAAAAGGCCGGGCCAGTGCTAAACTCCGGCCGTGCGGGGCGCAAGGAGAGAGGCTAGAAGCAAGCGTGATCTGAAGTCCCCCCAGTACCTCACTTCCGTCGAGATCGTGTCGAGTTCAACCTCGCCCAAGCCGACGGAGTAGTCACCAACTCGAGGTGACGGCTCCTCGGAGTCAGCGCCGAGTGGTGCGTCTGAAAAAGGGAAAACTTCTACGGGGGTCGAGCTACACTCGTTCTGAGAGGCGCGCCGACTGGAGCAACAGGCAGGGGGGGAAAGAACCTCACGAAACGGTGTTCGATGTGAAGTGCAGAAAAAAGAGGGCGAAACCAGTCTAAACGAGAAAAAAAACGACGCAAATCAGCGGACTAGGAAGGCAGTGTCCGGCCTGATAAGCAAGAATGCGCGACGAACACGTAGAGGGAGAAAGAGGAAGATTCATTCGAACATTAAGATAGAGAGGAGTCTCACGCTCACGTGTCGAAAGCTGAGCATTTACGAACGGAAACTTCTTCATCTGCTTGAGCGCATTTATCTCCCTTAAGCACGGGTTTCGCGCAGCTCGGAGAAGAGGACTTCGGGAAAACGAAACACACCCTCTAAAACGGGGAAAAACCAGTCTGAAACGATGGGTGTGAATGGGTTACATACTCGCCTCGGTCAATGAACTCATTTGCAATCTGCAGCCGATCCTAAGAAAGGAGGGAAAAAGAGACAACGCAACCGTCGTGCCGCGTGAGACGATCGAGACGGGCGCCGTAAACTCAAGTTCTGGCTTCGGTACTACAGTATTGCTGTTGAAGAGATCTCGAGTTAGACACGGAAGAAAGGGATATTACTTGAGGGGCCTTCAGGGACAGCTTAACTCTCATCTCCCCGTCGCCGTAAGTCTAGAGGAACCTGGAGCCTTCCTTCACTAGAAGGTCAGTAAGCCAGCGACGATCGAGGAGGCCTTCACGGACTAGGAAGAGGTGCCGTCAGCGGGCACAACAGTTAGCAGGCGATGCCCGTGAATCTCCTAAGTGGTTCCTTTTTAAAAAGAGGTTCTGTCACACAGAAGGGGAAGGACATGTGGGGGCGAGGCCGGTCGGCCGCGCAAGCCGGAGGCCGAAATCCTCCAAGGAAACGCGGTGTAAGCCAACAAATCGAGATGACACGAGCTAAGGGAGGGAGAATGATTGAGTTGACAGCCCACGCCACACAGTGCAGTGGAACTATCGATTCTACCACAGACCTTCTCGCCTCGAAAGTGACGGAGTGAGCTAATAGTGTAGAGGAGCGCCCGGGTAGATCGAAAAGAAGGAGTGCTACCACGTCGACACCGGCAACCCGTAGCTATGATGTGAAATCGGGGTTACGGCCTCAAACTGTTTTCTTCGCGAGGCCGCAGTCCCCGATAAACATAACAGGGGTCGGAAGAAAATTATCACGCCTAGCCGTCATCGCGGGTCGTAACAACGGCACGGCCCGGACACAGTCAGATACACGTTGGGACGTGCTCGGCTGGTGAAGGGGGGGGGGAGGGGGAGACTCTAAACCGTGTGCGCCTGCAGAGAGGCACTCGGAGCGCTGGGGCTCTTCAAAGAAGTCCGTATAACAACCATGAAAGAGAAAAAGAGGGGGGCAACAAAGTACGAGCATTAAGAACACCGCGTCGTACACGCTCGCCGGGCAGGGGACGCTCAGACGATCAACAGCTCTATGACTAAGACAGCTAATGTTTTAAGGCGAAACTTATCCGGGCTCAGAATCAAGAAGGGTGGAAAAGTCGACGCGGGGAGGTCAAATAAGAGTCTCAAAGAGGTATCGCCGGTGGCAAGGTTTAGGAAACGCATGTCTTCGTTCATCTGCTCGTGAGAAAAGGAAAAGAGTCGGAGCCGGGGAAAAGGACCTCTAATAAGAGCAAGCAGAGCGGCTTAAGGGGCGGCTTCATCTCAGGGGGAAAGTCCGATCTCTTCAAGGCCTTCGGCATCCTATGCAGGCAGAACTGAGCGAAGGCAGGAGGGAAAGGCACGAGGCTCCCGGGGGCCCTAAGCGAAAAAGTGCGGCGTCAATCTAGCGCATACAAAATCATTTCAGACCGTTCGCGGAAACTTTTCGGAGGGGAGGGAAAAGGCTAGGGCAGTGTGTATAAGGCTCGCGGGCCAGTCGTTAAGGGAGTGTCGTCAACGGACGTCGTTGGCGGCTCTGCGTGCTAAGAGAAAACGCGGCTAGGTGGAAAGGAGGGAGGGGGGGTTCTACCGAGTCCTCGCCCGCGCCAAAACAAGAGTCAACAAACAACAAGGCTGATGAGGGGAAAAGTCTGGGTCTGAAAGGGTCGGCTTAAAGGGGGGAGTTCAAGGACGACCAGAGCCAAAAAAGAAGCCTGGCCTCTCGCACCCAGCCACGCGCTCCACAGACGGGCCCACCAAGATAGGCAATTTCCACTAAAGGGACGCGAAGCAACGTCAGAAGAAGGAGGCCTTATGAAGCCCGCCCGGACAGGGGGGCTTGGATCTGACTGGGGGTAGGGGATTAAATCGAATCGAGATTTGATGCGGGTGATCAAACTACCTTTCCCTGAAGCGCAGCTTGAAATCGCGGCAGGAGACTATGAAGAAAGGAGGTGGAATTAGGAACCAGAGTGCGCTGGGGGGCAGACCATTGCTCTCAAACTACCTTCGTATCCCGTATACTGCTATTGCTCATGCACGAGGACGGGGTAAAGATGATGAGGACGCAAGGAAAGCTTGACGAAAGGAGAAACGATGAAATCTAAGAGTGATCCGCAGTCGCTTAGGCTCCCCTAAAAGATCTCAGTTCAGGGGGGTTATTTCTTCTACTGATAGCCGCCGTTGACTTCAGAGAAACGAGCCCGTATACAGGGGGCCGACTGAAAGCTTGACGCAGGGAGAAATCGAGGGGGAGGAGGGAAGGGGGTCCGCTATAGCGTCACCGGCGAGCGGACGCGGAGTGGGCGAGGACCCCTTGGTGGACCTCGACAATGACCGTGTACAAAGGGAAGGTTGAAGGAAGGCGCGAGCCTCGGTATGTTGCTCTCCTGAAGGTCTCAAAAGGTCGTCATAACCAAACGCTACCATATAAAATACTCCCACGACCGGGTTGTGATCGCTACGAAGGTGGAAGGGAGGGAAGGGGTAACCAAAGTGTGGCGTGCGCGGTGCGAAGCTCAGGGGCCTGGGGAATCTTGCTAGGGCTATAAACAATATGCTATAACGTCACTCCATGAAGAGTTTCACAGGAGAATCTAGAAACTTGGCGTTGTCTTCAGTGGTCGCAGAAGGCGGCGAAAAAAGGGCTCTCTCGAAGGACAAAGTATTATTCAAACGGAAGTCAGGAGGAGAGAAAGGATCAGGGGGGGGAAGAGGAGAGGGATGGCATGGACAAGGGTGCGAGAGAATAAACTGAAAACCACGGGGGGCGAAAAAGCTGAAACGAAGTAGTTCGTCGTCTGGTGTTACTTATTCACAAGGAGGTAATCGAGGAAGAAGACGAAGGAGATCCCTCGAGGCCCGACGCCGACGGAGTCAGTTCTCTGGGTGAACAGGTTTCACTTACTTCTCTGGAAAAGGGCATCAAAGGAGCTTCCTTGCTGACCCCGTGGGAGACGGGGGGCGGTTACGTGAATTAGAGTAGCGCACCAGCTTGCTGACTACCTTTTTGTTAGAAAGGAAGAAGGGACTTTTGAAGTCAAGGGATCATGAATCGGGGCTGCGGAAGGAGCTGATCAACGAGAGGGAGCGCTCCTTATTTCTGAGGCATCAATAAAGGACCCCTTTGCAAGGATCGTGATCGGGGGGAGGCAAAGCTGGCAGAAGGGAAGCTCAGAGAGGGGGGAAAGTCGAGGTGACGACCCGCGCGGATTACGCGGAAGAATGTGTCGGACGGTGAGATTTCTACTCGAACGTGAGATGATTCATAGGCTACAGAAGGTTAATACCGAGTAGAGGAGGGGGGGAAAAACTAAGCAGTTCAGACCGTTCCGGATAAACTTGTGTTCGATGTCCAAGTGACCGACAGAGGAGAGGAGACTGCTAAACCATAGCACCGGCTAGGACCATCTTACTACTTCAGCATAAAGCCGTTCGGGAGAATGGATCGGATAAAGAGGGACGAAAAAAACAGGTATTCGTGAAAAGAGGGAGGATCTCTCTCCCACCGGAAAGTAAGAGAGTAAGCAGAGATGCGCAGAAAAATTTGAACACCTCGCAAGCAGATCAAGTCAGAAAACAGGCAGAAGCCGTCGCATAATTCATTTGACGAGCCGGAGGGTTAATAAGAGGAGGCGACTTTTGTCGTAATCGAGGCCGGGAGAGCTGGTCCCGAGGAGGAAAAAAAAAACCTTCTATTTTGAAACGCGGTAGAAAAGGAGGTATTTTTGGGACAAAAGAATTCTCACTAAGTCCTGGAGGGGAGGGGAAGATGAATAAGTCCTGAAAGAAAGGAAGGAGAGAACCGCAAAAGTACGCTTAACATCGAACGACCTCTAAGTTCTTGCAGAATTTCAAAGGGTACTAGGAAAAGTAGGTTGGGAGAGGATCGATCGGAAGCAAGAAACGGGAGAGATCTGAAACTTGATAAGGTCAGGGAGACGATTAGAACAAGGACTCAGAGAACCATAAAAACAGGAAGTGCTGTTGCGCAGGCTCTGAAAGAGAACTCCCTCGGAGTCGTCATACAGAAACAGGAGCACGATCTGCAAGTCAAAAAGGGGGAACAAATGCAAAAAAGATCAATGTCCCTAGCAGCACGGCAGCCCCAGTTGCAGCAGAGCGCGTAGACAAATCAAAACTTCAACTGGCCTGAGGTGGGACTGAAGCCGGGAAGGACAACGTGTGGGTTACAGGGAGGGGTCGTCCCCCATGGTGCATGCAGAAGGAGAACGGCGAGAAGAAGGAGGAACTCTTTTTACCCTCCACCTCGCTAAAGGCAAAGACGAAAAAAGCATTCGGGATTTCAGTAGAGTGGAGTTTAACGTTTATGAAAGGGACAAAACGTAAAAAGAGGGGGAACCATAAAAAAAAAGAGGGAGGGGGCCCCGCCGAAAACAGCGGGGTGATCATCGGGGAGCGGGGCGCAGCATTGTAGAGCGAGTTCGCTCTAAGGAGAACCGGCAACGCCGGAGGGGGGGGCTTATGAGGGGGGAAAAGAGGGGAGGAATTTATAGGTGCTGATCGCGAAATAAAAAAAAAGATACAAAAGCATTTACCAACCGTCAACTTCAAAGCACTGTTCGACAGAACGGAGGGGAGAAGAAAACCGGGGGGGTAGAGTAGGTTTCCGATCAAAGAAGTGATCATGAAAAGAAGGGCGAGGGGAAGAAGGCTATACAAAGCCTACGTTCGCTCTATAAGTTCGAAACGAGGAAGGGGGGCGAACCCGGGGGGGAGGGAAAGATCTTTAGACCCCGCGCTAAAACCCTGAGTCAAGGCTCGGGACGGGCAGGAGAGGGAGCTGCAATCATAAAGCTTCGACGCAGAAAGGACTAGGCAACCTTATCCGAGACGAGAGAGTGTTGAACGGAGCGGAAGGAGAAAGAGTCACTAACCGGATAAAGAGATCGGGACGAGTCGTGAGGCACGGTTGGGGGGGGGCTTATCAAAATGTTGCGTGAAAAAGGTATGGAGAGTGGCGGGAGAGGAGGGCGGGGGGATTAAACAACGAAAAATGTCAAGTAGGAAATTCAGATACTAGAGTAGCAACTAGCAGGTGCCACTATCTAGGAGGAGATACAAGAGGGGGAGAAAGGGAGGAGACTGAGTAAGGGAAGGAAGAGACGGCTAGAAACTGTGGGGGGTGGGGGGGGGGGGGGCGGGAAAGGTCTACTCAAGCGCGGGAGGACTTCCGAGTCTATCATACAACAGAATTAAAAGTAAGGGGGCTAGGTCTGGAAGAGGGGAAGCTTCAGGGGAACGAGATGCTTCGTCGCGCGATCTCGGGACCCTAAGTACTTGGTAGGGGGGTCAACACTAGGCAGGGCAATCGTATCGGGGAAGGGTGCGATCAGCACTGAGGACGCTGAATAGTCTTGGTGCACTAAAAAAACTCATTCACGACAGGCTCTCATAACAACAACAAAGAAGTAGGGGAGGGAGAGGGGGGAGAGGCTATAGAGAAAGCCGAGGTTGGGGGTCGGCGATAGCACCCTACAAGGCGAAGCGCGCGCAGACTCAGATCCGGGGGGCACTAGATCCGTGCTAAAAAAACTCCCTTAAACAGAGGGAAGGTGTCAAGTCATACAAAGTAGCTTCAAAGACGGAAACGAAAAAAGAAAAAAAAGGCGCGACCACGGATGGGGGGAGAGGTTGGACTAAAGTAAAACGGAATCGCCAGAGCTTCGTGAGGTGCATGAGAAGAGGGGGAAAGGAGCGAGGCGGTTTTGGAGAAAAAGGGAAACTCATCAACAGACAAAGGGAAAAAGCAAAAAGAGGAACTAAAAGAGGGATTGGGGGCATGAGTGTACTGCAGAACTACTCGTAAAAGGGTGAGAAAAAGCTCTAGGTAGGGGAGAAAAAGTTGAAGGGGCCGCACGGACGCTAATCTAAGATAAACAAAAGTCTGAATACGGCATCAATTCTCTTCCAATAACCGAACGTCGGATAGAAATTTTCTTTAGGCCGAAGGGAGGGAGGAAGGAAAGAGAAATAAAAAAGGCCGAGACCATACTCGTTCGATGGCCGGGGAAGGGGCGCGGAAGGGAATCCTGGGGTTCGGCCCCTTGTAAGGCGGGGGTTTTTTATCCGAGCTAGTCCTTTTAATCTGAAGGGGAACCGGGGGGGGGATAAGGGAAGAAGTGGGAGTGCGCCGGTCTCAAAATCCTAACGAGGAGGCGCGGCAAAGTGAGAAAACACGAGCTTTGGACGAACAACCGTCATACCAACTATCAAAGTAAGCCCACTAAGGTGGAACTAGGAAAAGAGGTACTAAAATCCGGGGGAAAGTAGCAATTCTGGGAAGAAAAAAAGGGGGACTCTGCGGGGGCTAATCAGAATGTTAGGAGAGCACTTTTCAGAGATAAACCGAGGGCTATCCAAAAAAGAAGGGGAACATCAAACATCGAGGTCTAGGAGGGGAAAAAAAAAGGTTCGCAAGAAGGGCGAACCAGAAGATCTAAAAAATGATAGGAAAAAAAGAGACTCATATTCTATCCTGGCTAGAACATAATTCCATGAAGGAAATAGTCTTCCTTTAAGGCCCAAGGAGGGGGGGGGAGGAGGAAAAAGAAAAGCCAAAAAGGAAGACAACTAAACGCTGTCCCCAGGGGGGAAAAAAGCAAGTGGGTACTAGAATTTTCCATATTAGGCCGCCTGAAAAGGAAAAGTCGCATGTCAGAAACGCCGAAGGGGACAAGTCTAAGGAAACTAAGGCCAGGGGGGCAACATCCGGGTAAAATCGTCTGCGAAATTGCAGCAACCCAGCTCATGAGGAAAACGTTGAGAACAGGGACTGCTCTTACGAGGGAGCCCGTTCGGGGAAACGGAAGAAATTTGGGCGGGGACGACCGTCTTTTTAATAACGGGGGGGAGCGCTCTCAAAGAATGCCGTGCGGAGCAGGGGGAAGGCTGAATAGGGATGAAGAAACGCAAAAATGAAGAGGAAGGTCATGTCAAAAAAGAAAGAGAACGAGGAGAATAAGGGGTAATCTTTAAATCGAAAAAAAGTAGAGGAAAGGGAAGTAAAAGGGGAAAAGAGGGGCAAACGGGAAGTGAGCAGCACGGACGCACGCAGAAATACGAAGGGGAAGCAGGTCAAGTTGAAGGACGAGTCTTCGGGCAATGAAACTGGAATGACGATTGTGAGGACGGAATAGACAAAAACCAGAAGGGGGACAGGAAGGGACAAAGTAATAAACGGGGGTTCGATGTAGGAAGGGGGGAAGGGGGAAAAGAG
>Ga0179593_1723510_pt1 | contig 10959 bp, 12 predicted proteins | sample CZODoug2_1_08_16_FD_185931 | JGI IMG/M metagenome (GOLD analysis project Ga0179593, IMG submission 185931) | Vadose zone soil fungal communities from Angelo Coast Range Reserve, California, USA - CZODoug2_1_08_16fungal (PacBio error correction) | ecosystem: Environmental > Terrestrial > Soil >...
ATAGGTCCTGACTTTATCTGATTGACTTAAGGGAGGAAAGACAATATGGGGGGGGGGGGACTGCAAGCTTATCTACCACTCTTTGAAGGCGGCTATCCGGAGGGGATGGCAAGGATGGACAGGAGGGGTGACACTCAAACGAAGCGGTTTCAATCAAAGGACTACCGCCTGCTAAAACGGCGGTGAAAGGGGGAAGGTTGGAAGGGGAGGGCAGCGAATAAGACGGGCGGGGAGGTAGGGCCTCGACAGCAAGGGCAAACCGCGGGGGATGAAAAAGTCAGTTCTCATAGTTAACCAGAAAAAGAGAGTCGGCTGGGACCTAGTCAGAGAGCCAAGATGCAAACGGAGGTGGAGGAAGGGAATGGACCGCATTAACGAGCGAGAGAGACTCGTGACGTCGGGGCACGGGAAGGAAGACTAATCGCGACGCGAGGAGGGAAAGAAAGGGCTCTAAGAAAGGTACTTGAGTGTACTACGACCTGTACACGAGACACCCTACAAAGCGGGCTTCCTGAACACGGGACGGTCTTTATTACTGAGGATAAATCGGTGAGCAAAGATAGAAAAAGAAATCCTCTGGGGGGGGCGAGGAAAGGGGGACATCAACCCCTATCGAAAAGGTCGACCATCCTCTTAAGATGATCACCAAGACTGCAAAATGCCGCCACCTACCCGGGAAAGAAAATCCAGAAGGAAAGGGGGGACGGAATGGCCAAGGCAAGGTATAGTCAGAAAAAGGGTTCGGAGCGAAATTCTCCTAAAGAATGAAAAAGTGCTCCCCCTCTTGAAGCAAGCAGTCCCCCAGGGGGAAGAGGAGGGTCGAAGTGAAAACAAGAATATGAACACAAAAGAAGGTAAAACAGCATCTGCCGCTAGAGAGGCGGGAATCATCGTCGGCCCAAGTAGGAGGGGATCCAAAGGTCCGTTTTACAAAGTCGTCAACTCGGGAACAATACTACGCATACATCAACGTACGGTCCAAGGGTTAGAAAATCTCGGCCGACGCGTGAAGAGAAAGAGGATAATTCGGAAGGGCAAATCCGAGAGTTACGCGTCTTCGCGGAACACTATAAGGGTTTACGAGCGCCTCGTGACAGGTTTCGCCGTCCAAGAACCGCTCGTCGTGGGATGGCAAAACCCAGGGGGAGGTCTGGACCGGTTACCCCAAAAAGAATGGCCTGTCGCCCGACTAGGGTGAAAGGCAGCAGAATCCCAACCGGCTACCAGAAAAGCTAGCAAGAGGGGAACTTCCGAAGGTGAGGTCATACACAGCTGAACTTTCGCGGAACCACCTAAACAGAGGGGAATTCTCGGGCGCGGAGTCGATCCTAGCGCGGCATTCCAAGGGAAAGCGCGGAGAGGAAAAAAAAAAAGACCAATTCCACCAGGAATCTATCGGCCATTAAACCATGTGAGGAAGGTTCTACATTGATGGATTGGGGGAACCTGCTACTAATCGGATACAGAGAAAGAAATAGGAATTAATCTAGAATATATGTAATAGGGGGAAAAGGGAAGTTTGCTCAAACGACAACAGTCCTGCGCCGGTTCCGGGGACACTTCCGGGGGGGGATGAAGAGATCGTTATTCAGTGGTTCGTCCTGACCTCTAACAGAGAAAAGCAAGCAAGGAAGTTAAGAGATTCCCCAAGAACTCTCTCTTCCACGCGGAACAGCCACGATGGCCGAATAAGGCCCGAGAAAAACAGCGCGAACGAGATTTTGGCGGAATAAGGTGATCTACAAGCTCCTGGCGACAGCGCGAGACGGTCCTTAAAGGGGAAATAAGCAAAACCACTAAGAAGGTGCCTTACCTGAGGGGAGAGGTGGGACCTGACAAGTACGCCCTCTCCGCTGCATTTGGCAGAACAAACGTCAATTTCCTATCCCAGTGGTGAGGGAAGAGATTGGGGGGGAGAGGAAAGGTCCGGAGCTGTGGGAAAACATTCAAAGCGTCAAAAAAAATGTTGCCAAATTAGCGGAGCTAGAGCGCCCGCCGATCGGATCGCGGGAAGAACAACTGAAGGGAAAAAAAAAATTCGCACCAAGCGCATCCTGTGTGCTGCGGGAATGAAAGATAGCCGGAACCGGAAATCGACCATGCAACTGAAAGACAAGAGGCGGCGAGAAAGGGGAAGCGATCGGGTTGTAGGGTGTTGTCGCTGCCCGTGTTACGTCCGGAAGGCAGGCAAGGAAGGCCGCCTATCCTGCGGAGAAAAGGAAAAAAAGGCACGACCGGCCTTCCGCGATCCAACTGGGTCAAGTGCAGGAGCCCTAGCTGAAGGCCCAACTGCGCAGGACAGCACTTCTCGCCTCAACGCCGAGAAGTGTCTTCGTATAGGAGAAAAACTGCCTGTACAGAAGAGCACGCCGTCGTCCGGGGTTTCAATCCTAATACTATCGGCTCGTCAGGGTAATTCTGAAACGGAGGAGGATTAAAGATTGGAGAAGGAAAGCCGCAACCGTCGTATAGATTACCATATCTGATCGGGCTATCGGAGGGGGGCGGAAACATGTTAGCATCCGCCGTAGACTCGATATCGGCGCTTAGAGGTCGGGGAGGCGGCAGTGTCCAGACTGCAGTCGGGAGAGCCTCCCAAACTCCCTGGAGGAAGTCGGCGCCGGTACGGGACGTTAAGATAGAAAACTAGGGCGGCCTTCATGAAGGAAGGGGGTCAGGAGGCCAAGACAGCGCTATAACACTAGCTAAATGTGACGCAGCCGGAGTAACCGCCAAATGTAAATGTCGGAGGGAAGGAAGTGAAGAAAAAAAGAGCAAATATCCACCCAACATTGGAGGGGGACGCGATGGTAAGGATTGTATATTCCGATCAGGGCGCCAGAGAGAGGGGACGAAGGGCTCCTTTGGCAAGAAGGGGAAAGTTAAGATCTCGTGAATCGACAGGGGGAAAAAGGGATCACGCCTGGAACATTGCGATCACGACACCACTAGACAGGGAAAGGTTGAGCGCCCTAACCATCCGGGGAATAGCTCCAAATCCTTGGAAACTTGTGAAGCCAGGGGTTCGCCTCGCTCAAATAAAAAAAAAAAAAAAAAAGAAATAGCAAACTTTCTATGTCTTTTACTGTCAGACAATCTCGCGCGATGACTGGCGCAAGGAGCACAGGAAAGGAAAAGGGGTACCCCATCCGCGAGAGTTCGAGGAGATTAAACACCGCCCAGCGTTGGCCAACTGTTCGGCGCAAATCAGCTCGGGAATACTGGGAGGGCTGGATGGGAAAATCGCGCGGAGACCCGGAAGGGGGAGAACAATGCAAAGAAGGGGCTAAGGAAGCGGGCTTTGGCCGAGAGGGACCTGACCGGGAAATTGACTTAAACGGACGGAATAGTAACGAGGGAAAAACAGCAAATCTTCTAAGCTTAAGAATATCTTAGAAACAAGAAAAGGAGGACTCACGAGGGGGGAAAAGAGGTTTCAAGAGAAACTATCAGCAAAGAAAACAACATATGAAATAATAAGGGGCAAGAATAAAAAGCACGTGGGTATTTGTTCTGGCCCAGAAGGGTCCGCCGACAGAGGGGGAAGCTAGGGGACTAGAAACGCGAGAGAAAAAGCAAAATGGAGGGGGAAACTTTCAAGTCATATGTTATGACATTTATGGCAGAACGGCTACGTGGTAGCCGGGCGGCGGGAGGGCGCCTGAGAGGGGGAAGGCACCAGGTCGCCGAAGAAGCGGTAACTGCTACGAAAGCAAGGGCGAGGAGAGTTTGATCGTCCTATCAAACGAGGTGGAGAAGGGGAAAAACGGGGTAGCGGCTAATCGTAACGAAAGAAGTCGTGGAGACGCCGCGAATCGCGCGAATTTTGGGGGGGGGGGGGGGGGGGGGGGAGAACACGAGGGAGAGACGCGATGGTCCGAGCAATTCTCGGAACGGTACCTGTGACGTTGATGTAGGGAGGAGGGGAAGAAAAGCACTAAAATTTGGACCGACTAAGGTTGGGTAATAAGGGGGAACACGAATAAAGTCCTGAACCGGCGAATGAGCTAATGTTCATGGAAAATTATCTGCATTTCAAGGGATCAAAGATCGGCTGCTTACAAAAGAGGTTTAATTGGGAGGCGGGGAACGTTGGGGGGAGGATAGGGAATCAGGATCCTAAAAACTCCCTTGCAAAAAGAAATGCCGCCAGGATCCGGATCAGCACTTCGGGTAGTGGGGGGGCGGAGGGGGGAAGGAAGGACGGTCGTGATCGTGTCTGGGAAATCAGTTAGATCGTCAACGGGGGACCGATTACAGCAGGCGGATGTGGCTCATCTTGGCCCACCGCCTGGAAGAGTCCCCTCGTAAGGATCGTTGGTAGGAAAGGCCAGATTGTAGTAAAACGCGGAGATCAGAAACTTGGTCTGAGACCGAATTACCTCTCAAATAGTCTAAGGAGGCTGCGACAAGCAAAAACGGGCGCGCCGCGTGCGGGGAATGCTTCCCTGAGCAATGGGCCGATAGGAAAAAAATGGCACGGGGCTCGAACGACTATACGTGCTCACCCGACCTAACGGGGGGAAAGCTAAAGGCGCCATCCTCTTACCTCAGGTTTGCCTCAAGTCTGTAAGAGGAAGCGATCGATAGGAGTAGGCATGAACACCGCGCGGGCAATCCCCGCGCATTAGCAGGGGAAAATGGTGGCGAGGCAACTCCGCCAATTCGTTGAATGTCAAACCCCTAGGCTGTCAATTACGAGAAACAGCAAAGCGCGTTCTCAACGTAGTGGGGGAAAAAGGAATTCACCACAAGAAAAGACGTAGCAGCTAAAGGAGAAAAGATAGAGAAACTTCAAATTTCCTTTGGGTTGCTGAGAGTCGCAACAGGGGGGAACGAGCTCACCACACAAAAACTATGATGAAAAGAGAGGTCCCAAAATAAAGACATGCTTGAAGGGAAACTTTAGAGGTGAGGGAGCGGGCTACAAATATTCTTGGTGGGGAGTAAAAGATTAGCCGCACTAAGGTACTCAGAACTGACAAGAAAAGGGGTCCAAGGGCTAGTTGATGACACTCACTTGCGATGGGGCCTTAAAAGTCTCACCTCTAAAGCGAAAAGGGCCCGCGTGAAAAAAAAGGAGTCGCTCAACAGCGAATCGGTAGTGTTGCTGAACGCGACCAGGAAAAGGGGGGCGGGCCGAAGGAGACAGAATTCGCAGACTGCGGAACAGCCTTCGCGGCTGGAGGAAGGGACCACACAGCTTCGACAGACAGAAAAGGTGGGGGATCGGAAGGGCACCGTTAGACTCTCCGATCTGACTAGGAAAGAAGAGGCGCATGTGGTGTGCTGCACAAAAAGGAAGACTAAGCAGCGACTCTATAACCAGACAAAAAGTTCGGTTGAGACGGGACCTGTAGCCTCTGCAAAGGGGGCACCGACCCCGGCTGCTCCGAAAAAGGGGGAAACCGAGTACTGTGAGTGCGGTTGATTCGTGTCGACTCCAACTCAAGCCTTTGGAACATTAGTAAACGTAGGTTGAACTTGCGAATGGAAGGTCATATGGGGGAAAAATCACAACTCGGAGGGGGGTCCGCAGAACGCCGCCAAATACCCGTTGAAGACTGGGTGGGAGGCCAATGATTCCTAGCGAGAAAAGTTCGATAGCGAAATGGGCAAACCAACGTTCTCTCCCCATCTTGGCCGTACAGGACAGTGGGGGCAAGACGATCGGTAAAATCGTGAACAAATGCAGAGAGACATGCAGATAAAAGCATGAGGGACCAAAGGCATTCGCCGGTCAACGTATCGTCTCCAAGTCAGGGAAGAGGAGGTCGTCGCACAGTCCGGAAACCTTCGGAGGGGGAAAGGACAAAAGGAAAACAAGGCGAAGCAATTGCTCGATTCCGTAAGACGGGGCCCAGAGTCACAGAACTCTCTCTGAACTGAAATGCGTATCGCCCCATTCCGCGTTCGGGAGGTCGAGTTTCACGGTCATATGAGAGTTAAGGGAGCCTTCCTAAAGGGAAAGGCGCCGGACACAAGAATACAGCTAAACCGCATCGGTAGTGAGTCCCATAGCCGTTGGACCGCCAAAGAGCGCTGCAGGTTCGGACGCAGGCAGGAACGCATCCCCGGCTTACCACGTACCGGACATCAAAGAGGGGAAAGCGAGAAAATGGACAAGAGCGAACTTGAACCGCGGTCGACTATAAACAAAGGGCTGATGAGAGTCGGACGTATCCTACGGGAGCCCTTCATCGGTAGGAGGAAGCAAGCCGGTTCTCCGTATGGCAAAACATCTACCAATCCCCGCAATGACCGGAATAGTTCCAGGGTGGGGAGTAGTAGTAACATTGAAGGAAAAATTGGAGAACATAGCCTAGTTTATATATGGGGGGAGGGAAGAAACCATTAGATCCATTTGTTTGCAGGGAAATCATGAAAGCCGCAGACACCTATTCTATCCGAACTCGAAAACTAGGAATAGGCCGCATTCGTCCTGACCGGGACTAAGTCGACGCGCTAAGCGAAGGAGCAGCAGATGCCGAGAAGAGCAGTCACTGAAAAAGATGGCCTCGTTCCCGATCAACCCGCGAAGAATCGGTTGGTAGGGAAGGGATCATCTGATGAGGACTGGCGCGAAAGGAGAACATGGGGGAGGGGGACTAAGTGGAGCATCTAAAACCAAGCACGAGTTGCAGCAGTATAGGTGAGGCGGGCGGCGAACTCCAAAAGGGAATGGGAAAGGCAAAGATTTGGCCGAATCAGGATGTCTGTAGCGCGCACTAGCGTCTAAGAAGCGTGATCTATTTTCGGGCAGGCGGGAAGGGGGGTTTTGAAAACGGATTCCCGAAACGACGGAAAAGGAAACCCACTCAGGGGAGAAAGATACCTGCCGATTCCTAACTTGCGCAAAAAGACGTTCTTGTGAACATATGGGCCGCATAACCGAAGAGCAAGCAGCACTGTTGGCGGCGGGAAGCGCCCGAGACCGGCGACCAGTTCAACGTCAAGCCTCCTTCGCGGGCGGAAGAGAAGTCATCAAGATCTTGTTTTCGAGGATGCGGGGAGCCGATTTGGAATACGTTCAAGCACAAAAAGTCGTAAGGCAAAAGACTGCTGTCCTTCGCAAGCCCAGCCCCCCCGGAAATGCAAGGAAGCAAATCCGGTTTGAACACGCCGGAGCGAAACCTAGACGAAGAATCCGCGCCCGCAGCAATGATCGACATGAAATACTTCGATCGGCCGGATCTTGGAAAGGCCAACACGGGCTCAGAGTCCGAAACCGATCGTCAGTAGTATGGTCAATCCGAATAGAAGGCGGGGGGGGAACACAATATCGAGCACACCAAAGAAGGAGAAGAAAAGGGTGGTAGCATTACCCTGCCCTCCATGTTAAAACCATAGCTGATACTGATAGGAGGGGGGCGACTCAGGTGGTAATGATAAAAGCCGGCCCCTCTCGGATGAGAAGAGTCGCTGGGTCCGGGCCGGCAGGCAAGACTCGCTGCCGTCGCCGTTCACGATGCTGGGGAAGGAGAGCCGGTCGGGGAGGATGGGTCCTAGGAGCCAGCAGGAATACTTCCTGTCTCACGAAGTGTTGGAAGTATTCCCATCGCAGCGGGCTTATAATACTGACACATCGTTCTGCCCGGCCGTCGTAGCAAGAAAAATCGGATTGGGGGTAAGGACGCGAGTCCGTTGACGACCCGGAAGCCAACATTGTAAAGTCGGCCCCGGGTGCAAGGGGATGCAAACTAAGGACCGATCACGGCCGCCAGCGCGAGAAAAAGGAGTCGTCTCAAAGGGAAGGGTTTTGGCGGAACAGTTCGAGCTCGTGAATCGAAGGTGTGCTTCAAAAGAATCCATGAAATAATGCGCTCACGACACCACTGGAAGAAGAAAGTGAAGTGAGCGCGAAAAATCCGGGTCGCGCCAAATCGCGCAGCAGAGGGGGTACGGAGAAAAAGTTCCCGCCAATCCCAACTCTACAATGGAATGCGGCACCTTCGGGATGGGGGGGTGAGTAGATAAAAAAAAACGGGGACATGACGAGATTGCGGCCGGCGCAGATGAATCAAAAAGCAGAATAACCCACATCCTCGATCGTGCGTCGGTATTTCAACTCGTGGCCAGTCTGGTTCTCAAGATCGGCCGTAAGCGTTGCGCTGTTCACTCCTAGCTAGAGCGGCGAAAAAGAAAAAAGTACGAAAGTGCTATGAATGAAAGCGATGAGACCGTGAAAAGCACAAAGGTATAGCAAGGACTGGTGCTGAGGCATGGTAATGAGCAGACGGGTATTCCATATAGGGGTCTAAGTTAATCACAATAAATGACAGAAAAGAGGCGCAAGATAGTTGACAAGCATTCAATTGTTATCTATCAGAAAAGAAAACATAGATTATAAGGCAAATATATGGAATGAGGGGAAAGTGGGGAGGGGGAGGGCCTAAAGTCGAACTCCGATTCCGCCCTGAACTATGGGAGTATAGCGGAAATCGACCGATAAATCCCACCTCCTTGGGGGGGGAAGAAACGACCGCGGTTCAAGGCTTCGAGGGAACCTTGGAAACGGAAGAGGATGTCCAGAGGTGGTAGCCTGGGCGATTGGGAGAACTTCTGGAAACCCGGGGATGGCGGTAACTGACTCTCAGCTTCGAGGATATTTTCCCTATCAAAGGGGTGAGATGCGAGTAAGGCGATAGAGACGATAGCTGAAGGGTGCAAAGAACTCGCGAAGAAAGGCGAGACGCTAATAGTCAGCAGGGGGAAGCTAAGAGGAAGCGAATGGCACAAGTGAGGACGACTATTTGTATGTATGGGATCGTCTTACGAAGAAGTGGGGGAAAGCGCGACGATGACGACGACGACTTTTTACGACCGAAGAAATCCGAAGTAGCGCATATCTGCATTTCTTATGCAATGGTAATATCTTCATGTGAACATTATAACATTACGGTCTTCTTCAGATTGGAGAATGTAAGATCAGGGGAGAATAAGGGGGACAGGTTAGGGGAAAAAGGGACAATCCCAGGACCGTCCTGCGGATTCTGTGAAGTGAAGTCATGGTGCATCCGTAACGGGCGGAACACCTATGAGCTGATTGGGCGTGAAAGCAGGGAGGAGAGGAAGTAGGACGGGGGGAATAATACGACCGCTGGCGCAAAAATCTTCGGGCTGGTGGGGGATAAGCGACTTTACACACTCAAATTAAAACCGACCACAAGGTCGGGCACGTGAAGAGGCAACGACGACCTTTGCTGAGTCACGATTACCTCCGAAGCGTCGCGCTTAGAGGCCGTGCATAAAAGAAAAACGCTCCGCAGTAAGAGCTCGGCGCGCGAATTAGGGGGGGAAGGAAGGGGAAACCCAAGACGTGGTGCAATCTTGGCTCAATCGGTCAAAAAGACCTCGAAGGCGGGCAGACCGTCTGCGAACTGGGCAGGGGGGTGCCTTCTCTGTGTCGAGAGAAAAACCAGCGAGAGTTGCTTGAAGCCGCCAATCGCTTGAACCTGAACAGGGGAGTTAAGGGAGGTAGATCGTGGTGGGTTCTAGGCACTACGCTGTCCATCTTCCCTCAAGGGGGACCGCGGCAAGAAAACTGGGAAACGTATGGAGTAGCTTGTAAGTCCCCACCAATTGAACCGTAGCAGAGAGAAGAAAGATAAGGCAGGACACTTAGTGTCGAATTCTTAGTGCAACTTTTAAGAATAGAAAAACAAGGGGAGAGAAAGAAAAAGGGAGAGGGAGGAGGGGATCGGGAAAGGAAGAAGCATGCATTGAGGTCTGACTTGTTAGCTGGCTTTAGGGAGAGAGCGACTTGATGCCCCAAAGGTCGTGTGGGAATTAGCTTATCTCCACGTTGGGAAGACAGAGGAGGCTGTGATCGCCGCGTTAAAAAAAGGGGCAGGAGGAAAGAGGCAGAGGGGGGGTGACAGAGGATTTACCTGGCGCGGACACCCAGAACACCTATCACTAGTCGGATTGACGTCAATTGACTAAGACGAATCGTCGGGGGATGGTTGCCGCGAACAGACAAAACCTTGAGGGAGGAAGGGGATGGTCGAAGACTTGGAACCGCTTCTCGGTCGGAAGGATGAAACTAAATCAAAGCAAAATGTGGGTCGAAGGCATGAAGTCCTCACAGGGAACGCTTAGAAAGGGAAGAGACAGCGGAAAAGGAAGGGAGTTGAATTGGGTCGGCACGGCCAGCGCCAAGAGTCGCAGCAGCAAGGGTCGTGAGGACGACGGGAACTGAAGAGCCCCCTACCCCTCTGCTCCGAAGAAGAGGGGACGGTATGACTTATGGGGTGATAAAGGCGTGAGGCTTATGCGCGCTCAGGGTGGAGCGAACTCGCTCATGAGGGTCCGAATCGACCTGACTTTAACTGTCCCGACCCTCAGCTCATAAGATCACAAAAGAAAGGGGGAACGTGCCAAAAAAAACCCAACGAAAGTGGCAGACCATACGCCGGACGGGTCTTAGTCGGCAAAATGTCAAGTCATGACGACGGTTCGATAGGCGATGTGGAACCTTAAACACCAACTTTCAACTAAAAGCGGAAAACGGCAGTTCGGGGGAAGAGGGACGAACTTGTCGAATGCAATATCATATATAAGGAACCATTCATATGGCTAGCTCTACGCGGGAAAGTCGTCATTCGTCGTCAACAGTCGGAGGAGGGAAAAAGACCAAGGAGGGGAAAGATAAGCAAAATACCACGGAGAAAGGGACATCGCACAGCTACCGCGTATATAGCTCTCGGAATACTGTCCAGGGCGATGAAAGCTCGAGTTCCGATCCGTCATCTCGACGTTAAGCGGAAGGGAGAGGCGTGAAGGTGGCAACAACACTTCGCCGCTCACATCATACCGAAAGGGATTGATCAGAAGTCAGCGGGACTTGGCGAACCAGTGACACGTACTAAAAGAAAGCCAGCAGCGTCGAACGCCGAGACCGGCTAAAAAAAAGGTAGACAGGCATGAAGACCGCCAGGACAATGTTATTAAGCACAC
>Ga0179593_1782077_pt1 | contig 10959 bp, 12 predicted proteins | sample CZODoug2_1_08_16_FD_185931 | JGI IMG/M metagenome (GOLD analysis project Ga0179593, IMG submission 185931) | Vadose zone soil fungal communities from Angelo Coast Range Reserve, California, USA - CZODoug2_1_08_16fungal (PacBio error correction) | ecosystem: Environmental > Terrestrial > Soil >...
TCTGGAAACGACCGGCGGTCAGTCGACGCGCAAAGAAGGACAGGAAGCAATTAAGGCCGGCTTGGTTAAAACGCTGGCGTTGTCCGGGAGGACACATGACGAAAGGCCGGGGAAGACGGTGGCAGTGGCACCTAACCTTCAAGGGCATAAAAAGGAGAAAGACAAAGCACGGAAAAAACATTGCCGGAACAACCACTGCGCATTCTCGGACCGTGAATAAGAGCTACACGACGGAAGAATACCATGAGGAAGTTACAGAAGACCTGAAGGAAAAATGATCACATAAACCACGAGTTGATCGCAGTCGCAGATGTCGTTGGGCCCGTGACCGCTCAAAGACTGGGCTTACATCCGGAAGAAACTGCCGTGGGAAAGGTCTGAAAATTCGGGAAGACAGATTAGAAAGAGGATCACCGAATCAAAAAGGAAGGGGATCTTCACCAACCTCCCAAGTATCGTGCGTCGGGATCGGAAAAAAAAAAGACGCGGAGCGGAAAATCTGGCGATGTTTCGTTGAACTTGAGCGTTCAGGACCGGGGAAGACTAACGACGAAGGGGGAAAATCTGCGCTAGCGCAACATGGAAACACTGAAGATAAGAATATGCGGGGAACAGAAGGGGCTGGGGCCGAACAGTTCCATCAAGGGCAGGCATCTGAATTCAGGAACGGGGCAGAGCGGAACTATGGTGTTGGAATGAAAGAGGTCGGGAAATTTTCTCCTGGGACCTTTGGCGCGGAAATAGCCGGCTTTGGCGGGGGATTGAGGTGGGAACGGACATGGTGTAGAAACCGGATTCTGCCTCCGAGGAGAAGTTTGCAAAAGAGCTCGAAACACCAGTCCTGGATAAATGAGGTGCGAATGGACAATTCGAAAAAAGCCAAGGGGAAGATCTGGGTCAGCCATAGCTGGGGGGGGTTGGGGGGAAAAGCTTGTTGGGCACGAGACCTCGTTGGCCAAGGTCTGTTCGACGGGGAGACGAGAGGTCCAAAGCACAACGATCTTAAAGAACCTCCTGAGAGTACTGGTATCTGGGGAGACCTAATGAGAAAACAAAGGGGAGGTAACAAATGTTACAAAAAAAAAAGGTCCGGAGTCAGGAAAAAAAGGGAAAAGAGAGGGTCAGCAACTACGTCGATTGGGTGGGGACCTTGAGGAGAAAAGAATTCAAAATGAAAAAAAAACCCACGTTTTCCAAGGAAGGTGGAGTGAGAAAAGAAAAGGGGCGGTCTCCCCACAATCAGACATCAAGGGGGAAACCGCGGACAATTTGCTTATAGGCGGACTGGAAGCCATCTCGGGCGGCACGTGGGAAGAAATGGGATTCCTGGGGTCGCGCCCATAGGGGGGAAAGGGAATCGGGGGCCCGGAGACGACAAGACGGGCTTGTGGGGTGGGAGAATCGAAGAAAATGCACATCTCAGGCAAGATGTCAGGCTTCCAAGGGACTAGACCAGGGGTGCAACTGCGAGACGACCGATGGAAGTAGTGGGCCAGGAAACTTAGCCTCTGGCCTCAATCGCGACGTGCTCTATTGCAAGGGGGGGAAAAGATAAAATAACGCCAGACAAGACAAAGTCCTGATGTGCCTAAGGGGGGCACCACGATTTGGGGGCCCCACGAAGAAAAATTGAGGACCGGATGCCGGCATCGTGTGCACTAGATGATATACATCGCTGGGAAACAACGGCATCGAAAACTATAGAACGAGCCTTGCCCCTGGCCATATTTTGCCATTTACCGATCTGAGAAAAAGGGAACGTAAACCCATCATGAAGAGGGATAGACACACTGCACGTGTAGCCGAGACGACGGAACCAAGGCCCGCTCAGGTCGAACCATAGATGAAGTTATCATTGAGATTTTGCAGGGCAGGCGAGAAGCTCATCTGAGGAAGGAAAAATGAAACATGACGTACCAGCAAGAAGACTCGATTCAGGAAAGGGCACCTCGAAGGGGGTCTGCCGAGAAGTTGAAGGGGACGGGCCTCAGATAGCGCTCTCGCGTCCCGACAAAAAAGGCCTCCGTTAAAAAATAGCCCTCTGAAAGGGACTTTCACCGATTGTAAAGTTCTGCGGGACCTAAATGGATCGAGAGCCCATCGCGCGCAAGTGTCGTAAAAAGAACCGACCCGATAAAAACCTTTTTCCTTCGGAAGTCCCGGGTCTTGGTGGAAGGGGGGATACCGACCCAAAGGTAGGAAGGGGGACGTTCGAGCCACGGCTCGACAGGAAAAGGGGAAAGAGCATAAGTGAACCAGGGGTGGTTACTATTGAAACCAGTAGCCGCAAGGTTCCAGCGTAAAAAGCGTAAATCCGACAAAGTCAGAAAAAGGACATGAATGGCTAAGAACAGGAAGATAGTCATTCTTTAGCGTCCGAAGCACAGGCCCCGAGGAAAAGAGAGACGTAGGTCCCCCTCGAATCACAAAAAAAAACCATGAAAAAAGGGTAAAAAGGGCAATCAAAGTCGCTTGACGGCTTATCACTGAAAGGGGTCGCCAGTGTAGGGGACATCTGACACCGTCGGCATGTCTTCAAAAACGTGAAAAGAAGTGCACTGGGGGGAGGCGTGAGAAGGAAAACGCCACCGAGGTTGGGTGATAACCCCTAAAATTAAGAGCGAAGTGGAAGGAGGCGGGGGGGGGGAATCTAAAGAGGAAAAAGGATAGAGGGCGTATGGACCTCCAGCCTCAGTTCACTTCGAAGGTGGCTTGGGGGGAGAACCTCCAACGCACCATCGGTGGCGCCAAGACTCTGCGACAAAGAGGAAACCGGAGGAAAAAATTGAGGGGGGGGTGAAAGGGTGAGATGCGACCGTTCGGAAGAGGGGAAGGGAAAGACAGGGCAAAACAGAAAAGTACAACTAAAGCGACGGGCGAAAAGGAAAGGCGGGGGAAAAGGTATGCATCGTGATACTGCTGGGGGAATTGGTGGGCGCTGCATGGGGAAGGGTGGGGGAAAGGGGGCCCGAAGCCTCGTAATTTGACGAAAGAAAGGTTTCGGGGGGGGTGTACGAGTCGCTTTGAGTGGGGGGGAGCCGGCGGCGCCTGGTCGGAAAGACGTAAAAACAGGCGAGGGGGTTCACCTACAAGCGGGGCCCGGTTTTCGCGAGGACGGGGAGAAAGGGAGGAAAAAGGGCGGGGGGGACTGCTGGTCGGAGGGCGCACCTTATAAAAAAGACGATAGGAGAGAAAAAGCAAACAAGAAGGGCAAAAGGGGCGCTCTTAGAACTCTGCCTCTAGAGGGCCTCCGAGCGGACGTGGAAGAAAACTGGGAAGGGAAAAAAGGATCGGAACCATTCGGACAAGATCATCGGGAGAGGGGTTAAAGGATTTATTATATCTCCGCTCAAGAGAAGCCAAATTGAAAAAAAACAAAAGGAAGATCGCGAGTCACTGTCCTCGAGTGTTGAAGAGGTGAAAAAAGTCGAAAGAAGTATGGCAAAGCTGCCTGGGCGAGAAGGCGGATTCTTGCTCTCGACCCTGAAAAGAAAAAAAAAAAAAAAACACTACGCAAGCAGGAGGGCGAGCGGGGAGTGGTTCCGAGTATCGCAGCAACGGCAAAGTAAGTAAGAGCATGATTGTGACTGAGGGTCACGACGGCTCAGAAGAAATCCAAGTAGGAAAAGAGGGTAGAACGATTGAGGCCGCGAAATCGCGGCTACTTCAGCAGCCGGGAGAACGCTGCAAGAAACTGACCCAACGCATACGTCGGGGGAACGGAGGGCCGACGGCGGCCAAGAAGTAAAGGGGGGGGGGGGGGGAAGGTGGGGGGGGGGGACCAACCCCAACTGGGGAGAAGTGGACAGGTTGGGGCCTATCGCTGCCGGGAACAAAGTGCCATATCGCATATACGAGGGATAAAAAAGACAGAGGAGAGTACAGAAAAATGTCAAATTTGTGTCGCGTAGACGCGACGAGCGGGCTACGATGGTAGCAATCTGCGCGAATAGGGGGAAGGCAGTGTATCAACACCCAGCCCTTCAGGGGACCGTCTGGGAGACGGTCGATCACGGCACGAGGAGCCCTAGGGAGCGTACACACTTTCACCAAAACGCGTCACAGACGTAGATGGCTCTCGTCCATGCCTGAATCTAAAGTCGTCGTGAAGGCTGAAGTGGATAACCGGGGGCACATCACAGTGAGGGGAAGAACATTGAACGGGAAGGTGTGTTACAACGGCCAACCCGAAACGGGAAACAGAGCCATCAAGATCAAAAAATAAAAAAAAAAAAAAAAAATCGATAAGGGGTAGGACCACAGAATCCTCACTGCATGGTGCTGGTAACATGGGGGATCAGGTAACTAAAGGCTTGAAGGGGTCCAATCCTCCATCTCCATCATCGTAACGGATGTCAAAAAAATGGAGAAGGGTGATCGAGTACCGTCCTGTCGGCGAGAAAAAAAAGGCGCCAAAAAAAAAGGGGGGAGATCCTCGCCGACGCCCCAACCGCGGCGTCACAGACAACGAGAAGGGGTTCTGAAGAGCCCTGGTCAAGCCAGAGGCGGGATGTGGCCAAGTCGCCCGCATGTGAAACAGCGGATGTTCTTCGATAAAAACAGCAGCAAGGAGAGCGGAGCATCCGGGACGACCCAATGTGAGCGTGCCATTGAAAGGACGAAAAAGACGCACTATTTAGCCGCGCCAACCAGAGAAGGGGTAAAACTCCGGAAGAAACGCGAAGTTCCTGGGAGGTCATCGGGGCGTAAGAGAAGTACGTGTGTTGGGTCCCCGGCTCCAAACCCGTAGGAAAAAAGACTAGGAAATTTGCTGCAAACCAGAATTGCGCTCGAAGCCGCAACAATTTCAATCGGGGAGGAGGAGCCGCCGGTGAAAAGCATCGCAATATCTGAAGGATCGGTCGACCCCGAGTAGGTAAGGGACTATCAAGCAGGGAGCCGGGTTGACGAAGCACTCGCTAGGGGGGGGGGGAGGGAAAAAGAAGAGGGAACCTGGGGGACCTACGAATTGGTTACGACGAACAGTCATGGCATCCTTAGACCACTAGGGACGAAAGATTAACTGCAAAAACGTAAAGAGGGGATTAGGGACTATCAAACTCGTTTCAGGTTTTCTTCTGGCCTATGAAAAGAAAAGGATCAATCAAATCTCACGGAAGAAGCCCCCGGCGTGAAGTCTCTGGAAAAAAACGGTCGAGCATGCTCAAAGGTCGAGCAGGATCCCAAGACACAAGGTTTACGTCTGGGGATCCTTAGTGATGCATAGATTTGGGACAAAATGAACCGAAGAGGAAGGGAAAAAGATTTTCAGGGAACGACAGGGACGCCAGCGGCAACACCGTCGAAATTCCTTGTGAGGGAGGATCCCAAGACAGGGCCCGCACAGTTACTGCAACCCCAGCGCATCGCGCAGAAAAAAAACGGAGAAGGCGAGGGTTGCCGTAACAGGAGGGGAGGGCCGATCTACGGGGCGAACGGGTCCACCGGGTCGAACCAAAGGGACAGTGCCGCTGTGCGTTAAAAGACCATGAACATAGGAGGCTGAGAAGGAAGCCTTGGGAAAACATTTGGACACCGGGAACTGAGAGTAGTCCCTCCAGCACGTAAAAAGCATGTGCACTTGGGCAGGTGGAAGGCTCGGGGAAAGCTATGTCGAAAGGACAATCAGAGCGTCACCCTTCCGGGTCTACGAGAAGGACTAGAAAAGCCAGTCCGAGCACAAAGAAAACAAAAAAAAAGATTTTGAATGAGGAAGGTCTCCGATTGACTTGGAACGAACCCGCTCTGACCAAGACGGGTGACGTACCTCCTATGGTATCGGCTGGGGGAAGGATTGAGCGAAAAAGAAGAAACGGGAAAAAAACGCTCGACCAACTTGCACGAAAAAGAGTGACTCTGTCAAAAGGCGCAAGGAGCCGCTGATCGCTTCACGAAAACCGAGGAGGAAAGATGTAGGAACGCGCTCGTGAAGGGCCTAGATCAAACTAGGAAAAGAAAGTGTTAGAGAATAAAACTCTTAGACGCGGTCAAGCAACGTGTCCGAGTCTAAAGTTCGGAGCAACACCATGTTTCCAGCGAACTTGAAAAGAGGACCATGCGAAAGGACCAGGAACTGGGTCGAGAACGATGTGTCTTGGGACATGGACTGGATCGTTCCTGGGTACCTGCCTGAAGATAAAAGGGGGGGCCTTGGTGAGGGGGAAAATTGCGACAAGGGAGATGCGATAAAGTGTCGGGGAAAAAAGGGGGGAGAGGTCATCCGCCGGAGAAGGTTGCGGGACGGGGATTTCTACTAAAAAAAGTCTTCAAAATGAGGGGGGCAAGTCCGATCCACAAAACCTGCGAAAGAACAAGAAGCACTAAGAGGGTGTGGGAAAAGACGCATCTTGTTCTAGGGGCCGGCGCTAGCCACCCTTGGCCCAGAATGGGAACTGTCAGGAAAGGGGATCACAGAACACGTTATCCGATCAAAGAATCTTCATGGGTGACCGAAGGGGTCTTGTGGAAAAGAGGGATAAAGAGGACCGGAACATGTGCTTCGGGGAAGAGTTACGAAAGTTACTGGGGGGAAAAAAACAAAATTTTACAAGAAAACATGGACGTGGCAAACGTCAGAGGGACTGGTAACACGACTACTGATCAGAGGGGGGGGGGGTGTGAGGGCAACAGGGGGAGCATTCCGGTCAAGTGTAAAAACACCCTGAAAAAAAGGAAGTCGGGAAACTGTTCGTTTCGGAAACAACATCGGCGTCACCCGACTATGTTGACCACTGAGATTATACAAGACTCTGGCGCTACTTGGAAGCGGGGGGGGGGGTGAGGAAGGGGGGGGGGGGGGGGCGCTAGGCTCATTGACGTAAAAGGATATAGACCCTTCAAAGCACAGAGGAAGAGGGTGGTTTGCATCAAGAACTGGGCGGGGGAAGCTTCGAGAAAGGAGCGGTGAGAATCGTGAAATCCGCCGCTCTTGGGAATGGCTGGAGGTCCCGAAAGGAACTTTGGCCGTAAGCGCCTTATAGGAGGTGCAGGACTCAAGCACCAGGAAATGATTTGGGGAACGGCTGTACAGCTGATATTAGCCTCCTCTACCAAGAAGAAGAAAGGGGCCTAAGCGCAACTTCGTCGCTTTTGCCTAGTTTTTACCTTGATGCCTGCCAAATTGGCCGAGAGGGACGCCGACGGGAGAAGTCAAAAGAGAAAAAACTCTCGGTAAGACAGCCTTTGTCCTGCCTGTAAAGGATTGCCAGTTTAGGCCCGATCTTAGAAAAGGGGGTAGTACCTCGAGAAAAATAATGAGGCGAAACAAAAAACTTCACGGGAGCCGAACGACCACAACCAAAGCCCCAGTAAAGGGCGGGTATCGTGACGGGGAGTTGCTGGTCAGGAGCATCTGAGGAAGGAACTGACAAGCAAAAAAAAAAATTAAGAATTCAGCTTCGTCATTTTAGGGGTAAGCCGAAAAAAGAACATTAGGAATGAAAAAGGCCGGCAGTCGGCGTGCCGTGTCAAGTTGGCAAGGTAGCTCGCGGAAACGGCGGGAAAGGGCAACGGACGCCTTCCAACCATGCCCGAGGGAAGGAGGGAATTGAGTGAAGTGCGCCTAATCGGCACGCTCGACAGTAGCGAGGGGACAAGAGCGAGTTTCGACGAAGCGCGCAAATACCCTGCGCAGCCAGCCAGAAGGTGTCACTGGGAGGGTACAAAAGTGGGCCTTTGCGCAGACCCATCATCCAGACCTCTACTGGGACGGCGTCATTCGGGGGAAGAAGGATGAACCCGGTTCAAGAGCCCATAATGTAAAGCGGGTATACGGAGGGTACAACTAAAAGACCACTCGGCCTCCACCCCCTAGAAGCTATCTCAGCAAGAAGAATACGAGCGCGACGAAAAAGAAGGGATCAAATCGAACATTATTTCTACAGATGCCAATGGAATCATCGAAAGTCGACGGGAGGAAGAAAAAAATTGGAAACGTCTCCCCTGTAAAAGCCAACCCCCCGATCCACTACGAATCCAGACGAACGACAAAAAAACAACACAGCTTAACACAATCCCTGGTTCGTGAAGGCGAGGGGTACTGATCACTTCGGGGTTCTCACCTGGATAGGACTCATCGGCATGTCTTCCTGAGGGAAGCCGATTGAAGCGGTGCGCAGAGCGCCACCTTGGAAGTGGCGTTATAACCACACTAAATAAGATGGAAAGTTGAACTGAAAAAGGGGACAGAAGTCAGAAACAAAATAGAAGAGAGATATCTATTTACCTCAAACTTAATCATTAGAAAGGAAAGAATGCAAGATTTAAATTACCACTCACTCAACAGGTGTTCGCTCTCAATCGGCCCAGAAAAGGGAAAAAAAACTCGGAGATCGGGGGTGCACGTTTAATGCAGACAGTTCTGAAGAAATGAAGTCATGGTGCTACCATGGCAGTAAACTTCAAAAACGCGTAATGACCAGGTGAAAAGCGGTTCGTGGGGGAGGTCTTCGGGGGGAAATGGATGAGGCGCTGCGTTTACTATGAGAAGCGGTGGGGGAGGTTAAATGCCTCGATGATTTCATTGAAGCCTTTCGCGTGAGGAGGGGGGAGATGCAGGCTAGAATGAGCGTTGAGGGTTGGGGGGGGGTGAAAGGCCCGACTAAGCAGGCCACCAATCGGTTCTCCCTCAAGGTGAAATGTGAAAAAACCGTCAATAAAAAGCGATGCCGGACCGAGTACCGAGTCATATTGCTGGGTAGGAAGACACGGAGAACAATACTATCGAGGTGAAAAAAAGGGGCCCGAAGGCGCTGCAGCGGACTAAAAAGTTAGGAAACTCAGGCAGCGAGATGGGTTCCTCAAATCTACGGAGGGCTGGACGAGAAATTTCCCCCCCAAACCCCACAAAAAAAAAAAAAAAAACCCAAAAAAAGAAAAAAAAAACCACCAGAAAAAAAAAAAACCAAAAAAACCCCCTTACCCCACACCCCAACCACCCCACAAACCCAAGTAGGACTACTTTCACTCTTTCAAAAGGTGTTAACTTAGGGAGTGAAATCGGAGAGAAAAGAAAAGCTCTTGCCCACCATACCTTCAATAGACTAAGGAGGCACTGGCCTCTAATTGTCTTACCTGACAACTTAAACGTGGGGGAAAGAGGCCGTTTACTAGCAGCTCTTTCTTCTCCTGACCAGCAAGTCTACCAGAAGAACAGCCGTTTAGGGGAGGCGTAGAGGCTAGTGAAGTTCTCCTTAGGAAAATCACCATCTATGTGAACTATAAAACGGCTCATATCGGGGAAAGACAATCTTGCCAGTCAGGAAACTGTAGGAGGGAGCGCTTGACTAGGGGAAAAGCGATGGAAAGAAAAAGTGCCAAGAGTCCGTCATCACGGATCTTTCCCAATCAGCGGAGTGTGAAAAATCGGATTGGAGAGGATGTCAACAGGACTTTGTCCTATTTTGGAAAGAGATGATGCCGGAACTGTCCCAAAAGGAAACCAAGAGTGACACGCTACTGCGGGCGACGGGACCACAGCCTTTCAAATTGTTCTCTGAGGAGCAGAAAAAAGACCAGAAGGGGATTCCACGGGGAGCAGGGAGCATCTAAGAGGAAAGCTGGGAGCAGAAACCCATGCGACTGCTTCGTGAATACTGGAAAATCCGTTACGGAAAAAAAATGGGGAGGATTGGATCGCCAAATCCTCACCAAAAATCCAAAAAGAGAAGGAGGCAGCCGGAAAGAAGAAAAGGAACATCTGTCTGTACAACAAAACTCTTAAAGGGGGCTATGGGTGGAAGAGACCGGGCCGGGCTTCTAAAAGGACGTCCTTGTATGTTGGGAAAAAAGGCCCAAAAATAAAAACCTGGCCTCCACGAGAAGTTAGTGCTGAAAGTCGACTAAAGGTAGGGACAGAGGCAAAACTTGGGGGACTGTGGGGTTGTCTCAAAACTGGACCGTCCTTCAAAAAGCCAGGGGACCGACAGAGAAGAGAACAGCCGGGAACCAAAGAGGGTGATCGGCGAAGGCCTGAATCTTCTAAAAAGAACTGTCGTCCATTCTGCTAAAAGGGGCAGAATTCCTCACGCGAGGAACCAAAAATCGAAAAGGGGCTATTTTAAAGAGTCCCTGTTCAAGCAACAGTTCTGATCGACAGCCCCTCATTTGAAAGGAGTGCTGGAGGGGGCTTCGAGACAAAACGCACCATCGGACAGAGGTAAACAATGTCAGAATGCTCGCCATTTGGACCGAACATACAATTTCGTCCTCGCAAAATCGCAAGAGGAAGAATCAAGAGGAGGGAGGAAAAAGAGTCACGATCAAAAATTCCTGTAATATCAAAAAGGGCGGAGGGCGATGCCTTTTCATTCAACCGAAGAAAGCGGGGGATACTTTGCACTGCCAGCTCCGCCTATTGGTGCCAAAGAACTAATGATCGGGGGAGGGTCAGGAGGAGGGCCCTTAAGCTAGAACTTTTCACGAAGAAACGTTAGAGATTCGAAAGCTCTATGACTTAGCGATCCCGCGGGCCAACGATAAGGGGGAGTCAGGTGGGGAGCACTCGCGACTTGAAAGGGAGGAAAGACCCCGAAAACAAATCAGGGTTCGTACGAAGGGGGACAAAAAGCAGCGAAACAGGAAGAGACTCAAAGAGGTACGGACTGTCCGAGCGTGGTCAGGGCAACGAAGGAAGGGAGGAAAGACTATAAGGCTGGTTGGATTCTGGCTCATGGAAAAAAGTCTGCGCTCAGGTAGCCAGAGTCACGTGAAAGAAGACTAGGCCGGCGAATCCAGAGGGGGAATCTTCTGATGAAGGTCGAGAAGGAAAAGGGGAGCTCTAAAAAGAAACATGCTTGTTGGGTTTACGTTCTTTATGTCTACACGGTGTGACAGCTTAATGTTGGAACAGGAAAAAGGACAGAAGTCTAATTAAGGCCCCTGTGTCATGTCGTCGACAAACTCCAGTCGGCAAGTTCCTGGAAGAAGCAAACTCTGCCGCACAGGTTACGCAACCCAAGT